>Ga0123390_1066128_pt1 | contig 19350 bp, 17 predicted proteins | sample T3HHNO3metaT_FD_89918 | JGI IMG/M metagenome (GOLD analysis project Ga0123390, IMG submission 89918) | Methane-oxidizing artificial microbial communities from Washington, USA to study methane cycling - T3-HHNO3 metaT (Metagenome... | ecosystem: Engineered > Modeled > Simulated communities... | reverse complement strand
CCCCACCCCACCGTCGCCCACGCTGCCCACCCAGCCTGCGGTGCCCCTCACCCTGCAATGGAAGCGCCAGCCCCTGCCGCCACTGCAGGCCGTCCAGGTGCTGGACTTCCGCGCGGGCGAGATCGCCCTGCTCGAAGTCGAACAGGGCCGCGTCTGGGTGACCTGTGATGGTCTGCTGGAGGATTATTTTCTGGAGGCTGGGCAGCGCCTGTCGTTCGCCGGACCGGTGCGGCTGCGCGTCAGCGCCGAAGGGCACCGGCCTGCACGGCTGAACTGGGCGCAGCACCGGGCAGTGGAAGGTGCCGCGTATCCGCCAGCGCCCTCTACAACCGCAGCGCCGGCCGCAACCCCTCAGCCCAGGACAGCAGCCCCCACGCAGGGCGCCCTGCCCCGGGGTGCCATCAGCGCGGCTTGACGGGCGTGGTCAGCCGCATCTCTGCGGCTTGCGCGTGGGCCTGCAGGCCCTCGCCATAGGCCAGCTCGGCGGCGATGGTGCCCAGCACCTGGGCACCGGCCTCGCTCACCTCGATGAGGCTGCTGCGTTTCTGGAAGTCGTACACGCCCAGCGGCGACGAGAAGCGCGCCGTGCCGCTGGTGGGCAGCACGTGGTTGGGGCCTGCGCAGTAGTCGCCCAGGCTTTCGGAGGTGTAGGCCCCCAGGAAGATCGCGCCCGCGTGGCGCAGCAGCGGCTCCCAGCGGTGTGGGTCGGTGCTGCTCACTTCCAGGTGTTCCGGTGCGATGCGGTTGCTGATCGCGCAGGCTTCTTCCATGTCCTTGGTGAGGATCAGCGCGCCGCGGCCGGTGAGGCTCTTGGCGATGATCTCGGCACGCGGCATGGTAGGCAGCAGGCGGTCGATCTCGCGCTGCACGGCCTCGAGGTAGGCGGCGTCGGGACACAGCAGGACGCTCTGCGCCAGCTCGTCATGTTCGGCCTGGCTGAAGAGATCCATCGCCACCCAGTCGGGCGGCGTGGTGCCATCGGCCAGCACCAGGATTTCACTCGGGCCCGCGATCATGTCGATGCCCACCGTGCCGAACACGCGCTTCTTGGCGCTAGCAACGTAGGCGTTGCCGGGGCCGGTGATCTTGTCCACCTTGGGCACGGTCCCAGTTCCATACGCCAGCGCGGCCACGGCCTGGGCGCCGCCGATGGTGAAGGCGCGGGTCACACCGGCCACGTAGGCGGCTGCCAGCACCAGCTCGTTGCGCTCGCCCTTCGTCGAGGTGCCCTCGCCCGTTCCACCGGTCGCCACGCTGCCGCGCACGGGCGTGGGCACAACCATGATGATTTCCTGCACGCCCGCCACATGTGCCGGGATGGCGTTCATCAGCAGGCTCGACGGGTAGGCGGCCTTGCCGCCGGGCACGTAGATGCCCACACGGTCCAGCGGCGTGACCTTCTGGCCCAGCAGCGTGCCGTCTTCGTCGCGGTAGCTCCAGCTCTCGCCCGAGGCCTTCTTCTGCGCTTCGTGGTAGCTGCGCACGCGCTTCGCTGCAGCCTGCAGGGCGTCGCGCTGAGCCTGTGGAATGGCGTCGAACGCGGCCTTGAAGTCGGCCTGGGTCAGCTCCAGCGCGGCCATGTTGGGGGCGCTGAGGCCATCGAAGCGGGCGGTGTACTCCAGCACCGCCGCGTCGCCGCGCTTTTGCACGTCGGCCAGGATGTCGGCCACGCGCTGCTCAATGGCCGCGTCGGTGTCGGCAGACCAATGCAGGCGGGCTGCGAAATCAGCCTCAAAAGTGGCCGCAGCGGTGGACAGACGGGCGGGAGCAGCTACCAAAGTCATAGTGTCAGTCGTTGGGTGGAGGTCAGTTCTTTTCGGCCGGCATGGCCGAGGCAAACGCATCGATGATGCGGCGCAGTGGCGCCTGCTTGAGCTTGAGCGCCGCCTGGTTCACGACCAGGTAGGAGCTGATGTCCATGATGCGCTCCACTTCGATGAGGTTGTTGGCCTTGAGCGTGTTGCCGGTGGAGACCAGGTCCACGATCGCATCGGCCAGGCCCGTGAGCGGCGCCAGTTCCATGCTGCCGTAGAGCTTGACCATGTCCACGTGCACGCCCTTGCTGGCAAAGAAGTCGCGCGCAATGCCGGTGTACTTGGTGGCGACCTTGAGGCGCGAGCCCTGCTTGACGGCCTGTGCGTAGTCGAAGTCGTTGCGTACGGCCACGCTCACGCGGCACTTGGCAATGCGCAGGTCCAGCGGCTGGTACAGGCCCTGGCCGCCGTGCTCGATGAGCGTGTCCTTGCCAGTCACGCCGATGTCGGCGCCGCCGTATTCCACATAGGTGGGAACGTCGGTGGCGCGCACCAGCACCACGCGCACATTGGGCTGGTTGGTGGGCAGGATGAGCTTGCGCGATTTTTCGGGGTCTTCGAGCACCTCGATGCCTGCAGCGGCCAGCAGCGGCAGGGTTTCGTCAAAGATGCGGCCCTTGGAAAGCGCCAGGGTGATCATGTTGCTGCTGCTCATGCTTTCAGTCTTTCAATGTCGGCGCCAATGCCGCGCAGTTTGGCTTCCATGCAGTCGTAGCCGCGGTCCAGGTGGTAGATGCGGTCCACCACGGTTTCGCCGTCGGCCACCAGGCCGGCAATGACGAGGCTGGCCGATGCACGCAAGTCGGTGGCCATGACGGTGGCGCCAGACAAGCGGGGCACTCCTTCGATGACCGCCACCTTGCCATCCACCTGGATTTTGGCGCCCAGGCGAACCAGCTCATTGACGTGCATGAAACGGTTTTCAAAAATCGTCTCGGTCACCGTGGCCGTGCCCTGGGCGATGCAGTTGAGCGCCATGAACTGGGCCTGCATGTCAGTAGGGAACCCGGGGTACTCCGTGGTGCGAAAGCCCTGGGCCTTGAGCGTGGCGCCGCCAGCGCTTTGCACGCGAATGCCGCCGTCCACCGCCTGCACGGAAGCGCCGGCCTCGCGCAGCTTTTCGATCACGGCGTCGAGGTGGTCGGCACGGCCATGGCGCAGCACCACATCACCGCCCGTGGCGGCCACTGCGCACAGGAAGGTGCCGGCCTCAATGCGGTCGGCCACCACGCTGTGGGTGCAGCCGTGCAGCTGGTCCACGCCCTGGATGCGGATGCGGCTGGTGCCGTGGCCTTCGATCTTCGCGCCCATGGCGATCAGCATCTCGGCCAGGTCCGAAATCTCGGGCTCTTGCGCGGCGTTTTCCAGCACCGTCTCGCCCTCGGCCAGCGCAGCGGCCATGAGGAAGTTCTCGGTGCCCGTCACCGTGACCATGTCGGTGGTGATGCGCGCGCCCTTCAGGCGCTTCCAGCCCGCGGGCAGCTTGGCGATCATGTAGCCGTGTTCGACCACGATCTCGGCGCCCATGGCGGCCAGGCCCTTGATGTGCTGGTCCACCGGGCGCGAACCGATGGCGCATCCGCCGGGCAGCGACACCGTGGCCTCGCCAAAGCGCGCCAGCAGCGGGCCCAGGGCCAGCACAGAGGCGCGCATGGTCTTGACCAGTTCGTACGGGGCTTCGGGCGTGCTCAGCGCGCTGGCGTTGATATGCACGGTGCCGTCGTCGGCCCGCTCCGCCGCCACGCCCATGTTGCGGATGAGCTTGAGCATGGTGCTCACGTCCTGCAGCTGGGGCACGTTGAGCAGGGTCACAGGCTCGGCTGTGAGCAGGGCGGCACACAACTCCGGCAAGGCGGCGTTCTTGGCGCCGGAGACCAGCACCTCGCCTTGCAAGCTGCGTCCGCCGCGGATCAGGAGTTTGTCCATCTCAAATCACCAAAATAGAGGTCAAAAGTGCCACTTGCGTTAGTGGAATATGCGCTAGCAGCTATCAAAAAGTGAGAGCCAATGGGTGTGCAGGCGCTATGGCGCCTGGGCGGCCCATTCGGCCGGGGTAAAGGTTTTCATCGACAGCGCGTGCACTTCGTCGGTGTGCATTTTCGCGCCCAGCGTGGCGTACACGCGCTGGTGGCGCTGGATGGCGCGCTTGCCCTCGAACTCGGCCGAGACGATGGTGGCATACCAGTGACGGCCATCGCCTTCGAGCGTGATGTGTTCGCAGGCCAGGCCGGCAGCGATGATGTCTTTGAGTTGGTCAGCGGTCATGGTGGGTCGCTCGGGGTCAGTGAGAACTGACGCAAATCGGGATGCAACATCCGCCTCGCCCTGGAGGGAAGCGCATGCCTGAACCTTGTTTTGCGTCAGTCATGTCAGTTTCTAATTTTGTAGCCCGTGCGCAGCAGGTGCACAGCCAGCGCGCTCACGGCCAGCCAGGCGATGCCCACGATGCCCAGGCTGAGCCAGGGCGAGGTGTCGCTCTGGCCGAAGAAGCCGTAGCGAAAGCCATCGATCATGTAGAAAAACGGGTTGAGGTGGCTCACGGCCTGCCAGAACGGCGGCAGCGACTGGATCGAATAGAACACGCCCGACAGGAAGGTCATGGGCACGATGATGAAGTTCTGGAACGCGGCCATCTGGTCGAATTTGTCGGCCCAGAGCCCCGCAATCAGCCCCAGCGTGGCCAGCAATGCCGCGCCCAGCAAGGCGAACGCCAGAATCCACAGCGGCGCAGCAAATTCGGGCCGCGCAAACGCCAGCGTGACGATGAACACACCCAGGCCCACCACCAGCCCGCGCACGATGGACGAACCCACGTAGGCGCAGAACCAAGCCCAGTGCGACAGCGGCGTGAGCAACACAAACACCAGGCTGCCCATGATCTTGCTCTGGATGATGCTGGACGAGCTGTTGGCAAAGGCGTTCTGCAGCACGCTCATCATCACGAGGCCCGGCACAAGGAAGGCCGTGTAGCTGATACGGTCGTAGACCTTCACATGGTCTTCGAGCACATGGCCGAAGATCAACAGGTATAGCACGGCCGTGAGCACGGGAGCCGCGACGGTCTGGAAGCTGACCTTCCAGAAGCGCAGCACCTCTTTGTAGAACAGGGTCTGCCAGCCGGTCATAGCGCAACGCCCTCCAGTGGGATGTTGGAAGCCGACGTGCCGGACATCACCTGCAGGAACACATCCTCCAGATCGGGTCGGCGAATCTCCATGTCCTGCACCTCGACCCCGGCCACGCGCAACGCAGCCAGGTGGTTTTCGATCTCTGCCGCGTCGTGCGCGGGTAATTGCACGATGCGACCGGTGACCCGCGCCACGGCGGCCAGTGCGGGCGGCAGGGCCGTGTCGGTCTTGAACTGCAGCACGCTGCCCGAGGCGGCCTTGAGCAACTCGCTGGTGCGGTTGAGCGCCACCACCTGCCCCGCCTTGAGCATGGCGATGCGGCCGCACAGGGCCTCGGCTTCTTCGAGGTAGTGGGTGGTGAGCAGCACGGTGTGCCCCTCCTTGTTCAGGCGGGCGATGAAGTGCCACAGCGTCTGGCGCAGTTCCACATCGACACCGGCCGTGGGTTCATCCAGAACGATGATGGGCGGCTTGTGCACCAGGGCTTGTGCCACCAGCACACGGCGCTTCATGCCGCCCGACAGCTGGCGCATGTTGGCGTTGGCCTTGTCGGCCAGGCCCAGGTTTTCGAGCAGCTCGTCGATCCAGGCGTCGTTGTTCTTCACGCCGAAGTAGCCCGACTGGATGCGAAGCGCCTCGCGCACGTTGAAAAAGGGGTCGAACACCAGCTCTTGCGGCACGATGCCCAGCTTGCGGCGGGCGTCGGCGTACTGGGCCTGCACGTCGCTGCCCTGCACCAGCACGCGGCCGCTGGTGGCACGCGCCAGGCCCGCGAGGATGCTGATCAGGGTGGTTTTGCCGGCACCGTTGGGGCCGAGGAGCCCGAAGAACTCGCCCTCCTCAATGTCCAGATTGACCTGGTTCAGTGCCTGAAAAGGGCCTTTGGGCGTGGCAAAGGTCTTGGAGATGGCTTGGAAGGAGACTGCGGGCATGAAGCCTTCGATTTTAAGGCCTCAGCCCTCGGCGGGCGGGGCGGCCGCTTCAATGGCCCCTGGCGGGCGCTGTGGGCCCTCAGCTTCATGGCTTGGGGGCAGAGCCACCCGGGACCATGAAAGCTATTTCATATCAAGGTGCGGCGACCAGCAGCGCATCCACCCCATACAACCCTGCCATGCCCGCCAGACCAGCGGGCATGCCTTGCACGGCAAACTGCTTGCCTTCGGACAGGGCTTCACGCCGGCATTCGAGCAGCACGGCCAAGGCCGAGGTGTCGAACACCGTCAGCCCATGGGCATCCACCACCACCGCGCTGTCGCGGTGCACCCGCAACCCCTGCTTGAGCATGTGCAGGCAGGCAGTAGCCTGGCGGTGGGTGAGTTCGGGAGGCAGCACCAGCATGACGAGGGGGCTGTCAGCCCTTGGCAGTGCCCGCATTGGTCTTGTTGCGGGCGGCCAGTGTCTCGATCAGGCCGTCGATGCCCTTGGCATTGATCTCCTGCGCGAACTGGCCTCGGTAGGTTTCCACCAGCCAGACACCCAGCACATTCAGGTTGTAGATCTTCCAGCCTGCGCCATCACCAGGAGTCTTTTCGAGGCGGTAGTCGAGCTGGATGGGGTCGCCCCGGCCCACGATTTCGGTGCGCACCAGCACGTCCTTGTCTTCGGCGGCTGCGCGCAGGGGCTTGACCTGGATGCTCTGGTCATTGACCTGGGCCAGCGCGCCGGCATAGGTGCGCACCAGCAGGATCTTGAACTCGTCCTGCAGGCGTTTTTGCTGCTCGGGCGTGGCCTGGCGCCAGCCGGGGCCCACGGCTGCGGCGGTCATGCGGCGGAAGTTGACGTTGGGCATCACCGTTTTATCGACCAGGGCGATCACCTTGCTCAGGTCCCCGGCCTGGATGGCCTTGTCGGACTTCACCGTGTTGAGCACATCGGCGGAGAGCCGCTTGATCAGCGCGTCGGGCGCCTCGTCGGCTGCGAGGGCAGACAACGGCAGGCTCAGCATGGCACTGGCTGCAATGCAAAGGGCGGCACGGCCCAGGGAACGTCGGTTCATCATCTTCTCGGCTTTCATCGGTGCGGGCTTGTGCCCGTCAAATCATTGTGGAGGTGCGGGCCCACTGGCATGCGTCGCAGCGGTTGCGGATTGCAAGCAAGTGCAACAGGGCCAGACCCAGGGCGGCGCATCGGAGCATGTGCCCCGCCCCGGCATGCCATCAGCGCGCAGGAGGTTCCTCGGGCAGCACGCCATTGCTGGCGCCGCCGTCGTCCTTGCCATCCGCATTCTGTACCTCACCGGCATGGCTGCGTACTTGCAGGTAGACATCACGCGTAAAGCTGTATTTGTCGAGCGCGGCGCTGTCGAGCACCGAGCTGGCGCGCAACAGGTTGGCCCGCGTGTCCACCACGCGCAGGGCATACAACGAGTTGCGGGCGGAGACCGGGTCCACGTAGCTCACCACGTTGCCCTTCATGTCCACAGGCAGCGCGAATGTGTCGCGCACGGTGGAAGGCCCCAGGATGGGCAGCACCAGATACGGGCCAGTACCCACGCCCCAGCGCCCCAGGGTCAGGCCGAAGTCCTGCTTGTAGCGGTCGATGCCCAGCTCGCTGGCGATGTCCAGCAAACCACCCAGGCCCATGAACGTGTTCACATTGACCCGCATGAAGCTGGACGCAGCGGCTTCACCGCGCAGCTGCAGCACGTTGTTCACAAACGACCAGACGTCGCCCAGGTTCCCGAAGAAATTGCTGACCCCCGTGCGTACCGGTGCGGGCGTGACCTCCTTGTAGGCCGTCGCCACGGGCTTGAGCACCATGGCATCGACCTGTTCATTGAAGTTGGTCATGCTGCGGTTGTAAGACTCCAGCGGGTCGCGGGGATCAGGGTTGGCCACCGTGGCGCACCCGGTGAGCAGCACAGCCCCCAGCAACAAGGCCAGGCTGGCTGCAAGGCGGGACATCGACAACCTGCCGTCATCAATGCGGGCACGGAGTGTATGGAGTGAATGCATCATTTTTTCCCACCTGTCCCTGCAGGTTTTGCGCCGTCGTCGGCTTTGCTGTAAAGAAATTGTCCGATAAGGTTCTCAAGCACCACCGCCGACTGGGTGGACGTGATCGTGTCGCCCGCCGCCAGATTTTTTTCGTCGGCACCCGCCTCGATTCCGATGTACTGCTCACCCAGCAGGCCGCTGGTCAGGATCTTGAGGGAGCTGTCCTTGGGAAAGGCATAGCGGTCTTCCATGGCCAGCGTGACCCGCGCCTGGAAGGTCTTGTCGTCAAAGGTGATGGACTCCACACGCCCCACCACCACACCCGCGCTGCGCACCGCCGCCTGGGGCTTGAGACCGCCGATGTTGTCGAACTTGGCGGTGACACGGTAGCCCGAGTGGAATTGAAGGCTCAGCAGGTTGGCCGACTGCAGCGCCAGAAACACCAGTGCCACCGCGCCCAGCATCACGAAGAGCCCTACCCACAGATCGTTTTTGGAGCGTTGCATATGTTTGATTCCTAGAACTGCCAGCACCGCCAGCGTCAGATACTGAACATCAGTGCGGTGAGCACGAAGTCCAGTGCCAGCACCGCCAAAGACGCCATGACCACGGTGCGCGTGGTGGCGCGCGACACACCCTCAGGGGTGGGTTTGGCTGCATAGCCTTGCAGCAGCGCCACAAAAGTTACCGTGAAGCCAAAGACCACACTCTTGAGCACGCCGTTGCCCAGGTCCTTCCAGACATCCACCCCGCCCTGCATCTGGCTCCAGAACGCCCCGGGGTCAATACCGATCATGAGCACCCCGACGATCCAGCCGCCGATGATGCCCACCGCACTGAACACCGCGGCCAGCAGCGGCATGGTGATCACCCCTGCCCAGAAGCGAGGCGCCAGGATGCGCTGCACCGGGTCCACCGCCATCATCTCCATGGCGCTGAGCTGCTCCCCCGCGCGCATGAGGCCAATTTCTGCTGTGAGCGACGTGCCTGCGCGGCCCGCAAACAGCAGCGCCGTGACCACGGGGCCCAGCTCGCGCACAAGACTCAATGCCACCAGCAGGCCCAAGGCCTCTGACGAGCCATAGCGCTGCAGCGTGTAGTAGCCCTGCAAGCCCAGCACAAACCCCACGAACAGGCCCGACACGGCAATGATGGCCAGCGAATAGTTGCCCAGGAAATGCACCTGGTCGCGCACCAGCGAGGGCCGCATCAAGGTCGCACCCAGGAGCCGCACCAGCCGCCCAAACAACCGCGCGCCCATGCCAATGTCAGCCAGCTTGTGGCGCACAGCAAAACCGACGTCGGAGGGCTTGTACCAACTCACAGCGCACGTCCTCCGGCAGGTCCGAAATCCTCGGCAACGGCCGGGCCGGGGTAATGGAACGGCACCGGGCCAGTCGGTAGAGCGTTGACAAACTGGTGCACCAGCGGGTCACGGCTGGCTAGGACCTCCTCAGGCGTGCCCTGCGCCGCCACAACGCCTTCGCCCAGGATGATCACATGGTCCGCCAGGCGGAAAGTCTCCTCCAGGTCATGCGACACCACGATGCTGGTGAGGCCCATGGCGTCGTTGAGCTGCCGGATCAACTGCGCAGCCGTGCCCAACGAGATGGGGTCCAGGCCCGCAAAGGGTTCGTCGTACATGACCAGTTCCGGGTCCAGCACGATCGCTCGGGCCAGCGCCACGCGGCGCGCCATGCCACCCGATATCTGGCTGGGCATCAGGTCGCGTGCACCACGCAGGCCCACCGCATGCAGCTTCATCAGCACCACATCGCGGATCAGTTCCTCGGACAAATCGGTGTGCTCACGCAGCGGAAAGGCCACGTTCTCAAACACGCTCAGGTCGGTGAACAGCGCCCCGAACTGGAACAACATGCCCATGCGCCGGCGCGCGGCATACAAAGCCTGCACGTCCATGCGCCCCACGTCCTGACCGTTGACCAACACCTGGCCACTCTGGGCCCTGTGCTGCCCCCCAAGCAGACGCAGCACCGTGGTCTTGCCCCCGCCCGATGCGCCCATCAGCGCCGTGACCTTGCCGCGCGGCACCGCCAGGGTCACGTCGCGCAGGATCATGCGGTCACCGTACGAAAACGTGACGTTGCGCAACTCGGCAAGAAATGTGGACTTGGCCATGCAAGAAATGGATGTCTGATCTGAGGGCTGCCAAAACGACATCCGCCCCCGGAAAATGGAGCGCAGATGGTAGCCGAAGACACAAACATACATTCATGCATGTTTGTAAAGAAAAAGCACAACCGCCAGCGATCCCGACCGAGCGAGACCGAGGCAAGCCCGGATTGACAGAACCCCTGATTGTGCCAACAAAGCGTCCAGAAGGCTGACGCCCGGCCATTGCCCCACCGTCAAAGGCCCCGTCAACACAAACGGCGCCCGAAGGCGCCGTTGCTTGGAGGGTGCGAGAAACCGCAGGATCAGCGGGGCAGGTCCGAATATCCCATCAGGAACTCGTCCACCGCACGCGCGGCCTGGCGGCCTTCACGGATGGCCCAAACCACCAGTGACTGACCCCGGCGGATATCGCCCGCCGCAAACACCTTGGGCACGTTGGTGGCATAACCGCCGTCAAAGTCCGTGGTGGCGCGGGCATTGCCTCGGGCGTCCTTCTCGACGCCGAAAGCCTCCAGCACCGGCGCGACCGGGCTCACAAAACCCATGGCCAGCAACACCAGATCGGCCTGGTAGTGTTTTTCGGTGCCAGGAATCTCGACCAGCTTGCCGTCCTTGAACTCGACCTGCACCGTAGTCAGGCTCTTGACCTTGCCCTTTTCGCCCGTGAACTCCTTGGTGGAGATCGCGAACTCGCGCACGCAACCTTCTTCGTGGCTGGAGCTGGTGCGCAGCTTGAGTGGCCAGTAAGGCCACGTCAGGGGGCGGTTTTCCACTTCAGGGGGCTGGGGCATCACCTCGAACTGGGTGACGCTGGCTGCACCATGGCGATTGCTGGTACCCACGCAGTCGCTGCCCGTGTCGCCGCCGCCGATCACAATCACATGCTTGCCCGTCGCCATAATCTGGCCCTTGAGCTTGTCGCCCGCGTTGACCTTGTTCTGCTGGGGCAGGAATTCCATGGCGAAGTGAATGCCGTCAAGTTCACGGCCTGGCACAGGCAGGTCGCGCGACTGCTCGGCGCCACCGGTGAGCAGCACGGCGTCAAACTCCTTGTTCAGCTGTTCGGGCGTGACGGTTTCCTTGGCCCAGTTGGTGACTTTGGAATCCTTGCCCAGGCCGTCCTTCGCGGCGCCCACGAATACGCCGGTGCGAATCACCACACCTTCGGCTTCGAGCTGCTTCACGCGGCGGTCGATATGCGACTTCTCCATCTTGAAGTCGGGGATGCCGTAGCGCAGCAGGCCGCCCACACGGTCGTTTTTCTCAAACAGCGTGACGCTGTGGCCAGCGCGGGCCAGTTGCTGCGCAGCCGCCAGACCTGCGGGGCCGGAGCCCACCACAGCCACCTTCTTGCCCGTCTGGTGCTTGGCGGGGCGCGGCTGCACCCAGCCTTCGGCCCAGGCGCGGTCGATGATCGCGTGCTCAATGCTCTTGATGCCCACAGCGTCGTCGTTCACGTTGAGCACACAGGCAGCCTCGCAAGGTGCGGGGCAGATACGGCCGGTGAACTCAGGGAAGTTGTTGGTGCTGTGCAGCACCTCGATCGCGCTCTTCCAGTCCGCGTGGTACACGAGGTCGTTGAAGTCGGGAATGATGTTGTTCACCGGGCAGCCGTTGTTGCAGAACGGCGTGCCGCAGTCCATGCAGCGCGCGCCTTGCACCTTGGCCTGGGTCTCATCGAGCCCGACGACAAATTCCTTGTAATGCTTCAGGCGCTCGGGCACGGGCTTGTAGCCCTCTTCGATGCGCTCGTATTCCATGAAGCCGGTAGTTTTTCCCATGACGATGTCCTTGTCTATGAATGCTGTGCGAAGGGTGTGGCGTCGCCTTACTTGGCGGGAACCACTTCTTTTTTGGTAGCAGCTACCGCTGGTGTAGCGGACTCCTCCAGCACTTTTCGTTCATAAATTTCAGCCAACGCACGCTTGTACTCGGTCGGGAAGACCTTGACGAACTTGCTGCGCGATGCGGCCCAGTTGTCCAGCAGCTCGCGCGCGCGCTTACTGCCCGTCCAGCGGTTGTGGTCTTCCAGCAGCTTCTTTAGCTGGGCCTCGTCCGTCTGGCCGTTGTGCCAGATCGAGCGGGGGACCGTGGCTTCCTGCTCGGTGGCGGGCAGGATGCGCTCCAGCGTCACCATCGACAGGTTGCAGCGTGTGTCGAACTGTCCGTCTTCGTCGTACACATACGCTACGCCGCCGCTCATTCCTGCTGCAAAGTTGCGGCCGGTCTTGCCGAGCACCACCACCGTACCGCCAGTCATGTACTCGCAGCCATGGTCGCCCGTACCTTCGACGACGGCCGTGGCACCCGACAGACGCACCGCAAAGCGTTCACCGGCCACGCCGCTGAAGAAAGCCTCACCGGTAGTAGCGCCATACATCACGGTGTTACCAACAATAGTGTTGCGCACCGCCTCGCCCCGGAAGTCGATGCTGGGGCGCACGATGACACGGCCACCCGACAGGCCCTTGCCCGTGTAGTCGTTGGCGTCGCCGATCAGGTACAGCGTGATGCCGCGGGTGAGGAACGCGCCGAACGACTGGCCGCCCGTGCCTTCCAGCTGGATGCGGATGGTGTCGTCAGGCAAGCCTTCGGGGTGCACACGGGTGACCGCGCCGGACAGCATCGCACCGACCGAGCGGTTCACGTTGCGCGCCACCTCGATGAACTGCACGCGCTCACCCTTTTCGATGGCAGGCTTGCTGCGCTCGATGAGCTTGCGGTCCAGTGTGTGCTCGATGTTGTGATCCTGCACGTCCACGTGGAAGCGGGGCACATCGGCGGGCACGTTCGGCTGGGCAAACAGACGGCTGAAGTCCAGGCCGCGTGCCTTCCAGTGTTCCAGGCCCTGGCGCATGTCGAGCAGGTCGGTGCGGCCGATCAGGTCGTCAAACTTGCGGATGCCCAGCTGGGCCATGATCTGACGCACTTCTTCCGCGATGAAGAAGAAGTAGTTCACCACATGCTCTGGCTTGCCAGAGAACTTCTTGCGCAGCTCGGGGTCCTGTGTGGCCACGCCCACGGGGCAGGTGTTCAGGTGGCACTTGCGCATCATGATGCAGCCTTCCACCACCAGCGGCGCCGTGGCAAAGCCGAACTCGTCAGCACCCAGCAGTGCGCCGATGGCGACGTCGCGGCCGGTCTTCATCTGGCCGTCGGCCTGCACACGGATGCGGCCGCGCAGGCGGTTCAGCACCAGCGTCTGCTGGGTTTCGGCCAGGCCGATTTCCCACGGACCGCCCGCGTGCTTGATGGACGACCAGGGCGAAGCGCCCGTGCCGCCGTCATGCCCTGCGATCACCACATGGTCGCTCTTGCACTTGGCCACGCCTGCGGCGATGGTGCCCACGCCCACTTCGGAGACCAGCTTGACGCTGATGCCTGCGTGCGGTGCGACGTTCTTCAGATCGTGGATCAGCTGGGCCAAGTCCTCGATGGAGTAGATGTCGTGGTGCGGCGGTGGCGAAATCAGGCCCACACCCGGCACGCTGTGGCGCAGCTTGCCGATGTAGTTGGACACCTTGCCGCCAGGCAGCTGACCGCCCTCGCCGGGCTTGGCCCCCTGGGCCATCTTGATCTGTATCTGATCGGCGGACGACAGGTACTCCGCCGTCACGCCAAAGCGGCCCGACGCCACCTGCTTGATACGGCTGCGCAGCGAATCGCCGTCCTGCAGGGGCAGATCGACCTCGACGTTCTCGGCGCCGATCACGCTCTTCAGCGTGTCGCCCTTCTTGATCGGGATGCCCTTGAGTTCGTTGCGGTAGCGTGCCGCGTCCTCGCCACCTTCACCGGTGTTGCTCTTGCCGCCAATGCGGTTCATGGCCACCGCCAGTGTGGCGTGCGCCTCGGTGGAGATGGAGCCCAGCGACATGGCGCCCGTGGCGAAGCGCTTGACGATTTCCTTGGCGGGTTCGACCTCATCAATCGAGATCGCCTTGGACGGATCGATCTTGAACTCGAACAGGCCGCGCAGCGTCATGTGGCGCTTGCTCTGGTCGTTGATGATCTGGGCGTATTCCTTGTACGTGTTCCAGTTGTTGGCGCGCGTGCTGTGCTGCAGCTTGGCAATCGCGTCAGGTGTCCACATGTGGTCTTCACCACGGGCGCGCCAGGCGTACTCGCCACCGGCGTCCAGCATGGTTTCGAGCACGGGGTCGTCGCCAAACGCGGCCTTGTGCATGCGGATGGCTTCTTCGGCGATCTCGAACACGCCGATGCCTTCCACACGGCTGGCGGTGCCGGTGAAGTACTTGCCCACGGTTTCCGTGTTCAGGCCGATGGCCTCGAACAGCTGGGCGCCGCAGTAGCTCATGTAGGTGCTCACGCCCATCTTGGACATGATCTTGGACAGGCCCTTGCCGATGGCCTTGACGTAGTTGTAGATGGCCTTGTCGGCCGACAAGTCGCCGCCCAGGTCCTTGTGCATTTCGGCCAGGGTTTCCATGGCCAGGTAGGGGTGCACAGCCTCGGCGCCGTAGCCAGCCAGCACGGCGAAGTGGTGCACCTCGCGCGCGGTACCCGTTTCGACCACCAGGCCGGCCGTGGTGCGCAGGCCTGCGCCCACCAGGTGCTGATGGATGGCCGACAGCGCCAGCAGCGCGGGAATGGCCACTTGCGTCGCGCTAACGGCACGGTCGCTGATGATGAGAATGTTGGCACCGCCCTTGATGGCATCAACGGCCTGCGCGCACAGCGAGGCCAGCTTGGCTTCCACGCCCTCACGGCCCCAGCTCAACGGGTAGGTGATGTCGATGGTCGCGCTCTTGAACTTGCCTTGCGTGTACTTCTCGATGTCGCGCAGCTTGGCCATGTCGGCAAAGTCGAGCACTGGCTGGCTCACTTCGAGCCGCATCGGCGGGTTGACCTGGTTGATGTCCAGCAGGTTGGGCTTGGGGCCGATGAAGCTGTTCAGCGACATCACGATGGCCTCACGGATCGGGTCGATCGGCGGGTTGGTCACCTGGGCGAACAGCTGCTTGAAGTAGTTGTACAGCGGCTTGTTCTTGCCCGACAGCACGGCCAGCGGGCTGTCGTTGCCCATGGAGCCGATGCCTTCTTCGCCGTTTTTGGCCATGGGCGCCATCAGGAACTTGATGTCTTCCTGGGTGTAACCAAAGGCCTGCTGGCGATCCAGCAACGGCAGGCCGGCAGCCACAGGGACCGCGGCGGCTTCGCCCGTCTCGATGCTGTCCAGCTTGATCCGCAGGTTTTCGATCCACTGCTTGTAGGGCTTGGTGTTGACGATGTTGGCTTTCAGCTCGTCGTCGTCGATCATGCGGCCTTGTTCCAGGTCGATCAGGAACATCTTGCCGGGCTGCAGGCGCCACTTGCGCACGATCTTGTTCTCGGGCACGGGCAGCACGCCCGACTCGGAGCCCATGATGACCAGATCGTCGTCGGTGATGCAGTAGCGCGAGGGGCGCAGGCCGTTGCGGTCCAGCGTGGCGCCGATCTGGCGGCCGTCGGTGAACACGATGGAAGCGGGACCGTCCCAAGGCTCCAGCATGGCGGCGTGGTATTCATAGAAGGCGCGGCGGCGCTCGTCCATGGTGGTGTGCTGCTCCCAGGGCTCTGGGATCATCATCATCACGGCCTGGCTGATGGGGTAGCCGGCCATGGTCAGCAGTTCGAGGCAGTTGTCGAACGTGGCGGTATCGGACTGGTCGGCAAAGCTGATGGGGTAGAGCTTTTGCAGGTCAGCAGCCAGCACGGGCGATGCCATCACGCCTTCGCGGGCCTTCATCCAGTTGTAGTTGCCCTTGACGGTGTTGATTTCGCCGTTGTGCGCCACATAGCGGTACGGGTGGGCCAGCGGCCACTCGGGGAAGGTGTTGGTGGAGAAGCGCTGGTGCACCAGGCCGATGGCCGAGACGCAGCGCTCATCCGACAGGTCTTTGTAGTACACGCCCACCTGGTCGGCCAGCAGCAGGCCCTTGTAGACCACGGTGCGGCTGGACATGGACGGAACGTAGTATTCCTTGCTGTGCTTGAGCTTGAGCGCCTGGATGTTGGCGCTGGCCGTCTTGCGGATCACGTACAGCTTGCGCTCCAGCGCGTCCTGCACGATCACGTCATTGCCACGGCCGATGAACACCTGGCGCAGGATGGGCTCCTTCTTGCGCACTGTGGGGGACATGGGCATATCCACATTCACCGGCACATCGCGCCAGCCCAGCAGTACCTGGCCTTCGGCCTTGATGGCGCGCTCCATCTCCTGCTCGCAAGCCAGGCGCGAGGCATGCTCCTTGGGCAGGAAGATCATGCCCACGCCGTATTCGCCGGCCGCAGGCAAGGTCACGCCTTGCTTGGCCATCTCTTCGCGGTACAGCGCGTCAGGGATCTGGATCAGGATGCCGGCGCCGTCGCCCATCAGCGGGTCGGCACCCACCGCGCCACGGTGGTCGATGTTTTCCAGAATCTTCAGAGCCTGCGTCACGATGTCGTGGCGCTTGATGCCCTTGATGTGGGCCACAAAACCGAGGCCGCAGGCGTCGTGTTCGTTACCCGATGAATACAAACCGTGTTGTTGCAGATGCTGGATCTCGGCAGCCGTGGTCATGGCGCACTCCTATATTTTTCGCAGGGGAGCCGAGGTTAGTGCATTGCAGCATATTTTGGCAAGCAATTTAATTGGGGTCAGATTCCAATTAAACAAACCAGAACTCACACAAGCATATTATTGGGGACATATTAAAATTAATAGCAATGAGGCCAATAATTTCATGCGCCTCCGTCGGTTTTCGCATGATTTTTTTCCATTCGAGGCCTGCCAGGCATTCCTCGAGTCACGCGGCGCAGGGTCTGCTGTTGCAGGCCCGCAAGAAACTCGGTATCGCCCAAAGCCCAACCGCTGAGCGCCGAGTCGGTCAAAGCCGTTTGCACCGACGCCCCCAGGCCCGCCTGAACCAGTGCGGCATAGGCGGCCTCGCGCGCAAACGGGGTGTTGCCCAAAGCCCAATACAGGGCATGGGGCGTCAACCACCGGTCGTTGCGCAAGCCCAACCAATGTGCATGGCTGGACCAGGCGTAGTCAGCGGGCTGCTGCACCAATCCGGCCCGCACAGGGTTGAGGTCCAGGTACACCATGCACGCCAGCAAATACCGTTCCGGCTGCAATACCGTGGAACGGTAGCGCCCCTCCCACAAAGTACCTGTGCGGGCATGTCGGCGGTTGAAGTACTGCACATACCGGCGCCCCACTGCCTGCATCATCTGGGGCAGTCCGTCTTGTGAGGCTGGCGTAACCAGCAGGTGAAAGTGGTTGTCCATCAGCACATAGGCATGGACGGCCACGGCATATTTCTGCGCGTTGTCCATCAACAGCGCCAGCAGCGCGTCGAAATCTTCCACTCCGTGGAAGATCGGCTGGCGGTTGTTGCCCCGCAGGATGACATGGTGCAAATGACCCGGCAGGGTCAGGCGTGGCAAACGGGCCATGGGTCTTGATCAGGAATATGGGAGTTACGATCATAGACCTGTCCCCTATTTCTCATCGATGCAAGCTGGCGACGCCCATCATCCGCCACGAAGATAGCGAGGCGCATGCTTGATTCTGGCCTGCCCTTGCGCGCCTTTTGGGTACGCGTCAATGCGTAGCCAAGTTCTCCACTGGGTCTGCCACCACACCAATGCCAAACCGCGCCCCCATGGCGTGTTCCAGGCCAAATTCGCCGAGAAGCGCCCGCAACCGCTCGGCCGCGCTGCGTTTTTTCTGTCCGGTGTAGCGCGCGATGATGAGTTCATTCTTCATGCTGTGCTCCCATCCCACCAGCTCGGTCACAGTGACCTGGTAGCCATTGGCCTCCAGGTACAGGCAGCGCAGCACATTGGTCACCTGGCTGCCGAGTTCGCGGGTGTGCAAGGGGTGACGCCACAGTTCCGCCAGGGGCGTGCGCGCCAACTGCAAGGCCTTGCCTTGGCGCAGGCAGGCTGCCATCTCCGCTTGGCAACAGGGCACCAGAACCATGGCCCGGGCCTTTTTTTGCAGCCCGAAGGCAATCGCGTCGTCAGTGGCGGTGTCGCAAGCATGCAAGGCGGTGACCACATCGATCTGGTCGGGCAACTCACGGGCATCCGCAGACTCGGCGACGGATAGATTGAGAAACGACATCCGCTCAAAATGAAGCCGCTGCGCGAGCGCCCGCGACTTCTCTACCAGTTCCGCCCGGGTCTCCACCCCGTAGATATGCCCGCGGCCCAGCGCCTTGAAATGCAGGTCGTACAGGATGAAACCCAGATAGGACTTGCCCGCGCCGTGGTCCGCCAACGTGGACCCACTGCCTTGGGAGGACAGCTCCGTGAGCAGGGGCTCGATGAAGTTGAACAGGTGGTACACCTGCTTGAGCTTGCGGCGTGAGTCCTGATTGAGACGGCCATCCCGGGTAAGGATGTGCAGCTCCTTGAGCAGCTCTACCGATTGGCCAGAGCGCAGTTCCTGCAGCTCAGCACTCTCGTTCTTGGATTTTCCCGCACCGCGAATTCGCAGGTCGGTCGTCGCTGCAGATGGGTTCTTTTTATTCATAAACCGGGGCCTTGTGCTGGCGGATTGTCCTCGCTGGCGGCAGTGGCGGCCATGTTCGCACCGCCTTTGTCATGGGGGCCCACGTCCAGCGCCAGCCAACCGGCCATGCCCATCTCTTCAAGTACTTCCATGTTGCGCTCAAAGATGGTTTCCGCCTCGGGAAAGACCGACACCGCCCGATCGATGCTGGCCTCGCGCAACAAATGCAGCGTGGGGTATGGAGCGCGATTGGTGCAATTGGTCACGTCGTCCGCATCGGTGCCGGCGAACTGAAACTGCGGGTGAAAGCTTGCGACCTGCAGCGTGCCCTCCAACCCGAGAACGTGCACCATGTCCTCCACTTCACCAAGAAAGTCATTGAAATCCAGGAAATCCTGCTGGCAATGCGGCATCACCAGCAAGGTGGTGTCCCTGACTTCTGCGGGTGTGTTTGCGAGCGCTTGAAGTTCTTCGCGCAACACCTCCAGCACATCCTTCCCGGTCGTGGCCAAGCTCACCACGTAGTGAATTTGCCCTTTGACATGCACCGACTTAGCAAACGGACAGAGATTGAATCCTATGACGGCCCGCTCCAACCACCGGATAGTGTCCTGGACGTAGGTATCAGTGGATACAAAATGGGGGAGCGCCTTAGCGGCGTTGGTGGAGGAAGATGTCATGGGTGCGCGCAGAAGCGCAGGGATAGAGGTGGGATTTTATCGGTGTGAGTTGTTGGCAGATCGCGCGATAGCGGCGGTCCCACCCGGAAGCCTCATGGACTCCTCAGTGCACGCTCACATCGGCGGGAGGGCAGCGGAGAAAAAGAATAGATG
>Ga0123390_1110204_pt1 | contig 19738 bp, 17 predicted proteins | sample T3HHNO3metaT_FD_89918 | JGI IMG/M metagenome (GOLD analysis project Ga0123390, IMG submission 89918) | Methane-oxidizing artificial microbial communities from Washington, USA to study methane cycling - T3-HHNO3 metaT (Metagenome... | ecosystem: Engineered > Modeled > Simulated communities... | reverse complement strand
GTCGCGCCAACAATGTGTTTAACGGCAGCAGCCCCTGGGGCGACCGCGATCCCAACGCCGGCGTCTGGGTAAAACAGAACGCCACGACGCTCAGCAAACAACGCCTGCATTTGCTCAATTCCTCGTTGGCGTCATTAGCGGTAGCTCCACCGCAAAACACCACCGAGATGGCCTGCCGCAACCGGACCTTGATGGAGCTCGGCAGAAAACTGCTGTTACGCCGCCCTTTGCAAAACCAGAAAGTGCATCCTGAAGATAGTGTATTAGGACCTTACAGCCTGAATACGAAACCAGGCATGAACACCATGTATAAGCTGCTGGTCATGCAGGCATTCAATCCCAAATACTGGTCGTTCAACGGTAGCACGCCAATTCCGGTACCCAAAGGGTTGGCGCCATACAATCAGACCGAAGCCAACTTTGGGATGTTTTTTGGTCTGGCCATCCAACTGTATGAAAGCACATTGATTTCGGATGAATCGCCCTTCGACAACAGCGCCCGCGACGCCGGCAATCAACCCATAGAGCTAAGCGCTTCGGAGTTGAACGGCTTGAAACAATTCAGAAAAAATCAATGCGCACTCTGCCATCTGGGCCCCAACTTCAGCGCCGCATCGATCAACGCCAACGCAGCCATTGCTAAAACCCATCCAGAAGCATTTGGCGAGCCGGCCTTCTACATCAGCGCATCAACCAATGTGGTGAATCGCATCCCCTTGTTTATCCAAAACGCGCCAGTCACGGCGTTTTTCGATACCGGCTTCTCCTCCACCGGGGTAACCGAGGCAGCCGCTGATATTGGCGTGGGCGGCATCGACGACTTCGGCAACCCGTTATCGTTCAGCCGGCAATATTTACAGTATCTGGCGGGGAATAGCGCCGGCGTGCTGGAAGAGGATGTCGAGAAAGTCCGCGCCTGCGATTTTCAGGAGGCGCTTGCCCTAAATCTGAAGCTGCCTTATTCACTGCCGAGTTTGTTTGCGATTACCGACGGCATAAGACCCCAGCCGCAAAGTACGGAAAACTGTTTTCTACCGGCCAGCAATGCCTTTTTGCCCACCACAGCTGCCGCTTTAGCGGAGTTGAACAAGCCCAACAGCAAGAAAATGGTTGCCGCCGTCGATTCGACATTTAAAATACCGTCGCTACGAAATATCGAGTTAACCGGACCGTACATGCACAACGGCAGCATGGCCACGCTGGAACAAGCGATAGAGTTTTATTCGCGAGGCGGGAACTTCGCCTACGACAGCAAGCAAGTTACTCGGGTGTTTCCGCAGCCCAATTTACAACTGGATGCACAAAACCGAGCCGACCTGATCGCCTTCCTGAAGACCCTGACGGATGACAGAGTCCGGTACGAAAAAGCGCCCTTCGATCATCCTGAAATCAAAATACCTCATGGTCACGTGGGCACTGAGCAGGCAGTAAGCGGTGGCAATCCGCTGGCCAGCGTTCTCGCTAAAGATCAATTCCTGACCATTGAAGCGGTTGGCGCGCAAGGCAACTCATCGCCGATACGGCCTTTCGAAGAATATTTGGCACCATAGCGGGCTTAAACTTCAATCCACAGTCACCGGCTTTGGCCGGTGACTTCTGAAAACGGCGAGATTAAAATCATCGGGGTCTTTATCTCAAAACGCTAGGCTGCAAGTGCAGCCCCTGACTACTAGCCGCAATCAATCCCTCAGAGCGCTCATTCTGAGCTTATTCCAGTTTGATAGTAGATCCGACAACTGCGGCCAAAGCAGCCGTATGTTTTTTAGGGTGATCGCCCATATCTACGAAGCAAGCTGACTACCTACCTGCCTTCCATCAATCGCTTGTTAAGTGTCGCCCCTAAGCGCGCCAGAGCTGCGCCCAACACGTCTAGCTCATCGCCTCGCTGCGCTTGATCGCAAATCAAACCGATATTTTCAACCGACGGTAAACACGGCACGCGTTTCGGCTGAACCGGCTCGGCTATCGGCGGAACGATGCGCACTTGCAATCGGACAATATAGGGATGCCCTGCGCCATGCAACTTGTCTAAAATCGCTCGATTGAAAAACCGTATTTGCGATGCCCAGCTGGCCGAATCGCAGTACAACAGCAGCTGCGAACCGGAGGCCACGCAATGTACGGCGTGCGGGGCAATATCAGCCGGTAACGCCGTTCTAACAATAGCAAGCAAGGCTTGTTGCTTGGTAATTTGCGCCAAACACAGATTCAGCTGCTTGTTGTCAAAATCCAGCGCAGTTTTAAATGCATTTTTGCGATAGCGAGTCATAGCGCATCCATTTGCTGGATGCCGACTTTTGAATATTCCAGAATCAGGCCCTGTTGATCATTTTTAATAATTTGCCAGCCTTTTGCCGCTACTTGCCGCTCATCAACGGCTGACAAAGGCAAATTTTCAGGCCCCACACCGAATCGGCCCGGAAATAAACCGACGCGTATTGGTCTGCTGCCAGCTTGCTGTTTTATATCGCTGACAGCATCGAGCACTGAAACATACCCATCGCCGGCGGACATGAATGCTCGCATTTCATCGCCCTTTGCCCCAGCCGTAATTGCCTCAATCTGGCGGACTCGTGCGCCGCACTCTATCCGAAATACATGCGCCCAATTAGACACCAAGTAAGTGTCTGCCTGATTGCCGCACAAATAGGCTTTTCCCGTTGAAAATGCCTTCGCCAATTTCGGGTATTCGTTATCGCTATTGCGGAAACTCTCCGAATTGACCGCATAGTTAACATGGAAAAACACCAAGCAGACAGAAATCGCCAACTTGGCCTTCTTCCAGCCATTAAGATGAAGAACGGGCTTCTTGCCATAATCTGCCATCAGCGCAAACATTCCAGCCAATAAAAAGGGGGAATATTGCAGGGTGTGGCGAAGATTAATCAGTTCCCCCCATTGATAGCGGGTACGGGCGGCGACGACCACACAGGATCCCATAGCCAGATAAATCGTTGAAATAGCGAAGGCTTTTTTGCCGGAAGTCGGTAGATTGGACCAGCGGTATTTATAAACCGCGTAGGCAGCGGCGATAATTACCCCCCCGAAACCCAGTAAACCCGGTAGCGACCAAGCCACATAACGGGCACATTCGCTGCAAGCCGTTCCATCCTTTAGCAAAGCCTCGATATAAGTGCGCAGATTCTCGACAAAACCTATCGTGCTTGGCCCCATCAAATACGGATTCGGCGAGCCGAATATCACTATATTTCTGAGTAACAGCGGCGCTACAATCACGGCCATACCGAACATCGTCGCGACAGCCTGTAGCAAAACAGCGCGCCGTTCCCCCGCAGCGCCGCTTAACCAGCCATAACAAAAATATAAAACAATGGTGACCAACAATGCTAAATGGGCATTTCTGATCGCATAAGCCACACCCGCGAGCAAACCGGCGAAGATAAAGCCGGAGATAGACCGCGAATTCAGCATCAAACCAATCACAGCCACCGCTAACCATAAACCGAATACATCGGTCAGCCCCATCAGCGAATGCTTGAGCACACCCGGCGATAACGCAGCCAGTCCGGCCAACAGCAAGGAGAGGATGGGACCTATGCTACGGCGAAAACTAAAGAACAATAGCCAAGGCAGCGTGATCGCGGAAAAATGCGCCAGACCTATAGCCGCATCTTTCGCATCGATACCAAAACTGGAAACGGCCGCCAACACCACGGCAAAGCCGATGGGAAACAAGCGATTCTCGATCTGATCCTGGTCGCCCGGCGCCAAGCCATACGGGGTAATCAGCAAGCTGCCGGAATCGAGAAAGTTTCTGGCTTGTTCGATATAACTGGCGCTATCCGGCGTAAACGGAAAACTCGGCGACCTGTAGTGCAAATGCACCATCACCAGTAGCGATATCGCCGACAGAATGAATAATTGATGTAACAGTGCTCTAAGTTGCCAAGTCATACTTGTTAAATATCTCGGAACAGAATTAGGAATTGGCCACCAACCAAACGCCCTCGCAAATCAACAAAATGCCCAAGACGCGGAAAGCGGTGACAGTCTCGCCGAGCAGCATCCCGATCAGCACGGTTAACGCAAAGCCCAAGCCTACTAAGGGATAGGCTTTACTGACATCCCATGATGCCAACACCTTCAACCAAACTATGGCGCCGACGCCGTACAAGGTAAAACCAGCAAACACAAATTTGTTGGTAAATACGATCCAGGGCAGACGCGGCGTCAGCGGCCCGGCCATGGCCTGTTTGACATCCAAACTGGACATACCGAGTTTCAACATGAATTGCGCGGCAACAGACAGCACGATGCTAAAAATGGCGATCAGTAGAATTTGCATGAGTTATTCCCAAGGTAAAAAATGAGCGGCAAGCGTAGCGAATAGCATCAACAGAACTGTCATCCGGCTACCGAAATCGCGAACCGCAAACACCAGCGGGTCATCGTGCATTTCCCCGCGAGCGGTTTTAATCCACAGGCGCGCCAACCAGTAAATCAGGCCTATCGCGACCAACCACAATAGTTGCGGATTTAAGTAACGCGCCTGCGTGTCTGCCGAGGTAATAAACAAACCAAACACCACCACCGCGCACAATGCGGAACTGACGCCCAAGGGCCAAAGCACTACCAGATCCACCGCCCGGTAATCTCGACCGTGCGTGCTTTCTCGCCCCTTTTGTTGTAAGGCCACGAGCTCGGAACAACGCTTGACTAAAGCCAGACTGAAAAAGATAAACACCGAAAACGCCAACAACCAGGAACTGGTCGCTACCGCCGCAGCCACGGAACCGGCAATAATCCTGAGTGTATAAAGCAACGAAAGCACCATCACGTCAATCAATACATAGGATTTCAACAGCCATGTGTAAGTAGTGGTGACGAATAAATACAGCAGCAGCATGCCCAAAAAAGCCTGCGATACGGTCAGAGCTAAAACCAGGCCGATCAGCAATAGTCCACAAGCGGCTGCCAGGCCTTTCAGAATGGGCAATTCGGCGCTGGCAAACGGTCTGAATTTCTTGCGTGGATGGTTGCGGTCGCTGTCCAGATCCCACAAATCGTTACCCATATACGTGGCGGAAGCGGCCAAGGAAAACCCGAAAAAGCCCAGCACAACAGTGCCTAGCTTATCCAAATCGTCAAACGAAAAGGCCGTTAACAGCGGTACGAATATCAATAGATTCTTCATCCATTGATGCACCCGCAACGCCCGCAGCCACAAGCGGAGTTGATTGACGCCGGAAGTAAACTCCTGTTCTATCCGGGTATTTGTCCGCACAGTTTTAGCGACGGACTTTGAGGTATTGACCAGTATCGCCGCCTGCGCAGCCTGCCAAATCGGCAAATCGGCCTTGCTGTCGCCCGCATAGACAAAATTAGGCCCCACAGCCTCGCGGATGGCCTCCAGCTTGTTGACGCCTTTTAGGTTATGGTTTTCATCGCTACCTAACACCTTATCGAACAAATCCAGATGCTTGGCAACCGCATCGGCAATATCGGTATGCGCTGCGGTAGCCAGCACCAACTGTCTGCCCCGGCGCTTTTCCGCGCGCAAATACTCCAGCAAATCAGTCCGATAAGGCAAACTCTCGACATCAAGAGACGATGCTTGCGCTACGCGGGTTTTAAAAACTGCCCGCCCCTTCATTAACCAAAACGGCAATTTGAATATAGCGTGCGGCTGCCGTTTGCAGACCTGTAATACCGATTCGACCAGGGTATCGGTGGGCGTCAGCGTGCCATCCAAATCAACGACAAGCGCGGCTAGCGAAGTTTCTGTCATGTTATTTTTCTATAAGGCAATTAATGCAACGCTGAAAAGTCGAAAACACCTGGGCTATCAAACACATTGTAATGTAACAGCAATTCCGCAAGCTACGTTTAACTGGGCCGGCATCACAATGCAAAGCCATTCCCCCTGCCAGGTTCCGCATAATCCCGATAAAAACCCAAGGACAATCCCCGCCGCATTTTTCTCGTTGAGTCTGTCTGTGACCCTGTTACTATCAACGAAAATACGGTCCTGAGCAGCGGATTATCCGAATCAACAATGACAATATTGCGGAGGTTTTAATGACAAACTTATCGATCAAAACAGTAGTAACGCTATTTCTGGCTAGTCAAAGCATAGCCTATGCCGCCGATCTCACCCGCGCCCAAGTCGAGCAAATGCTGGCCAAAGCGGACAAACAACATCCCGCCGACCTGCGTCGTAAGGATTTGACCGACCTGGACTTGTCCAATCTGGATTTTCGCAACGCTGATTTATGGGGCGCCGATTTACGGCGTTCCAATCTGAATAAAAGTAACCTGCAAGGCCTGACCTTGGATTTAACGGTGATGACCAATATCAAGCTCAGCGCCGCGAATCTAGCCAACACCAGCATCTTCGGCGTCAGCCTGATGCACGCCGACCTCAGCAACGCCGACATGAGCGGCAGCCGCGTGGTAGCAATCATGGACGGTGCCAATTTGAGCCACGCCAATCTCAGTAACGTGCAATGGGCGGCGGATATGAAAAACCAATCAATGGGCTTGATGCGCGCCAGCTTGAAAGGCGCCAATCTGACCGGCGCCAACCTCAGCAATGCCCAGCTCGGCCGAGCCATGTTGAAACACGCCAAACTGAATAACGCCAACTTGCAAAACGCCGACCTGTATTCCGCCGAGATGGATGGCGCAAATCTGACCGGAGCCAATCTGACCAATGCCAATTTCTCGCAAGCCAAATTGCACGATGCGATTTTCACCGAGGCGGTGACTACCGGCACCCGTTTTGACGGCGCCCAAAACCTGCCCGATTCAGTAAAGCCGGCCCCTTCCAAATAATCGAGACCACTTCATGCAAATCCCCAAGCAATTACTGCAACGTAAATCCGTCGAAGCCTTGACCGATGTTCAGCACGGCTTAAAGCAAACCCTCACCGCCAAGGATTTAACCATCCTGGGCATAGGCGCGGTGATCGGCGCCGGCATCTTCGTCCTGACCGGCATTGCCGCGGCCAAATACGCCGGCCCGGCCATCGTGGTGTCGTTCATTTTGGCCGGCATCGCCTGCGGCTTAGCGGCGATGTGTTACAGCGAACTGGCGGCGATGATTCCGGTATCGGGCAGTGCCTACAGCTATGCGTATGCGACGATGGGCGAACTGATGGCCTGGATCATCGGCTGGGATTTGATCCTGGAATATGCCCTGGCCAGCAGCACGGTGGCGATAGGCTGGGCCGGCTATCTCACCAGTTTTCTGGAAAATCTAGGGATACATTTACCCACCTATCTGACCACTGCTTATCTGGCCAATCCGGAGGCCGGCTTCATCAATTTGCCGGCCGTGACGATCATTTTATTACTGACCGGCTTGCTGGTGATCGGTATCCGCCAGTCGGCGATCTTCAATTTCGTCATGGTCTTGATCAAACTGTCGGTAATTGTAGTGTTCATTGTCGCCGGCTCAGGACATATCCAAACCGAAAACTGGGCGAATTTCACACCCTTTGGTTTCGGCGGCGTCTTGACCGGTGCCGGGGTAATTTTCTTTGCCTATATCGGCTTTGATGCGGTATCCACTGCCGCCCAGGAAGCCGTTAACCCTCAGCGTGACGTACCCATCGGCATTATCGCCTCGCTGGCCGTCTGCACCCTGCTCTACATACTGGTAGCCGGCGTGTTGACCGGCATCATCCCTTACACCGAATTGAACGTCCCGGCCCCCATTGCGCTGGCGGTCGATCATGTCGGCATGAACTGGCTGTCACCGATCATTAAAATCGCCGCCATCGCCGGCTTAACCTCGGTAATGCTGGTATTGCTGATGGGCCAAAGCCGCATATTCTTCTCGATGGCCAAGGATCAATTGTTGCCGCCATTGTTCGCGCAAGTCCACCCCAAGTTCCAAACTCCGCATTTATCCACCATCCTGGTCGGGGTGGCCGTGTCTTTGCTGGCCGGCTTCATGCCTATCGAAAAACTCGGCGAACTAGTCAGTATCGGTACTTTGTTTGCATTTGTGCTGGTGTGCGGCGGTGTTTGGATCCTGCGCAACAGCCACCCGGAAATGGAACGCCACTTCAAATGTCCGGCCGTGCCTTATGTGCCGATTGGCGGGATTTTGGTGTGTCTGAGTTTGATGGCGGGATTGCCGATTGATACTTGGATTAGGTTATTTGTTTGGTTGCTGATTGGGTTTTTGATTTATTTTGGGTATGGGGTGAAGCATAGTCAGCTTCGGTCTTCTTAGGTTTGTGTCGCTAGCGCGACGGCTATGTTGAAGTCGGGTCTCGGCCCGACGGCCGAGATACTTTCTTTTGCTCCGCTAAAAGAAAGTATCCAAAGAAAAGGCGGCGCGGCATTCGGGGGAAGAAACCACCCCGCAATTGCAGCTCAAACCAATCTATCTCGTTCTCTCACCCCGAGAGGGAACGAAGAATTTTATCCGCGTTGAACCTAGTTAGGCTGGTGACATATGCCAAGATTGCCTGCCATATTGCCTTTTCTACCTGGACTATCTCCGTACTTCGCCCTACAAAACTTCGTAAACAATAAGCTGCGGATTTGGGGCGGGGGGTCTCCCGTATGCCGCGCCGAGCACCGGAGCTTTTGGCGGGATCAGCCCGAAGGGGTGCGGCAGGGATGCCGCACGTTGACGAAGGGGCAGGAAGCCCCTTTCGTCACCCCCCGGCGAAAGCTTCGGAGCGCAGGGAACAAGCGGCATCCGGGCCGCCTTTTCTTTGGGTACTTTCTTTTGGCGGAGCAAAAGAAAGTATCGCGGTTGTCGGTCCGCGAACCGACATTAAATCAAGCCGTCGTGCCAGCGACACCAAAATCTCCTCACCCCAACCCTCTCCAGCAAGAGAGGGAGAGTATTACCGCCCGATCGCGTAATACTGCAACCCAAACTGCTTAACCAACCTCGGCTCATACATATTCCGCCCATCAAATATCACCTTGTCTTTCAACAAGCGGCTCAAGTCATCGAAATCCGGGCTGCGGAATTGTTTCCATTCGGTAACGATGATCAACGCATCCACATCGCTTAAGGTGTCTGCCTGTTTCGCGCAATACACCAATCCGGTTTTGTCGCCATAGATGCGCTGCGCTTCTTCCATCGCTTCCGGGTCGTAAGCGCGTACTGTCGCGCCGGCATCGATCAGGGCTTCCAGCAATACCCGGCTAGGGGCTTCGCGCATGTCGTCGGTGTTGGGTTTAAACGCCAGGCCCCACAAGGCAAAGGTTTTGCCTTTCACGCCGCTTGGGTAATGCGTGGAGACTTTTTCGAATAAGCGGTGCTTTTGCCGGTCGTTAACGTTTTCGACCGCGCTAAGCAGCTCGGCTTGATAGCCGTAATCTCGGGCGGTGCGTTCCAGGGCTTTGACATCTTTCGGAAAGCAGGAGCCACCGTAGCCGCAGCCCGGGTAAATAAAGCTGTAACCGATGCGGCTGTCGGAACCAATGCCATGGCGGACGTTTTCGATGTCGGCACCCAATCTTTCCGCCAAATTGGCCAGCTCGTTCATGAAGCTGATTTTGGTCGCCAGCATGGCGTTGGCGGCGTACTTGGTCAATTCTGCGGAACGTATGTCCATCGTGATAACTCGTTCGCGGCTGCGATTGAACGGCGCGTAAAGCGCTTTCAACAATTCGGCAGTTCTGGGGTTGTCGGTACCGATGATGATGCGGTCCGGTTTCATGAAATCGTCCAGCGCAGAGCCTTCTTTCAAAAACTCGGGATTGGAGACGACATCGAATTCCAACTCCTGGCTGCGCTCGGCCAAAACGTCCTTGATGGCCTGTTTAACTTTGTCAGCGGTGCCGACCGGCACGGTGGATTTATCGACGACGATTTTGTAATCGCTCATGTGTTCGGCGATGCTTTTCGCCACCGCCAACACGTATTTCAAATCGGCGGAGCCGTCTTCGTCCGGCGGCGTACCCACCGCAATAAACTGAAACAAACCGAAATCCACGGCTTCTTTGACGTCGGTGGTAAAGCTCAAACGGCCGGCAGCGACATTGTCCTTAACCATTTCATCCAAACCAGGCTCATAAATCGGAATGACACCTTGCTTAAGTTGGTCGATTTTGCGCTGGTCGACATCCATGCACAGCACTTGATTACCCACTTCGGCCAGACAGGCGCCCGTCACCAAACCTACATATCCACTGCCAAACACCGTAATTTTCATCGTTACACCTTGTAAACTAATTGGAAGTTCGTTTCTGTTTTAATCGATACAACGCGGAAATGTCCTCGTCGCCGTAACCTTTGGCCATCAGTTTGGCATAATCGGCCAGCGTAGTAATGGTTAGCGAGCAACCTACGCCGGCATGCTGAGCCATATGCTGAGCTATTTTTAAGTCTTTATGATGAAGCGCTAGTTTAAAACCCGGCGGGAATTGGTTTTGCGTCATGGTCTTGCCGCGATGCTGCAAGAACCAATTACCGGCCGCGCCACCGCTAACAACATCGATGACTTTTTCCATCGGTAATCCCTGAGCCTCGGCAAAGGCCAAGGCTTCCGTCACTGCCTGGTTAATCCCGGCGCACATGATTTGGTTCACCGCCTTGCAGGCTTGCCCGGCGCCGACACCACCCATATGCTCGATACGTGCGGTCATTGCCGCCAACACTGGGCGAACCCGTTCCAAAATTTGTGCGTCGCCGCCGACCATCATGGCCAACGTACCTTTGTTGGCGCCTTCCACGCCGCCGGATACGGGTGCATCCAGGAAGGCAGCCTGTTTTTCCGCTAGTTTTTGAGCCGCCACAGTCGCCGTCTCGCCGCTAACCGTGGACATATCCACCACCACGCAGCCGGGCCGGATAGTTTTGGCGATAGCATCCACCACCATCAACACGTCTTTATCGGCCGACACACAGATCAACACGACATCGACTTGACCAGCCAACTGTTCGATAGTCTCGCAAGCCTGGATTTGCAATTCCGCCGCTAACGTCTCGGCTTTACTAGCGGTCCGATTGTAAACCGTAGTCAAGCATCCTGCCTTGGCAAGGTTGCGCGCCATGCCCTGGCCCATTGCCCCCAATCCGATCAAGCCTACCCGCATGTCATAACCCCTTTAATGTTTTGGGAGCCATTATAGCGCCTTGGTCTGGCCCTGACAGACCGCACTGCGATTTACAAAACGCCACGCTGTCGCAGTACCGAAACTGCAATCGTCGCGCTTATTTTTCCAAGTAGGTATAAGCGTTCAATCCGGCCAGCAACTCTTGCTCGAAAGCCTGCTTTTGCCCGGCCGACAATCCGCTGCCGTCTAGCTTTTGCCGATAGGCGGTTTTCAAAGCTTCGGTATTAATATGCACATAATCCAGCAATTCGCTGACATCCTCGCCTTCCATGAAGTCGCCGAAGCGATAGCCCTGTTCGTCCAATTCGATATTAATCGAATGCGTATCGCCGAACAGGTTATGCATATCCCCCAAAATTTCCTGATAAGCACCGACCATGAAAAAGCCGATCAGATAATCCTGATCTTCGGCGATGGTATGCAACGGCATGGTGTTGGCGATGTTCTGATGATCGACGTATTGATCGATACGGCCGTCCGAGTCGCAGGTCAAATCCTGCAACACCGCGCGCCGGGTGGGTTGCTGGTGCAACTGGTGAATGGGCATGATCGGGAAAATCTGGTCTATACCCCAAATGTCGGGCATCGATTGAAACAGGGAAAAATTGCAGAATACCTTGTCCGCCAGTTTTTCGTCTAATTCCTGCAAAATCTCCCGGTGATGATGGTTATCCAGGTTCAACTCGCGCTGAATTTGCTGGCACAAGCTCACATAGTATTTCTCGGCTTCCGCCAGTTCGGTCAACGACAAATCGCCTTGCACGAACTGAGCGCGGGCTTCGGCCATGTTGAATTGGGCGTTGTGATAGGCTTCCGCGATATTTTGCCCGGATATTTCCACCGGCGCAGCAGCGCCTTGAAGACTTTCCACTTCGGTGACATTGGTAATCAACACCGCGTGGTGAGCAGTGATGGCTCGGCCTGATTCTGTGATGATATTGGGCTGCGGCAAACCCTGTTGCTCAGCCACTTCGGCAAAAGCGCGGACGATGTTTTCTGCGTATTCGTTGACGCTGTAATTGATCGAACATTCGCGCCGCGAACCGCTGCCGTCGTAATCCACGCCCAAACCGCCGCCGGCATCGACGGTGGTAATGTTGGCGCCGAGTTTATGCAATTGCAGATAAAACTGGCCGGCCTCTTTCAAGGCCAGCTTGATGTCGTGGATATTGGCAATCTGCGAGCCCATATGAAAGTGCATCAGCTGCAAGCAGTTCAACATATCCAGTTGCTGCAAGCGGGCGATGAGTTGCAATACTTCGCTGGCATGCAAGCCAAACTTGGATTTTTCGCCGCCGCTGTTTTGCCATTTGCCGGCGCTGATAGTCGATAGCCGCACGCGCAAACCGATCATTGGTGTTACTTGCAGTTTAGCGGCCTCTTCGATAATCATCTCCAGCTCGGAAGGCTTTTCAATGACAATGAACACCGACAAACCCATCAACTGTCCCATCAAGGCCATGCGGATGTAAGCCCGGTCTTTATAACCGTTGCAGACAATAGTGCCGCTGGGTTTGGCCAGCCCTAAAATCGCCAATAATTCTGGTTTGCTGCCGGCTTCCAGACCGATATGCTCGGCGGCAACGATGCTTTCCACCACATTGCCTTGCTGATTAACCTTGATCGGATACACCGGTGTGTAATGCCCGTTGTAACGATGTGAGGCTCTCGCTTGATCAAATCCCTGCTGTAGCTGGCGGATGCGGTCGCGCAAAATGTCGGTAAAACGCACCAGCACCGGAAAATTTAAACCTTTGTCCCTCAGAGCCTGGGCGATGTCGAACAGATCGATTTCCGTTGCACAATCGGCTTGCGGCTTGACGCAGACATGACCTTGGTCGTTAATCGAAAAATAACCGTTACCCCATTGCTGGATAGCGTAAAGCTGCTTGGATTGTTCTATCGACCAGGGTTGTGTTGGCACGCGTTCTACTCGGACTGTCATAAAGAGGTAGAAATTCTAAAGTATAATGATGAACGTTATATGACTTTTTACAGGACTTCATCATGCTCGACGACCAATGGTTCAGCGAAGCGCAAACCGCTACCGGTACTGCCTTTTCATTAAAAATCACCCGTAAACTCCATGAGGAGCAATCCGAATTTCAGTTTCTGGAAATCTACGAGACCGAACAATTCGGCAACCTGATGGTGATCGACGGCTGCACCATGGTCTCTACCCGCGATAATTTCTTCTATCACGAGATGATCAGCCACCCGGTGTTGTTTACTCATCCCAATCCGAAAAACGTGTTGATCATCGGCGGCGGCGACTGCGGCACCCTGCGCGAAGTGTTGAAACATCCCGGCGTTGAATCAGCTGTGCAAATCGACATCGACGAGCGCGTCACCCGCTTGGCGGAAATCTACTTTCCGGAATTGTGCGAGTCCAACAACGATCCGCGCGCCGACCTGAAATTCATCGACGGCATCAAATGGGTAAAAGAAGCCGCGCCGAACAGTGTGGACATCATCATCGTCGACAGCACCGATCCGGTCGGTCCGGCGGAGGGCTTATTCAGCGCCGATTTTTACAGAGATTGCTATAAAGCCTTGAGCGCGAACGGCATCGTTGTGCAACAAAGCGAATCCGCCTTGCTGCATATGAAAATCCTGAAAGAAATGCGCGCGGAAATGCGGACCGCCGGCTTTGAACACCAGCAAACTGTGTTCTTCCCGCAATGCATTTATCCCTCGGGCTGGTGGAGCGCGACGATGGCCAGCAAAACCAACCTGTCTTCGTTCCGCGAACAGGACGCCGCCAACAAGGGCTTCGAAACTGTTTATTACAACAGCGACATTCACAAAGCCAGTTTGGCAATGCCGGAGTTTTTCAAAAAAGCCTTCGTTTAAACCACAAGGGAGCCGAAGCGGATCCGCGCTTCGGCTACTGCTGAGCAACATTCCACGCCGCACACTACCCTCAATCGCTTTTCTACCTTCAGCTCGACATCGCTAACCTTGATAGCTGTCCGACTATCTGAGACACTACATTTTGTAGGGTTGCGCCTACAGCCCTTACCCGCTCGACCACATAATCTTCCGGTTAGTCGAACAATCGAAAAAGCTTATTTCATTAGTCACGCCAGGAGATGATTAGGAATCAACCGATGACCACGCCTCCTGACAAAACCCAGGTAATCTTGTCCAACACCTTAGTCGGCAAACTATCCGAAAACGGCCGCGACCTTTCGGAGCTCGAGCCGTATTTGGTGGTTTTATCCGGTAGCGAACAAGGCAAGCAATTCAAATTACTCAATCATCAGCATGTGTTGGGCCGCGAACCGTCCGTGGATATTCTGATTCCCGATCCTAAGGTCTCCCGGCGCCACGGCAGGCTTTGGGTTCAAAGCCAGCATATCCTGCTCGAAGACTTAAACTCCACCAACGGCACTTACGTCAACGGCAGGCGCGTCGCAAAACATAAACTCGAATTACTCGACAGAATCCTGTTGGGCGACACCTACCTTAAAATCGATTACAAACGCTTCAACGAAGCCAAATCCGAACAGGCGCTTTACGCGGCAGCGAATCTGGATGCGATGACCAACATCCTTAACCGCAACGCCTTCATGCTGCGCGCGCAACAAGAATTGTCTTTTTGTAAACGTAACGAAACCCGATTGACGGTGATGATGTGCGACGCCGACCATTTCAAGCGCACCAACGACAATTTCGGCCACCTCGCCGGCGATCAGGTCCTTAAAGAATTGGCGAAAATCCTGAATGCGGAAATGCGTCAGGAGGATTTTCTGGCCCGTTACGGCGGCGAAGAATTCATCATGTTATTGCGGGAAATATCCAGCGATGCCGCAGCCGCCTTGGCGGAACGCATCAGACATACGGTGATGCAGCATACGTTTCAATACCAAAATAAGCACATACCTACCACCATTTCGATTGGCGTCTGCTCGTGCAGGATAATGGCCGACACCTCCCTGGAAGCGATTATTCAAGCTGCCGACGACGCACTTTACCGCGCTAAGAAAAACGGCCGCAATCGCGTAGAAATCGACGCCCGATAACTTTGGCCTGCCAACCTGGCAATACAAACACCAAGCCTCATAAGGTATTTGCATTTATCCGCGCCGTGCGTTACTGTCCAACTTCCAGTGTTTTCGGCGTTCTGCTGCTATGCTTAGCACGTCAGTAGAATCAAATTTGTAACACCACGGGAGTATCCAACATGAATAAAAATAAATTCCTCACCACCTGTTTGCTGTCAGGTGCATTGTTAGCAAGCCAAACGGCAATTGCGGACGAAAACCATACGGGTTATTTGGCGGGTTTCACTTCCAGAGTTAGCCAAGGCTTTGCTAACACCGCCTTCAGTTTTATCGAAATCCCTAAAAACGTGACTAACATTACTCACGACCAAAACTTCCTGCTTGGCTCGACTTGGGGCGTGCTACGTGGCGTGGCGCACACCGTCAGCCGCACTGTGATAGGCGTGGCGGAACTGATTACCTCGCCGATACCCACCGATGAATTTATCTCTCCGCCATACGTCTGGGACCGTTTTAGCGAGGATACCCGTTACTTCGGCCTGCATTTCCCCGGCTACTGGACGCATTTCGGCCCGCTGGATCACGGCTATTCCGACACGCTGGATCATGGCAAGTAACGCGGACGATACCGCTCGATTTAGAGGATAAGATCATGAAAAAAAAATACGTATACATCCCGCTTGCCGTTCTGGCCCTCTCGCTGACCGCCTGTTCCACTCCGAAAAAAGATGTAGCGGGACTTAGTGCGGAAATTGATGCCGCATCCAAAGGTCATTACGGTCAAGCCTTGCTCCACGCTTCAGCGGCTGAACAAGACTTAAAAACGGCCAACCATGTGCTGAAACACTGGCAAAACGATTACTACTGGAACATCGACGAGAGTCTAAAAGCGCAAGAGGCTGCAAAATCAGCCGCCGCACACATTTTGGCCTCGGAAAAAGAGTATTGCCAATGGCTAACCGAGGTGCATTCACAAAATCACCACAACGTGGAAACCATTCATGAAACCGTAGCCTACTTCAAAACCGGTAGCCACGTGCCGTTCAAAACCAAGGAAGACACCATCGGCCACATTGGTCACTTTTTGCACGACCACCCCGATGCCACAGCGACCGTAACAGCTTCCACCGACACAGTAGGAAAGCCAGCCTATAACCAAGCCCTGTCAGAAAGAAGGGCTAAATCCGTTAGCGAACTGCTGATTAAAAATGGTGCCAGAGCCTCGCAACTGGTCTCTAAAGCTATCGGCGAAGCTCACGGCCCCGATAATACGGCTGATCAAAGTCACCGCGTTGCCGTGGTTATTTCCGCGCACCCTGACTATCTCGACTGCCCTAAACTGAAGTAAGTCCAACCCGCCCTGCACGCGCCAGCGGCAGGGTACTGGCGGCGGAGATTCAATAACATCGCTTATCGAATCTCTGCCCACCTTACATCTCATCTGCCTGCCGTTTCTGCCGGTCCGCACTTTCAAGAATCTGCTTTTCCGCGTCCCGGGCCTGATCCATGGGCTGCTTGATTGCATCCACAAGCGGCGGCTGGACTGCTTTAGGCGGGTTGGGTTTATCGGCCGGAGCCGAGTCGCAAGCCTGCAAACCGCAAGCCACTAGTAAAAAAATCAAAGCGTTTTTCATGGTTTTACAGAATCGGCGGATTCAGTGGCTAATGGCAAAAACTCAATCATTCCGGTGCTCGCGCGGCCGGCGCAAAACCTGCTGTATCGCCTGCTCCACCGCCATATCGACAGCACCGGCCATCTCCTGATATTGCTGCTCGCTGACATTAATACCTTTATCGATGGTGTTCCGCACATAACACGGCGGTAATTTATTCAGCGCCAGACAAGCCACGTCTTCCTGAAATGCTTGACTGAATGGCTCGTCGGCCTGCTCAGCAAGCTTCCAAAGCCGGTCTATCACCAATCGCTCGTAATAATTACTAATATTCAGCATAAAGGCCTCTTGAAAAACATTGGCTACAAATGCTGATAAGCATAGCCCAGAATCCGACTTGGCCGAATCCATTCGCCAAGCTGACAGACGCCCCGATAACCATCATTTTTTTACAGTGGGGATGGACATTATGCAGATCACTCGGCCCGTAAAGCTTCCAGCGGATTCAATCTAGCGGCCTTGATGGCCGGCACCACGCCTGCCGCGATGCCGATAAACAAGGAAATCGCAAAGGCGGCAACGATGTAATTCCAGGCCAATTGCACCGGTAGCGCGGGAACAAAAGCGGCGGCGAGCTTTACCAGCGCCACGCCCAACAAAACACCTCCAGCCCCGCCGACCAAACTCAGCAACATCGCTTCACCGAGAAACAAGTTGAACACCATCCCGCGCTCGGCGCCGATGGCCCGCAACAAACCTATCTCCGACACCCGTTCCGATACCGCAATGGTCATGATAGTGAGAATGCCTACCGAGCCCACCAGCAGCGAGATACTACCCAGCGCCGCCACCGCCAAGGTCAAGACACTCAATACCGAATCCATTTTTTCCAGCATCTGGTTCTGGGTAACAATCGTAAAATCTTCAGCACCGTGTCTGGCGATCAAGCGGCGTTTGATGGCTTGCTCCACCGTTTCCGCACTGGTCTCGCTGCTGTATAGCAGATCGATTTCCATCAAACTTTGCCGATCGAACATCTCCATGGCCTTGCCGCTGGCGATGAACACCGTGTCGTCCAGGTCAAACCCCAACATCTGACCTTTGGCCTGCATCACGCCGATCACCCGAAACCGGTCACTGCCGATACGGATGCGCTGCCCCAAGGGGCTAGCGTTAGCAAATAATTCGGTGCGCATCTTACTGCCCAGCACCGCGAAAGCGCGCGGATTATCCAGGCCATCATTGGGCAGAAAGCGGCCGCTATCGACTTTCAACTGCCATACCTGCGGCAACGCGGCACCGACACCAAACACATTGGCCCGGCGCTGTTTAGCGCCGGCCTCGATCCGGGCATTGCCTTGTACCATAGGCATCGCCGCCAACACATGATCCAGATTTTCCAGACTGGCAGCATCGGCGGTGGATAAAGGCCGCACCGTGCTGATGGTGGCGCCGGACAACCCGAAGGTAGTGGTTTTACCGGGATAAACCGCGATCAGATGCGTACCGAACTGGGTAAATTCCGCCAACACGAAACTATGAATGCCCCGACCTATCGAGGTCAAAATCACCACGGCGGCGATGCCGATAATCAAACCCAACGCGGTGAGTAAAGAGCGTTGTTTATGACTACTAATGCTGCGCAGCCCCAGTTTGGATAAATCCAGCCAATTCATCTTAGCGCCTCGCCAAAGCCGCGACCGGGTCCAGCCGCGCCGCCTTGCGGGCCGGCATTACCCCGAAAATCAAACCGGTGACCAGCGCCACCGCCAAGGCGGACAATCGGGCCCAAAGCGGCAAAGCGACCGGAAAATTAGGATACAGCCATTGCAATACCAAGATACCGAACTGGCCTATCACGCTACCGACCACTGCGCCAGCCAGGGATAGCAGGGCCGCTTCGCATAAAAACCAGCGTTGCAACTGGCCTTGGGTGGCGCCCAAGGCTTTCAGCAAACCAATTTCCGCGGTGCGTTGGCTAACGCTGACCAGCATCACATTCATCACCAACACGCCCGCCACCGCCAGACTGACCGCTGCAATACCGGCCACGGTAAAAGTCAACGCGGTCAGGATTTTGTCGAAGGTATTCACCACGCTGTCCTGGGTAATCACCGTCACATCGTCCTCGCCTTCGTGGCGTAATTTGATGATGTTGCGGACCTCGTCAACGGCCTTGTACATGGCTGCTTCCGAATGCGCCTCAATTAAAATCCGAAACAAGGAATGGCTGTCGAACAAGGCTTGCGCGGACGCCACCGGCACGATGATTAATTCGTCAAAACCGGTGCCTATCGATTGGCCTTCCTTGGCTAACACGCCAATCACTCGAAACCGGCGGTCGTTGATGCGCAGCCACTGCCCCACCGCTTGCTGGTGCGCAAACAATTCCTCACTGATGGTTTTGCCGATCACGCACACCGAAATTTCCTTATCGGCGTCGGCTTCCGGCAAAAATTGGCCTTGGGCCATCGTCAAGTGCCGCACGCGCAGCAAAGCGCGCGTAGAACCCATCACATTGGTTTCCCGCTCCAGACCGCCGACCGACACCGGCGCCGAGCCGATGCTGACCGGCGCAATGGCCGCGACGTGCCGGCTGCGGAACAAGGCGGCAGCATCGTCCAACGTCAAATCGCGCGGCGTTTCGCCAAATAGGGGTGGGTGGCCGCCGGTGGTTTCGGTGCGGCCGGGCAGGACGATGACCAGATGCGTGCCCAACGACTCGAATTCGTGGACTACATAATTGCGGGCACTATCGCCCAATGCGGTCAACACGTTCACGGCAGCCACGCCTATGCTCATCGCCAAAATTATCAGCGCGGCGCGTAGGGGTTGAGTCCGGATGGCTTTGCCGGCCTGAAGGAGTAAGTCTTTACTGAGCATGGCGATTGGGTAACAAGCTTACTTGGCAGTTTAGCCGGAACCGCCAACAAATACCCAGCTAAAACGCAAGCGCTCCATAGACAGCGAGATTAGAACCTTGAGCTTAGGTTTTCCAGAAGCTGAGCGCAGCCCCTATAGAACCGGAACCGATCAATTTCCGAAGTAATTGATTATCAGCTTGCC
>Ga0123390_1086769_pt1 | contig 19741 bp, 20 predicted proteins | sample T3HHNO3metaT_FD_89918 | JGI IMG/M metagenome (GOLD analysis project Ga0123390, IMG submission 89918) | Methane-oxidizing artificial microbial communities from Washington, USA to study methane cycling - T3-HHNO3 metaT (Metagenome... | ecosystem: Engineered > Modeled > Simulated communities... | reverse complement strand
TCGTTATCGTCTATGCTAAGACCAAATTGCTGATTTGATACTTAGATTTTTTAAAGCACATAAGCATTTTCATGGGGGGAGAAATAATGATGACGATGCAAAATAAGACCGGCGCAGTATCCGGCCCTAGTTACCCGCTGGTACGGTTAAAACTTGGCGTGCTGTTGATAGGCTCCAGCTTCTCGGCTGCCACGCCAGCCGTGTCGCCTATCGCGGGATTGCTGCAAAATACCGACGGCATCAATTCCAGCCAGAGCAATATGGCAAATGTAATTGAAATTGCCTGTCCAGGCGGGCGGGGAATTAACTCGGACGATTTTCAGAATCGCTGCGATGCGGTAGTGGGTTCCGCTCTTAACCAATCGATACCGCAAACATTTAACGCGCTACAACAAACCTCGCCGGAGCAGATACCTTCGCAAGGTGTTTCTGCTACGCGTACTTCTTTCAACGCGATTGCCGGACGGATGTCTGCTTTGCGAGCCGGCGCTCGCGGCTTTCAGGTTGCCGGCTTGGGTAGCGGTGCGGTGCCGATCAATTTGGCTTCGCTGGCAAATCCGCTTGGCGGCGCGGCGGGCGATAGCGGCGGCGTTTGGGACCGATTGGGCGGTTTCGTCAACGGCAATTACAACACCGGCAATGTCGATACGGATGTCAATCAACTGGGTTATAACTTAAATAGCGGCAGCATTAATGCCGGCATAGACTATCGGTTTGGTAATGATTTGATTGTAGGTGCGGCGTTTACCTATACGCGCACCGAGTCCAGTTTCGACCGCAGCGGCGGTACCTTGGATAGCGATGCTTACACCGGCGCGCTTTATAGTACTTACTACGCAACGGATAACTTGTATTTCGACGGTGTGGCAACTATGGGCGCCATCGATTACGCGTCGGTGCGGCATATCCAATATACGGTACCCAGTGAAACTGTGAATACGCTTGCCAAAGCTGCGCCTACCGGGAACCAATATTCAGTTAGCGTGGGTAGCGGCTATAACTTTGCGGTAAAACAATGGCTGTTTAATCCCTACGTAAAAGCCAATTACATCAAACTCGATGTCGACGGTTTTAGTGAATCAGGCGGCAGTGGCTGGGGAATGGCATTTGCCGATCAGGGTGTCGAGTCGGTCACCACCACGGTTGGTAGCCAGATTTCCTACGCGGTTAGTACGGCATGGGGCGTGTTTACGCCCAATGTGCGCGGCGAATGGCATCATCAGTATAAAGACGGCAGCCGCAATATCGCGGTGCGCTTTCTAGGCGATAACAGCAGCGGCTTAGCCTTTAACACGGTGACTAACGCGCCGGACCGGAATTATTTTACGGTAGGTACGGGGGTATCGGGCACCTTTGCACAGGGCTTAAGCGCCTTTTTGAACTACGACGCGCTGGTGGGATACCGGGACGTGGAAAGTCATTTATTTACATTGGGCGCCCGCCTGGAGTTTTAGCCCGAGAATTCCGAGGCAGGCTTGTGGGAAGAGGCACCTGACTCATCCCACAAGCTTGGTTTTCCCACGAGAATTAGGGCTGCCGTAACAGCTGTTCGCACAATGCCGGTAACGGCTGTGGTGGCAGCGGCACATTTTTCGACGGTGCTTTGGCTTCTGCGGAAAACCACCAAGCCAAACTGGCGTCGCAACCGTCTCCAGGAGGTAAGGGGTCTTGCGAGTCGCAATGCGGATTATGCGGTGGGCATTTCAAGCGCACATGAAAATGTTCGTCATGTTTCCACCAGGGGCGAATCTTGCGCAACCATTCAGCGGAGCCGGCGCTTTTGTTTTTGCATAGCTCTTGTTTAATACTGGCGTTGACGAAAATCCGGTCAACCTCCGGTTGCTGAGCGGCCGCTTCCAACACTTTTGCCAGATCCAACGACCAATGCCGGTAATCGATAGTATCATTTTGCATGTTCACGACCGACGGCGCGCTCCAGGTTTCGCGTTCGTTGGCTGTTAATTGCCGGTTACTGGCTTGTTCGGATAACAAAAACCATATATCCACATCCAGGCCTGACTGATGGCTACGATGTCCGCTTAAGGTCGGGCCGCCGCGCGGTTGTCCCAAATCGCCAATCAGCAACGAGCCCAGTTTTTGTTCAGCACTGAATTGGCCCAAGTGCTGGATAAAGCCGATTAAATTGGGGTGCCCATAATAGCGATGGCGGGACAAGCGCATGACTTGATAGCCTTGGCCGTCAAGGGGCAGGGTCGCCGCGCCGCTGATGCAGCCGCTGGTGTAGGTGCCTATGCTTTGGCTGGATTCCTGGGTCGGTGTGGTGATCTTGGCCCAGTCTTGGGCAGTTGATCCAGCGGTTGTGTCGGTGCTAACGCTCAATGCGGCAACGCTTAATAATACTGTTGAAAGGGTAGCAAGGCGCATGATGAAGTGGCTAGGAAATGGAGTGACTAGCAGTGATTATAACGTTGGCTTGCCGATGGCGGCTATTGCATCGGTCACTCGTCTTCCCAAACTCATACTGGGTATCTCCAGCCAATGATAAAACAACAAGGAAACGCATTGTACACAGACTATGGTGATAAGCCAGCCGCCAAACCAAAGTGCCAGCCGATTGTCGGTAAACCCTTCCAGAAATTTTAAAACCAGCGGCGTCAGACAAATCAGAATCGCCATGTGACTGAGATACGCGCTGTAAGACACTTTGCCGATTTGCCTTAACACCGGCTGTGACAGCAAACGTTGTGCATCTTTAGAACCTAGCACGAACATCAAAATCAAGCCCGCGCCCAAGCCGGAGCCGAGCCATACCGCCGTATCGCCAAATATATCGGACGGCACAAACGTGGCGCAGGTGTAAAAGGCCAAGCCCGCTAATAGCAGCAAACGCCGATGCCAGCGCCGACCGGATAAATAATGGGTTAGGTCGGTATAGTGCCTGGCAATGGTCATGCCCAATAGAAAATGCAGTAAGAAAATCGACACTCCCAACAGGCTGGTGGCCAGTAAACCAAAAAACACCAGCCAAGAAGTGCCGCGTCCCGCCAGCAACAAGCCTACCGGCAATAGCAAAGACAGTACCAGTTCGATACTTAAAGTCCAGGCTTGCGGCAGCAGCACGATCAAGGCGGGCAATTTCAATAAAAAGCTCTCACGCAGCATGTCTGCCTGGGTTAATGGAAAATTATGCCACATGCCGGTAATCCAGTCGGTCGCCGGCAGACTGGTCTTGACTATCGCGCTATCGAAGGTGTGCACAAACAGCCCCGTGCTGATCAGCAACACCAGCAAATACGGTAGCCAGATGCGGAACATCCGGTTGATCAAGAAGCGCGCCAAATGAAATTCGCTGAGATCCGGTATATGTCCCGCGCGAAAATAGCGCAAAGACAACACCACGCCGCTGAGCACGAAAAACATCGAAACCGCTGCCGCCCCGTCCCACCAAATATGTAACGGGGAGAAATCCAGCAGTTGCTGACAGAGCGGTGTTTCGCAAGGCAGGCCGTAGGCGATAACGAAATGTTCGCTGATAACGGCCAAGGCCGCCAGACCGCGAATGGTGTCCAGGTAACTGATATGAGTTTTCGGCGCCACGGGCTTGAGTCTTTTAAAGTAGGAGGTATCGGCTGGGATAGGTATAGCAGGCTTTGGCTATTCGGCTATCTGTGCGCTGTTTTAATTGCCGGGTGTTCTAAAAGCCCAAGACGCCGATGAGCCAACCGTGGCTGTCAAACCCGCGAAGGAGGGATGCCCGATCAGCGCTTTAAAGCCGAGCAAACAACGCCTTTGCCTTTAAGCTAATTCCATTGCGACTTGCGCACGTTGAAATTGCGGCCTTTGATTTTGCCGGCCCGCAAACAGGTCAGGGCTTTATCGGCGCTGCCGCGCTTCACCGCAACATAAGCGTGTTTATCGAAGATGTCTATCTTACCCACTTCGCCGCCGGCTATGCCGTTAGCACCGGTCAATGCCCCCAAAATATCGCCGGGCCGCATCTTGTCCTTACGGCCTCCGTCTATCCACAACGTGATCATCGGCGGTTCGAAGCGGTGTTCGCTGCTCAGTTTAAACGGTGCGATTTCGTCCCACTTTACAGAACCCGCAATATAGTCTTCAATCGCTTTGACGCGGGTCAACTCTGCTTCGCTGACCAAACTCAGCGCCAAGCCTTTCGCGCCAGCTCGGCCGGTGCGGCCAATTCTGTGCACGTACACTTCCGGGTCCCAAGGCAGTTCGTAATTGATCACTGCCTGCATGTCTTTGATGTCCAGCCCCCGAGCGGCAACATCTGTAGCGACCAGAATCGAACAGCTTTTATTGGCAAAGCGCACCAATACCTGATCTCTATCCTTTTGCTCCAAATCACCGTGCAGGGCCTGCACGGAAAAACCGCAATTGGTCAAAGTATCCGCTACGTCCTGACATTCGCGCTTGGTATTACAAAACACCACCGTCGATTCCGGGCGATGATAAGCCAGCAAATAACCCAAAGCGTTCAGGCGCTTGGCTTTGTCGACTTGATGAAAACGCTGCTCGATAGGGTTGTCATGATGGCTGGTTTCGACGCTGACCGACACCGGTTTGAATTGAAACTTTTGGCTCAAGGCCCGAATCGGCTCCGCGTATGTCGCGGAGAACAACAGGGTTTGCCGATGCGTCGGCGCATAAGAGATCACGTCGGAGATGATGTCGGCAAAGCCCATGTCCAGCATGCGGTCGGCCTCGTCCAGTACCAACACTTTTAAATGATCCAGGCGCAAGCTGGCTTTTTGCAGATGCTCCTGCAAACGGCCCGGCGTCCCCACCACCACATGCACGCCGTGCTCCAGTGAGCTGCGTTGCGGGGCAAAGGGTGTGCCGCCGCACAGGGCCAGAACTTTAATGTTTTGCGTAAAGCGGGCCAATTGTCTGATTTCCTTACATACCTGGTCGGCCAGTTCGCGGGTAGGGCAGATCACCATGGCTTGCACTTTAAAGCTGCTTAAATCCAGCCGCGACAACAAACCGATCCCAAACGCCGCGGTCTTGCCGCTACCGGTCTTGGCTTGGGCAATCACATCCTTGCCTTCTAGTATATGCGGTAGGCTTTCAGCCTGAATCGGTGTCAGGTGGGTGTAGCCCAAGGATTCGATGTTTTCCAGTAGGGCGGGTTTTAACGGCAGGGACGAAAATTCAGGTGTATTCACAAAGACTCTAATCGATAAGATGCGGCACGCTTGCCGACATGTGGAAGGCAATGATAACAGAGTTGGGCTTTTGGTCATTGCTCAATCAACAGGCTGCCGGGCTTGCAATTTGCAGCCGATTTTAAGTCACTGCACCCCGGCAAGATTCACATAAAAACACAGTTAAACATTAGGAATTTCCACATTATAAACATTTAAATATTTAGACCTACGGCAAGAGTGGCGGTTATTTCTGACTATAATTTACATCACCAAATCAGCTATTGATCTTTTGATACTGTCAGTTAAACGACGAAATGAAAAAATGCAGGATTTGGGAAAAGGGTGTAAGAAAACGAAAAATGGAGAGCGGCTATAGGCGTTAACGACGGTCTGATGATAAGCGCGATTTTAAGGCAGGCCAAGCAAGGCAAGAGCTTGGCAATTGGTATATACCTCAGTCTCATATAGACGCATTTGTTAAAGACACGGTTCGCGTCGAGACTTTACCGGCAGGATTCAAACTTTTCAAATTAAGCAAAGGGGAAGCCAAATCCGATCCCAAGTATGGAATAACGCCATGGTGGTGTTCTGTAAGCCCGTTTAAGGAAGACTACGAAGGCGCTATTGGTCGATTCGAACAAGCTAAGCTTAATAACATTGATATGAGTGCGATGGCGCGCTATATGTCTGCGGTTCCGATTGACTGGAATGAATTGGACAACTATATCGAAATATCATTAAAAGTGACTGCATCCGGCTTTTGGGGCACCTTCGCTCCGCAAGAAAAGTGGCACGATAAGCACAAGCAGAATCTCGCCGTGGAAATGAGCCGTGGTAGAGCCACGCCGGCAAGCCGCACGATGGGGATAAAGGATGCCGTTCTTCCGGATGAACTGGGTGCGCTGGAAGCTTGGCAATTTTACATACCAGGTTTGCAAGAGGAGCATATTAGCCGGGAAAACCGTGTGATCTCTGCTCACGACATGGTCGCTCTGCAAGCATATTTTTTTGCATAAATTTTGGATCAACCCGCAAGAAGCTTGATAGAACTCGCAGGCTGATGAGTATTCAAAGTCGCCCTCGCTCGGCGACCGCCATTTTGACGTCATTGCGGGCACCATGAACGCCAATACCTTCATTGCCTTCCAGCATAAACTTGAGACGATTAATAACAGCACGCATGAGCAAAACCACACCAGCCAACATCAAACTAACGCTTTACGGCAAACCTATCGAACTGGAATTGAACACGCCGACGCAAAAGGTGACGCCGGTGGCAATGCTGCCGACACTGCATCGCCTCAACAACACGTTTGTCGAAACCGCAGTGGCTGCCTTCGTTGCGGACCAGGAGATCATCTCCTGCCAAGCCGGCTGCGGTGCCTGCTGCCGACAAGTCGTGCCGTTGGCGGAATTTGAAGCCTATCAAATCGCCGGTGTGGTCGAACAATTGCCCGAGCCCAGACGTTCGGCGGTCAAGCAACGCTTTGCCGACGCTTGCGAAAAACTGGACGCTATTCAGTGGCTGAGCCGGCTCGAAGGGATGCTGGCTGATGGTACGAGCCACGAAGCGGTGCAGCAACACGCGCTGACTTATTTTCAGCAAGGCGTGCCCTGTCCGTTTTTGGAAGCGGAAAGCTGCTCCATCCATCCGGTCCGGCCATTGGCCTGCCGGGAATACCTGGTGACATCGCCGGCCGAATATTGCCAAAACCCGACACCTGAACACGTCAGGCACATCGAGTTAAAATTTCAGGTGTCTAAAATTGTCCGCAAACTTTGGCGCACCAGCCACATCAAAGACCTGGATTCGGTGCCGATGATTTACGCGTTGCAATGGGTGAAGAAACACCCCAACCAATTTCCGAAAAAGCGCGGCGAGGATTGGCTACGGGAATTTTTTGATTACATGGCGAATCCGTGACGGCAGTTTTTTCGCCGTTGCTGTAACGTATGGGAATGCCGCCCCGAACGCTCTAGAGTGGCGGCGGCCATAGAGCAACCATCCAGCACACACAATTTTAAGTATCAGCCTAATTCCATGTGATACGAGACCCGGTCTTCATCAATAACGCTGAAGCCCATTCGGTCATAAAGACGTTTTGCAGGGTTTATCTTTATGACAGTTAACACCAGTTTTTTATTGAGATTTTTTGCCCGAATGGCTTCTTGCGCCAGCAAAGTGGAGCCTATTCCTCGTCTTTGAAATTCAGGTAACAGAAACAGGGTGCGAACCCAATGACTTTGCTCGCCCTCCTGCACATAGATAGCCCCGGCAGGTTCTTCGCCGATGCAAATCAATTTGAAGTTTTGCACCTGAAGGTTTCTCCAGAAACCGGTATGTTGAAATTCATCGTCCCATCCCCATGCCCAATCGACGTAATCGCGCATCGACAGCTTGAACGCATCAAATATGAATTGTTTGTCATGCTCGGCGGCGTCGATCAGGCTAAAGGAGGTCATAAAGTAAGCCAAATGTTGTGTATCTTATGTACGTTCTTACGCTCCAGCTTCCCGGCTACGAATTTTTATCGTTCCCACGCTCCAGCGTGGGAATGCAGCCTCAGACGCTCCAGCGTCACAATTACCATACGTCAATCTCGATCAATCCGTCCTGTCCCAAATAGTTAGAAGGACTGGAATATCGCCAAAGCTCCGGCAAACTCACATAACCCCGCTTCACCGGATTGGCATGAATATAATCCAATTTCTCCCGCATCATTGCTTCACTAAGAATCAACTCCGCATGCACACCTTCCTGCCAGAACTGAAACTCCCGATCACGCTTGTGCGCGCATTTGGCAAACCGCAATCGTTGCAACAAGCGTTCGGCTTGTTTTGCCTGCAAGTTATCTATGATTCTCCGCGCGGTAAAGGCTTTGAAACTAGCAACGCATTTATCCAGTGCAGCGCTCTGCGCGATGAAATGCAGGTGATTTTCCAGAACCACGTAACCGTATAGCTTCAAACCGACCTGTTGCCGTTGAAATTGCCAGCAGTCGAGCAGGATTTGCACGGTTTCCGGTCGGGTAAATACCGGCAGCCACTCAACGACCGTGCAGGTCATAAAATGCGCTTGCTGAGGTTCAGTGATGGTGTAACCGCTTCGGCCCATTGGGTGCTCGCTGGAATTCAATAAGAGGCGGCGCGCGGCTTGCCGGGTGACGTCCTCTTGATTGAAGGGTTAGGGCTCGCCGTCGGATGCCTCCCATTGGCCAGTCTCTTCATTTCGTTTGAGACTCTGCTTTGAGGGGTAGTCTTTCCCAACGGTGCGAAAAGCATGAAGAACTGAACCGATTGAGACAAAGTAAAGCCGCCTATAGCGCATGGTGTCAGATGTGAGAAAGAACCCCTCCAGTTCGCCTTTCTCACCGAGCGTAATAATGAAGATGAAGCTGTGCACTACTTGATTGCAGAGAAAGCCGATGTCGCGAGTTTCAACTGACTTCTGATTTAGGTCGAATAGCTCGTCGATCTCACTTCGATTGAAGTAGTCGACCGCCCGCCCCGGCTTACCCGGAAACCACTCAATTTCGTATTTGAGTTGCTTCGTTGACTCAGAGAGTTTGAATGCGCTGAGTAGCTTCCTGATTGCATAGAAGCCGATAAATATTTCGCGTTCAGCGCGCGCCAATGCCGCCTCGCTGTTTTTATCATTGACTCGCAATAGATTGAGCCAGCCAGCGGCTCTAACCAACGGTGCTTTCCAGTAGTGCGATTCGTGAATCACCATCGAGCTCCAACAAATGATTGTGAAGTTTCCGTATATCATCGCCGATTGCAGTATGCCCAGCAATAAACGCAGTCTGATGGTTTTCCGCCTAAACTTTACGCTACTAGTAAGCTCCGCACTTTGCCGTAATCCAACTTCCCATTCGCCAATAGCGGCAACTCCTCCAAAACCAGATAACGACTCGGTTGCATGTAGGCCGGCAATTGTATATTCAGTGTTTTGCGCACTTCGGCGATGCTCATTCCCAGTTCTAAAACCACCGCTAATGCCGGACGCTGGCCGGCAGTCGGATCGTCTATGCCGATCACCGCGCAAGCTTTGACGCCGAGGATGGCATTAACGACCGTCTCGATTTCCGCCGGCTCGACGCGGTAGCCGGAGCATTTCAGCATGCGGCCCAGGCGGCCATGAAAGCGGTATTCGCCTTGTTCAAAGCTGGCGCGGTCGCCGGTGGCATACCAGCCGTCAGCGTTCATAAAAGACTGCACGCGACCGTCGCGCCAGTAGCCGCTGGCTAGAGTCGGTCCGCGTACCGAGAGCTCGCCGGTTTCGGCATCGATATGCAGTTCGCAGCCAGCGGCAGGTAGGCCGATGGGGATGGATTGTTCGGCGATCAAGCGTTCCCTCGCCACCGGCCAATAGCAGCAGACATTAGTTTCGGTAGGGCCGAAGAAATTGTACAAGGCCGTCTGCGGCAAACCGGCGGCCAGATCGATCAGCGCCGGGGTGGGAAACACTTCGCCGGCAAAGATCAGAAAGCGCAACGCTGCCAAAGGTGTTTGCGCCAAGTTGCCTTTATAGGTCAGGAAGGCCAGCAACGAGGGCACGGTGTACCAGCCGCTGATGGCTTGTTCGCTTAGCCAGGTGCTCAAACGGGCTGGGGCCATGGTTAAACCGGATGGCACGAAATGCAGGCTGGCGCCGGCGCCTAATACTGCATATAGATCAAAGGTGGATAGATCGAAGAAGAACGGCGCGCTGCTGGCGATGCGGTCGGCAGCTGTTAGTTTCAATAAGCCGGTTGCCCATGAAGCGAATGCCGAAATCGCTCGGTGACTGAGCGCTACGCCACGCGGTTGGCCGGTGGAGCCGGAGGTGTACAAAATCGCGGCCAGCGCTTCGGCGGGAATTTCGATTGGCTCCGGAACGCCTTCGCTAAAGCTGGCGATGTCCAGCCACAAGTTTTCATCCAGCCAATTCGGCGCGGAACCCGAACCCAAGACTACGCGCACCTGGGCGTCGGTGACAATAAAGCTCAGTCTGGGGGCTGGGTTTTTCAAGTCCAGTGGCACATAGCTCGCTCCGGTCAGTAGGACGCCGAACAGCGCAATGGCGGCGTCTATGCCACGATCCAGATGAATGGCGACTGGCTGGCCGGGTTGGATGCCCTTGGCTTGTAATGCAGAGGCAATGGTTTGCGCCTTTTGCAGTAGATGCCGAAAATTGACTTGCCGATCCCGCTCTTGCAAGGCCAGCGCGTCGGGTTGGAGTTGGCATTGTTTTAGAAAGGGCTCTAGCAGCATGATTTGAGGACTTCGGCAAAAATATTGTCTACTTATGGTTCCCACGCTCCGGCGTGGGAACCTCGTCTGGGACGCTCCAGCGTCCCGAACCGCAGAGCGGTTCTAACTGCATTCCCATTTATGCCTCGCGGGTACGCTGGAGCGCGGGAACGATATTTCACTCAGTTCTCCCCGGTTTCCAGCAACTCGGCGTTCATCTTCGACATTACCTTATCCAACCACGCTTCGTCTATCGCCGGCGATAAGTAGCTATAGGACAAAACCAGCTTGCCATCGAGTTGGCAGGCTAACAGCGCCAAACCCGGCGGTAGAGGCATCCAGCACAATAGCGACATATTGGTAACCGGAACGCCGAGAAAACCTGTCTTGGTCCAGGACAACTCACCAATGTCGGAAAACCACAGCGAGCTCAATTCGCCGCCGCTGTGTTGCTTGCGTAAGATTTTGGCGTACTTGGCCGGTGCCAGCCATTGGCCCAGCCACATCAGCGGCAGATAAGCCAGATCTAGCTCATCCCTAACCACTTGTTTATGTTCGCTGAGTAGATGTGCAAACAAGCCGTTTCGGTCTCGCACTTGCTGACGAGTAGCGCGGGCGAACAAGCAGCCGATGTGGTTGCCAAATACCGGTGTTGGCGCATTCTGCCGACGCAAGTTAAACGCATACGGGATGCAATAACCTTCTTTTGCCGCCGGCGGTCCCACCAGTTCCATCGCCCGCATGAAACAGCCCAGGTAATAAAGGGTGCGGCCAGTAAGGCCAGTGTATTGTTGTGCCAATTTGGCAATGCGCTGCGATTGGTCGGCATCGAAACTTTGTAATTTCAATTTCAGGCGTTGTGGGCCTTGTTCAACCTGAGTAGGCAGGCAACTGTCCAGGCTATTGGCTTGTGTGTTGTGGCGTTTGGCTTTGAAGAATAATTGCAGTTTTTTCCAAAAGCTCCATTGCGCCAATTTGGCTTCGATCAGCGACAACGAATCTTTAAAGCTTTCCGGCCGCTCGGAGGACAGGAAATCCAACAAGATCTTGCAGCCACGGGCATCCAACAAAGGATGCAACCAGATCAGCAGCAAGGTGCCGCCGTCTGCACCGGCTATCCAGTGTACGGTCAGCGGCCGGGATTCCGGGCGATTGAAAATCTCCAGCAATATGCGTTGCGATTCGTCCGCTTCATCGGCATCCGCCCGGCATTCATGAAGTTCCAGCGCTATGGGCTTGCCGGTGGCGACCCACGCAAAACGCTTGCCGCGTGGCTCGATTTTGGCGGATGCTTGCGGAAAGCGTTCTACCAGTAAATCCAGTCGATTCTGTAGGCCAGACAAATCAGGCGTTTCCGCCAGTTGCAGCGCAAATCCGCAATAACCGCCGGGCATGCCGGCATTACGAATCTCCTGGTCGAGTACGTAGGTAAAATAATCGCCAGGATTGAACAGCTGTTCCGTGGAATTGGTCATCCGGCGTAACCGCTGCGGCGGAGCCAGTTTTCCAGAGAATTCAGGCTGCCGACGTTATCCGGTTCGATTTCGGTGTCCGGCAGCGTCACCCCAAACTCCTTCTCGGCAAACATGATCAGACGCATGATACCCATGCTGTCCAGCCCCGCATCCAGTAGATTATCGTCATCGCCGAATGAGGTTGGATCTTCATGGTAAATAAGCTCGGCAAAGATGAAATTCTTCAGTGTTTCCTTCATGGCAGTGAAATGGTGAATTAGTTAAGAAAGAAATTGTATGCAAAGCGAATCAAGCGGGCTCTGGCGAAAAGGCTTTTAACGCAAAGCCCCAGCGCGGCACCTGTCGACAATAGAGTTTATAAGACGCGCCAAACCGGCTGGCGAGGTCCGGCTCTTCGCGAAATACCACGGTAATATGAAAAAACAGGGCAATCGAGCCGGCATAAATCAGTAGGGCCGGATCGGCAAACAACACACATTCCGCCATTAGCAGCATTAGAACACCTTGAAACATCGGATTGCGGGTCCGGCGATACAGTCCGCTCACGACCAGTGTCTTCGGCGGATCGATGGGAGCCGGAGTACCCGAGCCCTCGACGGCAAAATCCCAAGCGCAACGCAGATAAATAGCCAAACCCAGGATGATAAAAAGTCCTGAGGGCAGAGCCCATGCCAGATTGGCCTGCGGCAAGTTGCTGTTCGGATCGGAAAGTAACCAATAAGGCACGTAAATCAGCACCGCGCCAGGGACGAGTAACGTGAATAACAGGATCTTTAAAGCCAGGAAAGGACGCACGTATCTATCTATCGGCATGGGGTGTTGAGTGGTTAAGCGTTTGGCAATTTTGGCATTGCCTGAGCCGCAATCCAAGTGATTTTGAACCTCTAAGGGATTTTGTGTAGAATCCGGCGTTTATTAATGGAATTTAAACAGCCATGTCAGATGACTTGATCAGCCAATTGAAAACCATGCTTATCGAAGGCTTGCTCCTGGAAGACATCGTCCCGGATGACCTGTCGCCGGATGATGCTTTATTTGGTGGTGGACTGGGTTTGGACTCCATCGACGCCCTGGAAATTGGCGTGATGCTGGACCGTCAATACGGTATCAAGATCACCTCCGGCGACGAACGCAACAATCAGATTTTTCTCTCTCTCCGCTCGCTCGCAGACTTCGTCGCCGCTAATCGTACCCGTTAAGTATGGGTAATATCATCAAGCCGGTCGTCATTGCCTGTTTTGTTGTTGCTTATCCCTTCCTCAGTGCTTATCTGGCCAGTCTGGGCTTTGCCAGCTTTGAACTCATTGTATTTGCAGCATTGACACTGTGGCGCGGTTTTACCGCGTCTGGCTTAGTTGCACGCTTAACTAGTTTTTTACTGGCCGCGGTGTTACTAGGCGGCGCCTATTTCGCGACGACTTATTTTGTCTGGCTGGTGCCATCATTCGCCTATCTGTGGCTGACATTCTTATTCGGACATACCCTGTGGTCGCCACCTTCGTTTATCGAACGCTTGGTGCGTTTGCAATTTCCCGAGTTAGTGCCGGGCATTGCCGACTATTGCCGGAATCTGACCTGGATATGGACCTTATTTTTTGCCTCTAATATAGTCATCTGCGCCGCCTTGCCGGCTATCGCGGGGCAAACCGCTTGGGCACTTTACACCGGTGTGGTGGTGTATGGGTTGATGGGGTTACTCGGAACCGGCGAGTGGTTTTACCGGCACCGGCGTTTTCCGGATTTGGAGATTCCGCCGGCATTGGAGACGTTTAAAGTCATCGCTATGAACGGCCATAAGGTATTTAAGGGATGACGATTAAACGCGCGATGTTCTTGCTCTTGGCTTTATTGCCAATTGCTGGATCGGCCGATGACAGCGTGCTGACCGAATTGCTGGCGCGCATTCGCCAAACGGGTCAGGCGCAGTTTCATTATGATGAAACCCGCGTACTAGAGCTGGCGGACAAACCATGGCATGGCCAAGGTTACATGCTCTCAGGCGCTGACGGCAGCCTGGTCAAACTGCAACTGCAACCGGCGAGGGTAATCATGGCTATCGCCGAACAGCACATGCTCTACTGGGATCCACAGCAAAACCAGCGCCACAGCGCGGCTTTGGATTCGGCAGGGCCTGCGGGCGAGCAAATCAAGGTGTTTCGCAGCATCCTGCAAGGCCGTACCGAAGAATTGCAGCCTAACTATGCCATCGCCGCCGAAAAGCAAGGCCCGCAATGGACTTTGCGGCTTACGCCGAAACCGGAGCTGAGCGGCGATGATCTCCCTTCTATCGAAATATCAGGCGATGACAAAGACGAACAACGGCGCATTTTAATCAAGCAGTCGGACGGCGAATCCACCGAGTACCGCATGCAGAAAGCCACGGCAGCGCAGCAACAGGACTATTCTCTCCCGCGTTTGTTGCGGGAAGCCAGCGGAGAATAGGGCGTGTCTTTTGTTTGGCGAAAACGCTGGTTCGTGCTGCTGTTGCCGTTGTTGGCGATCACTTTCTGGCAAGTCAAGGTCGAGACTGACCTGAACGCGTTTTTTACCGCCACGGACGACGAGGATTCCCGGCTATTGGCTGGCTTGTTGAAGTCTGGTGAATTATCGCGGCGCTACTTACTAGTCATCGAAAAGACCGATCCAGCCACAGCGGCCAGTCTGAGTAATACCGGCGAACCCCCCATTTCCGTCGCCACATTCAGCACTCGACTGGTGAATCAGCTGGCCAAACTTGATGAGGTGGAACAGATTTGGCCGGCCGATCAGCCGCCCCGAGATTGGGTCGATGCCGTTGCCTCGTATGCGCCACACCACGCCCGCATATTCAGCCTTAATCCGGAAGCAGAAGCGCCGGAATTGTTTGAACCGACCCAGTTGGAGGCCAAGGCCGACGGATTGAAACAAGCCCTGCTGTCGCCGCAAGGCGGCTTTGTGAAAACCATCGCCAAACAGGATCCTTTGCTGCTGTCTCTGAACGGCTTCAAGGCTTTGCAGGGCCAATTTCAGCAGCAAGCCAAGCTCGGCAGCGGCGGTGCTTTAATCCTGCAAAGCCGTCCGGCTGCGCTGGATTCCGAGGCGCAAACCCGCTTGCAAACGGCGATCCGCGCCAATTTTGCTAGTTTGAATGCAGAAGCCGGTGGCATATTTAAGTTATCGATGGCTGGGGTGCCGGTGTTTAGCGTGGCCGCGCAAAGCGAGATTAGTCAGGATGTGACGCTGGTTTCGGTGGTATCCAGCCTGGCCGTGGCCTTGGTGTTTCTATTCCTGTTTCATTCGTTTTCGGCCTTGCACTGGGTAATGATGGTGCAGGGCGCTTCGTTTGTGATCGGCACCTTGGCGACAGCGTTGGTGTTTCCGCAGGTGCATAGCCTGACTCTGGCTTTGGGTGCCAGCTTGATCGGCATCTCCTCCGATTATCCTATACATGTGATGGTGCATTGCGCCAAACATCGCAACACGCCTTTAGCTGCAGTTCGGCTGTTGTGGCCCAGCTTGTTAATGGGCGGCTTGACCACCGTGATCGGCTACGGCGCCTTGGGCTTTACCGGGTTTCCCGGCTTTGAGCAAATTGCGGTGTTTGCCTTGGCCAGTATCGTCGCCTCTTTGGGTTTGACCCGCTGGGTGTTGCCGGCCTTGCTGACTAATTCTGCACTGCACTCCGCACATTTACCCGGCATCGCGACTTGGGTGGATTTTTGCGGTCGTTACCGCAAGGCCTTGCTGGGTCTATTCGCACTCAGCGTGGTATTAGCCGGGCTATGCCTGCCGCAAATCCGCTGGATGGACGATATGCAGAAGTTGGCGGTAGACATGGATGTGTTGAAACAGCAGGATGCGGCGGTGCGCTCGCACTTTTCCAGTATCGAACCGGGCCGTTTTGTATTGATCCAAGCTGACGACTGGGAAACGGCGCTACAACGTTCAGAAGCCGCCGAGCGGCGCTTGCAGTCCTTGCGGCAGGACGGTGTGCTTGGCGAATATCATGGTCTGTTTCCGTGGCTGGTATCTGCACAATTGCAAACCCAGAACCATAAGGTTTATCAACAGGGTTTGACGCCGGAGTTTCAGCAAGCCTGGCAAGCGGGTTTAGCCAAGGCGGGCCTGTCAGTTGAAAAATTGGGAAGTTTGTCATCTGCGGCACCTGAGCCATTGTTACCCGCGCAAGTTATGGAATCATCGGTAAGGCACATTCTGTCCGGGCAAATAGTGAACGGCCAAACTGGGGTAATGTTGACGCTGTGGCTGGGTGAGCACGATCCCGAAAAATTGATAGCCGGTTTGGCTGGCTTGGAAGGCACGCGTTACTTCAGCCAAAAGGATCAACTCGATCACTTGGCGAGCAAATATCGCGATCGATCTTTAGTGATGCTAGGTATCGGCATCGGCGTGATGGCCTTGTTTATTAGGTTACAACAACGCGATCTGCGCAAGGTGTTGTTGACTTTGCTGCCTTCCCTGGCCTCCGTACTGTTCATTTTCGCCACCTGGGCGCTAATGGGTGAGGAAGTCAGCTTCCTGCATGTGATCGGCCTGTTATTGTCGGTGTCGCTATGCGTGGATTACGGCATCTTTTTTATCGACAATCGCGGCAAAGACGCCGATGTGACTTATCACGCCATCGCCTCATCGACACTGACGACAATTGCGTCCTTCGGTGCGCTGGGTTTGGGTAAAACGCCCACCTTGCCAATTCTGGCGCTCTCGGTAAGCTTGGGGGTCACCTTGGGTTTTCTGCTTTGCCCTCTACTGATCCAAAAGCCAAAGAATTAATGATTATCTCCCCGCTGATCTCTCCCGTCGCCGTTACGGCCTACCAGTGCGTCAGCGCTGCCGGTGATGATGTAGAAGCCTTGTACGCCAGTCTGCTTGCCAACCAAACTTGCCTAAAGCCTCTGACATTATTTGCTATTCCTTTTGATACCCTGGTGGGCGAAGTAATATCACCTTTACCGAAAATAAGTGCTAACTTGCAAGCCTACGACTGCCGTAATGCCAGGTTGGCTTTAAAGGCCCTGAACCAAGGTGGTTTTCGTGCCGATGTAGAGCGGGTGATCGCAAACTACGGGGCGGCAAGAGTGGGTTTGATATTGGGCACCAGTACTTCCGGCATCTACGATTCCGAGAACGCTTATGCTCGGTTACAACAAGACGGCGTCATGCCCAGTGACTTCCATTTCACCAAGGTACAGACCGCCCAGGCGACTGCCGAGTTTTTGCAATTGGAACTGGGTTTGCAAGGGCCGTGCTATGCCATCTCTACCGCCTGTTCGTCCAGCGCCAAAGCCTTGGCCGCTGCGCAACGCTTACTTAACTCAGAGTGTTGCGACGCGGTGTTGGTCGCCGGTGTAGACAGTTTATGCCGATTGACGCTGCGCGGTTTCAACAGTTTGCAACTCATCTCTGCGGACGCTTGCCATCCGATGGATGCCGGGCGGCAAGGCATCAACATAGGGGAGGGCGCGGCTTTGCTATTGCTGGAAAAGCCCGGCGCTGAGAATGCAAATAGGCCCCGCCTTTTGGCGGTGGGTGAGTCTTCCGATGCCCACCATATGAGCGCCCCGCACCCGGAGGGTCTTGGTGCCGCCACCGCAATGGCGCAGGCCCTGCGGTTGGCAGGACACGATGTTAGCGAGGTCGATTACATCAATTTGCACGCCACCGCCAGCGCCCTAAACGATCTCGCCGAGGCTAAAGCGGTAGCGCGCTTGTTTCCCCATCCGCCGCGCTGTAGCGGCGTCAAAGGTTTACTCGGTCATACGTTGGGCGCGGCCGGTGCCGTGGAGGTCGTGGTCAGTCTGTTGGCCTTGGAGCGCTGTTTTTTACCAGGCACCTGCGGTTTGCAAGTGCCCGCCCCCGAGTGCCGGTTTCCGCTTGTCGCAGCGCCAGCATTGAACGTCAGCCCCCGACTGATCTTGAGCAATGCATTTGGCTTTGGCGGCAACAATGCCAGTGTCTTGTTGGAGGCCGCTTAATGGAATGCATGAGTCTGCTTGGCGTGGGCGTTTGTGCGCCGGACGCCGCATTTCGGGCCAGCCTGCCGTTTCCGGCCTATGATATTAATCGCGAGACTATTCCGCCGCTATTGCGCCGGCGTAGCAGCCAGGCGATGCAAATGGCCTTCAGCGCGGCAATCACTGCCTGCGAGCAAGCACAGCGTTCGCCTTCAAGCTTACCTGCGATATTTGCCAGCGTGGCCGGAGAAATAAACACCACGGACCAGATTTGTAACGAACTGGTCAAAACAGACGGGGTAATGTCTCCCAGCGCTTTCCATAATTCCGTACAAAATACTGCGGCGGGTTATTGGAGTATCGCTCAGCAATGTATCCAGCCTGCCACTGCTCTGGCGGCGGGATCAGATACCTTGGCAATGGCTTTGTTGGAGGCCTGGTGCCAGTTGTCTTGTGAGGGCGGCGAGCTATTGCTGGTCTGTTACGATGAGGTATGGCCGGGCTATCTGGCTCCCGGTTCCGGTAATCCGGCTTTTGCCTATGCCTTGCTATTGGCGGCCGGAACAGTAGACGGACGTCTGATGCACATTGGCAGACCGCAAGTTGGCGAAATCATTTTTCCGGCGTCCTGGACTAATTCGGTAAATAGCATGCCAATTTTGGCTGCAATCCCTTTGCTTGAAGCGGCTTTAACTGGAAGAATGCCGCAAGCCGTCGCACTAACCTCGCATACGCCGGGTTGGCAAGTTAATGTGGGTGGTTATGAATAGTGGCATCTTGTTATACGAAAACAGACGATGGTGAAAAATCGCGGTAACTGAACTACTATTGACCGCTAACAAAATTAACCGGAAGGTATCTCTGTGAAGCACTATAAAACATTAGCATTCTTCGTCGCTTTAACGCTGGGCGCTGGCTGCGCATCCAGCAATAAAGCACCCGCGCAAGCAGGCGCGCCAGCGGCTCAGTCCAGTACCGCGCCGGACTCGCGAATTGACGGTAACTTCCCCGCCAATAGCCCGTTCGCCAAACTCAAACTGGGCATGACCCAGGGCCAGGTTCATGAAATTCTCGGCCAACCCACCGACACCAAGTCTTACCAAACCGGCAAAGCCTGGATTCCGTTTTATTTTGGTCCGGACGTGATGCGCACCGATGAGTTTTACAAAGGTGTGGGCATCATTACTTACACCGGTGCCGGTATCGGTGGCGTGCACTGGACTGTTTACCGCGCCATTTACAACGCTGCGGAAGACGGTTATCCAAACGACTAATCCATCAATCTTTAAAGATGATAAACAACAAGCAAAACAGTTTTGACCATGATGTGGTGGTGGTCGGTGGCGGCCCGGCCGGCTCGACGGCTGCGACCTTGCTGGCGCAATATGGTCATAAGGTTTTGCTGCTGGAGAGCGGCAAACATCCGCGCTTTCATATTGGCGAATCCATGCTGCCGTTCAGTGAGCCCATTATTCAGCGTTTGGGCGTAGATTGGAGTACCGGCAATCTATCGAAAAACGGCGCGGTATTTATGGACGAAGCTACCGAACAACGTATGTATTTCCCGCTGAGCGTACACCGCAAAACCTATCAAATAGAGCGCGCACCGTTTGACCAAATGCTGTTTGAAAACGCCGCGAAACACGGTGTCGAAACCCATCAGCAAGAAAAAGTATTGGATGTTTCCTGTCAAGCGGACGACGTCAGCATTGTGTCTGATAAAAGCCGATACCGCTGCCGCTATCTGATCGACGCCACCGGACGTAGCGCGCTGATGGGCCGAAAAGACAAAGGCATCAAACGGATCGAAAATTTGGGTAAGTTTGCGGTATACACCCACTTCGAGAACATTCAACCGGGCGAGGAGGCCGATGAATTGTTCCGTTCCGGCAATATATACGTGCCGGTCGTGGACATCGGCTGGATCTGGATCATTCCGCTGGCC
>Ga0123390_1104460_pt1 | contig 19967 bp, 18 predicted proteins | sample T3HHNO3metaT_FD_89918 | JGI IMG/M metagenome (GOLD analysis project Ga0123390, IMG submission 89918) | Methane-oxidizing artificial microbial communities from Washington, USA to study methane cycling - T3-HHNO3 metaT (Metagenome... | ecosystem: Engineered > Modeled > Simulated communities... | reverse complement strand
TGTGCATGTAAACTATCGATTCCTGAGGCAAGGTCGTGTATGGTAGCTGTTTTTAGTGCATGTCGCAGAGAACATATGGCAAGAAGAAGCGAACATAGTCAGGAACAAATCAAGGAAATGGTGTTGGTCGCCGCAGAAACCATCGTTATAGAGGACGGATACAGCGCCCTGACGGTGCGTAAAATCGCGATGGAAATTGGCTATACGGTGGGCAGCATTTATATGGTATTTGCCAATATGAACGATTTGCTGACCCACGTCAAAGGCCGGACACTGGACGAGTTGGCTAAACAATTGCTCCACTGCGTACCGTCCGCCAGCGTCGAGGAAAATATTCTTATCTTGGCGGAAACCTATCTAAATTTTGCCGCCCAGCATTTCAATCGCTGGCGAATGATCTTCGATATCCAGAGTGAGGAGCCTCAGCCTGACTGGTATCTACAAAAAGTGGAGCAGATGTTTGCCATTGTCGAGGTGTTGTTTATACAGCTTACGCCAAGTAGCTCGTCCGAGCAAAGCCGGCTGGCTGCCAGAACCTTGTGGAGCGGCGTGCATGGGATCTGTATTTTGTCTCTAACCGCCAAACCGCAAGTCAGCGATATTGAAGCATCCAAGCTAAGCGTGGATTTGCTAGTGCAAGCCTTTATTCAAGGTTGGAAGGCGCTTGCTCCACTTCAGGTAAGTGCCAAACCACCAGAAAAGTAGCCGCCAGCAGCAGCAAACCCAGGCCGATTAGCGCGGCAATTGGTGTTACATGTTCGGCAGCAGCCAGGGTATAGCCGCCGACCGACAATAACATTGCCACATTCTGGAAAAAATTCTGCATCGCTACCGCGCCGCCGCTGCCTATGCTTTGTTGACCAAGGTCCTGAAGTGCCGCATTGATCGGTACGATAAACATGCCGCCGGCCATACCCATTAAAAACAACACAAAACGCGCCGGCCAAACCGCCTCGGTAAAACTCAGGGCGATGATAAAGATGCTCATCAAATAGGCCGGGATTCGAGCGCGACGTAAATGTTCCAGCGGAATCAAGCGCGGGACCAGGACCGAACCGGCGATGATGCCGATAGCCAAAAATAGCGTCAGATTGGCTATGTCGCTGGCATTATGCGTCATCAACACCAACGGCGCCCAGGCGATGATGATGACCCGCACGCTGGCAGCAGCCGCCCAGAATAAGGACGCGCCAAGCACTGCGAACCGTGAGCGCGGCATCGCCAGAAAAGTTTTAACTTCCAAGTAGAACAGCCTGACTTTCGAGCCGGATGGTGGCGTTTTACGCAAACCAATCGGCAAGAATAGGGTGGTTGCAGCGGAAATCAAAAACAAGACTATTGTGGCAATCAAGGCCCAAGTGGTGGAATGATCGGCCAGTTTGGCCCCGACCACCATGCCAGTTAATATAGCCAGAATTGTCGAACCTTCTATCCAGCTATTGGCTTTGACCAGGCCGTCGTGGCCTGCTAGTTCCGGCAAAATGCCATACTTGGCCGGACTGTATAAGGCAGCGCCGACACCGACCAGACAATAAGCCAATAGAGGCTCGACGTGAAATAACAACAAGCCGGCACCGCAAGCCTTGATCAGATTGGCGACAATCAACACCCTCGATTTAGCATGGTTGTCGGCAAATCCGCCCACCCAGGGAGCCAAGACCACGAATGCCACCAGAAATACGCTTTGCAATGCCGGCACGTACCAGCTAACCGGATGCGCGTCCTGCATCACCATGGCGATGACAGTAAATAAAATGGCGTTGTCGGCAAATGCAGACAGGAATTGCGCGACTAGAAGGGGATAGATGTGTTTGCTCATGGCGTTAAAGGGTAGTTAAGTTAGGCAAGACAGAGGTGGGGCCACGCTCAAGCGGGCTCGACGTTGCCTTCCAGCAATCGCGCAGCTAACGCGGTAGCTCCTGGATAATCGGTTTTTCCGGTTGCCAATACCGGCAACTTATCCAGCACAAACACTTTCTTGGGCAGATTGATGGTAGCCACACCGGTCGAGGCTTCGGCCAACTGTTTGGCGTTGGCGTCGCGGCGAGTAGTCAACAATACCAGTTGTTCGCCTTTTTTCGGATCGGGCAGACTTACGACTACGTGTTGCGCATCCGGCCAGGCGTTGATGGCCAACTGCTCGACGGCGGTCAGCGAGACCATTTCCCCGCCGATTTTTGCAAAACGTTTGCTGCGGCCGCGAATATGAATAAAGCCCTCGTCGTCGACATGCACTATATCGCCGGTATCGTACCAGCCTTCGCCATAAGCGGCCGAGCAGGGCGGTACCAATACGCCGGGATTATCCGGCAGTAAATAGCCTTTCATAATGTTCGGGCCGGCGACGTGTAATTTACCGGCATTTTCGATACCTGGCACTGGTTCCAGCTTGTGTAGCATATCTGGCATGAAACGGCCCACGCTGCCGGCTTTATAATCCATTGGCGTATTCACCGAAGTTACCGGCGAGGTTTCGGTAGCGCCGTAGCCTTCCAGAATACGGATGCCGAATTTGTCTAGCCAAGTGGTACGGGTGGTTTCCTGTAATTTTTCCGCACCGGCTACCACGTAACGCAGGGAGAAAAAATCATAAGGATGGGCTTTTTTGGCATACGCGGCCAGAAAGGTGTTGGTGCCGAACATGATGGTCGCACCCACTTCATACGCCATTTCCGGTATTACCGCGTAATGCAGGGGTGAAGGGTAGAAGAAGCTGGTCATGCCGTTCAGCACCGCCATCATGGTGCCAACGCTGAAGCCGAAAGAATGAAACATCGGCAAAAAGTTTAGTACCACGTCGCCCGGACCGAAATCGATGCGTGACCTGATTTGTTTGTGATTGGCTAATATATTGGCGTGCGACAATACCACGCCTTTGGGTAAGCCTTCCGAGCCGGATGTAAACAGCACGACCGCCGCATCGTCAGCATCATAGTCATGACTTTTGTACCAAATTCCGGCGGATTTAGCCTTTAGCCATCCGAGTAACTTGTCGGCACCGGTTAACGATGCCGCCAGATCTTCCAGATAGACCAGTTTGACATGTTGTGCCAATGTGGCTGTGTCATCCTCAAGATGCGCCAGTTCGATGAACTTGCGCGAAGTCAGCACGGTGTTGACTTGCCCGGTACGGCAGGCCGCTGCCATGCCATTTGCACCGATTGAATAATTCAACATGGCCGGTACTCGTCTATAAATCTGCAAACCCAGAACCACGTTCAGCGTCTTGCAGCTATTCGGCAATAGCACGCCAACATTTTCACCAGTTTGGGTAATTGCGCTAATCAGTTTACCAACGATTAGGCTACGGGTTATCAATGCGTCGTAGCTTAAAGGTTTGCGCTCCAGATCCTCGGCAACGGTGTAGCTACCACCATATAATGTGCGAGCTTCCAGCAATGCCGAAAAAATGGTTTGTTGGTAATGGCTGGTGGCAAACATCATTTCGGTCATGATGTCGGCCAGGATGTGACCGCTATGTTTGCGGCGGGCTTTACCGGTCACGTCGCCGTGCGTTTCTATCAGCGTGGGCGGCTGTATATGAATGGCGATGCGTGGAAGCCAGTGTTTGCGCAAGATTCCGCCCATTCTGGAAAAGCGGCTAAATTCGGCACCTTCAATTCGAACAGGCAGTATCGTCGCCCCCGACTTGTCGGCAACCATGCCGGTGCCATCATAGATTTTCATTAAGGAACCGGTGACCGTGATGCGGCCTTCCGGAAAAATCACGGTTTTTGTGTCGCTTTGTAAATGATGAATCAACGCTTTTAATGACAGGGGATGCGTCGGGTCCATCGGAAACACTTTTGATAAACGCAAGAATGGTTTCAGCCACCAGCGTTCCGAGATTTGGGTGTTGATCGCAAAGGTGATGTCGTCCGGCAAAAACACGCCCAACAACAATGGATCGAGAAACGAGGTGTGATTGGCGACGATCAAGACGCGGTTGCCGGCTTTGGCATAATTATCAAGCCCGTGGACTTTCACTCGATAGACTAGCGTCAACAGCCAGCGTAAAACAACTTTTAACATAGTATTCCTCCCGTAAGCGCATATTAGCAGACAGATTGCGATTTGCCGGGAGGCACTATAAACATAAATTAAACTGTGTTCAATTCAAATTTTTCATTCCTAAAACACAAATAAAAAAAGCCAACTCTCCCGAGATGGCTTTTGTGGGTTTATAACGCAATCGGAAACTATCGATAAAAGACTGCGCAGCCTTCCTTAGCCCCTATGCCGCAATTTTTCTTGTGCCTTTGCGAGCGCCAAATACCGCTAACAAACCCGGAACAAACAAAAATATCGAGGCTGGCAAGGGCACTGCTGCCGGTACGGCAGTGATCTTAACGTTCCCGCCTTGCGCTGTCCCGCCGATTGATGTGCCGTCGAAAGTATAAATTTCTGATGAAGCGCTGAAATTGATTAAGTAAGCAGTATTAATCGCGCTAACTGTAAGTGCTTTGAACGTTATGGTGCCCAATAAAGTTGGCCCGGTTATATTCAAGCCTGTGTTTGCAGAACTTGTGGGGGATAAATCTTCAGCAAAGTGAATGGAACCCGAACCACCTATGCCAGGTGTAATGGTGTTAATAAATACTGCCGAATCGTCGGTGCCAAAAATACTGGTGCTAGTTAGGGACTGCGCCGACAGATTGTTACTGTTGTATGTCAAGGTCAGATCGAAAGCACCAAAATCAGCTAAACCATCGACATAGATATTGGCATCAAAAAATGAGCCTACAGTAGTGGTATAGATATTCGAATTATTTGGAAATTTGAGACTTAAAGTGGTCGCTTCCGCAGTATGGAAAAAACCAGCGGCAGCTAATGCCAGCAATCTAATAAATAAATTTTTGTTCATAACGATTCCGTAGATTTGTGGTCTGTCGGGGCCTGCACCCCGACATCATGCTTAAAAAATTGAAACAGCACTTATGGTGTTGGAGTAACCAAAGCACATTTTGGTAAAGTGCAAAGCGTCGCTGCTTTTCTGTGGTCGGCGAGATTGACTCTTAAATCGCCATTCACATCGGATGGGTCACCTGCGCTAACTACTTGGCCGTATTTAGCTTTGATGGTATTCAAATCATTCAAATCAATGTCGTTATCGCGATCTGTATCGCCAGGGCCGGTTACCTTTACGGTATAGGCTTTAGAAGCCGCGGTGCCATCGGTATCACTTGCGGATACGGTAAAATTAAACACACCCACTTTTGACGGCACACCGGATAACAAGCCGGTGTCCGAATCGATTGCCAACCCGTTAGGTAACGCACCTGTAGTAACGTTTACAACGTAGGGTGTATTACCGCCGTTAGCGACAGGCCGTTGTGGAAGTAGCTCATTGACACTGCCGTTTTGCAACGCATCGACCATGCTGAACGGTGTGGCAGCCAAAAACTCTGTCATTTGCGCGCCCAGATATTCACCGACGACGGCTACCGTGCTGCAATCAAAACTTTGAGTTTCGCCAAAAGCGTTTGTTACGTCCACGACGTCTAAGCCGGAAATGCCGTCCGCACCGACTGCGTCACACATGGCTTCGCCTTTTTCACCGTCTATCGAGGCAGCGGGACCCGCATAGGCATAAAACTCATAGCGGCGGGTAATGACTTTGTCACCATTTTCGCCCATATCCTCGGCTTTGCCGGTTAACTCAGTCTTCTTGCTGCTGGCGCCGTTTCGTGTTTGTAATAAATGCCATTCCGACTCAACTTCGTCAGGTTCGCCGTTGGTCCAGTCAGGGAGGTTGTCGCCATCATGGTCATCGCTGATCAGATCGCCCAAGGCCAAAGGCCGGGTTTTATGTGTTTTGGTTTTGATGACCTTAACCCAGCTAGGTTCGCCAAATTCTTTAACCACGGGTTGCGGAACGACGGGGGCGGGAATAGTCGCAACGACTTGCGCGGGAATGCCAACAACTGGCGGGGTAAAATCAAAAACGGGCGTGCTGATAAGTAGCGATGGACCGACAACGACTTTGCCGCTGGCGTCTTTGACTAGCCAGTTGTATTTAACAGCACTGTAGGGATTGGCGTTTCCATACGCAAAATGCACACCAAAATGCTCGCAACCAACGTTTTGAGCCAAGTTATAGCAAGACGGGGCGCTATTAGGCGGTAAAAAATTAGTGAAGCCAGTTTGAAAGCCGCTGGCTACCGGTTGTTCATAACGAACAAACGTTTTTGGATGCGCCGGGTCGGTAAGGTCTTCACGAATTTTTCCGTAACCATAGTGATTACCTGGGTAAGTGCTGATGACGTCTTTGCTGTGACAATCGTCTAATTCTATTTCGATACCGTATACGATTTCGCCAGTGCGGTTCATCGCATCAAAATTGCCTAAAGAGCCCCTGATGTTGCTCGCCTCGGCGGCAGAGCCAAGCGCTAGCAATGGCAATAAGAGAGTCATCTTTTTCATAGTGTGTTCCCTGTTGATTAGTGGTGTGTAAACTGACCTAAACTAGCAATGAAACTGGCGGCGTACTAATCAACTAAATCAAAGCAAATTCCCGGTTTTAATAAGCCCAAATAATGCCGTATGGGGATCTAAAAAATCGGGAGTTAAAATAGTTTTGCCGCGAGGCATGTAGTGAGTTGCCTAACTCGGAAAGCAGATTTCAGACTGTCAGGCAACTTAAAGTCGGGAATTTATAACAGCGGAAAATGAATTTAAAATTAAAACTGCGTCAATTATCACGTTTCTATTGTCATTCCTTTGACTTTTTTCCGGTGAGCATAGCTTTTACCAGGCTCTCTCGGTGGAATCTGCTGGAGATAATGACACCGGCTATATGCAGGGCAATCAATACCAGCATAAAGTTCGTTGCACCTTCATGAATTTCCTCCCAAAATTCTTCGTCTTGGCTTTCCATCTCTGCTTTTCCATCATCGTCGTCGTCTTCTGCATGGGCAGCACTAATCAAAGTTAGCGTTGTCGGATTGGCAGCCAGCGGGCCTCGGCCTTCTTCTATCGCATATACTTTTAAGCCGCTGACAGTCACAACCAGCAGCGTAGAGAGCAATGCCATGACCATCCAGCCGCCCAAAGGATTGTGGCCGACATAATGTTTCGCGGAACCTGCGCGCAGTTCGCGTATATAGCGGTAAACATTCCCGGGAGAACGGACAAAATCGCTAAAGCGGGCATGGCGGCTGCCGATTATTCCCCACAGAATGCGGAAAATAATCAGACCCAAAACCGTGTAGCCGGCGTAAATATGCCAAGCGTTTTCTTCCTCGCTGGTGAAATAGGCCACAGTAAAGGCAAGGACCAACGACCAGTGAAAAATACGGATAAAAATGTCCCAGACCGCTACGGTGTTTTCGTTATTCATGTTGTTTACCTCGGTATGCTTAGTTGCGGATATAGCTAGTCTAGGAAACCGAGATAAATCCAATCTTAAAAGTTCGGGGTTAAAATAGTTTTCTCCGAGTAACTCTTTGAAACCAACCTTTGTTATGACTCAACTATGCGACTATTGCTGGTAGAAGATGATCCAGGCCTGTCCCGATCCTTAAAAGCCGACCTGGAAAGAGCCGGGTTTGCGGTCGATTTGGCCATGGATGGCGAAAGCGGCGAGTTTTTAGGCATGACTGAATCCTACGATATCGTCATCCTGGATTTAGGCTTGCCGAAAATGCCCGGACTAGAAGTACTGCGACGTTGGCGGCAGGCGGGCAATCATGTGCCGGTCATTGTGCTGACGGCGAGGGATGCCTGGCATGAAAAAGTCGATGGCTTTAAAGTGGGCGCCGATGATTATTTAGGTAAGCCGTTTCATATCGAGGAGTTACAGGCACGCATCCAAGCCTTGTTAAAGCGCATGCACGGGATGATGCAGCCGCAACTGTGTGGTTGCGGTGTGACCTTGGACGAAGACAGACAAACGGTCAGTGTCGATGGCGCTGAGCATGCCGAGTTGACGGCAATCGAGTTTCGTTTGCTGCGCTATTTCATGCTGCATCCCGGCAAGCTGCTCACCAAAAGCCATTTACTTGAGCACGTGTACGAAAGCGATGGCGACCCCGCCAGCAACGTTATCGAAGTGTATATCAATCGGTTACGGCGTAAATTAGGTAAGGATTTGATCGCTACTCGGCGTGGGCAAGGCTACATCTTTGGCGAAAAGCCATGATCTCGTTACGCCAGCGGCTCAACCGCGGCTTGATTATTATCCTGAGTATGGTGTTTGCCGGGCATTGGTTAGCAGCAGATTGGGTGATTCGCTCCGTGGCGGAAAAACAAATGCTGACCCGCTTGCAACACGATGGCGACTCGTTGCTCGATACATTGAAACGCAATGCCGAAGGCGAACTGATCTTCGATAGCTCGCATGCAGGCACCGTTTACGGTCAGGCGTATTCCGGCCACTATTTCGTGATCCAGATTGAGGGAAAAGCCTATTATTCAAAATCGCTGCAAGATGGGGTTTTGCCTTTCGCCACGGAGCCTGTCAATACCGCCAGGCAATTCCATTTTCCCGATGGGCCGCATCATCAACCTTTGCTGGTCTTGAGTCGAGGTTTCGAGCGGTTTGGTCATGCAATCACAATTAGTATTGCCGAGGATTTGAGCGATATTGGTCACGATATAGATCATATCCGGCTCGCCTATCTGGTACTGACGGCCATGGTACTGCTGACTGCAATCGCCCTGCAAAGTAACGATGTGCGCAGATCGCTGAAACCGTTGCAGGCCGCGCGGGATGAATTGGCGGAAATTGCCTATGGCCGTCAGTCACAGATCCAAGCCAGAGTGCCGGCGGAAATCAAACCCTTGGTTGCGGAAGTCAATCGCTTGCTAGTGCTGGTTGAGAGGCGCTTGCATCAATCGCGCACGGCGATTGGCAATTTGGCTCACGCGTTAAAAACGCCTTTGGCGATGCTGTTTCGGCTGGCTGAAAATTCGCAACTCGATGATCATCCGGAGCTGCGCAATCAGCTGCAACAGCAAACTCAAGCGATACACGAGCGCATCGAACGAGAATTAAAACGCGCCCGTATCTCCGGTAATCTGCAAACTGCCAGTGTGTTTAATTCGCAGCAAGAACTCACGGCCTTAGTCATGCTTTTGCAAAACGTTTATGCTGAGAAAAATCTAACGATCAAAGTAAATGCCCCCGATCAACTAATCAATTTTGATCGGGAAGACATGCTGGAACTGACCGGTAATTTGCTGGATAACGCCTGCAAATGGGCTGATAAGCAGGTCGTAGTCACGGTTGAACATGAGGACGGCATTACCATCAGTGTCGAAGACGATGGCCCCGGTTGTTCGTTGCAGGATATGCAGCAATTAAGTAAGCGGGGATTACGGCTGGACGAAGCAGTGCAGGGACATGGGCTAGGCTTGGCGATTGTGCGTGACATCGCCGTATTTTATGGCGGTACGCTGGAGATCATGCGTTCCAAGCAGCTAGGTGGTTTGCATGTGAGTGTGCAATTCCCAAGGTGGATAGCTGCAGCATCGGTATAATTCCCGCTTCTTTTGCATTTACCGTTTGATTGCTTATGACCACCGTTAACACCGAAAAACTTTCCAGCGCCCGTTTTGCCGAAGCCACCGATGCTTTTGTCGAAGAATTTACCGCTTCAGTCAATTTTGACCGGCGCATGGCCCGGCAAGATATTCAAGGCTCTCTGGCGCACGCGGCCATGCTGTGCAAGATAGGTATTCTGACTGAGCAGGAGCTCGCCGACATTCGCAGCGGATTGATGCAAATCGGCGGTGAGATCGAACGCGGCGAGTTCGTCTGGTCGATCAAGCAGGAAGATGTGCACATGAACATCGAAGCGCGTTTGACCGATTTGATCGGCATTGCCGGCAAAAAACTTCATACCGGCCGTTCGCGTAATGACCAGGTCGCAACTGACATTCGCTTATATTTGCGCAGCGAAATCGAAACGATATTGGCGCAGTTGCAACGCCTGCAAATCGCTTTATTGGATGTGGCGGAGCGCGAGGCCGACACCATCATGCCGGGTTTTACCCATTTGCAAGTCGCACAGCCCGTGACATTCGGCCATCATCTGATGGCGTGGTTCGAGATGCTGTGCCGGGATAAGGAGCGTCTGCAAGACTGCTGTAAACGCCTTAATGTGATGCCGTTGGGCGCCGCGGCATTGGCTGGTACCAGTTATCCTATCGACCGTTTCATGACTGCCGAACTATTAGGATTTTCCCGGCCGTCGAATAACTCCTTGGATTCGGTCAGCGACCGTGATTTTGCGATTGAGTTTGCGGCGGCCGGCAGTTTAATCATGATGCATTTGTCGAGATTCTCGGAAGAATTGGTGTTGTGGGCCAGCGCGCAATTCAATTTTATCGACATTCCGGATGCGTTTTGCACCGGCTCCTCGATCATGCCGCAAAAGAAAAACCCGGACGTACCGGAACTGGTGCGCGGCAAATCCGGCCGGGTCACCGGGCATTTGGTGTCCTTGTTAATGCTGATGAAAAGCCAGCCCTTGGCGTATAACAAGGACAATCAGGAAGACAAGGAGCCTTTGTTCGATACCGCCGACACCTTAATCAATTGTTTACGGGCCTTTGCCGATATGATGCCGCGCATTCAAGCCAAACGCGAAAATATGTATAACGCCGCCAAAAGAGGATTCGCCACCGCTACCGACTTGGCTGATTATTTGGTTCGCAAAGGTATGCCATTCCGTGATGCCCACGAAGTCGTAGGTCAGGCTGTGCGGCTAGGACTACAAACGGAACGGGATCTGTCAGAATTAGCGCTCACAGAGTTGCAGGGCTTTTCCGCCACCATTACAGCTGACGTTTTCGACATTCTGAAACTGGAAGGTTCGGTCGCTGCCCGCAATCATATCGGCGGCACCGCACCGGCAGCGGTTCGTCAGGCAATATGTGAAGCAAGACAACAAATACCCCACTAAATCCTGGAAATTGGCTTTTTAACTGCTACCCTTCGAGCATCGTTTGATTCGGAGGGTGGCATGCCCCAATATTTTTCCCGACTGCTTGCTGAACCATCGCCTGATGAGCGCCAGCAAGAAACCGACTTTTGGCACGACCGGGAACTGAGCTTATTTAGCTGTCCCGACGCCGATGCCGATCAAGTATTGACCTCCATAGTTTTCAAAATTAGTAGAAACCCGAAAGATCTACTGGCGCATCTACGCAGGATTTATATTTGTTACGACCGGCATCTGTCCGAGCAACTCTACGCAGCCTTGTTGGATTTAGTGATTATTTTGGATGGGAAAGGGACTTCGATTAGTCGCCGTATGATACAAGCTAGTCAGGCGCGACTGCATGGTCAGCAATGTCAGGATTTGCTTAAAACTGATGCGAAGGAGCCACAAGGTAATCGATATTCGCTGTTTAGCAAAGGAATGTTGGGTAGCCGCGAACTGGTCAGGTCCAGACAGCAAACGGAAGCTCAGCATGATTATCTGGCCTTAGCTAACGACTTTATCGAATACAGTCAGCTTGAACAGGCCATGGATGTGTTGGAAACCGGCATCACCCTTCAGCATGATCGTCCGGATTTACAACTGGCTTTGTTAGAGCTTTATAAATCCACAAAAAACCGCGAGCGCTTTCAAATCAATCGGCAACGCTTTAGCGACTCTGCCATTGTCCTAGATGCTGAATGGCGGGAATTGGCAAATTACTTTGAAGGACAGGCATCATGAGCAAGCCGAATAAAACGCCATTTCGAATCGCTCTGCATGGCATGGATAGCCGCACCTGTAAAACCATGGAAATGTATTTGAAGGGGCCATGCCGAGGGGTTGCCGTCGTGGTTGACGATGCCGAAGCCGACATCGATATGATCGACGCGGATCACCCTAAAGCCCGGGATATTTTGGATGCCAGAAAAGCCGCCGCGCCGGGCCGACCGATCATCTTATTGTCGTTACAAAACCTGCAACTGGATAACACTTATTTCATCAAGAAGCCGGTGAATGTCGAACAAATAACGGCGGTGCTCGACAAAATCAAGGCGGTTGCCGAGGCTCGCAAAGCTATTACCGAACGTACGAAAATTGCGCAGGTAGCACCAAAGATACCTGATGTGCCGGAACCGCCCAAAGACGAGACGCCGAAAAAAATGACTATGGATGTCTATGTCAATAAGGCTAAGGCACCAAACTCAGGTGATTCCGCTGAACACCATAAAGCCAGCAAACATCAATCGGCGATGCAGTTGAACGAAGGCGGCTTCACCGCGTTTTTGGGAACACTGAGCGATATCGATTTCGACGACGAGGTGCAGTTGTTAACAGCCTGTTACGACCCCAGGCAGTATTTTTTGGGCTACGTGATGTCGGCCTATAAAACCGCTAATTTGCAGTCGCGCGTCTTGCAACTTTGCTCGATTTGGAAACCTTTGACGATTTTTCCGGAAAACCAGGAAATCTGGGTAGATGCCGACGATAAACAAACCCGCGCATTTGCCGGGATGCCATTAGGTAAAGGATCCGTAGGCAAAATGATTTTGACGGCAGTCGATTCCACAACCGCTATTCAGCGCGCCGAAGACAAGTTTCAAGATATGGGCGCTTTTGTCTGGAAATTGGCAATCTGGACATCCAAGGGACGCTTTCCGATAGGCCTGGATATTCAACGGCCGGTCTACTTGGAAAGATGGCCGAATTTTACCCGGCTGGTCATCACGCCAGATGCTTTGCGCATTGCCGCATTGTTGGTTCAGGCACCGAGAACGCCGCTGGAAGTCGCTGGTCTGTTACATGTCAAACCGCAGTATGTGTTTGTGTTTATTAGTGCGTGTCATGCCATAGGCATATTGAAACAGAGCGAACGTCAAGTCGATGCGGTGATTGCCGTGGAACAAACCAAGAAGCCTAAAAATGAAGGTTTATTAAGCAAAATTCTCAACAAATTGCGCGGCGCTTAGCAAACGATAAGGAATCTCGATGAGTCAATACAAAATTATTTTCACGGGCCCAGTAGGTGCCGGCAAAACGACTGCAATCAATGCCATTAGCGATGTGCCGCCGGTCAAAACCGATGCGGCCGCCAGTGATATGACAAAAAACCGTAAAGCATCCACTACGGTGGCTATGGATTACGGTGTGATGAATTTGGCGGGAGGCGAAAAAATTCACTTGTACGGCACTCCCGGCCAGGAACGTTTCGATTTCATGTGGGATATTTTAACCAACGGCGGCATCGGCTTAATTTTATTGCTAGACAACACGCGCGCGGACCCTTTTCAGGATATGCGTTTTTTTCTGGACGCGTTCGGTAAGTTTATCAACGATACCAGCGTAGCGATTGGGGTGACGCAAATGGATTTGAGTAGCACACCCTCAATAGAAGACTACCATGTGCAATTGCAGGGAGTTGGCTTGAAACCGCCGGTTTTTGCGGTGGATGCGCGGGAAAAGAATGACGTCTCTTTGTTGGTACAAGCCCTGTTATATTCCCTCGATCCTGGTTTGGCGGGCTAATCACGATGGAAAGATTTGATCTGATTAATGGGCTGTATCTCTATCCCACCCCCGCTGGTGCTTATTACGCCATATCGTCGCCGGAAACCGATAAACCTCGGCGGTTTTTAATCCGCTTGCTGCAACAGGAACAAACTCCGGCACTGACTATCGCGCAATTGCAAACATTGATGGAAATCGATGACGAGGACAAGGCCTTGCAATTGCTGTTGTATTGCCAAAAACTGGGCTGGGTGCAAGGCGTGGATACACCTTTGCAGGCGCCACACTCAGCGCTAGAGGAGATTTTGCCGGATTTGTTGGGAAAGATTTCCGAGAGCGGCAAAGTGCTATTGGCAGACGACCAAGGGTTTTACCTGGCTTGCAGCGGCTTTCCACATGAAGTAGCCGAAGAACTGTCCGCGCTCAGTGCAGAACTGGCGACCGTGCATAAACGCCGTTCCGGATTACTGATAAACAATATGGGCATATCCAGTCATGCCTGGGCCATCGTTGATCCTTTCGGTAACAGTCAAATCGGCTTCTGGCCGATGTTCGTCGGTAAGCACCGTTTCGTATTGGCGATAACCGGCGTACCGCATTTTAACCAGGCGGAGTTTGTAACCCTGGCCTGGGCTTTAATCACCCGCTATTTAACCAAAGCCGCTGACGCTTCCAACTAAGCGCATCGCAACACCACCCTTTATCAAAGAGGAATTACATTATGAAAGCAGACATGCTGACGTCGGTTTTAACTGAATTGAACGGCACTTCGGCGGATATAGAAGCATCCGGCGTGATTTCCACCGACGGTTTGATGATGGCGTCGGTGTTACCCGCCGGTATGGACGAGGATCGGGTGGGCGCTATGAGTGCGGCGATGTTGTCCTTGGGCGATAGAACTGCGCAAGAATTAAATCGCGGCAATTTGGAGCAGGTGTTGATCAAAGGTGCCCGGGGCTATGTGTTAATGACCTATGCGGGTAATGAAGCCGTACTCACCGTACTCGCCAAACCCAACGCCAAGCTCGGACTCATCTTTCTTGACGTGAAGCGTGCGGCGGAGAGTATTTCCGAAATGCTGTAAACCCTAACCGGCAACCCGGAGCAAATCATGATCGTTGATATGAAACCCGAAGACATCGTTGGCGAGTACCAGGAAGCAACGCTTACCTATTGCGATGGCAAATCCAGAAAAGTGCTATACACCGAGCTTGAAACGCCGTATCCCGATGGCAAGTTGATTGTTTCCACCACCACGCCGGATGGCATCATCAGCCACGTCAATCGCGCATTTGTGGAAATGTCCGGCTATACCGAAGCGGAGTTACTTGGCGCGCCGCATTGTATTCTCAGACATCCGGATATGCCGGCAGCCGCATTTAAAGACTTATGGGATACGGTATCACGCGGTGAAAAATGGCAAGGCTTTGTGAAAAACTTACGCAAGGATGGCGGTTATTATTGGGTAAAAGCTACGGTGATTCCCAATGTGCGCGCTGGTAAGGTGGTTGGCTACACCTCGGTGCGCCGCAAACCCTCGCGCAGCAAAGTCGATGAATGCATCGCGCTGTATCCGACACTTATTTAATTGGGGAGCATCATGTCTTACATGTTTACAGTTAGCCCGGATTTTGCCCCAGACCGCCTGTCGGGTTGGTATATTTTTAACACCTGGCTGCAAAAACAGAGCGCCGAAGCCATCCATTTGGAAATGTACAATCATTATCACGATCTACACCAAGCCATAGCCGAGGATAAGATCGATTTGATTTACGCCAATCCCTTCGATGCCGCCATGCTGGTCAGAGAGAAAGGTTTTTTGCCATTGGTGCGCGCCCAGGGTGAAGCCGACGAAGCGATCATTGCTGTTAACGCCGATAGCAATATTAACGACGTGGCGGATTTAAAGCCGAATACGCGTGTGGCATTCACCGACGATCCGGATGTGCGCCTGATGGGGATGATCATGTTGGAGCCCGCTGATTTGCATGCCGGCAATATCATCCCGCTGTTATCGGACAATCATGTGTTGGTGGCAAAACATCTGCTGAAAGGCGAGGCGGATGTCGGCATTATTCTCGCTGAGGCATACGACAACCTGTCCGGTATGATCAAAAAACAGCTGCGGATATTGGTGCGCAGTCAAATTAGCGTCATCTACCATTCTCTGATGATAGGTCCGAGATTGCGGAGTCGTCGCGACGACTTCCAAAAAATACTACTGGAGATGGACAAGGATGAAAAAGGTGGTGGTGTGTTGAACGCCTTAGGCTTCAACGCATGGCAACGGATCGAGGACGAAGAAATGGAGTTCATGATCGATTTGATGGACACCTTGAACACCTGATTTCATCCTAATGCATCAGTCAACCATAATCGATTTTCTGCGGCACGGCGAAGCCCGAGGCGGTTCGTGTTATCGCGGAGTCACAGACGATCCGCTTACCGAACGCGGTTGGCGGCAGATGTATAGCCAATGCGGGGAAGGGCAGTGGGACGTGGTGATCAGTTCACCGTTGCGCCGTTGCCGTTCCTTTGCCGCCGCCTGGTGCGAACAACAGCAACTGGACTTGTTGATCGAACCGGCATGGCGTGAAATTGATTTCGGCGCTTGGGAAGGCCAAACCGCCGAGCAAATTTCCAGCCGCTGGCCCGACGCACTTGCGGAATTTTATAAAGACCCCGTGAATTTCACCCCGCCCAATGCCGAAAGCTATCAAACATTCGCCGCCCGCGTGCGGCAGGGCTGGGAAAATTTATTGGTCGGCCAGGCCGGGCGGCGAGTGCTGGTGGTTACCCATGCCGGTGTGATCAGAGCAATATTCGCCGAAGCCTTCAATCTGCCGGTTACCCAAAGTTTTCATATCGATTTGCCGCACGCCTGTTTAACCCGTTTTACCAGCTTCGATGACGGTAAGGGGCGCTTCGTCCAGCTTAATTTTCACAAGCCGGGTTGATTCTTCTATACTGGCCTCACACTTGATTTAGGCGCGGCAATTTTGACCAATCGATTCCTACCCATCCATTTAGGCGCGCCGGGCGAAGAGATCAGCAAAAAAGATCTATATGCGGTTGCCCAACGATTCAAGCACTTCAATCAGTTGCGTTTGCAACATGTGCAAAGTTTTCTACAGCCGCGCCAGCAGGATTTCTTGAAGCTGCTGCCTTTACTGTTTCATCAAAACCATCCCTTGTTGCCCGGTTTCGTGTCGTTGGAAGGCCCGGCCGGTATTCCTGATTACACGCCCAACAAGCAGGCTACCGATGTTGCCAAACAGTTTTCGAAAGGCTTTGTCTACAAGCGCAAAGCCTTAAGACACTATCCTATCCAGGCTATTTTTTTAATGGGTAGCGTCGGTAGTATGGCGTTTTCGAAAAACAGCGATATTGATATTTGGCTTTGCCATTCATCCACTTTGGCAGCCGACGAATTAAACGAATTGCGGCAAAAAGCTCAGGAAGTGGAAAAATGGGCGGCGACCTTAAAAATTGAGACGCATTTTTTTCTTGTCGATGCGGCGCAGTTTTTGCGCGGCGAAAATACGCCGATCTCTAAAGAGAGTAGCGGCGAAACTCAACATTATCTGTTGTTGGAAGAGTTTTACCGCACCTCGATTTACATCGCCGGGCGGGTGCCGGTCTGGTGGTTGGTACCGCCGCAACAGGAAAAATACTACAAGCAATATGTTGCGCATTTGCTGGAGAACCGGTTTATTTCGGAAACCGACGTTGTCGATTTCGGTGGCCTAGAAGATATGCCGATGGCGGAATTCGTCAGCGCTACGCTTTGGCATATATACAAATCTTTGACGTCCCCGCATAAGTCCTTGTTGAAGCTGCTGCTGATGGAAAGTTACGCCAGTGAATTTCCCGAACCGCAGTGGCTGTGCCTGACATTAAAACAGGCGGTGTATCAAGGCGATTTCAGTGTCGAAAGCCTGGATCCATACTTGCTGATGTACCGCAAAGTGGATGCCTATCTGCGGCAAGCGCAGTCCAAGCGGCGGTTGAATCTGATTCGGGAATGTTTTTATATGAAAATCATGGCTGCCTCCGAAAATCTCACGGAGAACAGGGTACGTCTGCAACGTGAAGATTATCTGCACAGCGTGGCAAACCAATGGGAATGGCCGGACGATTTGTTGGACAATTTGGCCAGTCAAAAATTTTGGGACATTAAGAAAGCCAGTGTCGAGCACGTGGTGATTCGCGATCAACTGCAACAATGTCTGCGGATGATTTTAAAGTTTTCCGGTTTGCCATTGGATCAGGCGCAGCGCGAAAACAGAGACTTGAAATTGATCGGCCGGAAATTGCGGGCAACCCTGGATTTACGTCCCGACAAAATCGAAGTGCTAACCACCCGAACCACTGTACATGCCAAACCCGATCTGCTGGTGGTTGTTGAAGTCTTTACTGAAGACGCGCCGCCACGCTGGTGTCTATATGACGACAGAATTGCGTCGCAAAAAGCCTCCCCGGAAAGCGCTATTAAATCCGGCGATAGCTTACTCGAAGTTTTGTGCTGGGCGGTGGTAAACGGCTTATATAAAAAATCGCTCAATCTGCAACTGGTTACCTCCAGTCTTAAAATAGCCAGTAATGATTTATATCAACTATTTAATGAGTTGAATGCGTTTCTAAGCCGCTATTTGCCCGGCAGGGAGAACGATCTGGAGGTTTACGGCGAGCCGAATCGCATCGCGTCGTCGTTGTTACTGATAAATCTCGGCGAAAGTTTGGCTATCGACGCGAACAATCAACAATTAGTGATGAGCGAACGCTCGGACCCTTTAAGTTACGGTGACAGCCGCCAGTGTTTTATCCAGAGTATACAGCGCTTATCCGTATCCAATTGGGGTGAGGCCAGTTTGCAGCGCTATATAGGCATAGAGGGGGTTTTTAACTGCCTCGTCGATGTGTTTAACAACAGCGCCACGCCGTTGTCGGCCGATAAACTCCAAGTTCTATGTTACAACCCGGTGCGCGGCAAAAGCATCATCTTACGCATCGAAGCCTTGTTCGGCAATTTGCTAAAGTTTTTTGCCTCCGGTCGGGACGGCTTGCAGCGCTATATCGTGGCAGCTGAGACCGGTTATGGCTTGTTCCAACTTAGAAACGGCAGCCTGGGTTATTATCGGCTGGACACCCAAAACCAACTGTTACATGAATTAGCCAAACCGAATCCGCAATTTTCCGCAGTATTTTTTGATGCCTACGTACTGGATCAAACCTATATTCCGTCTTTATATACGCAGAATTTGGCTGATGTGATTCAGGTTTTTTATCATGCTACCAGCAAACACGTTGGTGTTTACGTGCTTGACGAAAAAGGCGCGCTGTTTGTCCATCAGCATAGCAATGCCAACCCAGAACATGTCGTCACCCACTATTCGGTGTTTTTGGGAACCTTGCTGGCGCGCGCGCAATTGCCGGATGGCTTGAGTGTAAAATTTTATGAAATCCAGCGTAATTCAGCGGGGGTGCTGTCTTGTCACGCTGTGCCGGTCAAACTTGGCGCCAGTGTGATGGATCTGAGAGTCCGGATAGCGACCGAGGAGGGCGGTGCTATTGCGATTTACTGTAACGAACACAAGTTTTCCGTTGCCAATGCCGACAGCTTCAAACCGATCCGCGCCCACATACTGGGCTATCGGAAAAACCACGACGACTATCCGTTTCACATCACTGAAATAGATGTGCCTTGTCGTCTGTTGGGCACAGACCGAAACGAGCAGTTACAGGCCGCCCATTTCCTAAACTACAAACAAAAAATAGAAGACAAACTAAATATTTAATATTTCAGGCCGTCAGCCGCTATTCAGCTCAAATCAATCGAGCTATGGGGGTTGCCATGATTATCCAGAATTCCGCCTTCCACCTGCAAAGCCAACATCAAGCGCAACAGATTAGCAAACGCAGCGAATCGCTGCGGGTCTGGATCGATAAGCCGGAAGATAACCCCGATAAAGTACGAAAGCATCGTCCCGAAACGGCACACGACAACATTCAAGATACCCTTGATCTCAGCCAGTCAGCGCAAACTTCTGCAACCGCAGCGCAAACCCTGGATACCGTTACATCACTTAATTCCAAAGATAATTTGTTGCTGCAAATCATTCGACGCATGGTCAAGGAGATTACCGGCCGGGATTTTGAATTATTCGCACCGGATCAACTAAAAGCGCAAGCCGATCCAGTGACTATTCAGGCGCCGCAGCAAGCACCGGCCGAATCTGCACCGGAGCGGGAAGGCTACGGGCTGGTATATCAAAAGTCCGAGTCTTATTTCGAAAGCGAAACGACCCGTTTTAGCGCCGAAGGCAGTATTACCACCAAGGATGGACAAACGCTGAGTTTTTCGGTGTCCTTGTCCATGAGCCGCAGCTTTTACACCGAATCCAATCTGAGTATCCGCGCAGGCGATGCGGTGAAAACCGATCCATTGGTCATCAATTTCGACGGCACAGCCGCGGAACTGAGCAGTAGCCGATTTCAATTCGATATCGATGCCGATGGTCGTTTGGATCAAAT
>Ga0123390_1050928_pt1 | contig 20001 bp, 17 predicted proteins | sample T3HHNO3metaT_FD_89918 | JGI IMG/M metagenome (GOLD analysis project Ga0123390, IMG submission 89918) | Methane-oxidizing artificial microbial communities from Washington, USA to study methane cycling - T3-HHNO3 metaT (Metagenome... | ecosystem: Engineered > Modeled > Simulated communities... | reverse complement strand
CACGGTCAGTATTAGTTGCTGATGGTGGTAACAAGCCTGCTACGTTTTGAGCATTCCATGCTTGTGTTACACCTACTGTAAAGCTGAAGCCATTCCAGTTTGGTGATGAGTAAGCAACTTGTGATTTCCAGTCAGCATAGATAAAACCTGTACCGATACGACCTGTAGTTGTTGTATTACCTGCTAAACCGCCTGCACCTGAACCAACACCCAATAATGTCATGTCGTTCAAAATTGCATCAGAAGCGAAGATACCTAAATCTTTACCTAATTTGATAGAACCCCATGAAGCATCACCGAATGTCAAGAATGCTTGACGATTTTCTTGTTGCGGACCTTGGTTACCAGAAGCAGTTGTTGACGCACCTGGGTTGATGCTGATTGTGAAGCCAACATCTACATCATTTTGACGAGTTTTACCAGATACGCTTAAATAGTTTGGTAACAAACCAGTTGTAATGTTGGCAGAACTACGATCATTATCATTACCACCACTTAAAGCGTTTGAGCCAGTAAATAAAGCACCGTAACCTGCTGCTGCTCCGGTGTCACCACTAAAATTAGTGTGTGTGTAGTAAGCGTTAACCACGCCGCCAATGTCCAATGTCCAATCGCCAGCTGGAATTACGATACCAGCGTTTGCGCTTGAAGCGGCAGCTAATAAAGCTGAAGCAACTGCTAAACTTAATTTAGTTTTCATTTGAATCTCCAAAATATTGTTACTAAAAGTATTGCTACTAAAATCACCCTCATCTTTATAGCTTTTATTTTTCAATCGCTAAAAAACAAGAAAGTTCGCGAACTCACTCCACAAACAAATGTATTTGTTCTTAAGGAAGGTGTTGAAAGTATGCCAAAGGCTAGGTTTGCGGGGCAAGCGATTTGTCGCTTTTTGTTACAATTAAAGTGTTTTGTTGCAATTGTGCAACACTAATGCTGCAAAAATGTAGCTTAAGCTAGAAATATTCTTCCACCGCAAATAAGCGGCGATGCTCGCGAATGGCAAAACGATCAGTCATACCAGCAATATAATCAGCCACCGCTCTGGGCTGATCTGCCTTTGCCGCTACTTGATGTTCATCTGGCATCAACTCTACATTTTGCATAAACGCATGAAACAACTCTTGAATAATGCGCTCTGCTTTTGCGCTCATGCGGTTAACTTTGTAATGGTGGTATAGATTTTTGCGCAAAAACTGTTTGAGTGCCTGATTTTTTTTAGCGGTTGCCTCACTAAACGCAACCAAGTAGGGCGCATGACGAATATCTTCAATCGCTTGTGGTTTCAGCCGCTGAATATTTTCTAATGTGGTTTCGCACAAATCAATCACCAACTGATTGATCATCCTGCGGATAGTTTCAGGAATTAAGCGTTTTAATTCAATATTAGGATACAGCGATTTCACCACTGCCATGTTTTCTGCAAATAACTCAATTTCTTTTAACTGCTCGATGCTAATGAGCTGTGAGCGCAAGCCATCATCTACATCATGGTTGTTATACGCGATTTCATCGGCAAAATTGGTGACTTGTGCCTCCAGGCTTGGGCTTTGTTTTTTAATAAAGCGCTCGCCAACATCGCCAAGTAGGCGTGCATTCTTGATGGAGCAGTGTTTTAAGATACCCTCGCGCAATTCAAACGTTAGATTCAAACCGTCGAACTCTGCGTAGCGATTTTCCAGCATATCCACCACGCGCAAAGACTGCAAATTATGCTCGAAACCACCATGGGCGCGCATACAAGCATTCAGAGCATCTTGGCCTGCATGCCCAAATGGCGTATGACCTAGATCATGCGCTAATGCGATACCTTCGGTTAAGTCTTCATGTAAATGTAAGGTTCTGGCGATACCGCGTGCCAATTGCGCAACCTCTAAACTATGCGTCAGGCGCGTTCTAAACAAATCGCCCTCATGATTTACGAAAACTTGTGTTTTGTACTCTAAACGCCTAAAGGCTGTTGAATGGATGATGCGATCTCGGTCACGCTGAAATAAATTGCGTATGGGTGCGCCGTTAATCAAAGGCGCCGCTGGCTCGTTAAATTTACGGCCTATCGACTGTTCCGGATGTGCTGCGTAACTAGCTAGCATCACGCAGCAATCGCCTCTAATGTTTGATTTAGTAACGCTTTATCATAATCAGCCGTCATCACTGCTTTGCCTATGCCCTGTTGTAGCACCAATCTAATTTGCCCATCGGCCACTTTTTTATCTAGCTGCATTAAGGCCAAATACTTTTCTGGGCTGAGTTTAGGTGGTGTTAACGGCAAATTGGCTGATTGGAATATGGCTGAAATTCTAGCTATCTCTTGTTCACTTAACCAAGCTAATCTTTGTGACAAGTCGGCCGCTAGCATCGTACCCGCAGCCACAGCCTCACCATGTAACCAAACACCGTATCCCATCGCATTTTCAATGGCATGGCCAAAGGTATGGCCTAAATTAAGCAGTGCACGCTCGCCAGACTCATGCTCGTCAATAGCCACCACTTCAGCCTTGTTTTGACAAGAGCGATAAATAGCATAGCTGACTACCTGCTCATCTAGCGCCATCAATTGCGGCATATTGCGCTCCAACCAATCAAAAAAATCTGCGTCTCTAATCAGGCCATATTTAATGACCTCTGCCACCCCTGCTGAATACTCGCGTGGCGGCAACGTTTGCAATGTATTGATATCGGCCAACACAACTTTAGGTTGATAAAATGCCCCTATCATATTTTTGCCAAGTGGATGGTTAATGCCCGTTTTCCCACCTACGCTAGAGTCCACTTGTGATAGCAGTGTGGTGGGTATTTGAATAAACGGCACGCCTCTGAGGTAAGTCGCCGCGGCATACCCAGTCAAATCGCCAATGACGCCACCACCTAGTGCAATCAATGTGGTGCTACGCTCACAACGATGCTTCAATAATGCATCGTAGATTAAATTCAGTGTCTCCGTGTTTTTATATGCTTCGCCGTCCGGCAAAATAATTTGGATAACATTGACTCCAGCAGTTTCTAACGCTTTTACCAACGTTGGCATATAGAGTGGCGCCACGGTGGTGTTACTCACAATCGCAACTTGCTTACGCTTCAGATGTGGCAATACTAAATCCGCTTGCTCTAACAAGCCTTTGCCAATATGGATAGGATAACTTCTATCTCCTAGCTTCACTTCTAATGTCTGCATAGTCATTTCTTTAATGCCAATTCAATTTGATTGAGTATGTTCGCAACCGGTTGATTCCCAGTATCGATAATCAATGAGGCTGTTTCTGTGTACAGCGGATTGCGTGCCTGATAAAGATGCTCTAATCGCTTACGCACATCCACATTTTGCAACAGTGGGCGATGCTTATCATTGCGCATTCTCATCCACAGCTCATGTACGTTTGCACGCAGATAAATCACATAGCCATGTTGTTTTAATAGCGCACGGTTTTCAGCTGCGATTACAGCACCACCACCAGTGGCCATGACAATATTATCAAGTGCGGAAAGCTCCTCGATGGTAGCCGTTTCTCTTTTACGGAAGCCAGCTTCGCCTTCCAGCTCAAAAATGGTGGCTATTTTCACCCCAGTACGCTGCTCAATCACTTGGTCGGTATCGTAAAACGTTTTACCCAAATGCTTGGCGATTAATTTCCCTATCGTAGTTTTACCTGCGCCCATCAAGCCAATAAAGAAAATGTTGTTAGGAATCTCTGCCACAATAAAAAATGCCCATCGTTATCTGATGGGCATTTTAAGCGAAACTGTCATTCCTGTCAGCGCAGAATGGTATTTATCTCAAACCCTATTATCTTAAACCCAGACTTTCATCCATGATTTTAGGTGTGATGAAGATCAGCAATTCTGTTTTGTCTTCTTGTTTTGTTCTACGTTTGAATGCATGACCAACAATAGGAAGGTCACCGAAGAACGGCACCTTATCGACATCATTACGCTCAGTTTGCTCGTAGATACCACCAAGTACAGCTGTTTCACCATTCGCTACCAATACGTTAGTTTTAACGTTTTGCGTATCAATAGACGGCGTACCAAAGAATACTTGGCCTACACGGTCTTTTTTCACCTCGAGCTCCATGATGATCTTCTCATCCGGTGTAATTTGTGGCGTTACATCCAGGCTTAGCGTTGCGTCAATAAATGAAATATTGGTCGCACCACTACTACTTGCTTGCAAGTACGGAATTTTAGTACCTGATGCAATGCTTGCTTTTTGTTGATTCGCAGTCGTTACACGTGGGCTGGATACCACCTTACCTCGCTTATCGGACTCCAATGCTGACAATTCTAAATTCAACAAAGTGTTAGCTGAGAGCTTGAATAAACTCAAAGCAAAACTGCCGAAGGCATTCGCCACTGGTAGGTTTGACATTAAGTCAGGCAAGCCATCTGAACTGGTTAAAATATTGCCGCCATCGGTTGCCGTTTGAATCGAACCGTTGTGGGTACCTTGTGTAAGTGTCGTTGCACTGGATTGTGTGAATCGATTACCCAAACTACCACTAATAGTTGCAGTCGCAGAACCTGGTGTCCCAGTTTGTGTCACGCCAAAACGTGCCCCTAAACTTTTCGCAAACTTATCATCCGCAATCACCAAGCGTGATTCAATCATCACTTGTTTGACTGGAATATCAATCTTGTTGATAACAGATTGAATCTCTTCTAGTTTTCTTGCTGTATCTTGAATAAATAGTGTATTGGTACGTGGGTCCCAAACTGCGCTACCACGTTTAGACAAGATGCTTTTGTTTTTATCGCCAGAGTTACCTCCTGAATCATCCCCAGATAAGATTTTTTTGAAGTTTTCCGCTTTTTGATACTTCAGTGTAAACACCTCTGTACGCAACGGCTCCAAATCTTCAATGGCTTGATTTGCTTCTAGTGCTGCTTTCTCTTTAGCTGCTAGCTCATCCGCCGGAGCAATCGAAATCACATTACCTGAAACACGTTTATCCAACCCTTTGTTTTTCATGATGATATCCAGTGCCTGATCCCACGGAACATCTTTTAATCGCAAAGTGATGTTGCCAGTTACGCTATCACTGGCCACAATGTTTTTACCGGTAAAATCAGCAATCACCTGCAGTACTGAACGCACTTCAATGTTCTGAAAGTTTAACGACAACTTCTCACCAGCGAACCCTATTTTAGAGCCTTGCACTAATTTATTTGGATCTTGAATAATTGGTCTGACATCCACAATAAATTTCTTATCAGCTTGATAAGCAGACTGCTCCCAATCACCTTTAGGCTCAATGATAATTTGACCGTTTTTACCACGCTTAATAGTATCGATATACAGCACAGGCGTATTGAAATTAATCACGTTTAAACGACGCTGAAGCTCTGCAGGTACATCTGTATCTACAAAATCAACAACAATCGTTTTTCCTTTGTTCTTAATGTTGATCCCAGAACTTGCGTCAGACAACTCGACAATGATACGACCCTCGCCATTTTTGCCACGTGCAAAATCCACATTGGCAATCGCATGCCCAGCACTGCTGCTACGTCCTTCAGCAAAACGCGTCTCCGCTACAGTATTGTTCGCGGCAGTCTCGCTACCTTGCAAGCTAATCACAACCTCTTTACCATTAACGCTCGTGTTATATCCAACGCTTTTAGATAAATTCAATACCATACGTGTGCGGTCTTTTGCTTGTGCTAGCGACACACTTTTAAGTGCACCCTGCTCTGCAACAATATTCGACTTATTCAACCCATTCGCCGTTTTTGGAAAGTCCAAGGCGATTCTCGCTGGACTGTTCAGTGAAAAACCAGGAGGTGGAAACTCTAAAGGCGACTTCAATACTACTCGAATATTGACTCTACCACCTGACAAAGAAGTGAAATCCACACTCTCAATTTCATTGGTCAATAACGAGTTACTCTCAGCCGCAAAAGCAACATGGAATAGCGATTGACTTATCAACAAGACGAATGCTAAAAATACTCGATTTAATTTTTCTACGTGTTTCATATTTTCACCCTTATTCCTGCAAACTTAAGCTTGAAATGCGCTCAACCCAATCGCCAGAAAGCTCATCTTGTATAATTTCTTTTAAGGACACTTCCGTATCCGTAATTGAGGTAATGAGTCCAAAATTCGTACCTAGATAATTACCTACTTCAACTTGATGCACCGTATTATCCGGTGTCTTGATTAACGCAAAGCGTGATTTGGTCTTACTAAGCAAACCAACATAATTGAGGTTTTCCAGCGGGTAAGACTCTAGCGGTTGCTTCGGTCGATTTAAATTAGGCTGAAAACTCCCTTTGCTGAGCGCTTTCCTTGGCTTAAACGGATCCGAAATACTCCCGTCCACGTTGAACTGCAGCGGCACATAAGCTTGCACTTGAGGTAGCGGCTCAACTTTGGTGCTCATGGTTTTTGGTGCATCTGCCATAAACTGATCCAAGTCATCGCCCTCACCACCACTGCAAGCAACCAGAAGTAGCGAGATTCCACCTAAGCAAACAGATTTGATGATCGAATTCATTTCACACTAACCTTTTTATCAGCAGATTTTCTTGCACTAATTTCTGATGAATCTAAATATCGATACGTTTTCGCCACCGCTTCTAATACTAGGCGTCCGTCTTTAGTTTCTTTGCTCGCTGGCTGAATAATTAAATTATTCAAAGTAACAATTCTAGGTAACTTCGATACGTCTGTGGCGAATGCACCCAAATCGTGATACCCGCCTAAGACTTTGATTTGAATTGGCATTTCAGCATAGAATTCAGCCACTGTTTCTTGCCCTGGCTTGAATAGCTCAAACTCCAAACCACGCCCCAACCCCGCTTGGTTAACATCAGTCAGCAAACCGTCCATTTCAGATTTGTCTGGCAACTGTTTGAGCAATGCACCAAAGGTTTTTTCAATCTCTACCATTTGCTGTCTATAGGCGTCAATTTTGATTGCTTGACTCTTTTTTGTAAGAAAAACTGTTCTTAGCTCTTTTTCTTTCTCAACCGACTGATCCAACTCATCTAGCGCAGGACTCCACATAAACCAATACCCAAGCCCAACGAGCACCAAACCAAGCACACCAAGCAACACCGCCTTAATTGAAAACGGCAGGCTTCCAACATTTTGCAGGTCTATATTATTAAAATCTTCTAACTTCATGGGTTAGCCCCCTGTTTTTTTGCTTGCGCATCTTTCTCGGCATCCACTTGTGGTGCCCGCAAATTCACATTCAGCGTAAATTCATTTTGCTTCAAGTTGTTGACTGTAACGGCCTTGATTTCAACAAGACTTGGTGACTCCATCCATGTGGAGGCTGTTAAATTACGCACTAAGGTGGCTACACGTGCATTGGTATCGGCAGACCCTTGAATTTCAATGGCACTGCCTTGCTGCTTAATGCTGCGAATGAATACACCTTCAGGCAACTGCCGCGCGACTTCGTCCAGCACAACAACGGCCTGACTACGGTTAGTCTGTAAGTTTTCTACGATTTGTTTACGCTCTAGTACCGAGTTAATTTGGTCTTTCAGTGCTTTGATGTCTTTAATCTCGCTATCTAGCTTAACAATTGCATCATCCAATCTTCTGTTGCGATCATCTTGGGCATCTTTTCTGGCATTGATAACTGACCAACCCATAAATACCAATGCAGACGCAAGCACCACAGTACCCAGCGCCATCAGGCCGAATTGTCTTTGTTTCTCAGCACGCTTAACCTGGCGATGTGGTAATAAATTAATACGAACCATTAATCTACCCCTCTCATTGCCAACCCACATGCAATCAACAAGGCAGGGGCATCCACTGCAAGTTGCTGTTGTTTAACACGACTGCCCATGGCCATTTTTTGAAACGGGTTTGCAATCATCACATTGACTTGCGTACGGTCTTGTACTGCCACATCCGCGCCTTTAATAGAGGCACATCCACCCGCCAGTACAATATGGTCTACTTTGTTGTATTGAGTAGAGCTCGTAAAAAATTGCAGCGCACGCGCCACTTCAGTAGAAAGCGATAATACGAATGGATTTAACACTTCCTCTTCGTAGCTCTCTGGCAAGCCACCTTTGCGTTTTGCAATCTCAGACTCTTCTGTCGACAAGCCAAAGCGACGTTGAATTTCTTGTGTGAGTAAACTGCCGCCAAAATTCTGTTCTCGAATATACACAGACTGATTATCGTGCAAGACATTGATGTGCATCATGTTGGCACCGATATCGACAATCATCACTGTTTGATCTTTACCGGCATTTGGCAATTGACTTGCAATGAAGGTGTAAGCGGACTCTGTTGCGTAAGTTTCAACATCCATCACCATGACTTTTAAACCCGCTTCCTCTGCGGCAGCCACGCGATCTTCAATTTTTTCCTTGCGGGAAGCTGCAATCAGCACTTCAACTTCATCCGGGCTATTGATAGCGGGACCGATGACTTGAAAATCAATATTGACTTCATCTAACGAGAATGGGATGTACTGATTGGCTTCAGCTTCCACCTGAGACTCCATCTCATCTTCACGGAGCCCAGATTGCATCAGCACTTTTTTAGTAATCACTGCGGCGGAAGGCAATGCTAAGGCAGCACGCTTTTCTCGGCTGTTCAGCAGTTTCCAAGCAAGTCGAACAGATTCGGACACTTGTTCCAACCCACTGATATTGCCTTCAACAATTGCGTCTTTCGCAATAGAGGCTACAGCATAGCCTTCTAATCGATAAACGCCTTTTGCACTTGAGGACAATTCAACCATCTTGACGGCAGATGAACTGATATCAACGCCAATCAGCGGAGGGGTTTTATCGTTAAAAAAGTCGAATTTCAAATTGAAATTCCCTTTCATTTATCGTTAGTTACGAACAATTGCAATAATTTACATTAAATCCTAACAACAACATTATGCAGTGTAAAGCAATTTATTTCTAAGCAAAGTTTAATTATGGTTTTTTTGTGAAAGTGTTAACAATTTGCTACAGTCTAAAATTGCTAAATTGCATTACAATTACAGAACTAGATACAGTTTCAACTCAAGAAGCAGTTTATGAGCCCAAAAAAGTGGTGGCATTTTTTAATTTTGTTTGTCGTTGTTGGCACCCTAGTGTTAACTGCATTAACAGCTCTTGCTGTTTCTATTATCTATCCGACACTTCCTTCTTTAGAAATCCTAACCAACTATCGCCCCAAGCTATCACTTAAAATCTACTCGGCTGAAGGCGCATTGATTGGTGAGTTCGGCGAAGAGCGGCGCGCATTTGTCAAAATTGAGAATGTACCCGCTTCCATGAAAGATGCAGTACTTGCCATTGAAGATCGCCGCTTTTATCAACATAACGGCATTGATACCAAAGGCATCGTCCGCGCTATCCGCAATAACGTGATGGGGGTGAGCCATGAAGGTGCCAGTACCATTACCATGCAAGTGGCTAAAAACTTCTTTAGCCAACCCGGTGGCAAGCGTGACATGATCACCAAAATCAAAGAGGCCTTGCTGGCCATCAAAATTGAGAAAACTATCAGCAAAGATCAGATTCTTGAGCTATATCTCAATCAGATTTATTTGGGCCAGCGCTCGTATGGCTTTGCTGCTGCTTCTCAGGTGTATTTTGGTAAACAACTGAAAGACCTGAATTTGGCTGAAGCGGCGCTATTGGCGGGCATGCCTAAAGCACCTTCTCGCTACAATCCATATACGCATGAGAAACGCGCAATGGTACGTCAGAACGAAGTATTGCGAGACATGTTGCGTTATGGCTTTATCCAGCAAAACGAATTTGATAAGGCCATGAATACCAAATTAAAATTCAAACTGGCCAAATCAGTCAAAAATCTAAGTGCGGATTATGTTGCGGAAATTGTACGTATTTCCATGTTCAACCGTTACGGCGAAGACATTTACCAGAGCGGCTATAAGGTCTACACCACCATCAAAAAATCCAATCAAGAAGCAGCTAACGCAGCGGTAGTGCAAGGCATCATTGATTACGAACTCAGACATGGTTACCGCGGACCAGAAAAAACCATTGCAATCAACACCAATGGCGACCTGAAAACGTTTGCAGTGACTGCACTGGATGAGATTGAGGAATACAATCGCTTTGTTCCTGCGTTGGTCACACAAGTCAGCAAAAAATCCATTTCTGCCATTACTAAATCCGGTGATAACCTAGAAATCACTGGTGCAGGCTTAAAACTGATTGAGAAACACCTGCTGAGTAAAGTGGAAACCCCACAGGCAGTGAAAGTCGGTGCCATTATTCGCGTAACCAAATTAAATGGTGAGTGGATTGTGGTGCAATTGCCACAAGTGGAAGCTTCGCTGATTGCGCTGAACCCTGAAACCGGTGCGGTCAACGCTTTGATTGGCGGTTTTGATTTTACGCGCAGCAAGTTTAATCACGTCACACAGGCATGGCGTCAGCCGGGCTCAAGCTTTAAACCTTTTGTCTATTCTGCGGCCATCGAAAAAGGATTCACACCCGCGTCTGTTGTGGATGATGCACCATTCTCACTTTCGGCAGAAGAAGTTGGCAGTCGTGAAAGTTGGGAGCCGCACAACTTCGATGACAAATATTCCGGCCCAATTCGCTTACGTACTGCACTGACAAAATCTAAAAACATGGTCTCTATCCGGGTATTGCAAGCAATTGGTCCGCGTTATGCGCAAAGCTACATTACAAAATTCGGATTTAATCCTAAAGATCACCCCGCGTATTTGGCCATGGCACTGGGGGCAGGTTCTACCACCTCATGGCAGTTGGCAGCCGGTTATGCGGTATTTGCCAACAGCGGTTATCAGGTTAAACCGTATTTAATCAGTAAAATTGTGGATAGCGATGGCCGCGTGGTTGAGTCAGTCGATCCAACCAAACATATTTCCGCTTACCGCGTCATAGATCAGCGTAATGCCTTCCTCATGACCTCCATGATGCAAGACGTGATTAACCTAGGCACTGCAAGACAAGCCAACGTTCTGGGTAGAAGCGATATTGCTGGTAAGACTGGCACCACCAACAATCAAATGGATGTTTGGTTTGCAGGGTTTAACCCAAAAGAGGTCGCTGTGGCTTGGATGGGTTACGACAGCCCTAAATCACTGGGTAGAGATGAAACCGGCGGTAAAGCGGCCTTGCCAATTTGGATTAAATACATGGAATCTGCTTTAAAAGGCGTACCTATTTACCAATATAAAATTCCGCAGGGCGTCGTCAAACTCAAAATCAACCCTGACGATGGCACCTTAGCTGGCGACTTTGATGAAGGGGTGGATGAATATTTTTACCATGAAAATCCACCGCCATCGGCAAGCTACGATATCCCATCTTTAGAAGGCACCACCGAACAGGATTACGCGCGCCCGAATAGCATGGACATGATTACCAACCCGATGCAACCCAATAGCCGTGCTGCGCCAGTTGAAGAACGCAGGCTGGATGGCGCTCAAAAAACAGAAAAACCACGGCGTGAACCAAGTGCCGATAGCGAGACAGAAAGCAATCCCCTCAGCCGTATTTTTAATTCTGGGCGCTAAACATGGCAAGAGAGAATGTCGAACAACTGCGCCAATTGATTGCTCAAGCAGCAGCTCGCATGATGGCTGAAGATGGCATTCATGACTTTGCCTACGCTAAAAAAAAAGCAGGGCGTCAGCTTGGTGTGATTGAGAATGGTGCACTGCCCAGCAATGCTGAGATCGAACAAGAAATCCGGCTGTATCATGAAATCTACAATGCAGACGAACAACCGCTAGAGTTAAATAAGCTGAGAAAAGCGGCTCTCGCGACCATGCAATTATTCGAGCGATTCAATCCACATCTGACCGGTAGCGTGCTAGATGGTACCGCGGGAAAATACGCACAGACCGATATTTATCTATTTGCAGACAGTGCTAAAGAAGTTGAAATCTTCTTGCTCAACCAGCAAATCCCTTTTGAGAGCAGCGAAAAGGCTTATCGAATTTCTGACAAACCCAGCAAGGATAAAAAAGATAAAGTGCGCAAAACCGTACAAGTCTTTACGCTGGAAACTGAATTCGGGATTCAAAAACTCAGCGTGTTTGAGTATGATGATATGCGCATTGCCACCAAACGCACGAGCGACGGCAGCAACGCTGATAGAGCAGCCATTCCAGAAGTGATGGAACTGCTGAGACAACCTGTGCTCTAATCGCTGATTGCTTTGTCTCAAATGGTGAGCAACATATATCGCCATGATGCGTTTTAGCCAATTATTCGCAATCAACCTTATCCGCTTTAACAACCCATTACACGTTTTAATTTGTGGTGTACCATCTTTATCAGCACTACTCTCAATCTTTACGATGCGTGTGTAACCAAGAAAATAATAAAACATGGAACATAACATTACACTCATTTCTACCATTGCCTCGGGCTTTGGGCTTGCCTTAATTTTTGGCTTCATTGCCGAGCGCCTAAAACTGTCTGCATTGGTGGGCTATTTAGTGGCGGGTATTTTAATTGGTCCTGCCACACCAGGATTTGTTGCCGATGTCCATATTGCCTCACAACTCTCTGAAATTGGCGTGATGCTGCTGATGTTTGGCGTAGGCTTACACTTCTCAATCAATGACCTCATGGCCGTGCGCCGCATTGCTATCCCCGGTGCGATTGTACAAATGACGATGGCCACGTTGCTTGGTATGTACCTTACCCATCTATGGGGTTGGACACTCGGTGAAGGGCTTGTATTCGGCCTAGCATTGTCCTGCGCAAGCACGGTTGTGTTGTTACGTGCGCTTGAGTCCAGAAATATGCTGGAGAGCATGAACGGTAAAATCACGGTGGGGTGGCTGGTGGTAGAAGACCTGCTCACCGTATTGGTGTTGGTGTTGCTTCCGCCAATGGCAGGCTTGCTGGGTGGCAGTGTTGCAGAAACCTCTGACACGCCACTATGGCAAACCATCGGCATTACCCTGTTGCAAGTGGTCGGCTTTATTCTGATGATGTTGGTTGTTGGTAAGCGCGTGCTGCCTTGGCTGCTGTGGCACATAGCCAAAACTGGCTCACGCGAATTATTTACCTTATCGGTTATCTCTACCGCCATTGGCATTGCCTACGGTGCTTCCGTGTTATTTAACGTCTCATTTGCACTGGGTGCGTTCTTTGCCGGCATGGTGATGCGAGAATCAGAGTTTAGCCATCGCGCCGCCGAAGAATCGTTACCGTTACGCGATGCGTTTGCCGTGCTATTTTTCGTCTCGGTCGGCATGTTATTTCAGCCATCGATTCTTATTGAGCAACCATTGAATGTATTGGCAACCGTGGGCGTAATCATCATTGGCAAATCACTGGCAGCCATGGCCATCACACTGGCTTTCCGCTATCCGCTGAATAGCGCACTGATTGTTGCCGCCAGCCTGGCACAAATTGGTGAGTTCTCCTTTATTTTGGCCGGGCTGGGGCTATCATTAGGCTTGCTTCCGGCAGAAGGCATGAGTTTGATTTTGGCCGCAGCACTGATTTCGATTGCGCTTAACCCATTGCTATTCTCCGCCATCCAACCCTTTAAGAAATGGCTCATCGACATTTCCAAAACTGCCAGTGATTTGGAAAAGCGCACCGACCCATTTGCCGAACTACCGATGAGTACCGAACGCAAGTATCTGGAAGGGCAGATTGTATTGGTTGGCTATGGCAGAGTAGGCAAGCGTATCGCCAACGCACTGCTGTCCAGCAACATTCCGTTTGTGATAGCTGAAGAGAATCGCGAAATCGTCGAAAATTTGCGTAAAGCAGGTATCCCAGCGGTTTCTGGCAATGCGGCTGACCCCAGTGTGCTGATTCAAGCACATATTGCTAACGCTTCTATGCTGGTAGTGGCCACACCCGATACCATTGACGTAAGAAAGATGGTCACCACGGCTAAATTACTGCGGCCAGAAATTCAAATTGTATTGAGAACACATAGTGAAGATGAGTCAGAACGTCTCCGCAAAGAAGATATCGGCCGTGTATTTTATGGCGAGGAAGAGTTGGCCAACGGCATGTGCAAACATATTTTGGCGCAGTACGCACCTAAATCCGCTTGATACATCAAGACAATCTAGCCTCCGCCAGTACGCTCACTAAACGATCAAATACCACTCTGACACGTTCAGACACGGGGCCACGTTGCGGGCGATAGACATACACACCCCAAGGGCTGGGCGACTGTTCTGGTAGCACAGCCAGCAACTTTCCAGCACGTATATGCTCAGCACATGCAAAATCTGGCAACTGAGCAAAGCCGATACCCGCCAGCACTGCTTGTAATTCGGCCTCTGGGTCATCGGTAGAAAACACTGGCGCGGTAGGCACACACTCCGGCTCACTGGCAAAATACCAAGGCCACATTCTGCCAGTGTTCTGATCAATTAACCCGGTATAAGGCATTTGACATAAATCACTGACTTGCTGAGGAGTGCCATAGCGCTCAATGAGTGCAGGTGCGCCTACGATAGAGAACTTTACATCTCTAACCCGCCTAGCCACATGGCGACTATTACCAAACACACCCACACGTACGCCAATATCCATTTGGTCAGCCACCACGTTATCAATCAAATCAGAGAATCTTAAATCCAATTGAATACTGGGATATTCTTGGGATAACGCAATTAAGGCAGGTAACAGAAATTGGCGCCCAAACGCATTGGGCATGGTGATTTTGACCGAGCCCTCGATACTCTGTTTAGCTGAGCCCTTATTCGTCTCGAACAAAGCATCCACTTGATCAATCACGCCGACACATTTTTGTGCCATTTGTCGGCCAAATTCAGTAATAGTGGTATTGCGTGTACTACGGTAGAACAACGGCTCGCCTAATTGCTCTTCAAACTCTTTAATGGCACGCGTGACTGATTGTGGCGACACGCCCAAACGCACAGACGCATCTTTAAAGTTGGCAGACTCTGCGACCACCTTAAAAATTCGCAACATCTCTAACTGGTTTTGCATGGCAATTCATCCGAAATATGGAATTATAAATTCCAAATTATTCCATATTATGAAGGCTTACACTATGCGATTATCTTGTTTACTATGATGCCATGACCAATTTTCCATTTGTCATGCTAGGTAAAGTGTGACAAATCAAAAATAAAGGATAACGCACAATGATCAAACTGAATATTAACGGTAAAGATGAAAGCCTAGATGCACCGGAAGACATGCCGATTCTGTGGGCATTAAGGGATGTGCTGCACATGACCGGCACCAAATTTGGCTGTGGCATGGCGCAGTGTGGTGCCTGCACCGTACATCTGGATGGCCAACCGATTCGCTCCTGCATTACACCAGTTTCCATGGCAGCGGGTAAAAAAATCACCACAATCGAAGCCATGCAAGAAGATCAAGTAGGACAAGTGGTACAAGCAGCTTGGCGCGAGATTGACGTAGTACAGTGTGGCTACTGTCAGTCTGGTCAAATCATGGCGGCCACTGCCTTGCTCACCACCAATCACAAACCAACAGACGCAGACATAGACGCCGCCATGAGTGGCAACATCTGTCGCTGCGGTACCTATCCGCGTATTCGTGCAGCCATTCATGCCGCTGCTGAAAAATTAGCATAAGGAACCCACCATGAATGCGCCATTGAATATTTCCAGACGTACCTTTATCAAAGCCACCGCATTGGTAGCAGGTGGCCTTGTCATTGCCTTTGCGATTCCACAAGCCAAGCGCTTTTTATTACCGGGTGAAACAAAAGCACCTGCCGATGCCGGTGGTAGTAAGTTACCTGCGCCGAATGCTTTTCTACGCATAGGCACAGATAACACCATTACCGTCCTACTTGCCCACAGTGAGATGGGACAAAGCATCTGGACGACGTTACCGATGCTGATTGCCGAAGAACTGGATGCCGATTGGAGCAAGATACAAGTCGAACATGCAGGCGCTGCGCCGCAGTATGTGCATACTGCTTATGGCATTCAAATCACTGGTGGGTCATCCACCACTTGGTCAGAGTTTGACCGCTACCGCCAAGCTGGCGCTTTGACACGCGCGCTCCTCATCAACGCAGCTGCGCAGGAATTAGGCGTGGCCAAAGAAACATTGCGTACCGAAAATGGCTTTGTAGTGAGCGCGGACAAAAAAATCAGTTATGGTGAGCTAGCAGAAGCCGCGGCCAAACTAGAAACCCCTACCACCGTTGTGTTGAAAGACCCTAAAGACTGGAAGATTATAGGTAAAGCGACGAAGCGATTAGATAGCGCCGCAAAAATCAACGGCACGGCAAAATTTGGTCAAGATGTACAATTCGAAGGCCTCAAAACGGCCATGGTGGCACGCGCTCCCGTGTTTGGCGGCAAAGTAAAATCTTTTGATGCTAGCGCAAGTAAGCAGATCAAAGGCGTACAGAATGTAGTACAAGTGCCGACTGGTGTAGCCGTGATTGCTGACAATTACTGGTCTGCGAAACAAGGCCGCGATGCGTTGAAGATTGATTGGGATTTGGGCCCGAATGCAGGGCTAGACTCCAAAAAAATGGTAGAGGATTACCGAGCACTTGCAGCGACTACAGGCACCGTGGCTGCCAAAACCGGCGACAGTCAAGCCGCACTCAAACAAGCCAAAACCGTGGTGAAAGCAGAATATATTGCGCCCTATTTGGCACACTCGCCCATGGAGCCACTGAATTGCACTGTGAAGATAGACAAAGATGCTTGCGAGATTTGGACAGGCACCCAGATGCAAACGACGGACCAAGCCGCTGCCGCTAAAATACTGGGGTTGAAACCCGAGCAAGTGACCATTCACACTCTATTTTTAGGAGGTGGCTTTGGCCGCCGAGCAAACCCGGCTGCCGATTTTGTATCGGAAGCTGTACAAGTAGCCAAAGCTGCAGGTGTGCCAGTCAAAACCGTATGGAGCCGTGAGGATGATGTGAAGGGTGGTTATTACCGCCCTATGTTTTTACACCAAGCCAATATTGCGCTGGATGACAAAGGACTGCCTATTGCCTGGGAACATACGGCCGTAGGACAATCCATCATGCTGGGTACGCCATTTGAAACTGTCATGATCAAAGATGGCGTAGACGCTACTTCGGTCGAAGGCACTGCTGACTCGCCTTATCTCAAAGGCATTGCTAACCATCAGGTGCAATTGCATACTGTAAAAGCAGACATCCCCGTACTTTGGTGGCGCTCTGTTGGCCATAGCCACACAGCTTTTGTGATGGAAAGCCTGATTGACGAACTGGCAAATGCCGCCAAACGTGATCCACTGGAATACAGACGTGAATTACTGAAAGACCACCCGCGTCATTTGGCAGCATTGAACTTGGCAGCCGAAAAAGCCGACTGGGAGAAACCACTCCCTAAAGGCGTGTTCAGAGGCATTGCTGTGCACGAATCTTTTGGTAGCTTTGTGGCACAGGTGGCAGAAGTATCTGTAAACGCCGGCGAAGTGAAGGTACACCGTATGATCTCGGCCATTGATTGTGGTTTAGCAGTGAATCCGGAATCACTCACGGCACAAATGCAGTCATCCGTTTCATTTGGCTTGGGCGCTGCCCTGCAAAGTGAAATTACGTTTAAAGACGGGCAAGTCCAGCAATCTAATTTTCATGATTACCAAGTGTTGCGTATGAAAGACATGCCAAAAGTCGAGGTCTACATCGTCCCCAGCACTGAGAAAATGGGTGGCGTGGGTGAACCCGGATTACCTCCGGTCGCACCTGCGGTTACCAATGCTATTTTTGCCGCTACAGGCAAGCGTATTCGCACCCTACCGATTGGCACGCAACTCGCCTAATATGCTGAAATCAGCTGATTGGGAAGTGCTGCACCGTGCGCAGACATGGCTAGCGCAAGGTCACAGCGCGCATTTATTCACCGTGATACAAACCTGGGGCTCTGCACCACGTTTGCCCGGCGCCATTTTGGTGGTGCGCGATGATGGTCATCTGATTGGCTCTGTATCTGGCGGCTGTATAGAAGATGACTTGGCTGACAAAGCCAAACATGGGCAGCTACCCACCGCACCTACGGTGCTTGAATATGGTGTGAATCAAAATGAAGCACAACGCTTTGGCATTCCCTGCGGTGGTCGCCTCACTGTTTTTGCTGAACCGCTCAGCAGCGCTGAACAACTTACCCCATTACTGCACGGCATTGAGCAACGCACGCTCATTAAGCGTTCTGTTTGTCTGAGTAGCGGTCAGGTCAAAATCACAGCGGTACTGCCAGAGGGGTTACCGCGCATAGAAGGCGATTGGTTTCATAGTTATTTTGGGCCACAGTGGCGTTTACTGATTATTGGTGCCAACCAATTGGGTAGCGTGCTGGCCAGCATGGCGCAAGTATTGGAGTTTGACGTGCTGATTTGCGACCCGCGCGAGGACATGCAAAGTGAATGGCATGTAGAAGGCGCCACTTGGGTGTATGGCATGCCGGATGATGTAGTGCTGGACATACAACCAGATGCCCGTACCGCGATTGTAGCCGTGACACACGACCCTAAGCTGGACGACATGGCGCTACTAGAGGCATTAAAATCTGATGCGTTTTATGTCGGTGCGCTAGGCGCACACAAAAATCAGGAAAAACGCCGTGACCGTTTGCGCATGTTTGATTTGAGTGAGTACGAAATTGCCAAATTGAACGGCCCGGTCGGCTTGAATATTGGCAGCCGGACGCCTGCGGAGATTGCGGTTGCCATTCTTGCGGAGCTCATTCAGATACGTGCACAGCAACAGAAAAATGGCATTGCCATGCCTGAAGCACTGCGTTGTAGCGCCTGATTTTTTCTAGCGCTCGCTTTCTAAATCGGCTGGCGTATCAATATCTGACAGAACGCCAGCATCGTCACATGCAAGTAGATATACCTCATCTTGATGCTGCTGAATAATGGCACGTGCTCCCTGATCACCCTGTAAGTGCGTCAATGCATCCGCAAACTTTGCAGAAAATCCTACCGGGTGCCCACGCTGCCCATGATAAGTTGGTACCACAATAGCCGCGCCCTCTTGCATGGTAGTGATCACTTGCTTAATGGATGTAGCGGCAATATATGGCATATCGGCTAAGGCGATGACAAACCCATCTTGCGCTGCCGTTAACTGGCTGGCATAACGCACGGCAAAAGATAAGCTATCCGCCATGACCTGTGCCTCTTGCGGACAGGCAATCACCACTAAACCAGCGGCTGATAGCAACGCTTTTAACGCATGATTATCCTCACGCACCACCGCCACAGAAACCGGCACCGCACTCACCAAAGATTGCGCCGCCGCCAGTGCGATAGGCCGACCATCAGGCAGGCACTGCAACAGCTTATCTTGTGTGCCAAACCTGCGAGAAAACCCTGCTGCTAATAAAATCCCTACCATCTCGCAAGCTTAGCACAGCGCCGGTGACAAACACTCATCATGCATTTGCAGATTAACGATTGTATTCAATACTGACACCAACCCCAGCCGGGCGATGGCGAACATCGGACCAACGGCCTTGATGTGAGCCTTGATGATTGAATGGTTTTTGGGGGCGGTAGCCATGGCCCCGTACACGCGGCCAATAAACAAAAACAGGGCGACTGTTCTCCAAGGCTTGCGCTTCTAATTGGGCCAACCGCTCTCTTTCCACTGCCAATGCTAAATTCTGCCTTTGTTCTTCCAACGCCATTTGACGCTCTTGCTCAAACATCTGCATTCTTTGTATATATTGTGCATTGGCAGCCGCAATGCTTTTTTGCACACGTTGCTGGTCTTCTAGCGGCGCCTCCGGTACATGTGCTAACTGACCAATAGTGCGCGTTGTACACGGGCTATCCTGATAGACCTTATTCTGACGCCCATCTGCTTGAGCTGTGCCTTGGCAAATATAAATAGCAGCCTGCGCCTGCATCGTCAGCATGCACCCGACCATCGCTAATGTATATTTCATGATCCGCCCCCCTTACCGATATGTTTCATCAACACCAAGTGGCTTGTAACATGTCGTTTTGATCTACATGCTAACTGCATAGTTCATCACCCTTGTGCAAATTGCAGTATTCATTTTATAGTACTCCAAATCGATAGTAAGGAGCATACGTGAT
>Ga0123390_1074768_pt1 | contig 20049 bp, 19 predicted proteins | sample T3HHNO3metaT_FD_89918 | JGI IMG/M metagenome (GOLD analysis project Ga0123390, IMG submission 89918) | Methane-oxidizing artificial microbial communities from Washington, USA to study methane cycling - T3-HHNO3 metaT (Metagenome... | ecosystem: Engineered > Modeled > Simulated communities... | reverse complement strand
CTGTGCTGGTGGTGTGGTGGTTCTTGCGCGATTGGCGGGCGACTTTAGTGTCGGCTTCGGCCCTGCCTTTGTCGATTCTGCCGACCTTTGCGGTGATGCATTGGCTGGGGTTTTCCTTGAACATGCTGACCATGCTGGCCTTGGCTATCGTGGTCGGGATCTTGGTGGACGATGCGATCGTGGAAATCGAAAACATCGCCCGGCACGTGCGGATGGGCAAAAGCATCCGTCAGGCCGCCGCCGAGGCGGTTGATGAAATCGCGCTGGCGGTGATCGCCACCACCTTGACGCTGGTGGTGGTGTTCATGCCTACCGCGCTGATGAGCGGCGTATCAGGATTGTTTTTTAGACAATTCGGCTGGACGGCGGTGGTGGCGGTGCTTGCGTCTTTGCTGGTTGCGCGCTTGCTGACGCCGATGCTGGCGGCTTATTTACTCACCGAAGGGCATCATCCGGCCAGCGTCGATGGCAGATTGATGCCTATTTACCTGCAAGCCGTGCAGTGGACCTTGCAGCATCGTCAGGCCACGATGCTGCTCTCCACGCTATTTTTTATCGGAGCTTGCTTATTGCTGCCCTTGATTCCGGCGGGTTTCGTACCACCTGCTGATCGCGGCTACACCACCGTGCAACTCGAGTTGCCGCCGGGCAGTTCGATAAACGATGCCGGTCGAGTTGCCGAAGCGGCGCGAACTGTTCTGCAAGCGCTGGCAGGTGTCGAACACATTTTTACCGCAGTCGGCAGCAGTCAAATAGTCGGTGGCGGCGTGACCAGGCCGGGCGAACAACGCAAGGGGGCGCTGACCTTGACCTTGAGCGAGCGGGGGCAGCGGCCGCATCAATCGCAGATTGAACAGGCAGTGCGGGCAGTATTGCGCGATGTGCCCGGCGCCCGATTTTCCATTGGCATTGGTGGCCCCGGCGAGAAAATGTCTTTGATACTGTCCAGCGATAATGCGGGGGCCTTAAAAGCCAGTGCACAGGCATTGGAGCGCGATTTGCGTACCGTGGGTACCTTAAGCAGCATCAGCTCCACCGCGAGCCTGGAGCGGCCGGAGATTGCGATTCGGCCGGACTGGCAGCGCGCTGCCGAACTGGGCGTGACGGCCGAGCTGATCGGTGAAACGGTGCGGATTGCCACCAGCGGCGATTTCGATGCCCAATTGGCCAAGCTGAATCTGGATAACCGCCAACTGGCGATTCGGGTAAGGATAGCCGATGCCGCGCGGCAGGATTTACAGGTGCTGGCCAATCTAAGGGTTAGGGCCGGGGATAAGCTGGTGCCGCTATCCAGTGTGGCTGAGTTGTCGCTGGCTAGCGGCTCAGCACAGGTGGATAGGTACGACCGGCGCCGCTATGTCACGGTCAATGCCGAATTAGGGGGAATGTCCCTGGGTGAGGCGCTGGCCGCCGCCAAAACTTTGCCGGCGGTGGTGAATATGCCGTCCAGCGTTAAATTGATTCGTACCGGCGATGCGGAAATTATGGCAGAACTGGTTAGCAGTTTTGGTATGGCGATGCTGACCGGCTTATTGTGCGTGTTTTGCGTGTTGGTGCTGCTATTCAAGGATTTCTTTCAACCCCTGACCATCCTGTCGGCGATACCCTTGTCGATGGGTGGCGCGTTTATCGCCTTATTGCTGACCGGCGGCGAGTTGAATATTCCGTCGATGATAGGCTTGATCATGTTGATGGGCATCGTCACCAAAAACTCGATCTTGTTGGTGGAATATGCTTTGTTGGCGATACGCGAACACGGCCTAAGTCGGCACGAGGCTTTATTGGATGCCTGTCATAAACGCGCCAGGCCGATTGTCATGACCACGGTGGCAATGATTGCCGGCATGTTGCCGATTGCGTTGGGTTGGGGAGCCGACGCCAGCTTTCGTCAGCCGATGGCGGTGGCGGTGATCGGCGGCTTGATCAGCTCCACTTTGTTAAGTCTGCTGGTGGTGCCGGTGGTGTTTACCTATGTCGATGGTGCTCGGCAAAGTCTGGTAAAACAGTTTTTCGGTAGTGTCTCAAAGGGCGAATGATTTCGCCCTTAACTCGGCGTTAACGCGTGCCGAATACCACGATGGTTTTACCGTGGGCGGTGATTAAGCCCTTGTCTTCCAGTTCTTTCAATACGCGTCCAGCCATCTCGCGGGAACAACCAACTATACGGCCGATTTCCTGACGGGTGATGTGCAACTGCATGCCGTCCGGATGAGTAATCGCGTCAGGTTCCTTGGCTAGATCCAACAGCGTGCGGGCAATGCGGCCTTCCACGTCCATAAATGCCAGGTCGCGGTATTTGCGGCTGGTGATCAACAAACGGGTCGAGAGTTGTTCACCGAGTACGGTCAGAATCTCCACGGCCTGATCGCGCAGTTCGGCGTTGAGCAGCAATTTGAAACGTTCATAACCAATTTCCGCCATCTGGCATTTGGTGCGGGTTTTCACCAGTACGCTCCGCGTTTCGGCGTTTTTGAACACCCCGATCTCGCCGACGAAATCGTGCTTGTTCAAATACGCCAGTATCAATTCGCGGCCTTCCTCGTCTTCTACGCTGACGCTGACCGAGCCATCGACCACAAACAATAGTTTGTCGCCGACATCGCCAGGGCGAACGATGGTGATTTTGGCTGGATAGCTCCTAACATGGCAGAAGCGTAAAAAGGCGTCCAGGGCGGATGGTGAAATCTTGTTTTGTTTAACGAAGCTCATAATTTGTAATAATTCTGTGAACTAGATTGGTTACCCTATCAAGGTGCAGTAGTTTTACAAAAAAATCAAGACATTTGACGGGTTCGTTGTAAAATTCCCGACAATTTTGATTTTGGTTGGGATATGTCATGCAGGCAACGATTAAATGGGTCGACGGTAGATTGTTCGTCGGCGAGTCCGGCAGCGGGCACACGGTAGTGATGGATGGACCGCCGGATCACGGCGGCCGCAATCTCGGGGTGCGCCCTATGGAAATGCTGTTGTTGGGCGTGGGTGGCTGTTCGTCGTTCGACGTCGTGGATATTCTGCAAAAAGGCCGCCACGAGATTGTACATTGCACTGCCGAGCTGACGGCGGAACGCGTAGACACAGTGCCGGCGGTATTCAGCAAAATTCATTTGCACTTCAAGGTGACGGGTAAAAATCTGCCGGTTACCGCGGTGGAACGGGCGGTGAAGTTATCCGCCGAAAAATATTGCTCGGCGTCCATTATGTTGGGCAAAGCGGGTGTGGAAATAAGTCATGATTTTGAAGTTATAGAGGGTTGATCGGTTGAGCAAATTACAGTTACACGGGTTTAATAACCTGACCAAATCGTTGAGTTTTAATATTTACGACGTTTGCTATGCGCCGAAAGAGCAAGAAAAAGCCTACATCGAATATATCGACGAAGCCTATAACGCCAAGCGTTTGACGCAGATTTTAAAAGACGTGGCCAATATCATCGGCGCGCAAATTCTGAACATCGCTCATCAGGATTACGACCCGCAAGGTGCCAGTGTGACGATGTTGATTTCCGAAGGTGCGGTCATTCCCGCCGGCATGAACTCCGAGTCGCCAGGCCCCTTGCCCGATACCATCCTGGCGCATTTGGATAAAAGCCACATCACTGTGCATACCTATCCGGAAAGTCATCCGGATACCGATATTTGTACGTTTCGAGCGGACATCGACGTGTCAACCTGTGGTCAAATTTCACCGCTGAAAGCCTTGAATTATTTGATTCACAGCTTTGAGTCCGACATCGTCATCATGGACTACCGAGTGCGCGGTTTTACCCGTGACGTGTCCGGGCAAAAGCATTACATCGATCACAAAATCAATTCTATCCAGAATTACATCGCGGAAAGCACTAAAGAGCTGTACCAGATGATCGACGTTAACGTGTATCAGGAAAACATCTTCCACACCAAGATGATGTTGAAAGAAACCGAACTGGAAAATTACTTGTTCGAGAAGGAAAGTAATTTCAGCGACGAAGAGCAGGAAGAAATCCAAGGCATGCTGCAGGAAGAAATGGCCGAGATTTTTTACGGTCGAAATTTCTCTTAAAAAAGCTAGATCAAGCAACGGCCTCAGCAGTAACAGTTACTGCTGAGGCCGTTTTGTTTATGGTGCCGGCTTACGAGGAGCTTGCTCGCGCATTTGTTCCTGATGTTGTTTGCGCAAGTCGTCCATTTTCTGCATTTGTTCCGGACTTAACACCTCTTTCATCCGGCTGTGCGACTCTTCGTGGATGGCGCGGAATTTTTCGTGCTGCTCTTTAAATATCGCTTCAAGCTTGGATTTTTGCTCCGGGCTGAGTTGCAGCAGTTTGTTCAAATGTTCTAGCTTGTGATCTACCGGTTGGCCATAGTCGTTTTCACTGGGGTAAGCGAAGGCGGTCAAAGGCAAAGCCAGGATGATGGCGAGGAACAGGTTTTTTAGCATGGGCTATTCTCGGGTTAAGTTGATGTGGTGCTTGGTGTGAGAGCGAAATGATGCCGGAACGCCGGCAAAAGTTCACTACTCTGAAAAAGTCTTGGGATTATGTGAGGCCGCGCAGTCGATGCTGAAGCGTCTGGGTTGTTCGCACAGTTCTAGCGCCGTCAACTGTCCGCCCCATAAACAGCCGGTGTCTATCGAGTAACAGTTGTAGCCGTCGAAATAACCCAGCGTCGACCAATGGCCGAAGATAATGCGCATATCGATACTTTTTCGGCCCGGCACTTCAAACCAGGGTATTAAGTGATCTGGCTGGCTACCGGGTGCGCCTTTTGGTCCAAAATCCATGACGCCGTCTACGGTGCAATAGCGCAGCCGGCTGAAACAATTGATGGCAAAGCGCAGCTTTTCGGTTTTCAGCAAATCGTCGCGCCAGACCACGGGTTTGTTACCGTACATGGAGCGGAAAAAGCGTTCGTGATCCGGGCTTTGCATGGCCTGTTCGGTTTCACGCGCCATGCGCAGCGTGGTTGCAAAATCCCACTGCGGCGGCAGGCCGGCGTGCAACATGCAAAATTCATCATTGTGATGAAACAGTTTTTGATGGCGCAGCCAGTCTATAAGCTCTTCGCAATCCTCGGCTCTTAAAATGTCGCCCAGCGTGTCTTTTTTACCGGCCTTGCCTAGCGACACCACGGTGGCGATCAAGTGCAGATCGTGATTGCCGAGCACGGTAACGGCCGCCGAGCCCAAACCCTTCACAAATCGTAGCGTCTCTAGCGATTTTGGGCCGCGGTTGACCAAGTCGCCGGCCAGCCACAGTTGATCCTGATTCGGATCGAAGCTTATATGGTCCAGTAAGCGGCGGAACTCGTCGTAGCAGCCCTGAATGTCACCAATTGCATAAATCGCCATTAGTGCAGGGTTCTGGGTATCGATAAAGTGAATTTGGGAATGGCTGCGTTAAAATTTTCGCCGGCGTCCGACTGCATTTGATATTTGCCCTGCATCACACCGACCGGCGTTTCTATCATCGCCGCACTGGTATAGCGGAAAGAGTCGCCGGGGCTGAGATGCGGGTTTTCTCCCACCACGCCGTCGCCGTTTACTTCCTGTACCTTGCCGTTGGCATCGGTGATCAACCAGTGCCGGGTCAGCAATTTGGCCGGGGTGGAACCGACGTTGGTGATGGTAATGGTGTAGGCAAACACATAGCGGTTCTGTTCGGGGGACGATTGGGCCTCGATGTAGTAGGGCTGGGCTTCAACTAAAACTTTGTTTTTTTCGCTCATTGATAGATGATGTAAATCAGTATTTGCCTTATTTCAACCCAACTCATACCCAAACGCAAGCAAGCAATCCGATGAACATCCGCAGATTTCTAAGTGCCGGGCTAATCGCCTGGTCCGTGCAGGCGCTTGCCGAGGACAATAAGGATTTATTTGCCGCCGCAGCCACCGGCAAGCTGGAGCGGGTCGAGGCCCTGTTGGCGCAAGGACTGGACGTCAACGGTAAGCTGGAAACGGAGCGCACAGCGCTTATGGCCGCAAGTTTTAACGGCAATTTACGGATTGTCAAGGCGCTGCTGGCTTATGGTGCCGACGTGAATTTGGCCGATAAACTCGGCTCCACCGCGCTAACGGATGCGGTAATGTTCGGCAGTGCCGAGATTGTTGGCGTGTTAATCGCCGCCGGCGCCAATGTCAATGCCGCCGATAGCCAGAGTGTGAAAATACTCGATAAGGCTAAAAAGCTTGGTCGTGAAAACATCGTAAAACTGTTGGAAGCGGCCGGCGCCAAGGGTTCGGAAGCCAAGGTCGAAGAAAAAATCGAAGGCGAGCCCAAACCCGCCGAGGAAAAAAAGCCGGAAGAACCGAAAAAATGATGTAGCAACTCAAGCCGCATTTCCGCATTTGCATCTATTCAAACCCCGTTAAAATTATCAGAATGACAGACTCACAAAAGCCACTACACATTCACATCCTCGGCATTTGCGGCACCTTCATGGGCGGCCTGGCCTTAATCGCCCGCGAATTGGGCTATACCGTCAGCGGTTCGGACCAGAACGTCTATCCGCCGATGAGCACCCAACTGGAAGAACAAGGCATCCGGCTGATGAACGGTTATAAAGCCGAAAACCTGGATTGCAAACCCGATTTGGTGGTGGTGGGCAATGCCATGTCGCGCGGCAATCCGGAAGTGGAAGCTGTATTGAACTTAGGCTTACCGTATATCTCCGGCCCGCAATGGCTTGCGGAACATGTGTTGCAGCACAAATGGGTACTGGCGGTAGCCGGGACCCACGGCAAGACCACTACCAGCAGCATGTTGGCTTGGGTGCTGGAATACAACGGTTTCAAACCGGGCTTTCTGATCGGCGGCATTCCGCTGAATTTCGGCATCTCCGCTCGCTTGGGCGAGTCGGATTTTTTCGTCATAGAAGCCGACGAATACGATTGCGCCTTTTTCGACAAACGTTCGAAATTCGTACATTACCGGCCCAGAACGGCGATCTTGAACAACCTGGAATACGATCACGCCGACATCTTCGAAAATTTGGACGCGATCAAAAAGCAGTTTCATCATCTAGTACGCACCATTCCCAGCCAAGGTCTGATCATCGCGCCGGCTTGCGAACAGCATGTTTCAGAAGTACTAGAAATGGGCTGCTGGACGCCAGTTGTGAAAACTGTGATCGACGGTGAGGGCGATTGGCAAGCGCACTTGTTAAAAGCCGACGGCAGCCGTTTTAGCGTCAGTTTTGCCGGTGAAGAGCAAGGCACGGTTGATTGGACCTTAACCGGCCGCCACAGTGTCTATAACGCCTTATCGGCCATCGCCGCCGCCCGGCATATCGGCATTCTGGCAAAAGATGCGATAGCCGCCTTGCAGCAGTTTCAAAACGTAAAGCGGCGGATGGAAGTCATCGTCAAAAGCGCGGGCGTCACTGTTTACGACGACTTTGCGCACCATCCGACCGCAATCAAGACCACGCTGGATGGCTTACGTAAACAAGTTGGGAGCGAAAAAATTCTGGCCATCGTCGAGCCCCGCTCCAACACCATGCGCCTAGGTGTGCATACCCAATCGTTGGCCGAATCCTTGGGACAAGCCGATCAGGCTATCGTTTATCAGCCGGATAATCTGGGCTGGGATTTAAGCCAGCTACTGAAATACGCCAACAATATCGAGATTTGCAACAGTCTGGAAACCATCATCGCCACCATCAAAGCCCAGGCTGGTGGCGTCTGCCACGTGTTATTGATGAGTAACGGCAGTTTTGGCGGGATTTATAAACGTCTACGGGACGAGTTGTAAGCTATGACTCGCGTCGAAATCCGCTACTGCACCCAATGCCGCTGGCTGCTGCGCGCAGCCTGGATGGCGCAGGAATTGTTAAGCACCTTCGAGCAGGAGTTAGACGAACTAGTGATGCAGCCGGACACCGGCGGCATCTTTGAAGTGCGCGCCAACAGCGAATTAGTCTGGTCCCGCAAGCAGCAAGGCAGATTTCCGGAGATTACCGAGTTAAAGCAATTGGTCCGCGATCAGATTGCGCCAGAGCGCGATCTGGGGCATGTCGATCGCAAGCCCGCGCAGCAGTCTTGATCCCGCTGCGCAGACATTAAACAAGGCCAAGGCTGTCTGAGATCATGCTCCCGGAAGACGACGCCACCATCATCAAACCAACAGACGACGATCCGACCCGGATCAAACCGCGCCCCTATCCGCAGATATTGGCGGACAATCCGGCGTTGGACGGTAAATTCAACGACGATTATTCTTTGCGCGGCGCTGTGGGGGTGGGCGGCGGCGGGCAAGTGTTGCTGGGTTTTGACGAGCGCATCGGCCGGGAAGTGGCGATCAAGGAATTGCTGGATCAGGCTGCGAATGAGGATGCCGAACTAAGTGCGCGTTTTCTGCGCGAGGCCCGCATTACCGGTCGACTGGAGCATCCAGGCATTGTGCCCGTTTACGATCTGGGCAAGAAACAAAGCGGCGCACCCTATTACGTGATGCGCTTGGTGCGCGGGGATACGCTGGCCAAGGCACTAAAAGCCTGCAATGCCGAGATGTTGGCCGAGCATGCGCTGGCGCGGCGCCTGAGTTTGCTGGACAGACTGATCGACGTTTGCGAAGCCGTGGCTTATGCTCACTCCAAAGGCGTGATTCATCGCGACATTAAGCCCGGTAATATCGTGCTGGGTCCGTTCGGCGAAACCATCGTCCTGGATTGGGGCTTGGCCAAGGTCGAAAACGAAGCCGATCTGGCGCCGCTGCTGCATGCTGCATCCACTCAGGCTGCCGACGATGGGGAACTGACCCGGATGGGCGACATTCTCGGCACCCCCGCCTATATGGCGCCGGAACAAGCCAATCCCGATTTCGGCATCGTGGATACGCGTTCAGATGTGTTCGCGCTTGGGTGCATTCTCTATTATCTATTGGCCGGCCATCCGCCGCTGCGCGGCAGCGCCGATGAGATATTGGCACGGCTTAGCTCGCTGGCACCCATGCCCTCGGCGCGGGATCCGAAGCTGCCAATGCCGCTGGAATTGATCGCCATCTGCGACAAGGCCTTGGCCAAGGACAAATCGTTACGCTTTCCCAATGCGGCAAGCCTAGCCGACGAATTGTGCGCCTATCGCGACGGTCGTTTGGTGAGCGCCTATGCCTATTCACGCGGCGAGCTGGTGCGCCGCTTCATCGCCCGCAACAAGGTCGTGTTGGCGGCTAGTCTGGCGGTATTGCTGGCGATTTTGATCGGCGCCGGGCTGGCCTTCAAATTTGGCGTGGAGGCGCATAAAGCGCGGAATTTGGCGGTGGCTGAAGGCGAAATCGTCAAGCAGGAAAAGAAAAAGATCGAGCGTGCGCTGGCCGATGTCACCCGCATTTCCAACCACAACCTGACGGCCGCCAACCAAATCGCGGACAGCATCTTGGGCAACCTAAACGAGATGCGCATGGGTATGCAGCAAGCAACCGAGTCCTTGCGTACCAATGCCGATTTAGCCGCATCCAGTGGCTTGCTGGATAGCTTGCGGCAACGTTATCCGCGCGGCGAAAGTTTTGCCACGACGCGCGCGCCCGGCACTATCGTGGCGGTGGTTCCGGGCAAATATCGACAAGCGTTGGGTGCCGATACCTCGCAACTTGAGCACAACCGGATGACTTTGGAACGGGGCGTGCCGATTCTGAGCCGGATTTATCAAGCTCCGGAAGGCTTCGCCGCCGTCACGATGGTGGTGCCGATCAAACAGGGTAAAACTATCCCGGGCTTTATCTCTATGCGCATCAAGCCGGTCGATTTTCTCGGTGGATTGTTGACAGAGGATACGCAGAGCAAAAAACGCACAGTGTGGGTCGTGCAGGATGATGGTCTGTTGCTTTACGATACCGATCCTCAGGAGATTGGCCTTAATTTGTTCCGTGAGGAACGCTTCAATCAAATACCGGAACTTCGGCAGCTCGCCGCTGAAATCGCCGATCAAGATGCCGGAGTGGGCTATTACCAAAGCCAGTCAGCCGGTCAATCCGAGCCTTCGCGGCAGATCGCAGCCTGGGTAAGCTTGCGTCCGGCGGAGAATCGGGGGTGGAAAGTGGTGGTTTTGGAGGCGTGGTGACGAGTTTTTATTCCAAAATGCCGCTGTTGGAACTTGTAAAAGTTGTTGCGAAAGCATTTAAGTGAAGTGTTTCGGGGATTAGCCAGTTAGAGACAATCTTGCAGGTTATTGCTCGTGATAAAGCCCCCGGCTTTGCCGGGGGTATTTACGATGTTAAGAGCCTGATTTCGGCACGATAGCTTGGACCGGTGATTTTTTCCAAAGCCCGCCGCCGGCAAAACAGTTCCAACCCCAGCGCAGCCAATTCAACAAGGCTGCGGCCATCCACAACGACCAAGCCAGCATCAAAATCCGGTAGGCCAGTAAAGGCAGGCTGACTACCGTGGCAATGGCCAACTGCGGACCATTGCGATCCTGATACCAATTTAGCAAGGTCGCAGACGATTGATTCCCGGCAATTTGCATATCCGGATTACCCAACAAACCTTGCTCGACCGCTATTGCTATCAGCAACAAGGACAGCAGCGTCAAACCGGCCAAACAGATTTGCGCCAAATTGAACCAGCGCGGCCGTTCCGGTGCATGCTCGGCGCGGAAACCCAGAGCAAACAACCAGCCCACCACCAAAAATGCAGCGGCAATATGCAACTGGCTCAAGCCGATCAGCAACAAAAACCACTGCCAATGCTTTAGCGGCGTGATACTCAGCTTACCCAAGCCCAGCGCCAATACGGCCAGCACTATCAATAAGCCCCAGATCAACGCGGCCGGCCCGAACTTCGGCCCAAAGGTCCACAACAACCAACGCTCTTGCGGCATCAGCAACTGAATACGACTGTTCACGCTGGCAACGCCGAGATCAACCAGCGGCGTGCGTAACAGCAAACCGGGTTCTTGCGCTGTCTGCCAATTCAACACAATTTGCTGAGTGCCGGGATGTATCGGCAAACTCACCACAGCACCTAGCTGACGAATCGGCTGACTCACGCCGTCTATCGTCACACTTTGCAGTTCCGCCTGCTCCGGCAGTTTCACGGGGTGTTGTCCACCTTTGGAACTACGGATGCTCAAGGTCAATTCCACCGTTTCGCTGCGTTGCCCGGGTTTGACCGCCAATTCGCTTCTATCAATAGTCAAGGTCGCCCCGGCCACCGCTTGCGGACGGCTGATAGTTAGATTGACCCGCTCGCCCGGCCAGGGCCGCCATTCCGGTAGCCATTGTCCTTGACTATCCTGATGATGCACCACCGCGATGCCGTCGGCCTGCAAATGCCAGATAGGGCTAACATCGGCGCGCCATACCTCGTGCCATTGCGGCGTATCGGCGGCCTGCAATAACAATTGCTCGGTTTTAGCCAATGCGGACTCCCATTCCATAGTCGCCTGGCCGGCCGCCATGTTGACTAATACTTTCCCGTCCTTGACCCGCACTTGCGGACTGGTGACGGCTTCACCGGGCAACAACGGTAGCTCCAATAACACCGGACTGAGAGCGCCGGCCAATTGCTCGACTCGGGTGGTCACGCGCCAATCCAAACCCAAATGCAGGGTTCTTTCCACCCGTACAAACGCCGGCAAGGCGGTTTGTTGTAGCTTATTTTTGGGCCCGCTATCGAGTTGCAAGCGGCTGAACTCCAGTTGCGGACCCACCTTGCCGTCTTCATATAAACCGTCCACCCGCCAACCGTCGGCATTGACGCTGGCATGCTGCGGCGGCAACAGCAACGGCACACTGAATTTATCCTGTGCGGCATAGCGGCCTTGCATCGCCACCTTGTGAACACCTTGCGCCACCATCAACCATAAGCTGCCATCATCCTGTCTGATCAAGGCTTGCGCCTCACTGCCATCGACAGTAACCTGCTCTGGAAACCATTGCTCAAGCTGAGCCGGCAGCGGTACCGCCAGATCCTGTTGTGTGTGCAATTGCAATTCGATGCGCAGCAGCTCAGGCTTAACCCATAATTGCATGTCGGCTATCTGCGCGCAGGTGGGCAGACATTGCGGTGCTTGCAGCAAGCGGGTTTTCAATTGTTCGAGCATTGGCGCGTCAGGCAGATCGGCATAGGCCTTGTCGCTGGGCGCCATCAACAGCGGCAACAGCAACAGGCAGGTCAAGCTCGGCAAGGACAAGCGCCAGTTGCTGGCGATAGCGCCGAGCATTTTCAAAACCAAAACCGTCACCAGCATGGCTTGGGCAAAGTGCAGCAACATCATCAAAAATGGCGACAAATACCAGAGCCGGATTTGCTGCCCGCTATCGACCGCGCCGTTCCAGCTCAACTCCACGCGCTGCCAGCCCCATTGCGGCAGGCCGGGACCGGTTTGCAGATTGGCTTCGGGATCGATACGTTGCAAACTGGCGGCGCTGCCGCCGTAAGAACTGGATGCCTTGGGTTTAGCTGAATACTCGGGCTCCGTTTTGGCAAGTTCCCTTATTTCCGGCTCCGGCGCCATCGCCGAATCCGCCATCTGTTCTACCTGCAACGCCATCGGTGCAGCGGCAGCCACCACCGAATGTAGGCGCTGAATGGACTGCCCGGGCAGTTCCAGCTGCGGGTAAATACCGATGCGAATCTGCTCTATCATGAACGGAATGGTCAGCATCAGCAGGGCCAGCCAACTGACGTTGCGATACCATTTCAACCATTGCCAAAAGCTACCCGCCGGCAATACTCGCAGCAAGGCGATCACTGCCAGCACGTTCAACCAAATCAAGCGCGGCGCATCCGCCTCATGCCAAATCAGTGCCAAACTGAGCAACGCAAACCCGCCCCATTGCGGCGACCACAGCCGCCCGACGGCCAATGCGGCGATCAAGACCAAAAACAAGTCCAGCAAAGTCCAGCGGTTCAACCAGCTATTCGGTACATTGTCCACACCGCTGACCGCCAGCAAGCGCCAGCCGGGCGGGATATTGAGTTCGGCCTGCACCTGTTGAAAGCGCTGCTGCCAGCCGCTGGCGCTGAGCACATGCAAATCGGCTTCGATTCGGCTATCGGCGTTGAGGCGAATAGCGCCGCGCCGCACTTCCACACCTTGGCTGCCATCCGCCAACTGGGTAATCAATTGGCTCTGGCCATCCAGTTGCACCTGACCCAGCCCCAGTTCCGGCACCGCATTCAGGCGCCAGTCGCGGCTCATGTTGCCGGTAATGTTATCGCTGACGGTATAACCGCCGCCTTCGAAATCCAGCCACAGCGTGCGCTTCAGTTTGAGTTGATTCGGCTCGGGTTCAGGGTCGCCGCGGCGCACCACTTTAAACCTCATACTCTCGCCCTGTTTCAGTTGATAGGTAGGCAAATGCTGCCATTCGGCGGGCAGATTGGTTTGGCTGCCGTCTATCGCAGTCAAATTCTCGATTTCCACCAAGCGCAAGGCCGGCATGGCCTGGAACGCCCATAACTCCTCCGCCGGCCAGTTCTGGTCTGTTACGGCCAAATCCAGTTGCGTCAGGGCTTGCGGGTGGCGGCCATGAATATCGATACTCCAGCGCCCCGGACGCACTTGCACCAATAGTCTCCCGTTACCGTCCAATCGAGCCGGTAAGGGGCTATTCAGGGCCACCGGGATAAAGTTAGGCAACAAGGCATAAGGAAACTCGATCTCCCGCGCCTTGCCGGATACTTCCAGATCCAGGCGCGTGATGACCTGTAGCGGCACCTCGTCCAGCACCTGCCGGAATACTTGCAGGTCTAGCCTGTCTTGCTCCCGGTCAGCGGTGTCGGCTTTCTCAATATGCAGCCACAATGCACCTTGTTTGATTGATGGATAAGCGACCGGCTTATCGTTGACGCTGAGCTGAATCAGGCCGCTGGCCTCCGGCAAGGCTAATTGTTCCGGTAAGTTTTCCCAGAAAAATTCGCCGCTAATTTGGTAGCGACCTGCCGACAATTGCAGGGCAGGCTTACCGTCTTTTTCCACGACCGGCTGCGTTTGTTTGTTGACGGTGACGGCTTGCGGCCAATGTTGCGTGTCGCCCGGCAAGATAATCCAATCCTTGCGGTACACGGTCCAATCGGCAACGAAGCTGCCGTGCTTAGCTTGTAAATTCAGGTGCAGCGCACCGGGCCAGGAGCAGCGTTTTTGTTGAAAATCGTCGAAGAAAAACGGGCAACGGTACTGGGATTCATCGGCCAACACCCAGTTGACCCAGGGCTTTAGCGGTTCAGGAACATCTTGCATGTCCAGCGCCCTTGCCGTCTGCAACGACGCCTGCCCAACCAATAGCCACAGCATAAAAACAAATCGTCCCATAGTATCCTCCAGCCCTAATCCCATTTAAGGGACTTATAAACATCATAGAAAACTCTCTCCCACTGCACCCAGGGGCATAAAGGGATCTATGTATCTTAACATTCGCCATGCTTATATAGCGTGGGAGCGACTTGTCTTCAGCCTCAGGGCTAAAGCTGGTGAAATCGACCAAGTTCAGGTTCTTGCTGTTGAGGCGGGCTAAGACATTGCACAGTCTGCTTCTATGTGTACAAGGCAAGTGGCCTCAGTTGCCTTGCTATTTGTTCGATTATTCCAGGGAAGTCTCTATCAACGTAGGTAGGCCGTAGGCAAAACCACGACATTCAAGCTCCGATACCACAGGCCACATTGATTACGCTGCTTGTGATTGATGTCTAGGAGGACCAGCCGACTAATGACCCTAAGTAGCTGAGCTCCGATAGCATTACCACTGCCCAAATCAGGATGCTGATGCCGGCGGCGGCTGCGGCAATATCCTTGATGACGCGTATTTTTTCATTTTGCCGCGTTTCCACGAAATCGCAGAGGGCTTCTATGGTCGTGTTAAACATTTCGCATATCAGCATCAGGCCGGTGGCGGTAAGTACCGAGATGAAATCCACCCATTGGCGAAAATAAAAGCATACGGCTAAAATCAAAACGGAAAGTATGACTTTATAGGCCACACTAAAATCATACACAACCGCGTAGCGCAGACCTGACAAACAGACCTTCAATTTTCTTAAAGGGTGATAACCGCTTTGTCCGGTATTAAGAAACTTGTTTCGCATGACTCACCTCATGAAGATGCCGCCGTTTTGCAGCAGATTAATTAATCCCAGCACCCACAGCAAGCTCAGCAAGGCGCCACCTAGTACATCCGAGGGAAAATGAACTTGCAGATAGACCCGAGAGACGGCAACCAGGGATACCATCAAAAGAGCAAACCCCGTCAAAGCGTAAAAATTAAGCCCCAGTTTGTCGGGTTTGAGCATCCACCATAAGGCCGCAGCAAAGGCAACGATTTGCGCTGTGTGGGCGCTAGGGTAAGAGGCGTCCAAGGGGATTTCACCCACAACGGGGAAAAAATCGGGGCGTGGCCGGGCGAACCAAAGTTTGGCAAGCCGGCTGAACAAGGCAACACCGGCTAGGCTCAAGACTATCAGCCAAGCCTCTTTGGTTCGGCTATTTCTCGCCAGAACACCGCTTAGCACTGCGGTTATCGGGGCCAGAACAAACAGCGAACCAGCCCAAGTAATCACTGCAAAAAAACGATCAAGCAAGACACTTCTAATGCCGTGCGCGGTACTAAGTAAAAAGCGATCCCATTGGCTCCAGTGCGCACTGAAGCGCTCGATAAAAACCATCACTGCGATTGCCGCTAACCAAAATCCAAACGTCGGGAGATATTTCAAACCTAAAATTTTCATCGTTTTGCCTCCGCGTTGGCCAACTACTATTAACCCGGCCCTTAAATACCGTTCGCCTGTATGCCCTTGAGGATACTGAGATTCTATGGTTTTTTGTCAAGCGGCACCTTTGAGTCTCGCTGCTTCCGTGCAGTCGGGGATCCTATTGATACCATGGATTCCGGCTTTCGCCGGAAACATCTACCTCCACACCGCGGCTTTTCGCTTCGCCTGTCGTGCGCCTTGGCGTATTACCGACAAATTGTTTGGAAAACGGCAGGGTTTTAGTCGGTGGCAAATTATTTTTTACTTATTTAACAGTGCTTTATGTGTGTTAGGTGGTGGCATTTTAATTGCTAAGCAAGAGTCGCCGGTGCAGGCCGGGTTGACTTGGCAACCTGGTTTGGCCGGTATTCTTTATTAGTCATGAGGTGTTGATATGTTCGAAGCCATTGTATTGTTCATACTGAGCGGCCTGGTCGCTGCGTGCGCATACTCGTCTCAGGGTTGCGGACTTTCCTTTTTCGGCAAACTATTCCGTTCCGCTAAAGGCCAAACGCTAGCGACGTTGACCAGCCAATCTCTCGCTATTGACAGCCCAGAGCCAACCTCTAGTTTTCTGGAGCAACTGCAAAGCGAAATTGAAGCCACCTTATTCCCGCGTCCTACCGACTCGGTATTGCGGCGTCATTACGACGCCTTGGTCGCTGTGGAAGTGAAAAACCGGTTGAGCTTTTTTAGCTGAGAGCCGAGGATTCTATATGCAGCCCAGTCGGGCTGCATATAGAGTCAGTCCTAAGCTCAGTCTTAGAGCCTCGCTGGGGTTAGCGAAAAATCCCCGCATTTTTTCTGACTTAGAAATTGACATTAATATTGGTTAGCCAGACGTGATTGGTTACATCGGGCGAGCCATAGTTATGGATGTATTGCAATTGATAGCCGGTATCGACATTCAAATTTTTTGTCACTTTGTAGCCCACCCCGACATAGCTGCGATTTTGGTTGATACCGGTTTGCACTGATCGCGCCAGTCGTCCCTCGTCTATCGAGTTGAAGTACACAAACAGCTCATCAAGCGCGATTAGATAAGCTTGGCTGTCCGGTATTGAATAGACTAAACGGAATCGGTGCCGCATGCGATGGCCGACGTCGCCTTCGTGGGCAAAGAAGCGTTGCTCGAGACGAAACCGGTATTGAAAATTCAGTTGTGGCGTCCAGTTGTCTATCCACTGCACCTGCTGCATCGCATCGTTAGTGGCCATTTCAAAGTCGGTTTGCTCGTTGAATTCGCCCTGCCAGGTATAACCTAGCCAGAGTTGCAATTTGTTAGTTAGCTTATAGCCGAGCAGGGGACGGACAATAATTTGATTAAACAAGGTATTGTCGGTTTTGGTGCGAGGTGCCAATTCCAGAAAAGCCAAATAGGGGCTGCCGCCGAAATCGGTTTGGTAGGTATTGCTGATCCAGGTGCTGAAATCGTCTTGTACAGGGCCTGCCTCTGTCGGAAGCGATGTCAGCGTAAGGCCGGTGAACAGCAGGGCTAAGTGAGTTTTTTGCATGTTTTTATACCGAAGAACTGGATTTGAAACGAACTGCGTCACGGTCAGCGAGGCTTTGCGTGTGAGGGTGCACGGTTTATCTGCTGGAGATAAGCTTATCTCAATTCTTGATAAATGTGCTTAATCAGGACTGGTATTCTGCGTGTTGCGCGGCAGGCTAGTTTATAAGTTGTTTGATTCAGGGTGTCGAGCGCAAGTCATCTACTTGCCGGAATGCGGCTCAATGTAGGAACGGGAAACCCTAAAAGATTATTCAGGCTGGGTTGCATTGCAAATCAGCGGGTTGCCAAAGAGGCCGGCAACAGGAAAAGATATTGAGCGGTGACGTGGTGCGGACCGAGTTATAGACAAACCCTCCGGTTGCCGGAGGGGATGTGTCAGCGAAATGAATGCGGCTTAATCGGTCAATCCGCTTACACCTTCAATAGACCAGTTTTCGAAATCGTTTGCTCCGGAGGTGTCGTCGCCTTTGCCGTATTGGATCCGGCAAGCGTAGTGACGCATCACGTTGGGGCTGTCTTTGCCGCTGATTTCCACGTCGGCATTCACAATATATTCGTAGTTGCCGAGAGTCCAGGCGTTGGTAGGTTGGCTGGCAAATGACAGGCTTTGATCTTCGTCGGCTTCGTTTTTGATGTAGGTGTTGCAGTGAGCGAACGCCAGAGCGGTCATGTCGGTACTAATGGACATTGGGTTGGCCGCGTCCTTGCTTTCCACCAAAAATAAATCGGAAGCGGCGATGTCGTACATAAACGGCAGGAAGAACTTGATCTGGACGGCAAGCAGGGCTGCCAAACAGACGGCAAATAATATAATTTTCTTTTTATTCATGGCTCAAATGGTGGTTTTTATTGGTTTAATTATCTAACGATCACCCGCGATTCTAACAAAGAACGCGTACTGTAGGAAATTCCAACCCTCGCCGGCTAATTTACCGTAAATTTAATATTGTCCAAGCGTGTGCTTTTATAGCGCCCTTTGCCGCAAAGGCCGGGCAGAGGCAGTCAGCAGCGTAAATTATTCCAGTGTTCGTTCCAGCTCGCGCCAAGCTGCTTGTTGATCGTTTCTATCCAGGCCATCAGTGTTGTTAGTCAATATTACGTTGTACGGCAGCTCCTCGGTTTGCAATGCTTCGGCGCCGGCTGTGGCCTTGTCCAGCACCGTCAAGTCGGCTTCCGACGCATCGCGACCTTGTTCTTGCCGGTGCCGAATGCGTTGTCGTAACACTTTATCTTTGGCCTGTATCGAGAGAATGACGAAAGGAATTCCCAAATTCTGCGCCAACAGCTGAAACGGGCGACGTTGTGCGTGTTTTAAAAAAGCGGCGTCGACAATAACCGGAAACCCGTAACCAAGTAGGGCTTGTGCCAGGTCTAATAAATGTTGGTAGGTTTTTTGGCTCGCTTGCGGATCGTATATGCCGCTATTGATTGCCGAACCGCTTTTTTGCAGAGCGTTTAAGCCAAATAGCCGTTTTCTTTCGACATCCGAACGCAAGCGGATTAGCTGATGTTTTTCCAATAGTATTTGCGATACCGCGCTTTTGCCGCAACCGGGCAGGCCGTGGGTTAGAATCAACGCCGGTTTACGCGGGCATAAGCTGCTACCGGCCAAGTCTAAATAAGTTAGACATGCTTGTCTGGCCGATCCCTCAGCGGTTTGCGCGAACCTATACCCGGCAATTTTCGCGCGCACGGCAGCTCGATAACTGAGATAAAAGCGCAGCACGCCAAGGCCGGCGTAATCGCCGCTGATTTGCAAATAGGCGTTCAAAAACCGGTATGCCAAATCGCCGCGGCCGCGATGGAGCAAGTCCATGATCAAGAATGCCGCATCGCTGATCGTGTCTATCCAGCGCAATTCCGGAGAAAATTCGATACCGTCGAATGCGACCGGCCTGTCTCTTAACAGCACGATATTGCCCAGATGCAGATCGCCGTGGCATTCGCGAATAAAGCCTGATTGTTGGCGCTGCTCAAACAGGTTTTCGGTTGTCAAAAATGCTTGCCGGCAACGCTCTTGCAGCAGCTTAATTAATGTTGCATCTTCGGGTTTCATCAACTCAAGCAACTGCTGGAAATTTTGCCGGGCTGGCGCTTCGATAACGGTCGGAGAGCCGTAGTTCGAATCTGGAGTTGCCGGCGCCAAGCCCATATGAAACCGGGCGATAGTGTCGGCCAAGCTGTCAATATGCGCCGGCGTCACCTCCCCGCGGGTCAGCAGCGTATCCAGCAACTTGCCAGCCGCAAATCGGCGCATTTTTACCGCATATTCAAATGCCGGTTCGGCGTTGATTCCGGGTTGTCCAGGGCTGCCGCCAATGGCTGTCACTTGTAAATAAATGCCGGGTGCCAGACGCCGATTCAGGCGAATCTCTTCCTGGCAATAAAAATGTCTTTGGCTGAGTTGGCTGAAATCCAGAAAGCCCAGATCGACCGGTTTTTTAATCTTGTAAGCGTAGCGGCCGGCCAGCAACACCCAGGAAATATGGGTTTCCAGCACGGTGACCCGTTTGACCGGATGCGGGAAACAAGCCGGGTCGCAAAGCGCGGCTATCAGCGGTGGGTATGCATTGGCCATGGTTAAATACCTTTACGCGGATTGAGCGCGACTGACACCGCAACGGCAGTATCAGTATTGTCGACAATTCTGGCAGATCGGCGAGTGCTATGCAAAGCAGGTCTAAACCTAAATTACTGCCGGGCATGTAAGTCATAAATGCCAGGATTTGCCGTGGCTTACAGGGTAAAGTTACGTAATGGTTGAGATTTCGACTATAATCCCGCCCCGCTTATATGGCTTTTTCATAGGCTTACCAAATTCGACTGGTTTACATCAACTTCATCGACATGCTGATTTCGACCCTGG
>Ga0123390_1058832_pt1 | contig 20200 bp, 15 predicted proteins | sample T3HHNO3metaT_FD_89918 | JGI IMG/M metagenome (GOLD analysis project Ga0123390, IMG submission 89918) | Methane-oxidizing artificial microbial communities from Washington, USA to study methane cycling - T3-HHNO3 metaT (Metagenome... | ecosystem: Engineered > Modeled > Simulated communities... | reverse complement strand
GCCAATAGCCAATGGGGCTTGTTGCTGGCCGAGCACGATGTGCCTGGTATTTACCGTGCGCAAAACGGCGGTAAAGTGTATATGACCACCAAGGCCGAAGGTCACCAAGGGCTGGGCGTGGCAAAATTTTTAGAAAAATGAAATTAACAAAATTACTTGTTTTTTGTGTTTCATCTTTGTTATTCTCGGTTATGGCTGTGGCTCAGGATGTCACAGTAAACGGGATGATTAATGATGAAAGTGGGATGCCAGTTCCAGGTGCAACTATTGCATTAAAAGGGTCTAATAAATCAACTGCATCAGATTTTGATGGGAAATTTCAAATTCAAGCCCCTTCAAATGGTGTTTTAACAGTTACTTTTATTGGATACACTACAGTTAGTGAAGCTGTAAATGGCAGATCAAAAATTACAATTCAATTAAAGCCAGAATCTCAATCATTAAATGAAGTTGTGGTGGTTGGATACGGTACTCAAAAGAAATCAGTAGTTACTGGAGCAATCTCTAGTGTAAAAGCTGCAGATCTTGAAAAAGTTCCAAATGGCCGTGTTGAGCAAGCTTTACAAGGTAGAGCAGCAGGTGTTTCTGTAGCTTCAACATCAGGTCAGCCTGGATCTACTGCAAAAGTACGTATTAGAGGTATAACTACATTTAGAGAAGGTGGTAACGATCCACTTTGGGTAGTTGATGGAATTGTAATTGATGCTGGAGCTACTGGTTTTATTAATCAGTCTGATATTGAGTCTATTGAGGTTCTTAAAGATGCTGCTTCTGCTGCAATTTACGGAACTCGTGCTGCAACAGGGGTTATCTTAGTAACAACTAAAAAAGGTAAATCAGGTAAAATTACTGTAAACTATAATGGTTTTGCTGGAGTTTCTGCACCTTCTAAAAAATTAGATTTATTAAATGCAGAGCAGTATGCAACAATAATGAATGAAAAATTAGCTGCTGATGGAAATCCTATCAGATATGCAAATCCTGCTGCCTTAGGAAAAGGTACTGATTGGCAAGATGCTATTTTTAACAATCAAGCATTCAGATACAATCACGAATTAAGTATTAGTGGTGGTGGCGAAAAATCTACTTTTTATGCTTCGTTTGGTATTCAAGACCAAGAAGGTATTGTTACAACAGACATTTCTGGTTATAACAAAAAGAATTTCCGTTTAAACTCGACTCACAAGATTTCTGATTATTTTACGTTTGGACAAACTTTTGGATTCACAAGACAAAAATCACAAAGTTTAGGAAATACTAACAGTGAGTTTGGAGGACCTTTAAGTTCTGCAATTAACTTAGATCCAACAACTCCATTAGTTGTAACAGATCCTGCACTTGCAGCAACAGCTCCATACAATAACCCATTGGCTATTCGTGATGCAAATGGTCATCCTTATGGTATTTCACCATGGGTAGGTCAGGAGATGACAAATCCAATCGCATATACTCAAACAAGATTAGGCGGTTATAACTGGTCTGATGATTTAGTTGGTAATGCTTATATGGAAGCTAATATAACAAGTCATTTGAAATTCAGAACGACTCTTGGAGGAAAAATTTCTTACTGGGGAAGCCAAGGTTTCACACCTTCATTTTTCTTAAGCAATAACGTTAATTCTGCGAGAAATAATTACACGCAAAACAATGAGAAAACATTTGCATGGACACTTCAAAACACACTTAATTATTCGAATAAATTCGGAGATCACAATGTAAGTGTTTTACTTGGTCAGGAAGCTTTATCTGAAAATATTGGTGGTACAATAGGTACTACGATGTATGGTTTGCCAATTACAAATTATCGTGATGCATCTTTTAGTTTTGATGTGCCTCAAACAGACAGAATAAGCTGGTCTAGTGATAAAGATGTTCATAAATTAGCTTCTTTGTTTGCACGTGCAAACTATGATTACAAAGAGAAATATCTTTTTACTGGTATTATTCGTCGTGATGGTTCTAACCGTTTTGGAGAAAATAAAAAGTGGGGGGTTTTCCCTTCATTCTCAGTAGGATGGGTAATTTCAAAAGAAGGATTCTGGAAAGAAAACGAATCAGTAAATAGTTTGAAATTACGCGGTGGTTACGGAGTTGTAGGAAATGATAATATTGATCCTTATAAATATCTTCCTGTTGTTGTTGGAGGATACAACTATACTATTGGAAATTCAGGTAACATTACAACAGGTTATGCTAACTCAACTTTACCAAATCCAGATTTAGGATGGGAAGAGACTTCTCAGGCAACTGTTGGTCTTGATGCAAGATTATTTAACGATTTCAATTTAACATTAGATTACTTTAAAAAGAAAACTAGCGGAATCTTAAGAGATGTTGTAATTCCTGGTTATGTTGGTGTAGCTGAATCGCCTTCTGCTAACATTGCTGATATGAACAATAGTGGTTTTGAAATTTCATTAAACTATAAAAAGAAACTTGGAGATTTTAATTTAGGTATTACTGGAAACTTCGCTACATTGAAAAATGAGGTGACTTATATTAACACAAATACTGATTTCATCAATGGAGATGCAAGTTTTCAATCAATGGGACCTGTTACAAGAATACAAGTTGGACACTCTTTCAATGAGTTCTATGGTATGAAAACTAATGGAATTTTCCAAAATGAAGCAGAAGTTGCAGCATACAAAAATTCAGCTGGTGCTTTACTTCAGCCAAATGCTAAACCAGGGGATTTCCGTTGGGTTGATGTTGATGGAGATGGTGTAATTGATCGTAACAAGGATAAAGAATTTTTAGGAACAAATATCCCTAAATCTACATTTGGACTTACTGTAAATCTTGATTACAAAAACTTCGATTTCATGGCTTTCGCTCAAGGTTCTGCAGGAAGCAAAATTTTCCAAGGATTAAGAAGGTTAGATATATTGAATGCTAACTATCAAACAACTGCTTTAGGCCGTTGGACAGGTGAAGGTACATCAAATGATTATCCAAGATTGACTAATAGTGACCCTAATGGAAACTTTAGCTCAATGTCAGACTTCTATCTTGAAAGCGGTAATTATGTGCGTTTGAAAATTGTTCAATTAGGATATACTTTACCATTAACAATATCATCTAATGTTGGAGCTGATAAAATTCGTTTTTACTTAAATGGTGAAAATCTTATCACATTTACTAAATACACAGGTTACGATCCAGAAATTGGAGGACAAGTATTTGGTGTAGATAAAGGAGTTTATCCACAAGCAAGAACGATAATGTTCGGAGTTAACGTTCAATTTTAATAAATATTAGCATTATGAAAACAATAAAATTTAAATATATATTCTGTGCGGTCGCTATGGCTGCAATAGGATCTTGTTCAGAAGATTTTGTAACAACTACTCCAAAGGGAAAATTAAATGCAGAAACGTATTACTCAAATGAGTCAGAAACTTATGCTGCATTAGTAGGAGTATATGATCCATTAAGAAAAAATACTGGTGGATTCGAAAACATTGTAGCAATGATGAATGCTGGTTCAGATGATTTCTGGGCAGGAGGTGGTAGTGCTACTGACGGTCAAGGTATTCAAAATTTCTCGAGCCATTCTCTTACGGCTCTTTTCATCCCAGCAAGTTTCTGGAATGATCACTATCAGGGTATTTACAGAGCAAATGTTTTATTGTCTAAGTTGCCAAGCGCTACAATGTCTGATGCTGCAAGAGCTAGATTTACAGCAGAAGCTAAATCGCTACGTGCACTGTATTATTTTAACTTGGTTAGAATGTTTAGAAATATTCCTCTAATCTTACAACCATTAACATCTTCAGATATTTACAGTCCAGAGCAGGCTAAACCAGAAGATGTATACGCTCAAATTGAAAAAGATTTAAGAGAAGCAATTCCGGTTTTACCTGGAACTGTTCCTGCTACTACAGAAGCTGGACGTATGACTAAAGGTGGTGCACAGGCTTTATTAGGAAAAGTATATCTATATGACGGTAAAAAGGCTGAAGCAGCTGCAGTTCTTGCAGAAGTAAATGGTACGCCAGGAGGTACTAATCAATATGGTAATAAGTTGTTAGCTAAATTCAGTGATTTATGGGTTGTTTCTAATAAATTCAATACAGAATCACTTATTGAGGTAAGCCACAGTAGTGCTGGTAACTCTGACTGGGGATTCTGGGGATCTGGAAGAGACGAAGGAAACTCATTGAACGTTATGGTTGGGCCAAGAAGTTATACAAGAGCAGCAAATTCTGATGCGCCAGACCTTCCTTCAGGATGGAGTTTTAGTGTTCCAACGCAAAAATTGTATGATGCAATGAAAGATGATCCAAGATTTGCTGCAACTATCTTAGATGTAAAAGCGTTAAAAGCTGCTGGAAAAGCTGATTATATTGCTGCTAACCAGGATACAGGATATTTCTTGAATAAATTCTTGCCTAGAATGTCTGACGTTCGTACTGGTGGTGGAGCTGCAGAATTAAACTACAAACAAGATTCATATATCATCAGACTTGCTGATACTTATTTATTGGAAGCTGAAGCGTTAGGATCTGGGCCAAGAGCTCAAGCCTTGTTAGATGCTGTTAGAGCAAGAGTTGGATTAGCACCAGTTCCTGTAACATTAGCTGCTATCAAACAGGAAAGAAGAATGGAGCTTGCAGGAGAAGGACACAGATTCTTTGACTTAGTAAGATGGGGTGATGCTGCTACAGCTTTAGCTGACAGAGGTTTCAATGCTGGTACAGATGAAATTTTCCCAATACCTTTTGTGGAATTGACAGGTACTAAATTGAAACAAAATCCTAACTATCAATAAACGATTAACCAAAAACCAAAAAAGATGAACCTAAATATAAATTTAAAGAAAAATGTATTCCTAATGCTAGCAGTAGCATTAGGAACATTATCAAGCTGTGATGATGACGCTGGAAGCGGAAATGGTTTAACAGCATCTAACGTTGATGCTTCATTTACTATTACTCCAGTTGCTGGTGCAGTAAATACTTATCTGATGACTGCACAGACTAAAGGTGTTATTGGTTCGAAATGGGACACAGGAGACGGAGCTTTGATTGGAAAAAATACTCAAGTTATTTCATTACCAGATGCAGGAGCTTATACGATAACACATACAGCAATTGGTGCTGGAGGAGCAACAGGAAAAGCATCTTTACCACTTGTAGTAGCTACTTCTGATCCTGTGAAAGGTAACCTTGTAAAAGGAGGTAAATTTGAAACTGCAGCCGATCAGGCACAATGGACAGTATGTAATCTTAGTGCAAATGGAGCAGCTTTTTGGTCTTTCGCTAACAAAAGCGCTACAATTCATTCTCCTGGAGGATGGGCTCAAGAAGGAATTTATCAGGCAATTGATGTTGTTAAGGATAAAGAATACACAATTGATATGTTAGTTTCTTGCCCTAGCGGTTCTGATGAAACTTGGTTTGAAGTTTATGCAGGTAAATCAGTTCCTAAGTCTGGCGTAGAGTATAAAGACAATAAAGTTATGGGATTAAGCACGTGGGATGGCTGTGCAAAAGCAGCATTTTCAGGTTGGCTATCATCTGTAGGTTGTGTTAAAAATGATGCTACAGCGACGGTTAAAAACGTTGTTAAATTTGATACAACAGGAAAAATTTATCTTCTTATCAGATGTGGAGGTAATACGTTTACTAAAGACGGAATTACTGTAAGCAAAATAGAAATGAGAGGAAAATAATAAAGTTTAAGTTAAGTTTAAGTTTGGTTGTAAATAGCCCATAATCGTTATGAGTATGGGCTATTTTTTAAATCCTTCCTTAAGCTGTCAGAAAATGAGTTTCTGAGAACTTGTATTTAGAATTAATATAACAAGGAAAGAATGAAAAATAATAGTTTTAAGATTCTATGTTTTTTGTTTTCAGTGGCAGCTTTTGCCCAGCCTAAAGCAAAAAATGAATTTACAACCAACGGAAAAAAAGTAACCGTATATACTACAGCTGAGAATTCTAATTTAAGATTAACCTCTACTGATAATTTGACTTTTTCAGCATCAAAACAGCCTCTTGAAATAGAATCTTCGGTTTTTGTTGAGCCATCAAAAAAGTTCCAGACTTTTATGGGAATTGGTGGAGCTATCACAGATGCAAGTGCAGAAATTTTCGCGAAACTTTCAAAAGAGAAACAAGCTGAATTTTTAGATGCTTACTACGATAAACAAAAAGGAATTGGCTATTCTTTGCTAAGAACAACGATACAAAGTTCTGATTTTAGCAGTGGAAGCTATTCTTATATCGAAGAAGGCGATAAGGATTTAAAAACATTCTCTATTGATCATGACAGACAATTTCGTATTCCGTTAATCAAACAAGCAATTGCAAAAGCAGGTGGAAAACTAACAACTTACGTTGCTCCATGGTCGCCAAATGCTTTCATGAAAGATAACAAAAATGTTCTTAAAGGCGGAAAATTATTGCCTGAATATTATCAGACGTGGGCTAATTTTTATGCAAAATTTATAAAAGCTTACGAGAAAGAAGGAATCCCAATTTGGGGAACTTCAACTCAAAATGAGCCAATGGCGGTTCAAACTTGGGAGTCATGTATTTATACTGCTGAGGCGGAAAGAGATTTTATCAAAAATTTCCTTGGCCCAACTTTGAAAAAAGAAAAGCTAGGCAATGTAAAAATTATTGCATGGGATCACAATCGTGATTTAATGAATTACAGAGCTAATGTTATCTACTCTGATCCAGAAGCTTCAAAATATGTTTGGGGAATGGGTTTTCACTGGTACGAAAACTGGTCTGGAGGAGCATCAATGTTTGATAATGTTGGGAAAGTAAATGAAGCTTATCCAAACAAAGGTCTTTTGTTTACAGAAGGCTGTGTTGAAAAATTTGATGCCAAAAAATATCAGTTCTGGGGTAACGGCGAAAGATACGGTATTTCTATGATTAATGATTTCAATAACGGAACAGCCGGATGGACTGATTGGAATATCCTTTTGGATCAAAATGGAGGTCCTAATCATGTTGGTAATTTTTGTTTCGCTCCAATCCATGCTGATACAACGACTGGTGAATTAATTTATACACCGTCTTATTATTACATCGGACATTTCTCAAAATTTATTCGCCTAAATGCGGTACGAGTTAGTACTGCAGTAAGCAGAAGTGCATTATTAAGCACATCATTTTTAAATACTGATGGCACAATGGCAACAATTGTCATGAATCAATCAGATAAAGAGATTACTTACAACTTAATTATTGCTGCTGAAAAGACTGTAGTTAAGATTCCTGCACATGCAATACAAACGCTTGTATATTAATATTTTATTTGTAAATGATGAGGGTTGATTTGAATCATCCGTATCGACCCTCAATTTACTTTTTAATTAAATCATTTTTTTTGAAAGTACAATGAAAGCCATAAGCAGCATTTTAATCGCCCCAATACTATTACTGCAATTTAGTTGTAATTCATCAAAAATTGCAGATGCTTCTGCGGTTTCTGGTTCCAAATCAAATAAAAAAATTCAGGTTTACACTACAGCCGAAAATACCGATTTGAAATTATCACTATCAAATAATTTCATTTCAAACAACACATCACAACAAACAACATCATCGGTATCTATTAATGTAGATGCTGAACAAACAGATCAGACTTTCCTCGGAATTGGTGGCGCAATTACAGACGCAAGTGCCGAAGTTTTTGCTAAGTTATCTCCAAAAAAACAACAGGAATTTCTAAACGCTTATTACGATAAAAATAAAGGAATTGGCTACTCATTAGCCAGAACAAACATACACAGCTGTGATTTCAGCAGTGACAGCTACACTTATATTGCAGAAGGTGACAAGGAATTGAAAACCTTCAACATTGACCACGATCGAAAATACAGAATTCCACTTCTTAAAAAAGCAATCGAAACTGCCGGCGGGAAATTAACTTTATTTGTCAGTCCGTGGAGTCCCCCAGCTTTCATGAAAGACAATAACGATATTTTGCACGGCGGCGTTTTGTTGCCAGAATTTGCACAATCATGGGCAAATTACTATGTGAAATTTATTAGAGAATATGAAAAAGAAGGTATTCCGGTTTGGGGATTAACCATTCAAAATGAACCAGCGGCAAAACAAAGATGGGAATCTTGTATTTATACACCTGAAGCCGAAAGAGATTTTCTGAAAAATTTCCTTGGACCAACTTTACAAAAAGAAGGACTTGCTTCTAAAAATGTAATTATTTGGGATCACAACCGTGGAGAAATGCTCGAAAAAAGAGCTAATCTGGTTTTCTCCGATCCTGAAGTTTCAAAATTTGCCTGGGGAATTGGATTCCACTGGTATGAAACATGGAGCGGCGGCCCACCAAGATTTGAATCAGTTGGTGAAGTTCATAAAGCTTTTCCAAATAAAGGACTTTTGTTTACTGAAGGCTGCGTCGAAAAATTTGATGCTTCAAGATTTCAGTTTTGGGGAAATGCAGAACGTTACGGACTTAATATGATTAATGATTTTAATAACGGAACTGTAGGCTGGACAGATTGGAATATTCTTCTAGATCAAAACGGAGGACCAAATCATGTAGGTAATTTCTGTTTTGCACCAATTCACGCTGATGTTACAAAAGATGAATTAATCTATACACCAATGTATTATTATATTGGACATTTCTCAAAATTCATTCAGGCAAATGCCAAACGCATAACTCAGACCATTAGTGATAAAACCCTTTTGAGTATGTCATTTAAAAATACTGACGGAAAAATTGCCACTATTGTTATGAATCAATCCGATAAAGATGTTGTTTATAATTTAACTAACGGCACTTTAAAAACTACTATTACTATCCCGGCACACGCTATACAAACGATTGTTTACTAGCCGTCTATTAACTAAAAAACTATAAAAATGAATCTTAATTTTAAAACCACTATAAAAGCATTATTTTTTGCTTTAGCAGTATTTGCTCAGGTAAAATGTTCATCTTCAAACGATGCAACTGATCCACCACCTGTAACTCCTCCAGTTGTAACTCCTCCTGTGACAGTTACAAACGACGTTGATTTCTGGCTGACAAAAGGAGATCAAAGTGTTCTTTTAGCCAAACAAGCAACAACGTTAGGTTTTGGAACAACAGTAAATACTAATGCCAATATCGAAGTTAATGCTTCCCAAAAATACCAAACAATAGATGGTTTCGGTTATACTTTAACAGGCGGAAGCGCTGACATGATCAATCAATTGACAGCAGCTAAAAAAAGTGCTCTTTTACAGGAATTATTTGGTTCTGGAGAAGGCTCAATAGGAATAAGTTATCTAAGAATCAGTATTGGAGCATCAGATTTGAATGCAACTCCTTTTACTTATGACGATCTTCCAACAGGAGATACAGATTTAACGCTTTCAAAATTTAGTTTAGATAAAGATAAAGCGGGTGTAATTGCTCTTTTGAAAGAAATTCTGGCTATCAATCCGAAGATTTTGATTTTGGCAACGCCTTGGTCAGCTCCGGTTTGGATGAAAGATGTGGATAGTTTTAAAGGAGGAAAATTGCAAACAAAATACTATGATGTTTATGCAAAATATTTTGTAAAATATATTCAGCAAATGAAAGCTGAAGGAATTACAATTGATGCCGTAACACCTCAAAATGAGCCTTTGCATGACGGAAACAATCCGAGTATGTATATGTCTGCAGCAGATCAGGCTATTTTTATTAAAAGCAACTTAGGCCCAGCTTTTAAAGCGGCAAATCTTAATGTAAAAATTATTGCTTACGATCATAATTGTGACAATCCAAATTATCCAAAAGCAATTTTGGCTGACGCTGATGCTTTTCCTTTCGTAGACGGTTCAGCATTCCATTTATATGCTGGAGATATTAGTGCCTTAACAAATGTTTACAGTTCTTTTCCAACTAAAAATGTGTATTTCACAGAACAATGGACATCTTCTGAAGGAAGTTTTAGTGGTGATTTAAAATGGCATGTTCGTAATGTAATTATCGGTTCAATGCGTAATTACAGTAGAAACGCACTAGAATGGAATTTAGCGAATGATGGCGGTTACAGACCTCATACTGATGGAGGATGTAGCATGTGTAAAGGTGCTTTAACGATAAATTCGAGTGAGAGCATTCAGCGTAATGTTGCTTATTATATTATTGCCCACGCTTCAAAATTTGTTCCGGCTGGTTCTGTTAGAATTGCAAGTAATAACAGTGGAAATCTTCAAACTGCTGCTTTCATTACGCCATCTGGATCAAAAGTTTTAATTGTTGAAAATGACGGAACAGTTAATGAAACTTTCAATATTAAATTCAATGATAAATGGGTTACATCGTCTCTAGATGCTGGAGCAGTTGGAACTTATACTTGGAAATAATCAAAAGAAAATAAAATCAATTTTCAGATGAAAAAAATAATTATAACATTCCTGCTTTTGTTTTCAATTGCTTCTTTCGGACAAGGCTTTTTACATAGAGACGGACAGAATATTGTTGACGGAAACGGCAAAAATATAATCTTAAGAGGTCTTGGTTTAGGAGGCTGGATGGTTCAGGAAGGATATATGTTGCAGACACAGCCATTTGCTAGTCCGCAATATCAAATCAAACAAAAAATTCAGGACGTTGTTGGAGAACAAGGAACCAAGGAATTTTATGCAGCCTACAAAGCAAACGGAATCACGAAAAGAGATATTGATTCATTGGCGAAATGGGGATTCAATTCAATTCGTCTTCCAATGCATTACAATCTTTATACGCCATCAATTCAGGAAGAAAAAAATGGAGAAATTACCTTTTTAGAAGAAGGCTTCACGATGACCGATAATTTGTTGAAATGGTGTGCCGAAAATAAAATGTATTTGATTTTAGATTTGCATGCCGCACCAGGAGGTCAAGGAAATGATGCTGCAATTTCGGATTACGATACTACAAAACCATCACTTTGGAACAGCGAAGCCAATCAGAAAAAAATGATTGCTTTATGGAAAAAGTTAGCTTCTCGTTATAGAGAGAATCAATGGATTGGCGCGTATGATATTATCAACGAACCAAACTGGAATTTTACCGGAACCAATAAAAATGGCTGTGATGAAAATTCAAACGGACCATTACGAGATTTGATGGTTGCAGTAACTAAAGCAATTCGCGAAGTAGATCCAAACCATATGGTAATTATCGAAGGAAATTGCTGGGGGAATAATTACAATGGAATTTTTCCTTTATGGGATGATAATATGGCGTTGAGTTTCCACAAATATTGGAATTATACTACTCAAGGTTCTATCCAAAAAATGCTGGATTACAGAAAAGAACATAATGTGCCAATTTGGATGGGCGAAAGTGGAGAAAATTCAAATGTTTGGTTCAAAGATGCTTTGACTTTAGTAGAAAGCAATAACATTGGATGGGCATTTTGGCCAATGAAAAAAATAGAAAATATTGCAGGAGTAACTTCGGTAACAAAAATTCCTGAATATGATGTTTTGTTGAAATATTGGAAAGATGGCGGACAAAAACCAACTCCTGAGTTTGCAAAAAAAGCCTTAATGAAAATGGCTGATAATTACAAAATGGAAAACGTAACAGTTAAGTCAGATGTAATTGATGCAATGTTCAGACAAGTTCAGACAAACGATACAAAACCATATAAAAAACATGTAATTCCTGGTAAAATTGCTGCAACGCAATATGATCTTGGAACAAACGGATATGCTTATTCAGATAAAGATTTTATAAACTACAGAGTTGAAACCGGAAAATTTGACGATTGGAACAAAGGAAATACTATGCGAAATGATGGTGTAGATATTTTATCATGTAAAGATACTGGATCAAACGGTTATCAGGTTTCTTTTATTGAAGATGGCGAGTGGCTGCAATTTACTTCTGAAGTTAAAAAACAAAATAGTTATAAAGTAGCGATTCGTTATTCAAGCGAAAAAGCAGAAGGCAAACTTCATTTTGAAACTGCAAACGGAAAAAAATCAGAATCAATTGTACTTCCTGCAACCGGAGGAAACGACAAATGGAAAACAGTTGTATTAACTGGAGTTCAATTAGAAGCTGGAACAAATAAAATAAAAGCAGTTTTTGAAAAAGGAGGCTTCAATTTGAATTATTTGAATTTTTCGGAAGGAAAAAAATAAGCTAAAAAAACTAACTAAATAACCAAAACCAATGAAACTAAATACTTTAATAAAAAAAGCAAGCTTTTTAATAGCCTTGCTATTCGTCTGTCAATCCTGCAGTAGTGGTAATGATGGCGGAGGTGATGCGCCTGTTGTAACTGGTCCGTCAAATCTTTCTGTTCAGGTAGACGTTGTTGGAAAAACAGCTGAAAAGCCCAATGGCGATGGAAGTGGAAAGGTAAAACTTACCATTTCAGCATCAAATGCTACATCTTATAAGGTTGTGATTGATAATCAGTTAAAAGAAATTTCAACGGGTGATTTTACTTATGAATTTACAGCTTCAGGAACTAAAACATACCCAATTATTGTTTCAGCCTATAACGGATTACAGTTTGTAAGCACAACAACTTCTGTAAATGTTTTTGTTGCAAGAAAAATACTGTGGGCAGATGAGTTTGATGTAGACGGAGCTCCTAATAGCGCTAAATGGGGTTATAATACAGGAACTGGCGACGGTTGGGGAAATAACGAATTAGAATATTATACTACTCGTCCTGAAAATGTAATTATTTCAAACGGAACGCTAAAAATCAAAGCAATAAAAGAAGAGTATATGGGAAGCCATTATACATCGACAAGAATGCTTACAAAAGGAAAGTTTTCATTTAAATATGGTCGCGCTGAAGTTCGTGCAAAATTGCCAGTAGGCGGAGGAACCTGGCCAGCTTTCTGGATGCTTGGTGACAATATTGATACGGCGCCATGGCCAGCTTGTGGTGAGGTCGATATTTTAGAATCAGTTGGAAATAATCCAAACGTAAATCATTCTTCTTTGCATTCGCCTGGACGTTCTGGAAATACGCCTGATACGGCTACTACAACAGTTCCAAATTCAGCAACAGAATTTCACGTTTATGCAGCAGAATGGAGTGCAGAAAGCATCAAGTTTTATGTAGATGATAATTTGTTTTACACTTACGCAAACAGCAGTTCGACACCATTTAATGCCAATTTTTTCTTGATTTTGAATTTAGCCATGGGCGGAAACTTTGGAGGAAAAGTTGACCCTAATTTTACAAGTGCAACTTTCGAAGTTGATTACGTTAGGGTATATAATTAACATAATTTTTAAATGATTTATTTTTTGTAAAGCCTCGGAAAACCTAGCTTTACGAGATTAAATTTTTTAAATATGAAAACAGTAAATAAAATAGTTTTAGCAGTAATGCTTGTTTTGGCAAGTCAATCTTTTTTTGGTCAGAATCTGAAATTGATGACGTATAATATTCGTTTGGATGTTGCTTCAGATGGAGAAAATGCCTGGCCAAATCGAAAAGATTATTTCGCGTCGCAAATACAATTTTACAGTCCTGATATTTTTGGGATTCAAGAAGGATTGCCAAATCAAGTAATTGATATTGCATCGGCCTTGCCAGATTATACCAGATTTGGAATTGGAAGAGAGGAAAAAGGAACGGGAGAAGCAGCTACGATATTTTATAAAAAAGATCGTTTTCAAGTTCAGGAATCCAATACATTTTGGTTATCAGAAACACCAAATGTAGTTTCCAGAGGTTGGGACGCAGCCTGCAATAGAGTTTGTACTTATGGTCTTTTTAAAGATTTAAAAACCAAAAAGGTATTTTATGTTTTTAATCTGCATCTGGATCATATGGGCGAAGTGGCAAGAGTGAAAGGTGTTGAGCTTGTTTTGTCAAAAATTCAAGCAATAAATATTAAAAAATACCCTGTTTTTTTAATGGGAGATTTTAATTCGGAACCAGAGACAAAACAAATTGCCGAAATAAAAAAAGTGATGAATGACACGAAAGATGTTTCAATAGAAAAACCTTTCGGACCATCAGGAACATTCAATGATTTTAAACACGACAAGCCTGTAACATTATTGCTTGATTACATTTTTGTTTCAAAAAATAGCGGACTTAAGATTTATAAACACGCAGTTTTAAGTGATTCTAAAGATTTAAAATATCCATCGGATCATTTACCTGTTTTAATAGAAATAGATTAAAATGAAAAACATCAACAAAAAACTCCAAATTTTACTTTTGCTGCCTTTAATTGCAGTTCAAATAAAATGCGGTTCTTCAAAAAGTACAGCTTCCAATTCTGGAAAAGCTGAATCTTGGATTACAACTACAGATGAATCATCAAAATTAAAAAAACAGCCAGATTTGGTTTTTAATTCTGATGTAAATTCAAATCAGACTATCACTGTTGACGCTTCTCAAAAATTTCAAACCATTGAAGGTTTTGGATTTTCTTTAACTGGAGGAAGCGCTCAGACGATTTTGAAATTGGATAAAGCAAAAAGAGAAGCATTGCTTCAAGAGCTTTTTTCAAGAAAAAATGATGCTGTAGGTATAAGTTATTTAAGAATCAGTATTGGTGCTTCAGATTTGAATGAAGTAGTTTTTTCGTATGATGATATGCCAGAAGGCCAAACAGATTTGAAACTGGAACATTTCAACCTTGGTCCAGATTTAAAAGATGTGGTTCCGGTTTTAAAAGAGATTTTAGCTATAAATCCGAAAATCAAAATTATGGGTTCTCCGTGGTCTCCACCCGTTTGGATGAAAGATAACGGAAGCTCAAAAGGTGGAAGTTTACAACCAAAATACTATCAGGTTTATGCCGAATATTTTGTGAAATATATTCAGGCAATGAAGGCACAAGGAATTGTAATTGATGCAATAACGCCTCAAAACGAACCGTTACACCCAGGAAATAATCCGAGTATGTTGATGTTGGCTGAACAACAAGCAGATTTTATTGGAAATAATCTAGGGCCAGCTTTTAAAGCGGCAGGAATAAAAACTAAAATTATTGTTTACGATCACAATTGCAACAAACCAGAATATCCTTTGACTATTTTAAAAGATACAAAAGCAAATCCTTTTGTGACTGGTTCTGCGTTTCACTTGTACGAAGGTGATATCAGTGCTTTAACAACAGTACACAATGCATTTCCAGACAAAGATTTATATTTTACAGAACAATACACAGGATCAAAAAGCAGTTTTGAAAATGATTTGAAATGGGGTGTAAAAAATGTTGTAATTGGTTCAATGAGAAACTGGAGCAAAATTGCACTTTCATGGGGATTGGCTAATGATGAATATTACAAGCCATTTACTCCAGGAGGTTGTTCTACTTGTAAAGGTGCTTTGATGATTGATCAAAACCAGAATATTAAGCGAGAAGTAGGTTATTACCTAATTGGTCACGCTTCAAAATTTGTTCCTGAAGGATCAGTAAGAATTGGAAGTAATATTGCTGGAAATTTACACAACGTTGCTTTCAAAACACCATCGGGACAAATTGTTCTAATTGTAGAAAATGATGGGAATTCAGCAGAAACATTCAATATTAAATACAATCAAAAACAAATTTCAACTACTTTAAACGAAGGTGCTGTAGCAACTTACGTTTGGTAATCAAAATTAAATTCATGAAGAAATTAACCACATTTGCCTTGCTGATGGCTACGTTTTTTGCGACAGCGCAACAGCAGACAATAGATCAAAAAGTGAATGATCTGTTGAAGAAAATGACTATTGAAGAAAAAATTGGCCAGCTGAATCAATACACAGGCGATAATCAGGCAACGGGACCAATTACTATTAACCCAAATAAACAATCTGAGATTAAACAAGGTTTGATTGGTTCGATGCTGAATATCATCGGAACAAAATATACAAGACAATATCAGGAATTAGCGATGCAGTCGCGCTTAAAAATTCCATTGTTATTTGGTCAGGATGTTATTCACGGTTACAAAACAACATTCCCAATTCCGTTAGCTGAAGCAGCGAGCTGGGATTTAGCAGCAATTGAATTAGCAGCTAGAGTTGCGGCGACAGAAGCTGCAGCAAGTGGAATTCATTGGACATTTGCGCCAATGGTTGATATTGGCCGCGATCCAAGATGGGGAAGAGTTATGGAAGGTGCCGGAGAAGATACGTACTTAGGTTCTAAAATCGCTTATGCACGCGTAAAAGGTTTTCAAGGAAATAAATTAGGCGATTTAAATTCAGTTATGGCTTGCGTAAAACACTTTGCGGCTTATGGCGCAGGTGTTGGCGGAAGAGATTATAACTCAGTTGATATGAGCGAAAGAATGTTGCTTGAAACGTATTTGCCTCCGTTCAAATCGGCTTTAGATGCTGGTGCGGCAACGTTTATGAATTCATTTAATGATTTAAATGGAATTCCAGCAACAGGAAATGCACATTTGCAACGCGATATTTTAAAAGGAAAATGGAATTTTCAAGGTTTCGTAGTTTCAGACTGGGGATCAATTGGTGAAATGGTAGCACACGGTTATTCAAAAGATCTTAAAGAAGCTGCTTATTCTGCTATTACTGCAGGAAGTGATATGGATATGGAAAGTAATGCGTATCGTAAAAATTTAGCAGAATTAGTAAAAGAAGGAAGAGTTTCTGTTGATTTAATTGATGATGCAGTAAAACGTATTTTACGTAAGAAATTTGAATTAGGTTTATTTGATGATCCTTACAAATATTCTGATGATAAAAGGGCAGAGAAAGTTTTGGCGAATCCAGAAAACAGAAAAGCAGCACTTGAAGTAGCGCAAAAAAGTATTGTTTTATTAAAGAATGAAAACCAAACTTTACCGCTTTCTAAAAACTTAAAAACTATTGCATTTATTGGTCCAATGGTAAAAGAATACAAAGCCAATATGGGATTTTGGTCTGTTGAATTACCAGATGTTGATTATGACAAATGGGTTGTTTCGCAATGGGATGGTTTACAAAATAAAGTAGGCAAAAATACCAAATTGCTTTATGCTAAAGGTTGTGAAGTAGATGGCGATAATAAAGATGGTTTTGCCGAAGCAGTTGCAACTGCAAAACAAGCTGATGTTGTTATTTTGAGTATTGGTGAAAGACGTGATATGAGCGGTGAAGCAAAAAGCCGAAGCGATTTACACTTGCCAGGTGTTCAGGAAGATTTAGTAAAAGCAATTCAGGCTACAGGAAAACCAGTTGTAGTTTTAGTAAATGCAGGACGTCCTCTTATTTTTAACTGGACAGCAGATAACGTTCCGGCGATTGTATATACTTGGTGGTTAGGAACTGAGGCTGGAAATGCAATCGCAAATGTTTTATTTGGAGATTATAATCCGTCAGGAAAATTGCCGATGACTTTCCCAAGAGAAGTTGGTCAAATTCCAATTTACTACAATCATTTTAGTACTGGAAGACCTGCTAAAAATGAAGATTCAAAAAATTATGTTTCAGCTTATATCGATTTGAAAAACTCTCCTAAATTCCCATTCGGATACGGTTTGAGTTATACAAAATTCGATTATTCAGGTTTGAAATTATCTTCAGCAAAAATCAAAAGCAATGAAACAATTAAAGTTTCTTTCCAATTATCAAATGTTGGAAAAGTTGCGGGAGAAGAAGTTGTTCAGTTGTATTTGAAAGATAAATTTGGATCTGTAGTTCGTCCAGTTTTAGAATTAAGAGATTTCCAAAAAGTGAAATTAAATGCAGGAGAATCTAAAACAATTGAATTTACAATTGATAAAGAAAAATTATCATTCTACAATAATAAATTAGAATGGGGTGCTGAACCAGGAGATTTCGAAGTAATGATTGGAGCTTCGTCAGCAGATATAAAACTTAGAGCAGACTTTGAATTAGTACAATAGTAGAAGTCAATTTTAAATTGGCGTTATGGATTTTATAAAGGTTTTTGAATTATTTCAAAACAGTATTTATAAAATCCATAGCGCCAATTCCTTTATATGATGCGTACAATGCTTTATCAAAAGCTTCGCGTTTTGCCTTTTTATCTTTTGCCTCAGTTTCAACAATCATTTCGTTGAAAATTTTTTCCTGTTGCTGGCTGTATTTTATTGATTCTTCCAATAAATAAGTTTTCGAAACAAATCCGAAAGAAGTCCAGATTTTAGTTCGTATTTTTTTGTTTATATCTTTTAATGGATTAGTGCTCATATCTCTCACGCTGATTTACTGAATCACAAAACAATTGTAATAATTTACTTTCTTTTATCTTAAAATAATAACAAATTTATTTAAATGTGTTATTATGACGCAATGTACTTATTTTTTTTATATTTGAATTTAATTTTAAGTTAAAATTGTAATAGCCACACTTATTTAACAACTGCCAAATTGTTTTGTTTTTATAAAAATGCACTAAATTGCACCGTTATTTAATAATGAAAAGAGGCAATTAAATGTCAAAAATGTTAAAAGACATCATAGAAAATAATGAAAATTATCAGCCTGGGCTGTCGATTGACTGTGTCATTTTTGGCTTTCACGACAATCAGTTAAAGGTCTTGCTGATCAAAGTGGACAGAAATCCAAAGTGGTCATTGCCTGGAGGATTTATTCCTGTAGATCAGGATATTGATACTGCAGCAGTAACTGTTTTAAATGATAGAACCGGTGTCGATGGGATTTTTTTAAGACAGTTTGCCACTTTTGGAAAGGTAAAACGAAACGATCAGCACTTTGATAAAAAAGTATTAGAGTATTTAGAAATTGAAGAAGCAAAAGGAAAATGGCTTTTGCGTCGTTTTGTTACAATTGGTTATTATGCTTTGGTCGATTTTTTAAAAACGATTCCAAAACCTTCGAGCGATCGTGAAATTGTGGAGTGGATAGATCATAAAGAAGTTCCCGAACTAATTTTAGATCATAAAGAAATTCTGGATAAAGCATTGGACACTTTGAGAACAGAATTAAATTTAATGCCAATTGGTTATAATTTGCTTCCTGAAAAATTCACGATTCCAGAACTTCAAAAATTGTATGAGACGATTTTGGATAAAAAGCTGGATCGCCGAAATTTTCTCAGAAAAATAACCAACATTGGAATCCTGAAAAAGCTCGACGAAAAGAAAAGTAATGTCGCGCACAAAGCCCCAAACTTATATTCTTTCGATAAAGAAAAGTATGATGAAATCTTAAAAAATGGGTTGAATCAAGGTTGGTAAAATAAGGTTTAATTTTAAAACTTGCGATTATGGTTTCTTTTGAAAATTTTAAAAAAATGGCTTTGTCATTCGAAAATACAACTGAGGAACCACACTTCGAGAAAACATCTTTTCGCATCAACAAAAAAATATTCGCCACTTTTGATGAAAAAAATAATCGTGCAGTCTTGAAGTTAAATGAAATCGATCAATCAGTTTTTTGTGCTTCAAGCGAAATGATTTTTTATCCAATTCCGAACAAATGGGGAAAACAAGGCTGGACAATTGTTGAACTTTCAAAAGTAAGACCAGAAATGTTTGAAGATGCTTTGTTGCTTTCGTATCAAAATGTAGCTCCCAAAAAGAAGAAATAATTTATCGTACAATTGTTCTAAAAGTCAAGTTTACTCTTGGTTTTTGTGTTGTTTTTGTTGGAGGCAGACGATGCAACCAATGTGTCTGCGTTTCATCTTTCATAACCAATAAACTGCCGTGTTCTAAAATTAGAGAAACAACTTCTTTCGATTCTTTATGTTTAAAAGCAAACTTTCTTTCCGCTCCAAAACTTACTGAACCAATCGCGCCATTCTTTTTTAAATCTTTTTCTGCGTCGCTGTGCCAAGCCATTCCTTCTTCGCCGGAATGATATAAATTTAGCAAACAAGAATTGAAAGTTTCTCCAGTTTTCTCTTCAATAAAAACTTTTAATTTTAATAATTCCGGCGTCCACGGAAGTGCTTTTTTTGTCGTATTTGAGTAGGTATATTCAAATTCCTGATCGCCGTACCAAGCCACTTTTCGTTTGGTTAAAATTAATTTTCCAAAGATGATGGCTTCGTCATTTTTCCACTCGATGGAATTTAATAAAGTATCGCGATAAAAATCTGCTTCTGTTCTGGAAAACAATTTTCCATAATAATTTACAGTTCCATCTTTCGGAAGTAAATTGGTGTTTTCGTCAGTTTCAGGATTAAATAAGTCCATTTTTCCATTTTAAATATTCAGGTTTCATGCAATGCCCGCAAGGCCTGAAACCATTTTCTTTAGCTTCATTTTCAGATAAAAAGAAAACCCGATTTTCACGTTTCATTCTTTTTCCTGAAGAACATTTTAG
>Ga0123390_1061436_pt1 | contig 20392 bp, 19 predicted proteins | sample T3HHNO3metaT_FD_89918 | JGI IMG/M metagenome (GOLD analysis project Ga0123390, IMG submission 89918) | Methane-oxidizing artificial microbial communities from Washington, USA to study methane cycling - T3-HHNO3 metaT (Metagenome... | ecosystem: Engineered > Modeled > Simulated communities... | reverse complement strand
TTTGGTGTTGTTTGCGCTGGCGGGCGGCTGGATTACCCATCTGGAAGGCTATCATGTCACTACCGACATCATGCCTAGTGGCGTTTCCAATCCCTTGACTAAATTCGTGAAGCGCGGCGACGGTTTGTGGCTGGACAATTACGAGCACGAACCCGCCTTATGGGCGTTGCCAGCTTTGGCTTTTGTGTGCGGGATAGCCGGGTTGGTGCTGTCGCGTCTGGATAAGGCTTATTGGGCGCAGCTGGCCAGCGCGGTGACGGTGGTGATGGTGATTTTGACCATGGGTGTGTCCCTGTTTCCGTTTTTGGCACCGTCCAATATATCGTTAAACAGTTCGCTGACTATTTGGGACGCCAGCGCCAGTCAAGTGACGTTGAGCTCGCTGCTGTGGGTGACTGGCGTGCTGCTGCCGCTTATGGCTATTGCGACGCGCGGCCTATATAAAATGTTACCTTGAGCCCATCAATGTTCATTTGGGAAGGACTACATGCATCGAGACTTCCTTAACCGGGCTAACTCTGCTAAAACCTAGTTTCCTAACAACTATAATTAATACAGGTAGGCGCATCATGAAGAAAATCCTTAATCACACCCTGATCGGCGTTCTGGCATTTATCCCGATTATGGTGATTGTGCAAATCGTCTTGTTCGTAAAAGACCGGCTTACAGATTTGTTTCAATTCGTTTACGGTTACTCCGACAATTATCTGGTGACGTTTCTGTTGTTTGCCGCCAGTTTCGCGACCATTACCTACGTGGGACATCGGGTCAGCCTGGGCCGGTTTTCCATCATTGCGATGTTCGAACACTTGATCGAGCGGATTCCGCTGCTAAGCACGATTTACCGCGTGACTAAAAAGCTGGTGAACATGATCGCCGGGCATCAGTTGCAAGAACCGCGTGAAGTGGTTTACATCGAATATCCTAAAGACGGCATTTGGGTACCTGCCTATGTCACCAACAAGACCGACGACCGTTATGTGTTGTTTGTGCCTACATCGCCCAATCCTACTTCAGGTTTCGCGGTGATTGTCCACGAATCGAAAGTGATCAAGTCGGACATGAGCATCGAGCAAGTGACTAGTTTTATCATCAGCGTCGGCGCCGATTTCGAAAAAGTCGCGGAAATCGCCAAACTACCCAAGTAAGTTTGTCTGTTTGTTGCAGCGATGACCTATCCGCTGCAACAAAATCCCTTCTCGGCTTGATGCCGTATCAGCTAACCGGACTGTCATGCACGATCCAAGCTATTTACTCGCCGAAGCACTCGGCAATCGCCTAAACATCCTAAGTCTACGTCTGGCCTTGTCCGAATCCTGTACCGGCGGCGGTATTGCCAAGGCAATTACCGATGTACCGGGCAGTTCCGGATGGTTTGATCGTGGTTTTGTTACCTACAGCAACGATGCCAAGATCGATATGCTGGGTGTCAAACCGGAGACTTTGGCGAGAGTGGGTGCGGTGAGCGAAGAGACTGCTTTGGAAATGGTGGCGGGCACTTTGACAAATAGTCTGGCCGATCTGGCTTTGGCCGTCACCGGTATTGCCGGGCCTGATGGCGGCACGCCGCTAAAGCCGGTCGGAACCGTATTTATCGCCTGGCAAAAGCGTGGCGCTAACGGTGCTTGCTTGAAGAAACAATTCAGCGGCGACCGGCAGTCGATACGGCAGCAGGCGACGTTGTTTTGCTTGCAGCAACTTTTACACATGCTGGAAAACGCGTAATCCCGGCGATTTTTATTTCTTTGGCAGCGGCTGACAAAAACAATCGAGGTGTTTCCAGGGACTGCTCTGCAAATAGCCTGGGTTCAATCCGGAGTTGGAACTGGGCTTGATTGGCCAAAAAGCTTTTAACCCCGGCCCACAAGTTACGCTAGAATGCCGCTTCTTTTCCTTGCGGATGTTGTCGCCATGTTGAAAAAACTCTTTCTTTGCACAGCTGTTTCCTTGTTGCTAAACGCTTGTGCCACCAGCCCCACCGGCCGCTCGCAGTTTATTTATATGCCGGACAATCAGGTCGATCAGATGGGTTTGCAAGCCTTCAGCAGTATGAAGAGCAAAAACCCGATCAGCGGCAATCAGCGCTACAGCCAGTTCGCCCAATGCGTGGCGTACGCTATTACCCAGCAAACCGGCGGGCAATGGGAAGTGGTGGTGTTTGAAGACGAATCCTTGAACGCCTTTGCCCTACCTGGCAACAAAATCGGCGTGCATACCGGACTGATCAATTTGGTGGATAACCAGGACCAGCTGGCGGCGGTAATCGGTCATGAAATTGGCCATGTGTTATCCAGACACAGCAACGAGCGCTTGTCGCAGGAAACGGCGGTCAGCACCGGTTTGGCCATGGTGCAAGCGGTGACGCAGCCGCAAACCGCCTTGGGTCAAACCGCATTGGGCCTGTTGGGCGTGGGCGCGCAATATGGCGTAATCCTGCCGTACAGCCGGATTCACGAAACCGAAGCCGATACCATAGGCTTGGATTTAATGGCCAAAGCCGGCTTCGACCCGCGGCAAAGCGTCAATTTATGGTTGAAAATGGACAAAGCCGCGCAGGGCGGTCAGCCTATCGAATTTATGTCCACTCATCCATCGCATGCCAGCCGCATCGATAATTTGAATCAAAATATGGGCAGAGCCGTCCAGCTACAGCAACAAGCCTGGGGTGCCGGCAGACAACCGCGTTGCAGCAAATAATGAACCCGCATTTATCCCAGTTACATCCGTACCCGTTTGAAAAGCTTGCCACGCTGAAACAAGGCGTCACGCCGCCAGTCGACAAAGCGCATATCGCTCTGTCGATCGGTGAACCCAAGCACGCCACCCCGCACTTTATTCAGGAAGCCTTACTGCAACATTTGCACGGCTTGACCCAATATCCGACCACCAAAGGTTTGCCGGAATTGCGGCAGACCATCGCCGACTGGACTTGCCGCCGCTTTGGGATTCCGGCCGGGGGTGTGGACGCCGAAACCCAGGTGTTGCCGGTCAACGGTACCCGCGAGGCCTTGTTCTCGCTGGCGCAAGCGGTAATTGATTCTGCCGACAAGCCGGTGGTGATCATGCCCAATCCGTTTTACCAGATCTACGAAGGTGCAGCTCTGCTGGCCGGTGCCGAGCCGTATTATCTGAATACGGTCGAGGCCGACGGCTACTTGCCGGACTTTGACAGCGTGCCGGAGGCGATTTGGCAACGTTGCCAGTTGATCTTTATCTGCTCGCCGGGCAACCCGACCGGCACGGTGTTGACGCCAGCCGATCATCTGAAATTATTAGCTTTGGCCGAAAAATACGATTTTGTCATCGCTTCGGACGAGTGTTACACCGAGCTCTACGACGACGAGGCCCATCCGCCGCAAGGCTTGCTGCAAAGCGCTTATCAGGCCGGCAACACCGATTTCAAACGCTGCGTAATTTTCCAAAGCCTGTCCAAACGCTCCAACGCGCCGGGATTGCGTTCCGGCTTTGTCGCCGGCGACGCCGAGGTGTTGCAGCAGTATTTCAAATACCGCACCTACCACGGCTGCCCGATGCCGGTGCCGACCCAGCACGCCAGCATCGCCGCCTGGAACGACGAAGAGCATGTCAGGCACAACCGCCAGTTGTACCGCGACAAATTCACCGCGTTTATCGAGATTTTGCAGGATGTGTGCGAGATCAGCCGGCCGCCGGCCAGCTTTTACATCTGGCTGAAGACACCGATCTCGGATACAGAATTTGCGCAAAAGCTGTTTGCCGAGCAAAACATTACGGTACTGCCCGGCAGCTACTTGTCGCGCGATAGCGGCGGCATCAATCCCGGCGCCAATCATGTGCGGATTGCCTTGGTCGCGCCTATTGAAGAGTGTGTAGAAGCTGCGCAACGGATTAAAGCATTTCTCAATGAAAACAACCCATAGGATGTGCTGAACAACGTGAAGCGCATCGGTCGCGAAGACGATGCGCCTCCTGCGTCGGCACATCCTATCCCCGTTAATCACTAACCCTAAGAAATACCATGTCAAACCTGGAAACCATCATCAACGACGCCTTTGAAAACCGCGCCGACATCAGCCCGTCCACAGTCTCCGCCGAAGTCCGTAACGCGGTTGCGGAAGTCTTGAATATGCTCGACAAAGGCGAAGCTCGCGTCGCCGAGAAAAAAGACGGCGATTGGGTCACCAATCAATGGCTGAAAAAAGCCGTGTTGCTGTCGTTTCGGATCAACGAAAACAAAGTCATCGAAAGCGGCGACGTGCGTTATTACGACAAAGTGCCGACCAAATTCGGCCAGTACAGCGAAGCCGATTTCGCTCAAGCCGGCGTCCGTGTGGTGCCGAATGCGGTCGCCCGTTACGGTTCATACATTGCGCCCGGCGCGATCCTGATGCCGTCATACGTCAACATCGGCGCTTACGTCGACAGCGGCACCATGGTCGATACCTGGGTAACGGTCGGCTCTTGCGCGCAAATCGGTAAAAACGTGCATTTGTCCGGCGGCGTCGGCATCGGCGGCGTGTTGGAGCCGCTGCAAGCTAACCCCACCATCATCGGCGACAACTGCTTCATCGGCGCCCGCTCCGAAATCGTCGAAGGTGTCATCGTCGAAGACAACTGCGTAGTATCGATGGGCGTCTACATAGGCCAAAGCACCAAGATTTTCAACCGCATGACCGGCGAAGTAAGCTACGGTCGCATCCCGGCCGGCTCCGTGGTCGTCTCCGGTAACCTGCCTTCTAAAGACGGCAGCCACAGCTTGTATTGCGCGGTGATCATCAAGCAAGTGGACGAAAAAACTCGCAGCAAAACCGGGATTAATGAGTTGTTGCGGGATTGATGTAACGTCAGAACGCTAGGCTGGGTGGAACGGCAGTGAAACCCAGTGTTTAAGCTCTGCAATCAACCTAACCCAAGGTCCTCGACTATGACAAAGGCTATTATTTTTGCCCTGATGTTGGTATCTAGTTTGGCTGCCGGGGTGAGTGTCGCCGACGATTGTCCTATCGAGCGAGCTCGGTACGAACTGATGGCAGATCCGGAATATACCGCTGGGTTTGAGTTAAAACCAACGGTCGTCGCGCCTGACGGCGAGTTGGTGTTTTTTGTCGCTTCAGCTAAAAGTGCATTTACTTATTGGTTTCGGCTGAACTTTGGCAATGGTTTTACGACGCTGTCAATGACGCCGCTGGCGGTTACGCAATCTGCTAACTCTGCCCTGGGTCTTAACGACCTGCCGGTTTCACAGGCCCAGGCGTTTCAGCCGCTGTTTTTGATCAAGCAGGATCTGACCTTTCTTGAGCCGGAGTTAGCGGTGGCCGGTTTGGCGGCGCCTATGTACGTCTTTCCATCAGCCTTGGCGCCAGAACTTTGGTATCACAGCGAGGCGTATGGAAATCCGCAAAATATACGGGAGTCGATGACTCGCAGTTTTTTTAAGTTTGTGGCATGTAGCCGCGCATGAAAAGCCAAGTAGGCCGGCAAGTCTGTCGGTTTATCTCCGCCTAAAATTGGTGGCTAAGCCGCAAATCCCACGCTCTCCGCCCGAATCGTAAACACCATCACCAACTCTTCATCCTGTTGCAATGTCAGCGGCGTCGGCAGGCCGTCCGGGCCGGGTTGCTGGCCGATGATAGGCTCGATGCAGACATACTCGGCTTTTTTATCGCTCCAAATACCAAACGCCAACGCTAGACTTTCCGACAATGGCGATATATTGCAAGCCATCGTGACCGTGTAATCAGCTGTGCTCAATTTGACCGGTGCTGCTGGCGATTTTGCGTGGTGTACTCTTAAGCTATCGTGCGGGAGCGTTGCAACTTCGATCTGCGTATCCGCAATGTCGATAAAGCTGTTAGGCGAAATCGAGAAATAAGGGTGAAAGCCGGGGCGAACCAGCGCGGTTTCCGACACCGCGCGAATCCGGGTGCTGACCGTCAGGGTTTTGCCGTTTGCTTCCGTCAGCTCTTGCCAGTCGGTTATTACCTCGACAGAACCCCAATTCACATCAGCCGGCGCAGTGAGGTTTTTTTGATGCGGCAGGTCGCTGTCGCAAGGTGTTATCCGATATTCGCCGTGTTTAAGCGCGAAAGGCGGTGTTAATTCTTCAAAGTTGGGTATGCACAGATACACGCCGCCCCGCGAGCCGCCGTCTGGTTTGTCGTGTAAGGGTTGGATAATATGAATATCGTCTAACTGCCAGTTGATCAGGGTGCCCGTGTCGGTGAATTTCATTGGGGAAATATGTCCTGTACTTTAATGGTGTTGCGGTATGAGGTGGGACGAGTTCGGCTCCATGCTTCGCAAGTGAATTGAATTGAGCTGATTTTCTCGGTTAAAAAAGTGCTTTAGCGGCTATTGTAAACAACGAGGCCAATAAAATGGGGGATTTCAGCTTGTAGTGCCGAAGTTTCAGCTAAACGATGCGCCCAAGTGACTATGGATTAACGCCAATTTGCCGGGCTATCGACTATGAGAAAATCAATCCGGACACGCGTTTTTTTCAAATCGAACTGATGCAAACAATCGATATTTTTTCCTTGAAAGATCATGCCGGTGACTATCAACACTGGCCGTTGCAGACCCAATTAATGATCAATGGCTTGCCGAGTTCTTGTTATGTACCGGGCTACCGGCTTTTACATCAATTTCAAACGCCGGCCCACGAATACCTATTAATCTGCGATTGGGATTGTCCCTTTGAAGAAGCCACGGAGATAATCTTGCTGGATGGCCAGCTCAAGGTGTTGGCGGCGCGTTCGTTTGCTGTGCCCTACGGCTCATTTTTGTTGAACGAGGTGTTGGTGCTGGACGAAGCCAATTTAAAACTGATGTTTTTTCGAGATGAACATTGGCAAGTGACTATTACGCCGCATAACTTGCCTTGCTTGCATTTTTCCAGCAGGAGTTGGCTGCCGGCATTAAGAACGCGGATACAGTTGAAACGGCTTTAGACATTTTGAGTGTCCGGCTGGCGTCTCTCGCTGTGAGTGTTGAGTCGGCATGAGGGATTTTCGAGGCCGACTAATGCATTTGTATATCGAGCTGGTAAGCTAGCGTTCGCGAATAAGAATACTGCGATGCCAAGCAGTCGAATTCAGGACGGAAAATAATTGTGCGGCGGAACGTGGTGGTAGCCGAGGGTGCGTTAACGCATGGCAAGGATGAGCGGCTATGCGTTACAATGCTGCCACTAGTGCCAAGGAGGCCAAACAGCATGAATGCGAACCCTTTCGATACGCTGCAGCCGCGCACCTGATTTTAATGCCGCTTTGCCGGCTCCGTTTTTCTCTTCAATCCTAACCTGCGAGCACACCATGCCAGAAAATATTTCCAATAATGCCCTAATCCTCGCCTTGTTGTCCCTGAACGGCGAGATCGCTATCCAAAAAGATTATCTGGAATCCGGCGAGATCCCGGAAGATGAGGTGACCGACGAGGAAGAAGTACTGGACGATTTGGAGCAAGCCTTCATGGAATTTGTCGATGTTTACAAAGCCCGTGCCAAAGCCGACGACTCACTGCCCAGCATCGAAGAACTGCTGGCCGGCGAAGAAGGCTAACACTGCATGATCGTAGTTTACGGCATCAAAAACTGCGATAGCGTCAAAAAGGCGCGAACCTGGCTGGAAGCGCGGCAGATTGCCTACCGCTTCCACGACTATCGGATCGATGGACTGGAAGCCGCTTTGCTGCAAAGTTTTGTCGATGCGCTGGGCGTGGATGCCGTGCTTAACCAGCGCAGTACAAGCTGGCGCCAACTGGACGACGGCCAAAAATCCGATTTAACCCCCGACAAAGCCGTGCAACTCATGCTGGCTGTGCCGACCTTGATCAAGCGCCCGATTCTGGATGATGGACAGCAACTGATCGTCGGCTTCAATCCCGATCAGTACCCTACCGAATAATGAGCGAAACCCTTTCCCTGTTAGAAGCGCTGATTCGTCGCGAATCGGTGACCCCCAACGATGCCGGTTGCCAGGATTTGCTGGCGCAACGTTTGACCAAGCTTGGCTTTACTGACGAACGCCTGAATTTTGCCGACACCCAAAACCTGTGGTTGCGGAAAGGGCAGCAGGCGCCGCTGTTCGTATTTTTGGGGCATACCGACGTGGTGCCGACCGGGCCACTGGCGGCGTGGGATTCGCAGCCGTTCGAGCCGACTATCCGCGACGGCAAGCTTTATGGTCGTGGCGCGGCGGATATGAAAGGCGGCATTGCTGCATTCGTCACGGCCATCGAGCGTTTTGTGGCTGAATATCCCGAGCACAAAGGCTCGATAGCCATAATGATGACCAGTGACGAGGAGGGCATAGCCACTCACGGTGTGGTCAAAGTGGTCGAAGTACTGGAACAGCGCGGCGAAAAAATCGACTGGTGTCTGGTCGGTGAACCGTCCAGCGACAAAAAAATCGGCGATGTTATTCGGGTGGGGCGGCGCGGCTCCTTATGCGCCAAACTGACGGTGCTGGGTATTCAAGGCCACGTGGCTTATCCGGAATTGGCGGAAAATCCGATTCATACGTTTGCGCCGGCTTTAAAAGAGTTGACCGAGGAAGTGTGGGACCACGGCAATCAATTCTTCCCGCCAACCCGCTTGCAGGTGTCCAATATCAACGGCGGCACCGGTGCGGAAAACATCATTCCCGGCCAGGTGGAGGTGCAGTTCAATCTGCGGTTTTGCACCGAATTGGATGAAGCCACCATCAAGAGCCGCACCCAGGCAATTTTGGACAAACACGGCTTCAAATACGATTTGCAATGGCGCTTGTCCGGCAACCCATTCCTGACCTCGCAAGGCGAATTGATCGACGCCACGCATGCCGCGATTGAAAGCGTCTGCGGCTTCCAGACTTTGGACGATACCGGCGGCGGCACCTCTGACGGCCGTTTTATCGCGCCGACCGGTGCGCAAGTGATTGAGCTGGGGCCGTTGAACGCCAGTATTCACAAAGTTAACGAACATATCGGTCTGGATGAGTTGGAAGTTTTGAGTCGGATTTACCAACAGATTTTGGTGAACTTGCTGGCGTATTAAGCAGGTTCTTAAAATATCGGGCACTCCCGCTCCAGCGGGAGCCCAACTGCCCACACAGGACTGGCACCCAACCTGTTTAAACAATTGCCTTCTCCCGGTCGTCACCCACTCGGCCTCTAATGCTTTGCCCAAACCGCTAGAAAGTTAGAGCAGCGCCGGCCACAGATTTAACTATTCCGAAGTGCCCAGGGGATTATCTTCAAGCAGTGAGTACCGATGGTTTGATGCCGAATTCCGCCGGATACTAATCGCAATGACCACGCTATACTTTTAAGCGCAGATTTAGGCGTTAATTTGGTCGACGGTCTGAAACGGAATATTCCGATATCAACAGGGGAAAGCATGACTACTGGCCCTGCTCCACAAAAGTTATTAGCGCGCTACCGGCATTACTATCCGGCTCTCCTGATTTTGCTGATTTCGCTGTCTGCCTTGTTTGTGGCTTGGCAAGATCTGAATTGGCGTTATCAGCAGCGTTTACAGGAATATTTCGATTTCGAAACCCAACGCCTTACCAGCGACATCAGCAAACGCATGGCTTTGCATGGCCAAACGCTACGTAGCGCCGCCGGCTTATTCGCCGCCAGCGACGAGGTTACCCGAGAGGACTGGCGCGCTTTTGTCGAAATGCTGGAGTTGGATCGCAGCCATCCCGGGGTGCAAGGCGTGGGCTATACGGTTCGGATTCCCGCCGGGCAGCTCGAACAGCATATTGCCGATATTCGTCGCCAGGGTTTTCCTGACTATGTAGTTAATCCGTTAGAGCCGCGCACCGAGTATTCCAGCATCATCTATTTGGAACCGTTCAGCGGCCGCAATCTCCGCGCGTTCGGTTACGATATGTACTCAGAACCGATTCGGCGCAAAGCGATGGAGCGTGCGCGGGATAAGGGCGAGTTGGCCTACACCGGTAAGGTGGTTCTAATCCAGGAAACCAAGGCCGATTTACAAGCCGGAATGTTGGCGTACTTCCCGGTGTATCGCAACGGCAGCATCCCGCAAACCTCAGAGCAGCGCCGTTCCGCTCTACTGGGCTGGGTATACATTCCTTATCGTATGAATGACTTGCTGAAAGCCATCCTGGGACAGGATTTATTGGCCTTGCGCCTGGAAATTTTTGATCAGGACGATCTCAGCGCCGATGGCCTGCTTTACGATAGCCAGACCGGCTTGGTGCCGGCAGCGTTTAAAACCCAGGATGATGCGAAGACACGCAGCCAGCGTCTGGATTTGGGCGGGCATTTTTGGACGTTGCGTTACACGGCCATGCCAGCCTTCAGCAAGACCGCCAAATTCGAGCCGCCCTGGGTTGAAGTATTGGCGTTGGTGCTGATCAGCTTTTTGCTGTTTTTTATTACCTGGGCCTATATCAATGCGCGCCGAAACGCTGCGATTGCCCTGCAATTGACCGAGTCGTTACGGCAAAGCGAAAGCCGGTTCCGCAGCTTGTTCGAAAACTCGCCGGTGGCTTATCTGGCAATGGATAGGCAAGGTAATTTGTTGGATGTGAATCCGCAATTGTGCGCGCTGCTGGACTACGACGTTGATGAACTGATAGGCCGAAAATTGTTTGAATTTGTCGCGCCGGAATCGGTTCAGGATTTTCAATTAAAACTGCAAATGCTCAATCATTATGGTTTGTTGGAATGCGAATTGTCGCTGCTGACAAAATTGGGGCACATGCTGACCGTGATTCTCGACGGTCGCTTGCAAGGCGATAAAAACCGTCCGGCGGTTATTCATTGTATTTTGACCAATATTACCGAGCGCAAGCGCGCCGAAGATAAGTTGCAACTGGCGGCCAGAGTGTTTAGCGATGCGCATGAAGGCATCACCATCGCCGATGCGGCCGGCAACATTATCGATGCTAATCCGACGTTTTGCGCGATAACCGGTTATACCCGCGAGGAAGTGATTGGCCGCAATCATAGTATTCTGCAATCGGGAAAACATGATTCGCAGTTTTATAAAAACTTGTGGCAAACCCTGCAAACCGAGGGCTGTTGGCAAGGCGAGATATGGAATCGCAAGAAGAGCGGCGAGTTATATGTCGAATTGCTGACGATCTCGGCGATGCGCAACCGCACCGGCGAAATTCTGAATTATGTCGGTTTGTTTTCCGACATTACCCAAGCCAAACTCCAGCAGCAGGAACTCGAGCGCTTGGCACATCACGATCCATTGACGCAATTGCCCAATCGTATTTTGTTCAACGACAGATTTTGTCAGGCCTTGGCGCGCTGTAAACGCGATAGTACGTTATTGGGCGTCGTGTATATGGATCTGGACGGTTTCAAACAGGTCAACGACCAGTTCGGCCATGAAGCTGGCGATACATTGCTGATCGAGGTGGCTGAGCGGATAAAGGCTAATCTGCGCGAGGATGATACGGTGTGCCGATTAGGCGGCGACGAATTTGCCTTATTGATGGGCGGTCTGGAATCCAAGCCGCAGTGTGAGCAGGCTTTGTTGCGTGTTCATCAGGCGATTTCCCAGCCCTACTATATCGGCGGGCAAACCGCGAAGATTGGTGTCAGTAGCGGTATTACTTTATGTCCGCTGGATGTGGGTACACCGGATTGTTTACTCAGTCACGCCGATCAGGCCATGTATCTTGCCAAACAGCATGGCCGCGGCTGCTATGAATTTTTTCAGCTCGGTTGAGTCTGCTCAGCAAGCGCTTAATTTTTCAACTCAATAAGAGGATATACCTATGCGTTGCCATCAAGTCGATTTTCAGATTATCGGTCATGACATTCAAATGGTCGAAGTCGAGCTCGACCCCAAAGAAACCGTGATCGCCGAAGCGGGGGCGATGACCTATCTCGAACAAGATGTCGACTTTGAAGCCAAGATGGGCGACGGTTCCGGCGGGGTGATGGATAAACTGTTTGGTATCGGCAAGCGTATGCTGACCGGCGAGTCGGTATTTTTGACTCATTTTACCAATCACGGTTCGCAAAAACGCCGGGTGGCGTTTGCCGCGCCGTTTCCCGGTTCAATCGCGGCATTGAATATGGCTGAATTGGGTGAGGAGGTGATTTGCCAGAAATCGGCGTTTTTGGCTGCCGCGTACGGCACCCAAGTGGATATTGCCTTTAACAAACGCTTGGGCAGCGGCTTTTTCGGCGGCGAAGGTTTTATTCTGCAACGCCTGCGCGGTGACGGCATGGCCTTTATTCACGCCGGCGGCACGGTGATTCGCAAGGAGTTGCGTAACGAAACCTTGCGTCTGGATACCGGCTGTCTGGTGGCCTTCAGCGGCGATATCGATTACAACATCGGTATGAGCGGCGGCTTGAAAAGCATGCTGTTCGGCGGCGAAGGCTTGTTTCTGGCGACCTTGAAAGGTACAGGTTCGGTGTGGATCCAAAGCATGCCGTTTTCGCGTCTGGCGGAGAGGGTGCTAAGTCAGTACCGGCCGTCGGTAGGGCAAGATACTCAATAGTTTATTGCCGCAACGGTTCGGCGGCCGAATTAAAGACCAACGTTCGGCATCACGACCAGTATTTTACCCATAGCGCGCAGATTGACTTGTTCGTGTAGCGCCAGCCCTGCTAGGGCGAAAAGTTGATGCCATTCGCTAAGCGTACGTTCTCGGCCTTGGGTAGCCATAAACATCTGCATATCGAACGCGGCACTGGCAAAATCAGCTGGGGAATCCGGCATGACTAATTCCATAATGGCAATTACAGCCCCGGTGTCGCCAATCGCTGCGGCAAGATTGCGCAGGGTGCGAACGCAGTTTTGCTGGTCCATCCCGTGCAGAACCGCGCTGAGCAGGTAAATGTCTTTACCGTTTTTGGCGGCGGGTGCCCACTCTAACAGGTTGCCGGCCACGAAACTTACGCGGTCAAGCAGTTGCGGCGCGGCATGGATGGCCCAATGGTCAGCCGCGGTATCAATGACTTGTGGCCGGTCGAACACCACTGCGCTTAGATGGGGATGCAGCTTTAATAAGGTCAACGCTTTACTGCCTTTTGAACCGCCGACATCGATAACGCGCTCGAACCGTTCCCAGGCAAAATCACGGGCGTAACTGTCGCCCGTTAAAGCTTCGACGCTGTCCATCGCGCGGGCGAACAATGCATCGAATTCGGTATTTCGGTCCATATGGGCATACAGTTCGTTGCCGTGCACACTCTCGAACGGTATGTTACCGGTGCGTATGCCTGGCTCCAATTGTTCGAACCATGGCCGGCTCATCTCGGGCGCGTTGTGCATTAAAATCATCGCGCGAACATTGTTGGGATGATCTTCCCGCAAGTAATTCGAGAGCGCATTGTTTTTGAAAATTCGTGGCGAAATTTCTTCGAATATACCCAGCGCGGCCAGCATGCGCAGCAGCCGATAGACTGCATCCGTTTGCGCCGAAACCCTTGCGGCTAAAACTTCGGCCGCAAGCGCTTGATTCGCCAGCGTCGTTGCTATATCCAGCCGAACGGCAACATATAGTGCCCGCGATTGCCAGAAAGCCGAACCGATCTGGATTAGCCTAAAGGGAGGCGGGATGATTTTACGGGGCAGTTGCTGCAACCAGTCCGCGAATTTCAGTAACTTGCTAAACAGGTAAACCGCACCGGCGTGCTTTTGTAATGACATTGGTTATGCTCCGTTTTATGCAGACGGCTTAGGCGCCAAGCCAGCGGAAAACAGGCGGCCGTTGAAAGCGGCGAGTTGCGCCAAGAATGCGGTATCCATCGGGCGGCCCATTTGCTCTTCGAAAATATCTTTCAGCAGCATCGGCATCATTGCCAGACTGACAAAAGCCAACCGCAGAATGTCGGGATCGATCGACGCGGACACTTGCCCGCTGGATTTAAGTTTTCCCACCTTTTTTGCGCCGTTCGTGCGTCCGCGAGCCAATAGTTGTTGAATAAAACGCCGGCCCGGTCCCTGTTTGAGTGCCAATACTTTCAAGATCAGCTTGGGGAATTCCGGATGTTCGGCCATGATTTGGTAATAAAGGTTGAGAAAGTCGGCAAAGCCATCGACCGAATCCAGCATTTGCCCATTCAGTACCTTTAACAGCGGTGCCATCGTGTCGCGGATCATCTCTTCGTAAAGGCCTTCTTTGTTGCCGAAGTAATAGCGAATCATTGACACATTGGCTTCAGCTTTCTGCGCGATCAGGCGAGTGGTGACTTTGTGGTAGTCGTCGGATAGAAAACTGTCGAGCGCTGCTTTTAACAGGCGTTCCCGCACTGGGTCGGCCGTGGGTTCCGGGTTGCAAGGCATCGGTTTCTCCGGGTTTTCGTTAAGCGAAAGCTAGATTAGCAATTGGAAGCGGGAGCCGCCAGGCGTTTTGTCAATCAACTTAAAGGGTTTGATTGAGCTACACTTTGCAGGCAGGCGGCGGAAAGCCTTTGGGGCCGTTATGTTCGTCTGACGCTATGCTTCGAAACCCGGTTTCGACCGAGCGAGTGAGTTTATAACAGTCCATGCTCCGCGAACGAAAAGGGCTGGCCGTCGCCGACGATGAAATGATCCAACACGCGAATATCGAACAGGCCTAGGGCCTGTTTCAGTTTGTCGGTGATTTGCCTGTCGGCCTGACTGGGTTCATTGATGCCGGACGGATGGTTGTGCGCAAATATGACCGCTGCTGCGTGGTGAAACAAGGCCCGTTTCGCCACTTCGCGCGGATAAACGCTGGCACCGTCTATGGTGCCGCGAAATAATTCTTCCCACTGAATCACCCGATGCTGATTGTCCAGAAACAGGCAGGCGAACACTTCGAAACTGTAGCTGCGTAATTGGGCGCTGAGATAGGCGCGGGTGATGTCCGGGCTGGTCAAGGCGTTGCCGCGTTGCAGGATCTCGGCAAAATGGCGGCGGGCCATTTCCAAAACCGCTTGTAACTGGGCGTATTTCGCATCGCCCAAACCGTTGCTTTGGCAGAAGCGGTGTTGATCGGCGCCGAGCAAAGCCTGTAAGGAACCGTATTCGCTCAGTAAGTCGCGGGCCATATCCACCGCCGATTTGCCGGGCGTGCCGGTGCGCAGAAAAATCGCCAACAGCTCGGCGTCAGTCAGCGCGGTGGCGCCGCGTTGCAACAGTTTTTCGCGGGGTCGTTCGTCCGCAGGCCAATTCTTGATGCTCATCAACTCCTCCAGGCCGTTAATCATTGATTTTAAGCATAGAAGAAGCGTCTAGAGTTTGCCATGAGGCAAAACTGAAAAGTTTAAATGGCCAATTGCTCCGAGAATTTAGGTATGTTGCACCCAAAGGTTGAGGAGAAGGGGGCGTGGGAGCCGCAACGCTTTGGCATCGTTGCCGCAGCTTGACGAAAGGAGCCTGCGCTACTTTCGTCAAGCTTATCCAGCGGGAAATGCTTACTTCAAAATGTTCAATCAGGAACTCCCCAGCAACCCCAGCGCACTCAAACTAGGCAAAAAGAAATAACTCCCGCCCCGCGTGGTGACAAACTGCTGAAACCCGCAAACCCGCCGCCGCAATGGTTCATCCTGAATGGTGAAATTGCGATTCTCCGCTACGCCGCTGCCGATCAACGGATCGTCTTCATCGTACAAACCGGCGAATTTGACACTGTTGATCCAGGTGTGTTGCACAAATTCGAACTGGCGCTCGATATTCGCGTTCAAGCAGATGAACAACAAGCCGCGCTCTTTGCCGTCGTCTTTTGCCGGGTTTTCCAGAAAATTGCCGTAGCTGCGGCCGCGCCGCAGGATGCGGTGGCGGTTGGCGACTTTTAGTGCTTCCGCTTCGGTAGCGCCCAATCCCACTGCTCTGGGATTGGCGCGGCGAATGTGCGAGCCCAGCGGGCAGCCGGTGCCATGCGGGTCTTTGGTAAAGTTAAAACTGTTATCGACCTTGTTAGGGTCGGTGTCCTGATTGGGCTCCACCACTGCACCGCTTTTCCAGCGGCCGACGAACTTGGCGGCCAGATAGTCGGCGGTAATACCTTGGCGTGCGGCTTCTTCTTCCATAAATTGCCAGAACGCGCCGACATCTTGCTTCAACTGGCGTAACACCAGATAGGTGCCGTTTTTGCCAAAGGCTTCGCCGGCAGTACCCAACTGTGGCATTTTGGTAAGCTTGCCGTCGTATTGATTCGGATAACCTAGCAAAAATTCGCCGGTGGCGATTTCGCCGGTGCCGCTGTTAGTCGGGAAGCCGTCTACGACAGGGTCTGAAATGCCGTCCGCAAAGCCGAAATGCTCCAAAGTAAAGCCGTTGGCGTCTTGTTTTTTCTCGCCGGCATCCAAACGCTGCACGACGCTCAAGCCGGCCCCTTTAAAGGCTTTTTCATGGTATTTCTGGCTGGCGTTGTGGATAGCGTCGTTTTTGGAAAACAGCATGAATAACATATCCACCCGTTTGGCGCCGCTGCCCCAATCCCACACGCTAGGATCGTTGATGCCACGGTCGCCCAATAGGGCCGAACGATGCTCGGAATGCATGCCTTCCCGGAAGGACAGCTCAAAGCTGTACAGGCTGTCTTTATCCAGATTTAGCTGTTCGAAACCGGAATAACTGATTGCCAGGTTTATGCGGTTTTCGGTTTCGTCGGTCGGTTTATCTGCGCCGTGGCTGATTTGCTTTTGTTCGACCAGATTTTTCAGCCAGGGCTTGGTTTTGCCGGCATCGTCGATTTTTAACAGGTAATAGCTACAGTTGGCCATATGCTTGTTATAGCCGCTAAACACGATGCCTTGTACGTCTTCTAATTTATCGATGGTGGTCATTGTTGGAGTCCTTTTATAAGCATCTCAGCCAAGCAGCCAGATTGGTCGTGGAAAATAAACCTTCGTGAATCGCCCGGTTATTGGCGACATTTTTCACGGACAAATCGATGTAGGCGCTATACCAAACCAACTCGGCGAGCTGGCTGTTTCTGGCGAAATTTTTGAAACGTTGTTCGTCGCGGGAGCCGCCGCGCAAGGCCAGCCATTGCGTATCCGGAAAGCCGCGGTCCTTACCCAGTTGGGTGTTGCTCCACACCGCGGTCAAGCCGACGCTGGCGTGGTCGATAAATTCGCCCAGATAGTTTTCCCAGCTACCGTCGTAGTTGCTCATAAATAACAAGCGCTTGTTGCCGGGCAGAATCACCCAGCGGGCAAAATGGATGGTGACGATGCCGCTAAGGTCGCCCTTGGTGGCGACTAGTTTGGCAACCAGATTGATGCCTGCCAGCACCACGCGTAAGGTGGTCAATCTGAACCAGCCGGGTTTGATGTCAATGACGCTGGTTAGATGGTTTTGCAATTGCCGGTCTTCCACGCGCTGAATAGCTTCCATTTGCTCGGAAACAACCCAGGGCTTGTCGTCCTGTTTGTCGCGCATTTCATTCCAGCGCAACACCACTGCGAATGCGACGCCGGCGATCAGTACCAATACTGCCAAAAACTCCACCAGCGGCCCGAACATGCCGAAGAAGCCGCCCACTAGCAATATGCCCAAGACGACCAGCAAGCCGTTGAAGATGTTTTGCCCCATGTTGTTCAAAAACGGCTGCGGAGTGGGTTTGTTGATGTTACCTAAATGTTTGACGATGTCGGCATGAATCTCGGCGGGCTGTTTAGCCGCGAGTGCCGGGCGATTGGCGTCGATGTAGTCTTGGATACGTTGGCGGATTTGCTGTTGCTCGTAAATGGTGTTGCGGGTTTGCCCCGGATGAGCGACATAAAAGGCATTAGCACCGAAATCGTTTTTCAATAAATAGTCGGCCAGTTGGCTGGTGTTATTGCCCGGATAATCCTTGCAGCAGCTATACACGGTATTCACAAAGTCCGGATTACCGGCAAGCAAATCGTTGACGAATTGCTTCACGTCGCCGTCGATATTGGCTTCGAAAGCCAGTAGCGCCGGCTCGCCGGTATCCACCTCCGAGGGATGCGTGCCGGGGATAACGAAAAAGGTGCAGTAGTGCAGTTGTTGATAATTGGAAAATTTAATCACCGGATTGTTTTTGATATCGGTGCCTATCGGCGCCAGATACGCCTCCAGCTTTTGTAGCTGGTCCGGCAATATTTCCGTGATAACGGTCATGGGGTTTTGTTGCATACACACGTCCTCTTGAAATTATTATCGTGCTGGTGAAGAAATTACCGATCAAAGCTCAGGACAAATTGATCGGGAAACGGTCCGTCGTACAAAATGCCGCTGCTTATTTTCAAGTTGTTCAAGCGCAGCAAACTGGCTACCAAGGTTGGGATTTGGATGCGATTGATGTATTCGCCAAAACAGCGGTGCATGCCGTCGCCAAAGTGCATATACCGATCCAGAGCGCGATCGTCACGCACACTGAGCGGCTCCGGCCAAGCGCTTTCGTCGAACATCGCCGAAGCGGTAAACGCGAATACTTCGGTACCGGGCGGTATCTTGACGCCGGCAACCTCCGCGCCGTTTTTGCAATGTCGGCGCATAGCCGCCGCCATGGTGTTGAAACGGAACACGTCGAAACACAAGTGCAATAGCTTGTCTTCGTCATCGACCACCTGTTTGGCGCGTTGCAAGACATCGGGTTTGCTAAGCAATTGCTCGACAATCAAGGTGGTGGCCATTGAGGTGGTATCCAGCGCGCCGACGATCAAGCCGGAGATGTTGCGGCGAATGCCATCGTCGTCCAGATCGTGCTCGCCGTCCATGCCCATTTTGATGAGACGCGATAGAAAATCTTCAAACTGCTCGCCTTGTTTGATGCGCTGCCGGCGTTCGGCGATCAGATTCAGCAGATACGGCCCCATTTCCCGGAACGATTGTTCGGCGGTGATTTGAATACTGCGCTGGCTGCTGAGATTCAAAAACAGATCGTGAAACAAAGAACGCATCCAGCGCATCATCGTCACTTCGTCAGGTCCAGGTACGCCTAGATAATCGCGAATAAAACGCCGCGCCACCGGCCGGGTTAATTGCGACACCATATCGATGCGGCCCACCGGCAAGGCGGCTTGGATCATCTCGTCGCAATGCTGGCGGACGATGCGGCGAATTAGTTGGTCTTCGCCGGGCTTGATCACTCGGCGCAATGCGCCTTGCTCTTTGCTATAGGCTTCCGAGCGATCCATGCCTAAGAAAAACGGCCCGTTCAAACGCTGCATATTCGGGGCGTTGATTTCGGCGATGGTGAATTCGGTATCGCGCGCCAGGGTCTCGCGCACGTCGCTGTCACTGGTGACCAAAGCGCGTTTGCCCAACACCAAAACCGGCTTATGTTTACGTAACAATCCGAATAGCCAGCGCTGTACTGTGGCGCCGGTCAATAGGGCGATACCGCGCGCCAGGTAGTAACTGACGAAATTTTGCGGTGTGGTGGACGTGGGGTGATAGTCCAGGACTGGTGTTGGCGCGGGTCGATGTTCGCGGTACATTTTCAAGGCCAGGGCGCCAGTAGAGCTGGCACGTAACTGCTCGACGAAAGCTTGGTAGGCAGCGGGCAATGCCTCCTTGGGCGGTTGTACACCGCCAAATTGTTCCGGTAACAAAACCGGCGCGGATAGCGCAGCCAGGCAATAATCGGCAATGGTGGGACCGTCGCCCAGCAAATAGGCTCTGCCGTCGGCCAGCAGCGCATCCAGCTCCGCAAAGATCGCTTCGATTTGTTGTTTGCAGGGTTCGACTTGTCCTGGATCAGCAGGCAGGGATTTTTCCATGGCTTTAGCCAATACGGGATAAGCGCGTTCGGCCAACCATTTTTGCCAGTTAGGCACCCGCTGTTGCCAGAACGACAGCACCGTTTCTTTTTGTGGCAGCAACATCGCATAGCCGTAATTGCGCGTCGCCAGGCCCAATTTGTCCACCAGCAAGGCCAGCAAGCGTTCGGTTTCCGCCATGCCTTTCTCGTCGCGTGGATACAGCCTTAGTTCGGCAGGCAAACGGGCATTGATGTATTGCAGCGATTCGCGCATCGTACATAAGGTTGCTTCGCTGGTGATCAACACCGGCATGGCCTTAGCATCGGTGCCTGCCAACAGGAAGGCGGGTAAGTGCAGCATCGGCACGCTGCCTTCTTCCCGATACGGCACCCCGCCGTAGTCGAGCATCCAGCGCACTAATTCACTGATATGGGATACCGGAATCGTCAATAAACGATTCAGTTGTTTGGAGTTGGCTCCGCGCCGCGTACTTCCGGGTTTGATCATGATTCCTTCCTCTTGCTTGCTATTGTTATAGTTATTAATGCTATAGCTGGCATAACCGGCGACCATTAGTCGTATCGGCTTGAATGGCATGTTGATATGCGCGCTTGGTAAAACAACTTGCCGGGCTGCTTACGCACGCCGTTATCGGCGGCCAAGCAATTGTTAATCCACCCGTGAACCAAACGCCGAGCTTTAACGGAATATCAATAATAGACCAATCGTAACTAATTGAAATAAAAAGCGAAAGACAAAATGTTGCTTAGCAACAACCGTG
>Ga0123390_1015604_pt1 | contig 20418 bp, 15 predicted proteins | sample T3HHNO3metaT_FD_89918 | JGI IMG/M metagenome (GOLD analysis project Ga0123390, IMG submission 89918) | Methane-oxidizing artificial microbial communities from Washington, USA to study methane cycling - T3-HHNO3 metaT (Metagenome... | ecosystem: Engineered > Modeled > Simulated communities... | reverse complement strand
CGGCCGTCGTCTCCAGCGCCCAGCTCACCTGGGTATGCAGCAGCGCCATTGCACCAAAATTCCTGCCGGCCAACTGCCGTCCGGGCGGTCAGTAAGTTCAGCAGTAAGCTCAATTGCTAGACTGTTTTACCCGACCCCGGCCTCGGCCGGGGTTTTTTTGCGTCGGTTAGTTTGGCGCACCGCACCAGCTCCGGACACCCGCCCATGTTGCCGCGCCTGATCTTGCTATTCGCCTTGCTCACTACCACTGCGGCGTATTGGCCCGGGCTGATCGGTCCTTTCATCTTCGATGACGCCAGCAACCTCGAGCCGATCCGGATGTGGCTGGCTGGCAAAATCCTGCTGACCGAGGCGATCTTTCCGCAACCTTCATATTTCTTCTCGCGTCCCGTCGCCATGGCCAGCTTCGCGCTGAACGGCCTGATCTCCGGCGACAGCGGATACGGCTTCAAGCTGGGCAACCTGCTGATACACCTCACGTGCGGCGCACTTGGTTTCTTCGTGCTCCGCCGTGCGCTCCTGCTCGACAAACGGCTTGCCGCACAGGCCAACTTGTTGGCGGCACTGGCCGCTGCGTTCTGGCTACTGCACCCCCTGCACGCGAGCACCGTCCTGTATGTGGTCCAGCGCATGGCCCAGCTAAGCACTCTGTTTAGCTTGGGCGCCGTCTTGATTTTCTTGATTGGCCGCCAACAGTTGGTCGACGGGCGCACGCGCGCCGGCTGGCTCAATCTCTTCTTGTCCTTCCCGCTGCTGCTGATGCTGGGCATGCTGAGCAAGCAGAATGCGGCGGTTGCGCCGGCGATCTGCTTGGCCTTGGAACTAGCCTACTTCAACAAAGACACCCGGCCGAGCCGTGCCGTGGCGACTTTCTTTTCCGCGTTCGTTGCCTTGCCTTCACTCGGGTTGGCTGCGCTGCTGACGCTGGCCCCGCGCACATTACTGGCTACTTACGAGGAATGGGATTTCACATTGTGGGAGCGCCTGCTGACCCAGCCACGTGTACTCGTGGACTACCTGGGAATGTTGCTTTTCCCGCGTGGCCCGATGATGGGACTGTATACGGACGACTTTGCTACTTCGCATGGACTGTTGTCGCCCCCTTCCACCCTATTGAGCATCCTGCTTTTAGTGGGAGTCAGCATTGCGGTGACCGTGCTGCGCAGACGCGCGCCCAGCGTTTTTGCTGGCTGGTTTTTCTTTCTTGCCGCCCATGCCGTCGAGTCGAGCTTCCTGCCGGTGGAAATGTATTACGAACACCGCAACTACTTTCCTGCCTTCGGATTGATGCTCGCGATAATGGGATTGCTCGCGCTGGTGCCTGCGTTCCGCACAAACACGCTGAGCCCGCGCAAACTGGGCCTGCTGGCTGCGGGCGGGCTGGCCTTGGTATTGGCACTGGGCACCTTGGGACGCGCATTGGTATGGCGAGACCTTGGCACAATCGCCCAGTTGGGGGCCCGCAACCATCCAGACTCCATGCGCGCGCAGTTCGACGTTTCGGTCTGGGCGATCTGGCGCAAGGACTACCCGACAGCGGAGCAAGCCATGCGCCGGCTGACGGTCAGTCACGACGCACGCAACCGTCAGATGGGCCAGATGAGCCTGGTGGTTCTCAACTGCATGCGCGGTGACAATAATGAAAGCCTGCAACTCCTCCAGCAGGCCGCTGCCGCAAACCTCCCGAAATTGACGATCTACGAAGCGCAGGCATTCGGGCGGTTGAGAGGTATTACCGACAGCACCAATTGCAGTCCCGTGAAGCGTGCAGACGTGATCGTTGCCTTAGAGAAAATTCTGGATTCTGCAGCATCACAGCCGGAAACCGCCGCGCCCAAATACATGGCACGCTATACCATGGCTAGTCTCTACGCGAGTAATGGACAGTGGCAATCCGCGCGGCGACATGCAGAGATCTCGTGGGCCAATGGACACGACCTGAAGGTCGGTTCCTTCCTGGCGAAGATCTGCCTGCACGAGCATGACACCGCCTGCATGCGCCGCATAATTAGCAAACTCGATGTAATCATCAGGCCTTTCGACATACAAGGTCAGGAGGAGCTGACCGACTTGCGGCGCCTCTTAGCTGAAGAATTGGCTGGTAGGGCCAAACCGGAGGGTGCACAGTAGCCGCGCAGGTTGGGCACCGTGCCGACGCAGAATGGCAAGTCATGGTCGCCCCCGCACGCATGCGCTAGAGTTCGGGTTGGCGCGCTTCTTGCGCTGAAATATTCGAAGCACTTCCAACGCCCCCAGCCCTCTCGGGAACCACCCGCATGAATGCCGTCGCCGCAAACACCCCCAACCTGGTCGGTATCACCGGCATCGCCCGCCGCCTGGTAGCCGACGGCGCCCTGGACGAACACGCTGCACGGACCGCCATGGCCAGCGCCGGCGAGGCTAAAGTGCCGTTGGCGCAGTGGATTGCCGAGAAGAAGCTGGTCAGCGCCGCGAGCATGGCCGCCGCCAATGCCATCGAATTCGGCATGCCCCTGCTCGATGTCATGGCCTTCGACCCCATCCATGGCGCCCTGAAGCTGGTCAGCGAGGAGCTGTTGGCCAAGCACCAGGTGCTGCCACTGTTCAAACGCGGCAACAAGTTGTTCGTTGGTGTCTCCGACCCAACCCGCACCCATGCCCTGGACGAGATCAAGTTCCACACGAACTTGGTGGTGGAACCGATCCTGGTCGACGAGGACTCGCTGCGCCGCGCCCTGGAGCTTTGGCAGAACGCTACCGGCGCCACCGCTTTCGGCGGCGATGACGACGAGGGCATGGAAAACCTGGAGATCGGCACCGACGACGACATCGCCGCCAATGACGGTGGCATCGACACCAAGGCCGACGACACGCCGGTGGTCAAGTTCGTCAATAAGGTGTTGATCGACGCGATCAAGCGCGGCGCCTCCGACATCCACTTCGAACCCTACGAGACCGATTACCGCGTGCGCCTGCGTATCGACGGCATCCTCAAGCAGGTGGCCAAGGCGCCGGTCAAACTGAACCCGCGCATTGCCGCGCGCCTGAAAGTCATGGCCCAGCTGGACATCGCCGAGAAGCGGGTTCCGCAGGACGGTCGCATCAAATTGAACCTCAGCAAGACCAAGCAGATCGACTTCCGCATGAGCACCCTGCCGACCCTGTTCGGCGAGAAGATAGTGCTGCGTATCCTGGACGGCAGCGCCGCCAAGCTTGGAATCGAGAAGCTGGGCTACGAGGACGACCAGCGCGACCTGTTCGTCAACGCGGTCCAGAAGCCTTACGGCATGGTCCTTGTCACGGGTCCCACCGGCTCCGGCAAAACGGTGTCCCTGTATACGGCCCTGAACATCCTCAACGACGACATGCGCAACATCTCCACCGTCGAGGATCCGGTCGAAATCCGCGTACCCGGCATCAACCAAGTGCAGATGAACGTCAAGCGGGGCATGACTTTCGCCGCCGCCCTGCGCAGCTTCCTTCGTCAAGACCCGGACGTGATCATGGTCGGCGAGATCCGCGACCTTGAGACCGCCGAGATCGGCATCAAGGCCGCCCAGACCGGCCACATGGTGCTGTCCACCCTGCACACCAATGATGCCCCGCAGACCATCGCCCGCCTGATGAACATGGGCATCGCCCCGTACAACATCACCAGCTCGGTGACTCTGGTCATCGCCCAGCGCCTGGCCCGTCGCCTGTGCAACAAGTGCAAGCGCCCGATGGAACTGCCGCCACATGCACTGCTGGCGGAGGGCTTCACCCAAGCCGACATCGATGCGGGTATTACCCTGTATGAGGCAGTGGGCTGCGACGAATGCACCGAGGGCTACAAGGGGCGCAGCGGCATCTACCAGGTCATGCCGATGAGCGACGAGATCGCCGCCATCGTGCTGGCGGGCGGCAACGCCATGCAGATAGCGGAGGCCGCCCAGCGCGCCGGCGTGCGCGACCTGCGCCAGTCGGCCCTGATCAAGGCCCGCAATGGCGTGACCAGCCTGGCCGAGATCAACCGGGTCACCAAGGACTGACTCCCCGTAGGAGCGGCGCGATCCTCGCCCCTGTAGGAGCTGCGTAAGCTGCGACCGGAAACTACGGTCGCATCGCGGTTCGGCAGGTCCTGGGCCTTGACGGTCGCAGCTTACGCAGCTCCTACCGTTACATCTGCAGGGTTCTGGCCAAACCCTGCGGGCCGTCACAGTGGCAAATACCGCTGGCGGCCATTACCCGCTACCATGCGGACATGACCGCTGGCGTGGGGATGCCGGCCTTGGGGAGTTGAAATGTCCGTGAGCCGTAGTGCTGTGAAGAAGGTAGCCCCGGTGGTTCGTGACACGAACCAGCTGGTGACGTTTGTCTGGGAAGGCAACGACAAGCGCGGCGTCAAGATGAAGGGCGAGCAGCAGTCGAAGAGCATGAACTTCCTGCGTGCAGAACTGCGTCGTCAGGGCATAAGCCCTACCGTGGTCAAGACCAAGCCGAAGCCCCTGTTCGGAAGCGCCGGCAAGCCCATCACCCCCAAGGACATCGCCTTCTTTAGTCGCCAGATGGCGACGATGATGAAGTCGGGCATCCCGATCGTGCAGTCGATGGAGATCATCGGCAGCGGGCACAAAAACGTGCGTATGAAGAACATGGTCAAGGCCATGCAGACCGATATCGAGGGCGGCTCCTCCCTTTATGAGGCGGTAAGCAAGTTCCCGGTTCAGTTCGACGAACTCTTCCGCAACCTGGTACGGGCCGGTGAAGGTGCCGGTGTGCTGGAGACGGTGCTGGACACCATCGCCACCTACAAGGAAAACCTTGAAAACCTGAAAGGCAAGATCAAGAAGGCCATGTTTTACCCGGCCATGACCATTGCCGTGGCCCTGATCGTCAGCGCGATCCTGCTGGTGTTCGTGGTGCCGCAGTTCGAGCAGGTGTTCCAGAGCTTCGGCGCCGACCTGCCCGCCTTCACCAAGATGATCGTGGCTGCGTCGCGCTTCATGGTGTCGTACTGGTGGATCATGCTGTTCGCCGTGGCCGGCTCGATCTTCGCCTTCATTTTCTTCAAGAAGCGCTCGCTCAAGTTCCAGCACTTCCTTGACAGGGTAATCCTGAAAATTCCCGTGATCGGCCAGATCATGCACAACTCGGCCATCGCGCGCTTCTCGCGTACATTGGCGGTGACCTTCAAGGCTGGCGTGCCGCTGGTGGAAGCATTGGAAACAGTCGCCGGTGCCACGGGCAACACGGTGTACGAAAAAGCAGTGCTTCGAGTGCGCGACGACGTGGCCGTAGGTTACCCGGTCAACATGTCGCTGAAGCAGACCAACCTGTTTCCGCACATGGTCATCCAGATGACCGCCATTGGCGAGGAAGCCGGCGCGCTGGACGCGATGCTGTTCAAGGTGGCCGAGTACTACGAGCAGGAAGTGAACAATGCGGTCGACGCGCTGGCCAGCCTGATCGAACCGATGATCATGGTGATCCTGGGCGTGCTGGTTGGCGGCATGGTCATCGGCATGTACCTGCCCATCTTCAAACTCGGCGCGGTGGTCGGCTGATCCTGCATGGCATTTCTGGACCAGAACCCCGCGCTGGGGTATCCCCTCGCGGCCGGTTTGGGCCTGCTGGTGGGCAGTTTCCTCAATGTGGTGGTCCTGCGGCTGCCGCGGCGGCTGGAGTGGTCGTGGAAGCGGGACGCGACCGAGATCCTGGAGCTGCCCGAGGTCTATGACCCGCCGCCGCCGGGCATCGTCATCGAGCCTTCGCACTGCCCGCACTGCAAGCACAAGCTGTCCTGGTACGAGAACATCCCGGTGTTCAGCTGGCTGGCCCTGCGCGGCAAGTGCCGGCACTGCAAGGCGCCTATTTCGGCCCAGTATCCGGCGGTGGAACTGCTGACCGCATTGCTGGCGCTGGTATCGGTGTGGCATTTCGGTTTCGGCTGGCAGGGTTTCGGCGCGGTGTTGCTGAGCTGTTTCCTGGTCGCGTTGTCCGGTATCGACCTGCGCACGCAGCTGCTGCCTGACCAGTTGACCCTGCCGCTGATGTGGCTGGGGTTGATCGCCAGCCTGGACAACCTGTACATGCCAGCCAAGCCCGCATTGCTTGGGGCCATCGTGGGCTATGGCTCGTTGTGGGTCGTCTGGTGGGTCTTCAAGCAGTTGACCGGCAAGGAAGGCATGGGCCACGGCGATTTCAAGCTGCTGGCCGCACTGGGTGCTTGGGTCGGCCTGAGCGGAATATTGCCGATCATCCTGCTGTCCTCGATCGTCGGCGCCGTGATCGGCTCGATCTGGCTGGCGATGAAAGGCCGCGACCGCGCCACCCCGATCCCGTTCGGCCCTTATCTGGCCATCGCCGGCTGGATCGTGTTCTTCTGGGGCAAGCCGATCATTGACGCCTACATGAAGTTCTCCGGCCTGGCGTAACCCGCGCGTAGGACCAAGCGATGAGCGATTACTGCATCGGACTCACCGGCGGCATCGCCTCGGGCAAGAGCGCGCTGGAACGCGAATTCGCGGCGCGCGGCATTTTCGTAGCGGATGCCGACCTGATTGCGCGGCAGATCGTGGAGCCGGGACAGCCTGCACTGGCGGCCGTGGCCGCGCATTTCGGGTCTTCGGTGGTGTCTGCCGACGGCAGCCTGGACCGCGCCGGCCTGCGCGCCCGCGTGTTCGGCGATGAAACGGCGCGGCGCGCGCTGGAGGCAATCCTGCACCCGCTCATCCGCACCACCTTGCTGGACCAGTGCCGCGGCGCCGACAGTCCCTACGCAATCGCCACCATCCCGCTATTGACCGAGGGAGGCGGCCGCAGCGCCTATCCGTGGCTGGACCGGATTTTGGTGATCGATGCCCCGTTCGCCATGCAGAAGGCGCGGCTGATGGAGCGTGATGGCATCGATTCCGAACTGGCCGAACGCATGATCGCCGCCCAGGCCAGCCGTGCCCAGCGGCTCGCGCTGGCCGACGACATCGTGGTCAATGACGGCTCCCTCGCCCACCTGCAACAAGCCGCCGCCGATCTGGACGCCCGCTACCGCGCCCTGGCCGCGGTAGCGACGTAGGAACGGCAAGGCGCGCAGCTACGGGAGGCTCGGCCACAACGCGCGGATGGCGGCGATGCCTTGCGCACCTTGCTGGCGGGCGTGGGGGATGGCGGAAGGCGCCAGGCCGCCGATGGCGTAGAGAGGCAACGAGACTGACTCGCGCAGAGCCGCAAAGCCTTCCCATCCCAGCACCGCACCACCCGCATGCGTGGCAGTGGGCAGCACGCTGCCCAGCACCGCGAAATCGCAGCCCAGTGCCTGGGCCAGTTGCAGTTCCGCGATGCCGTGGCACGACGCCGCGACCGGCAGGCCTTCGGGTAGCGGCCGGGCTGACAGCCCTGGCAACTGCGTGGCGCGCAGGTGGACGCCAATGCCCAGTTTGCGGGCCAGGTCAATGTCGCCGTTGACCAGCACTTCCGCCTTGGCATTTCGGCACAGGGCCGCGGCCTGGGTCACGAGTCCGGGCCAGCCGGCCTGCGACTGCCCGGCAGGCGTCCGCAATTGCACGCGGCGGATGCCGGCGGCCAGGGCCTGGGACAGGGAAGCAAGCCACGCCTTTCCGCCTTCGTCGGGTTCCGGGGTCACCAGGTAGCGATCGGGCTGCAGCAGGGCTGCGACTACCGGACGGTCGGCCGGCGGCATGGGATACCGCACAAGTTTGCCAGGCGCCACCCAGGCCAGCGCCTGGCCTTCCACCCCGCGCGGCGTGCCCTGCCAGGCGGTCACCCGGCGCACGTCCAGGACCAGGCGCTTGTCCGGGTATTGCTGCGGCACGTTGATCAGCGGCGCACCCACCTGCACGGTGATGCCCAGCTCCTCCTGCAATTCGCGCACCAGTGCCGTTTCCGGTGATTCACCCGGCTCGCGCTTGCCGCCCGGAAATTCCCACAGGCCGGCCAGGTCGCGGCCATCGGTGCGCCGCGCCAGCAGGACGCGGCCGCGCACGTCGGTGATGACGGCGGCGACGACATGGATGAATCGCTGCGGGGAAGGAGGCATGCCCCGAGCTTGCCGGGAAGCAGGCCCGCAACGCAAATGAAAAGGGCGCCTTGCGGCGCCCTTTTTTGTTTTTCAGCTCAGCTGCCCATGGCAGTGCTTGAACTTCTTGCCACTGCCGCAGGGACAGGGATCGTTGCGTCCTACCTTGGGTCCGTCGCGGGTGACCGTCGAAAAGCCCAGCTGCGCGGCTTCGACATCGGCCGCTTCCTCGTCGGCGCTGTAGCCACCGGCTTCCTGGTGCTGGAACTGCAACTGCTGCGCGCGGGCGGCCGCGATGCGGCGTTCCTCGGCTTCCAGAGCGGCCACTTCCTCCTCGCTGCGGATGCGCACGCGCGCCAGTACCGTCACCACTTCGCGCTTGACCTTTTCCAGCATCTCGGAGAACAGCTCGAAGGCTTCCTTCTTGTATTCCTGCTTCGGCTGCTTCTGCGCATAACCGCGAAGGTGGATGCCCTGGCGCAGGTAATCCATGCTGGCCAGATGCTCCTTCCAGCTCTTGTCGAGCACGGTCAGCATGATGTGCTTTTCCAGCGAGCGCATGGTCTCCGGACCCAGCTGCGACTCCTTCTCCTCGAAGTGCGCGGCCATTGCTTCCTGCACGCGGCGGCTGATCGCCTCAGCGTCCAGTTCCCCGGTTTCCTGAGGCCAGCTGGTGACCGGCAACGGCAGCCCGGCTTCGACCGCCAGCTCCTGCTCCAAGCCTTCCAGGTCCCATTGCTCGTCGACTGAATTGGGCGGCACAAATTTCGCCACCAGGTCCTCCACTACGTCGCCGCGGATGCCCTCGATGTTGTCCTTCACCGACTCGGCGTCCAGCAATTCGTCGCGCTGGTTGTAGATAACCTTGCGCTGGTCGTTGTTGACGTCGTCGAAGTCCAGCAGGTTCTTGCGGATGTCGAAGTTGTGCGCTTCCACCTTGCGCTGCGCCTTCTCGATCTGGCGGCTGACCAGGCGGTCCTCGATGACGTCGTCTTCCTTCATGCCGATCAGCTTCATCGCCTTCTGCACCCAGTCGCTGGCGAAGATGCGCATCAGGTTGTCTTCCAGCGACAGGTAGAAGCGCGAGGAACCCGGGTCGCCCTGGCGGCCTGAGCGGCCGCGCAGCTGGTTGTCGATGCGGCGAGATTCGTGGCGCTCGGTACCGACGATGTGGAGGCCGCCGGCGGCGACGACCTGGTCGTGGCGCTGCTGCCACTCGGCTTTCACGCGCGCACGGTCGGCAGCGGTAGCTTCTTCGGGCAACTCCTCCAGCGCCGCATCCAGCGACCCGCCCAGGACGATGTCGGTGCCGCGACCGGCCATGTTGGTGGCGATGGTGATGGCGCCGGGCATGCCGGCGTTGGCCACGATATGGGCTTCGCGTTCGTGCTGCTTGGCGTTTAGCACCTCATGCGGCACGCCGGCCTTGCCCAGATGCTCGGACAGCAGCTCGGAGGTCTCGATGGACGTGGTACCCACCAGCGCCGGCTGGCCGCGCGCATAGCAGTCCTGGATGTCGACCAGCACGGCATTGAACTTGCCGTTGCGGTTGAGGAAGACCTGGTCGGGCGAATCCTTGCGCACGGTCGGGCGGTTGGGCGGGATGACGATCACTTCCAGCCCGTAGATGCTCTGGAATTCGAAGGCTTCGGTATCGGCCGTGCCGGTCATGCCCGACAGCTTGTTGTACATGCGGAACAGGTTCTGGAAGGTGATGCTGGCCAGGGTCTGGTTCTCGCGCTGGACCGGCACGCCTTCCTTGGCTTCGACGGCCTGGTGCAGGCCGTCGGACCAGCGGCGCCCGGTCAGGGTGCGGCCGGTGAATTCATCGACGATGATCACTTCGCCATCGCGCACGATGTAGTCGACGTCACGCTGGTAGATCGCGTGCCCGCGCAGCGCGGCGTTGAGGTGATGGACCACGCTGAGGTTGTTGGCGCCGTACAGGCTGTCCTCTTCGCTGGTCAGGATGCCGGCTTCGCGCAGCAGTTCCTCGGCGTGCTGCATGCCGGACTCGGACAGGTGCACCTGCTTGCCCTTCTCGTCGACCCAGAAGTCGCCTTCGCCGTCCTCGGCTTCCTGCTTGATCAGCTGGGGAACGATGCGGTTCACCCGGATGTAGAGTTCCGGCGACTCGTCGGCGGGGCCGGAAATGATCAGCGGGGTGCGCGCTTCGTCGATCAGGATGGAGTCGACTTCGTCGACGATCGCGTAGTTCAGGCCGCGCTGGTAGCGGTCCTCGCGTGACATCGCCATGTTGTCGCGCAGGTAATCGAAGCCGAATTCGTTGTTGGTGCCGTAGGTGATGTCGGCGGCATAGGCCTCGCGCTTGTCGCCATGCGGCATGCCGGGGTAGACCACGCCGACGCTGAGGCCCAGCCAGCTGTAGAGCTTGCCCATCCAGGCGGCGTCGCGGCGCGCAAGGTAGTCATTGACGGTGATGACGTGGACGCCCTTGCCTTCCAGCGCATTGAGGTAGGTGGGCAGCGTGGCGACCAGGGTCTTGCCTTCGCCGGTGCGCATCTCGGCGATCTTGCCCAGGTGCAGCACCATGCCGCCGATCAGCTGCACGTCGTAGTGCCGCATGCCCAGCACGCGACGCGAGGCTTCGCGACAGACCGCAAAGGCTTCCGGCAGGATCTTGTCGACGGATTCACCATCGGCGATGCGCTTCTGCAACTCGGGGGTCTTGGCTTTCAGCGCCTCGTCCGAGAGCTTTTCGAGCTCCGGTTCCAGCGCGTTGATCTTGCCGACGCTGCGCTGCAGCTGCTTGAGCAGGCGTTCGTTGCGACTACCGAAGACACGGGTGAGCAGACTGTTGATCATGTAGGGAACCGGTTGGGAGGGAGCACCGGGCGCAATGGCTGGATGCCGGGCAGTGTGGATTCCCGGAAATGGCCTGCGCCCAAATGGAACAGGGCGCAAAGCGCCCTGTGGCAACTGCCTATTGTAGCTTGGGGCGGCAGCCAGTGAATCAAGGCTCCCATGCAGCGAACGGAGCACCCGCTGGCGCTCCGTTCGGAAAGCTGGCCTCCAGACCCGGCCGATCCTGCCCGGGGTGAACTAGCCGCGGATGAGCTTGCCGGTCGGGGTGGGGCCTTCGCCCAGGAACTTGCGCGGATTGACCACGGCGCCGTTCTCCCAAACTTCGAAATGCACATGCGCGCCGGTGGAGCGCCCGGTGGAGCCGGCCTTGGCGATTTCCTGGCCAACCCGCACCAGGTCGCCGACGCGCACGACCAGCCGCGAGTTGTGCGCATAGCGGGTCACGTAGCCATTGCCATGGTCCACGTCGACCACGTTGCCGTAGCCACTCTTGACCCCGGCGAAGCTGACCACGCCGTCGGCCACGGTGAGCACCGGGTCGCCCACGCTGGCCTTGAAGTCGATGCCCTTGTGGTATTGGCCGCCGCCGCCGAACGGATCGGCACGGCCGCCAAAGCCCGAGGTGATGTAGCTGTTGAGGATCGGCAGGCGCGAGGGCATGGCATTCTTGTCCAGCTCGCGGTTGAACAGCAGCGCTTCCAGCACCGACAGCTGCTTGCCCGAGGCGGCGAACTGCTTCTCCAGCTGGGTCACGCCCGCGTCCAGCGCCTTGGGCGCCATGTCGAAGGCCTGGTCGTTGCCGCCGACGCCGACCGGTTCATTGAAGTCGAACTCGCCGTCCTGCAACTGGCCAACGCGGGTCAGGCGTTCGCCCAGCGCGTTCAGGCGGTTGGCCTGGGCCTGCAGTTCGCCCAGGCGCGCGGCCATGGCGTTGACTTCCTGCTGGGCGCCGCGCCGGACCTGATCCAGTTCAGACTGCTGGCGCTCGGCCTTGGCCTGCAACAGCGAGACCTGGCCCATGCCGGCGGCGCTGCGGCCGCCGAAGCCGACCAGCAGGCCGGCGAAAAGCAGGAGGCCGGCACTGGCGAGCGGGCGGGCATGGACGAATCCACGCGCCTGCCGTGACATGCTGGCCTGCTTGTGCGCCAGGCGGGCGCGCGAATTGTTTAGGATGTTTTGTAAATTCATGGATACCAATGTCTGATTCGAAGTCCCAGCCGCGTCGTGCTTCATCGCCACAGCCCGCCTTGCAGGCTGCGATGACCGATGCCGCCACCGACCCGATACGCCGGGCCATGCGGCTCGAAGCGCTGGAACAGTTACTTCGCCCCTGTCTGCCTCCTGCCCTGGCCCCCCATTGCAGATTGGGGAACGTGACCGGTGGAAAACTCGTTTTTATCGTCGATTCCGCGGTGTGGCACGCCAAACTGCGCCTCGCCGCACCCGAACTGATCAACTTGGCCCGGTCCGTCGGGTTTGCCGCCACCGAAGTGGTTGCCAAGACTACGACTGCACCTTTCCAGCGGCCCCAGCCGGCCGGACTTGCGGTGAAACCAATGTCGGAGGCTTCGCGCATTGCGCTGAAAGCCGCCTTGGCAGCCCTGGAAGATCCCGTCTCCACAGAATCCGACGGGGGTGTCAAACCCCTTCCAGAGCACCGGCGCGGCCGGACGAAACGTTGAATCGGCGCGCACAGGCCGAAGCATGGTACCCACGACGGGCCCAGCGGTAGTTAGCGGTTCGTTAAATAAAAGTGAATTCACGGACATCTAACGGTCCGGGTTCACAGTTCGGGCGTTAGCGGCCTGGCGACTTACACCGCCAGGGCGGGATTGCCATAGGCCACCGGCGCCGGGGCCGCGGCGGTCTCGAAGGTGACTTCTTCCCAAGCCGAACGGTCGGCCATAAGGGCCCGGACCAGCTTGTTATTGAGCGCATGCCCGGATTTGAAGCCCTCATACGCCCCCAGGATGGGGTGACCGGCCAGGTACAGGTCGCCGATGGCATCCAGGATCTTGTGACGCACGAATTCGTCGGTATAGCGCAGGCCGTCATCGTTCAGCACGCGGAACTCGTCCAGAACGATCGCATTGTCCATGGAGCCGCCCAGGCCCAGGTTGCGCTCGCGCATGTATTCCAGATCGCGCATGAAGCCGAAAGTGCGCGCGCGCGCGACTTCCTTGGTGTAGGCGGCAGTGGAGAAATCGATCTCGGCGCGGGACTGCGAGGCCGGGATCATGGGGTGGTCGAACTGCACGGTGAAGCCAACCTTGAAGCCGTCATGTGGCACGAAGCGCGCGACCTTGTCGCCATCGCGCACTTCCACTTCATGCTTTATGCGGATGAAGCGCTTGGGCGCGCCCTGCTCCTGGATTCCCGCCGACTGCAGCAGGAACACGAACGGACCGGCCGAACCATCCATGATCGGCAGTTCGGCAGAGGACAGTTCCACATAGGCGTTGTCGACACCCAATCCGGCCATGGCCGACATCAGGTGCTCGACGGTCATCACCTTGGCCCCGTCCTGACTCAGGCCGGTGCACAGGGTGGTCTCGCTGACCAGCTCGGCGCTGGCACGGATTTCCACCACCGGATCCAGGTCGACGCGGCGGAACACGATGCCGTTGTCGACCGGCGCAGGCCGCAGGGTCATGTAGACCTTTTCCCCACTGTGCAATCCCACGCCCGTGGCGCGGATCACATTCTTGAGGGTGCGCTGCTGGGTCATGGGGCGACAGGATTGTGCTGCAAGGGGGGTCTGGATCAAGCGGACCGCGAGATTAGCACGCAGGTGCCTGAATCATATAGGAAGAGCAGCGTGGCCCCAGCCTTCGCTGCGGGAGGGCAAACGCGGCTTGCACAGGGAAAACCTGCCGGGCCGAACAGGCCCGGCAGCAAGAAGAACAGGACGGTCTTGCATCACGGACTCCCATGGCAAGGAGTCCGCGTTTAACTGGTTGCCCTTCCCTCCCGCGGTGCCGGAGGAACGGGTTGCTCAGTCCGCCTGGCGGCGCAGGAAGGCCGGGATGTCGAGGTAGTCAGGCATGTCGGCAACCGCCGGAGCGGCCGACGCAGGTGACGAGGCGGGCTCGGCACTGCCACGGCGCAGGCCCAGGCCACCCACCGCGGTGGCCACCGCGTCCATGCCGGCGTTGGCGTCATAGGCCATGCCCGTAGTGCCATCGCGGACCAGCTTGACCGGTACCCGCATCGGCTCGCGCAGGTTGAGGCCATCGTTGCGGCCGATCGGTGCGCGGGCGGCAGCAGTGCGGTTGAGGCCGGTGGCGACCACGGTGACGCGGACTTCGTCCTGCATGTCCGGGTCCAGCACGGTGCCCAGCACCACGGTGGCGTCTTCGGCAGCGAAGCCCTCGATGGTGCGGCCCACTTCGTCGAACTCGGCCATGGTGAAATCCGGGCCGGCGGTGATGTTGACCAGGATGCCGTTGGCGCCGGACAGGTTGACGTCGTCCAGCAGCGGGTTCTGGATGGCGGCTTCGGCGGCGGCCTGGGCGCGGTCGTCGCCGCGTGCCGAACCGGTACCCATCATGGCCAGGCCCATTTCGGACATCACGGTGCGCACGTCGGCGAAGTCGACGTTGATCAGGCCCGGACGCACGATCAGGTCGGCGATGCCCTGCACGGCGCCCAGCAGCACGTCGTTGGCGGCACGGAAGGCCTGGATCATGGTGGCGTTGCGGCCCAGCACGGTAATGAGCTTCTCATTGGGAATGGTAATCAGCGAATCGCAGTGGTGGCTGAGTTCCTCGATGCCCTTCAGCGCCACCTGCATGCGGCGGCGACCTTCGAACGGGAACGGCTTGGTCACCACGGCAACGGTCAGGATGCCCATTTCCTTGGCCAGCTGCGCCACGACGGGTGCCGCGCCGGTGCCGGTGCCGCCACCCATGCCGGCGGTGATGAACACCATGTCGGCACCGTCGAGTGCGGCGATGATGCGCTCGCGATCCTCGAGCGCGGCCTGGCGGCCCACTTCCGGGTTTGCGCCTGCGCCCAGGCCCTTGGTGACGTTGCCGCCGAGTTGCAGCTGGGTCTTGGCGCCGCAGTTGTTGATGGCCTGCGAGTCGGTGTTGGCGGTGATGAACTCCACCCCGTCCACGCTGCTGCTCACCATGTGCGCGACCGCGTTGCCGCCGCCGCCGCCGACGCCGATGACCTTGATCACCGCGTTCGGAGCCATCCTTTCAACCAGTTCGAAATGTGCCATGTCCGTGTCCTCGTAATAGTTATGTGGTGTATTCAATCAATCGGGTTGTTGCTCAATTCCCGTTTTTCCCTTCCCGCCTCACCCACCCGCGCCGTCGCGGATGCGCCTGCCCATGCGCGACCTCAGAACTCGCCGCGATACCAGTTCTTCAATTTGTTGAACAGGCTTCCGGTCTTGCCCAGGGGCAAGGACGGACGCCTTGGATGCTCGATCTGGCTGCCCATCAGCAGCAGGCCCACGCCGGTGGCGTGGACCGGGTTGCCGACGACTTCGCCCAGGCCGGTGACGTGCTGCGGAATGCCGATGCGCACCGGCATCTGCAGCATTTCCTCGGCCAGCTCGACCACGCCTTCCATCTTCGAAGCGCCGCCGGTCAGCACCATGCCGGCGCGGACCATTTCCTCGAAGCCGGAGCGACGCAGCTCGGCCTGCACCATCTCGAAGATTTCCTCGTAGCGGCCCTGCACGGCCTGCGCCAGCGAATGACGCGGCAGGCGCCGCGGCGGACGGTCGCCGACGCTGGGCACCTGGATGCTTTCCTCGGCCGTCGCAAGTTGCGCCAGCGCGCAGGCGTAGCGCACCTTGATCTGCTCGGCTTCGGGCGTGGGCGTGCGCAGCATGTGCGCGATGTCATTGGTGACGTGGTCACCTGCGATCGGCAGCGAAGCGGTGTGGCAGATCGCGCCCTGCACGAATACGGCCAGGTCGGTGGTGCCCGCGCCCATGTCGACCAGCACCACGCCCAGCTCGCGCTCGTCGGAAGTCAGGACCGCCACGCTGGAGGCCAGCGACGACAGGATCAGGTCATCGATCTGCAATCCGCAGCGCTGCACGCACTTGCTGATATTGGCGGCGGCGGACTGCGCGCAGACCACAAGGTGGGCGTGTACTTCCAGGCGCACGCCGGTCATGCCGACCGGGTTGCGGATGCCTTCCTGCGAGTCGTCCAGCACGTATTCGCGCGGAATGGCGTGCAGGATCTTCTGGTCGGCGGGAATGGCCACGGCCTTGGCCGCTTCCAGCACCCGGTCCAGGTCGCCCCAGGTCACTTCGCCATCACGTATCGGCACGATGCCGGGCGAGTTCTTGCATTGCACGTGGGCGCCGGAAATGGAGGCGTAGACCGAGCGGATCTCGCAGCCGGCCATCAGCTCGGCTTCTTCCACCGCGCGCTGGATCGATTGCACCGTGGATTCGATGTCGACGACCACGCCGCGCTTGAGGCCGCGCGATTCATGGGAACCGATGCCGATCACTTCGATGGGATTGCCCGGCGAATACTCGCCGACCAGCGCTGTAACCTTGGAGGTGCCGATGTCGAGACCGACGATCAGCGATTTGTCGCCTTTGCGATTCATGATGTAAGACCGTGAATTGGGAATGGTGAATGGTGGATGGAGGAAAGCGGGTCTCCGGAATTCCGGACCTGGCCAACGGATGTGGCAGATGCCTGGGCGGCCTGAGCAGCCTTCCCTGTTCCCGATTCCCCCTTCCCCGTTGCCAGCTCTCCCCAGCTCAACGCGAAACCATTGGTGTAGCGCAGGTCCGCGCGCTCCAGCGGCAACGCATTGCGCGCCAGCAGCTGCGGCAGCATCCGCGCGAAGCGGTCCAGGCGCGGGCGCGCATCGGCGCGGCCCACCACGACCTGGGTGCCATTGCTCAATGCCAGCGACCAGCTGCCGCGGCGGTCCATGACCACGCTGTCGACCTTGACGCCGATCTGCGCGAACAGTTCGCGTGACTCGTTGTAGAGCGCCACCACTTCCTTGATCTGCGTATCCGGTCCACCGAGCTGCGGCAAGGCCTCCAGCTGCAAGCCCTTCGGAATCGGAAACAGGCGGCCATGCTCGGACAACAGGCGATCGCTGCCCCAGCGCGCGAACGGCTTGTGTTCCACGACTTCCACTTCAAGCACGTCGGGCCAGCGCTTGCGTACCTCGGCGCGTTCGACCCATGCCAGCTTTTCCACGTCGTCCTGCGCTTCCTGCAGGCGCACGGCGAAGAAGCCCGGCCGGGCATGCGGCAACACCACCGCGCGCAACTGCACCGGGTCGACGCGCTGGAACTGGCCATGCACGCGCAGCCTGGTCAGCGGCCAGCGTTCGCCGCCCACCCAGCCATTCACCACGGCAACCACGGGCAGCACGACCAGCGCGATTGCCAGCAGCCAGGTGAAGATGCGCAGCGCGGCATTCATCAGCCGGCCACCTCCGGAAGCGTGGTTTCCAGGATGCGCCAGCACAGTTCCTCGAACCCGATGCCCGCCTGCCGGGCGGCCTTGGGCACCAGCGAGTGGCTGGTCATGCCCGGTGCCGTGTTGACTTCCAGCAGGTAGAAATTGCCGGTGGCGCGATCGCGCATGACGTCGACCCGCCCCCAGCCACGGCAACCCGCCGCCTTGAAGGCCTCGACCGCGATGCGGCCGATCTCGATCTCGTCAGCGCCTTCCAGTCCCGGACACAGGTATTGGGTGTCATCGGCGATGTACTTGGCGTGGTAGTCGTACCACTGGCCTTTCGGCACGATGCGGATGGACGGCAGCGCAATGTCACCCAGGATGGGCACTGTCAGTTCGTCGCCGATGACCATCTGCTCCATCAGCAGTTCGCCGGGATAACGCGCGGCCAGCTCCAGGGCGGCCGGCAGGTCGCCTGCATCGACCACGCGCGAGATGCCGACGCTCGAACCTTCGCACGATGGCTTGACGATCAGGGGCAGGCCGATGGCATGCGCAGCTGCCTGCACGTCATCGCCCTTCGCCAGCTTCCGATACGCGGGCGTGGGCAGGCCTACCGCCAGCCACACCTGCTTGCAGCGGATCTTGTCCAGCGCCAGCGCCGAGCCCAGTACGCCGGAACCGGTGTACGGAACACCCAGCGCCTCGAGCAGCCCCTGCAGCACGCCGTTCTCGCCTTCACCGCCGTGCAGGATATTGAAGACGCGATCGAACCGGTCCTGCGCCAGACCTTCAATCAACGCCGCCACGCCATCGACCGCAGTCGCGTCGACGCTGCGCGCGCGCAGGGCGTCCAGCACGTTGCGGCCGGAGTCCAGCGAGACTTCACGCTCGCTCGAGGTGCCGCCCAGCAGCACGGCGACGCGACCGAAGACCTTCGGGTCGGTGACGGTCGGCGCGGGAATTGCGAGCGTGCTCATTCGAACCTGTTCCCGCCAAAGCCGTACGCGACCAGGTCCTGGGCAACGTGGCCGATGTCGCCCGCCCCCATCAGCAGCAACAGGTCGCCGTCCTGCAACACGTCCGGCAGCACGCCGGCCAGTTCGGACACCTGGCTGACCACGACCGGTTCATTGCGGCCGCGCGCGCGGATGGCGCGGGCCAGGGATTTGGCGTCGGCGCCGGCGATCGGCGCTTCGCCGGCGGGATAGACCTCGCTCAGCACCAGCACATCGACTTCCGACAGCACTGCGGCAAATGCATCGAACTGGTCGCGGGTGCGGCTGTAGCGATGCGGCTGAAAGGCCACGACCAGGCGCTTGTCCGGCCAGCCGCCGCGCGCGGCCGCGAACACCGCCGCCAGCTCGCGCGGGTGGTGGCCGTAGTCGTCGACCAGCTGCACGCGCGCGCCCTGCGGCGTGGTGAGCTCACCCAGTTCGTTGAAGCGGCGGCCGATGCCGGTGAACTTCTCCAGCGCATTGGCGATGTCGTGTGGGGAAACGCCCAGTTGCCAGCCGATGCAGGCCGCGGCCAGCGCGTTCTGCACGTTGTGGCGGCCCGGCAGCGCCAGCGTCACCTGTACCTGTGTGTCTTCCGGCAGGCGCAGGGTGAAACGCATGCGCCCGCCCTCCTGAGTCACGTTCTCGGCGCGCACGTCCGCGTTTTCGGCAAAGCCATAACTCATCACGTGGCGCGGCGTGTCGGCGGCCAGCGCAGCAACTTCCGGATCATCGATGCACAGCACGGCCAGCCCGTAGAACGGCAGGCGCTGCAGGAATTCGGCGAACGCGGCCTGCACCTTGGAAAAATCGTTGTCGTAGTTTTCCAGGTGGTCCGAGTCGATGTTGGTGATCACCGCCATCAGCGGATTCAGACGCAGGAAGCTGCCGTCGCTCTCGTCGGCTTCGGCCACCAGCCACTGGCCGTCGCCGAGCTTGGCATTGGCGCCGGCGGCCAACAGCTGCCCGCCGATCACGAAAGTCGGATCCAGACCGCCTTCGCTGAGCACCGCGGCGGTGAGACTGGTGGTGGTGGTCTTGCCGTGCGTGCCAGCCACAGCGATGCCGCGGCGGAAGCGCATCAGTTCGGCCAGCATCGCCGCCCGCGGCACGATCGGGATGCGCTGCGAGCGCGCTTCCATCAGCTCCGGGTTGTCGTGCTTGATCGCGCTGGAGACGACTACGCAATCGGTGCCAAGCACATTGGAGGCGTTATGCCCGCGCATCACCCGCGCCCCCAGCGAAGCCAGCCGGCGGGTGGCGGCATTGTCGGCATTGTCCGAGCCGGACACTTCATAGCCCAGCGTGCACAGCACTTCGGCAATGCCGCTCATGCCCGAGCCGCCGATGCCCACGAAATGCACGCGGCGGAATTCCTGGGCCAGGTTGCCCGTGTGTTGCAGGCGGCGTTCGCGTGCGGCGGCCATCATCATGCGGCGCGTTCCAGTTCTGATTCTTCGAGGATGATGTCGGCGATACGCTCGGCGGCATCGGGCTTGGCCAGCACGCGTGCGGCTTCGGCCATGGCCAGGCGGCGCGCCGGGTCGGCCGCAAGTTCACCCAGCAGTTCCTGCAGGCGGCTTGCAAGCTGGTCGTCCTGGCGGAGCAGCACGGCGGCGCCGTGCTCGACCAGGTACATCGCATTCTTGGTCTGGTGGTCGTCCACCGCGGCGGCGAAGGGGACCAGCACGCTGCCGATGCCCACCGCGCAAAGTTCCGCAAGGGTGGAAGCCCCGGCCCGGCATACCACCAGGTCCGCCCAGGCATAGGCTTCGGCCATGTCGGCGATGAAGCTTTCCACGCTTGCGGCCACGCCCGCGTCGGCATAGGAGCGCACGGCTTCGTCGCGCATCTTCTCGCCGCACTGGTGGCGCACCGTGATCTGCAACTGCGGCAAGGCGGCCAGTGCCTGCGGCAATGCACTGTTGAGTACGCGCGCGCCCTGGCTGCCGCCCAGCACCAGCAGTTTCAGCTCGCCTGCGGATCCGGCGAAGCGTTGCGCCGGCAGCGCCAGCGCCGCGATCTCGGCGCGGACCGGATTGCCTACCGCTTCCTCGCGCGAAGCAAAGCTGCCGGGGAAGCCGGTAAGGATGCGCCGGGCGAATTTCGCAAGGATGCGATTGGTGAGGCCGGGCGCGCGGTTCTGTTCGTGCACCAGCAGCGGACGGCCCTGCAGGCGCGCGGCCATGCCGCCCGG
>Ga0123390_1114071_pt1 | contig 20442 bp, 20 predicted proteins | sample T3HHNO3metaT_FD_89918 | JGI IMG/M metagenome (GOLD analysis project Ga0123390, IMG submission 89918) | Methane-oxidizing artificial microbial communities from Washington, USA to study methane cycling - T3-HHNO3 metaT (Metagenome... | ecosystem: Engineered > Modeled > Simulated communities... | reverse complement strand
TACTGGTTCTACGACTACTGGTTCTACGACTACTGGTTCTACGACTACTGGTTCTACGACTACTGGTTCTACGACTACTGGTTCTACGACTACTGGTTCTACGACTACTGGTTCTACGACTACGAGCACCACACTTTTAGCACCCCCTAAGGTTGCAGTATTTTGCAATGGCAACATGGAGCAGTGCACAATCCCTGCAGGGGTCACTGCAAAAGTGTGGTTTGGGGTAGCTACAAAATGGACGACCAAAGAAAATGTAACAGGCAGCATCGGTTGTAATGCAACTGTGATGGGTGACCCGAAATCTAGCGCCTATAATCGTTGCTTCTACGTAGACAACAAACTGCTGGAAAAAGTACTTGATCCTAAAGGTCAAAACTTAATGCCTGCAGTGAATACAGCGCTAGCACCTAAAGCTGCGGTTGGTTTCTCAACAAAAATGCTTAAAGCAGCAACCATTCCAAAACTTGAATCGTTTCCTTATGCTGGCGCATTCCGTATGAGTTGCGAATATTCACATATGAGCAATGATGACCCGATTGTGTATCCTGGTGTACCGAATGCAACACACCATCACACGTTCTTTGGCAATACCGCTGCAAATGCATACAGCACGAATGAAACATTGCATAACTCTGGTAACACCACTTGTGCTGGCGGCATTTTGAATCGCTCAGGTTATTGGATGCCTAGTCTGATTAATACTGCTAACGGCGCACCTGCAAAACCAAGTGTGGTCGTAGTGTATTACAAGGCTATTGATGATAAAAGCGGCGCATATATTAAAGCACCTCCCGCAGGTCTGCGTATGATTGCTGGCAATGCTAAACCATTAGCAGTTGCCGATGCACAAGGCGGTTTCTACTGCCAAGACCAAACCCAAGTAATGAACCCAGCCAACTGGGGGATTATGTGGCAAGGTAGCCATATCAAAGGCACTTGTGGCGGTGCAAATCAAATGCTACGTTTGATTGTAAGTTTCCCACAATGCTGGGATGGTAAAAACCTTGACAGTCCAGACCACAAATCTCACATGGCTTATGCTTGTGGTGACGAGTGCGAAGACGCGACAGGCAAAGTGACCAAATCTGCAAACTCTTGTCCGGCTAGCCATCCTGTGGCCATTCCGAACATCACCATCAATGCAGACTTCTTCAACTTAGATGCTGCCGCTAAATACCGCTTAGCTAGTGATAATTATAGTACAGCGTATCCTGGCGGTTACTCATTACATGCTGACTGGATGAACGGTTGGGATGAAAATACGATTGGCCGTGTAGTGAAGAACTGCTTGAACAACCCTAGAAATTGCGGTGGTCCAAACTTAGGTGATGGTGAAACTTTATATGGAGTGAATCAGGACTAAGTTTCTGAACGTGTAAGGTTGTAATTCAAATAAAAAAGCCATGTGAATCATGGCTTTTTTATTGCTGGTAACTTTTAAGCTTCATTTACTTTGCTACACATGCGCATTTAATTACACACTGACATTAACGCTTTTTCCACAGAATCTTATAAATAAACCCAGGAAATGCAAACACAAGGAACAGGCTAAATGTCACTGCGTAAAACTCCCAAGCCTGCGGGTTCACCTGCCCATATGTCTTATACTCAGCATACTTGGCAATGCCACCTATCACAACATATAGCACTAGCAGCTCAAGTAGGCACCACGCCAAACTCTTGTACCCTCCTTTGAGTGGGGCTAGATAAAAGACTTTATCGGTAAACCAAGGTGAGTTTGCAGCTACAAAAGCAAGCAAAAGGATGGTGATTTGTGTCATAAGGGTATAAGAGCTTTGAAGTGCGAGTGGCTACTGCAAACTGGTGACGATGGATAAACCGCAGAGATTCATCAGCACTTGTGGCAACAACCCAATCAGTAACAATGCCAACGCATTCATGCTCAATACAAATTGCATATCGATCGGTGCATGAATCGGACTGAGGTCGGTTGGCGCATCAAAATACATCAGCTTGACGATGCGCAGGTAGTAAAACGCACCCACCACGGCCATCAATACGGCCAACACCACTGCCCAAGTAAAGCCTGCCTGCCATGCGGCCTGCAGAACGGTGAACTTTGCATAGAAACCGATTGTGGGTGGTATCCCTGCCATGCTAAACATGGTGATTAGCATCATAAAGGCGGCCCAAGGGCTGCGTTGATTTAAGCCTTTAAGGTCATCTAGCTTATCAGCTTCAAATCCTTTACGAGACAGCAACAGGATCATGCCGAAACCGGCCAATGTCATTAACACATACGCTGAGATATAAAACAGGCTAGAAGCAAAGCCATTGAGATTTGCGCTCATTAATCCGAACAACAGGAAGCCAATGTGCGAGATGGTGGAGTATGCCAACATTCGTTTCAGATTTGTTTGTGCTATCGCGCTTAAATTGCCAATGATGATAGACAGCAACGCCATGATAAGTAACATGTCTTGCCAGTCTGCCGCTAACGGGTACAGGCCCTGTGCCAGCAAACGAATAGTGATGGCAAATGCCGCAAACTTAGGGACAGAGCCAATTAATAAGGTAATAGAGGTCGGAGCGCCTTGATAGACATCTGGCACCCACATTTGGAACGGCACCGCACCAAACTTGAACGCCAACCCAGCCACTACAAATACCAAGCCCATAATCAGCACAGGATTATGTTGCCCAATATTCGATATCTCCACTGCGATTTCTGAAATATTCAGGCTACCGGTCATGCCGTAAATCATACTCATACCATACAGCAGCATGCCGGAAGCGAGCGCACCCAATACAAAATACTTCATGGCAGCTTCAGAGGCGCGTGGGTTATCTCGATCAAACGCAACCAAAGAATACAAGCATAAAGACAATAGCTCTAAGCCCATATAAATGGTCAGCATATTCTGACCGGAAATCATGATCATCATGCCCAGCATGGAAAATAGCACCATGGCGTAGTACTCACCACGGAACATATTGCGCTGCTTTTGATATTGGCGTGTATACACCAACATAATTGAGCTACCGAGATACGTCATCAGTTTGAGCACATCGCCTAAACTATCATCCACAAACATGCCGCTAAACGCATAGCTCACGCCCAATGTGTTGGTTTGAAACGTAAATACTGCTGCTGCAAACAAGGTAAATTGCGCCAGGCCGTAAATCACAAAACGGTTTTGCGGCTTGATAAATAAATCGACCAGTAAAATGAACATGGCCATACAAAGCACGGTCAGTTCAGGCAGCACATTAAGAATATCGTATTGAAAATTTTCCATCGTTAAATACTTGCTGCAGGCACACTGCTTATGATTGGTATTTTAGTGGTTTGCATATGGGTCAAAAATTCTGCACTGGTGGCTTGTAATAATGCGGTAATAGGCTCTGGGTACACACCAAAACCAATGACCAACAATGCCAACGTTGCCAGAATTATAAATTCTCTTGCGTTAATGTCGGTTAATTCAGCCACATGTGTATTGGCGATTGCGCCATAGAATACGCGTTTGGTCATCCATAACGTGTAGGCCGCGCCAAAAATCAAAGTGGTCGCGGCTAAAAAAGCTACCCAGAAGTTAAATTTAACCGCAGCTAGAATTACCATAAACTCGCCCACAAAGCCCGAGGTACCTGGCAACCCGCTATTGGCCATGGCAAATAACACGGCAAATGCAGCAAAGATCGGCATGGTATTCACTACACCGCCGTAGTCAGCAATTTGTCGACTATGCATACGGTCATACAGCACCCCCACACATAAGAACATGGCGCTGGAAATAAATCCGTGGGAAATCATTTGCACCACTGCGCCCTCCAACCCCAGCTGGCTAAACATAAAGAAGCCTAGTGTGACAAACCCCATGTGTGAAATCGAGGAATAAGCAATCAGCTTTTTCATGTCTTTTTGCACCAATGCCACCAAAGCAATATATACAATCGCAATCAATGACAGTGTGATCATGGTATTGGCAAAGTAATGCGCCGCATCCGGTGCAATCGGCATGGCAAATCGTAAAAAGCTATATCCACCCAACTTTAGCGCGATGGCCGCAAGTACCACCGAACCACCGGTAGGCGCTTCAACGTGCGCATCCGGCAACCATGTATGCACAGGCCACATCGGGATTTTGACAGCAAATGCCATAAAGAAGGCAATAAAAATCCAAATCTGCGCACTCATGCTAATCGGCAACGCATAGTAATCTGTAAGCGCAAAACTACCTGTTTGATGGTACAGGTAAATAAACGCAACCAACATCAACAATGAACCAAGTAGCGTGTATAAGAAGAATTTGATGGTGGCATACACTCGGTTTGGGCCACCCCAAATACCAATCACCAAGAACATCGGGATCAGCATGGCTTCCCAGAACACATAATACAAAATGGCATCTAAGGCACTAAATACGCCAATCATCAGGCCACTCATGATTAAAAACGCAGCCATATATTGTGCAATGCTTTTGGTAATCACTTCCCACGCTGCAATCACCACCAATACCGTGGTAAAACTGGTCAATAAGATAAGGGGTACAGAAAACCCGTCAGCACCTAAGTGGTAGTAGATATTAAACGCAGGGATCCATGATGCACTTTCCTCAAACTGGAACGTACCAATCTGCAATTGGAACCCAGTGTAGAGCGGAATCGTCACTAAAAAACTAATGACCGCGCCAACCAGAGCGACCCATCGTGTTCGATTTGCGTTTTGATCACTACCAAGCAATAAAACAATGACGCCAGCCAAAATAGGCAACCAGATGGCAAAGCTTAGTATGTGTTGATTGAATAAATTCATGTGCAACTTTTTTAGTTGATTTTAATAAAGAATGTTAAAAACAAAAACACGCCGATAATCATGGCAAATGCATAGTGATAAATAAGGCCAGACTGCAAATGACGCACTTTGCTCGATATTTTTGCAATCAAGTTTGCAGTGCCATTGACCATGGCGCCATCGATGAGTTGAACATCGCCAATCTGCCATAATTTGCTGCCTATAAAACGTGAGCCTCCTGCAAAAAAGCGCTCATTAAAACTATCGAAGCCGTATTTGTTTTCAAGCACTTGGTAAATCAAATTACATTTACGCTGAATCGTGGCAGGAATATCTGGGCGTTTCATATAAAAGAACCATGAAATCAGCACACCAGAAGCGGCTAACGCAAATGGTAGTGTCAGGAATCCATGTAACGCCATACCTGCTGGACTATGTAATAGTTCATGGTAATGGTGAGCCAAGTGCTGCATGGCCGGATGTGCGTTGGCATCCACAAAAATCACCTGATTGAAAAAATCACCAAACAGCATGGACTCAATCGCGACATAGCCCACAATTGCTGAAGGAATCGCTAGCAAAATTAACGGTGCAGTCACTACCCAACCAGGCTCATGCGGATCGTCCGTAGGCGATAGGCCATGGTGGTGATCATGATCATCGTCATGGTGTGCATGTGCATCGTGATGCACTTCACGCCACTTTTCTCTACCATGGAACACCAAGAAATAGAGTCTAAATGAGTAGAAAGCAGTGACGAACACGCCTGCTAACACAGCAAAGTAGGCAAATCCACTGCCATTGATATGCGAAAACTTCACCGCCTCGATAATGCTATCTTTGGAATAGAAGCCAGCAAAAAATGGTGTGCCAATCAGCGCGAGTGAGCCGATCAAGGAAGTAATCCAGGTAACTGGCATGTATTTTTTCAAGTTACCCATATTGCGGATGTCTTGATCATGATGCATACCCATGATGACTGAGCCAGCCGCTAAGAATAGCAATGCTTTAAAGAATGCATGCGTCATCAAATGAAAGATAGCCACTGAGTAAGCAGACGCGCCAAGCGCTACGGTCATATACCCTAATTGGGATAAGGTGGAGTAAGCCACCACACGTTTAATGTCGTTTTGAATAATGCCTAAGAACCCCATAAACAAAGCGGTGATTGCACCAATCACCATCACTGTCGACAATGCGGTAGTGGACAATTCAAACAAAGGCGACATACGGGCCACCATAAAGATACCTGCAGTTACCATGGTCGCAGCGTGAATCAATGCGGAAATAGGCGTTGGGCCTTCCATAGAATCTGGTAGCCACACATGCAATGGCACTTGCGCAGATTTACCCATGGCACCCACAAAGAGCAAAATACAGGTCACAGTCATCAACGACCAGTCAATATTCGGTAAAATCTGAACCTGCGCACTGGCTAGTCTTGGTGCAGCTTCAAATACAGTGGCATAGTCCAAACTACCAAAGTGGAATAGCACCATGCCAATGCCGAGTAAAAAGCCAAAGTCGCCTACACGATTCACTAAAAAAGCTTTGAGGTTCGCATAAATAGCAGTGGGTCTGGTATACCAAAAACCAATCAGCAGGTAGGAGACCAAGCCTACGGCTTCCCAACCAAAGAACAGCTGCATGAAGTTATTGCTCATGACCAACATCAGCATAGAGAAGGTAAACAATGAGATGTAGCTAAAGAAACGGCTATAGCCAGGATCTTCATGCATATAGCCAATGGTGTAAATATGTACCATTAACGATACAAATGTCACCACAACCATCATCATGGCAGTGAGGTTATCAATGAGAAATCCCACTTCAAAGTTAAAAGCGCCAGAAGTAAGCCAGCGATAGACTGTTTCATTAAGCGTAAAACCATGCATGGTTTGATTCAACACATAGGCAGATAACACAAATGCCAGCCCTACCCCAGCGATAGTCAGCACATGTGCATAATGCCTAGGTAATTTTCGCCCAAACAAGCCCACAATCGTTGCTGCAATCAGTGGCAGGATAGGAATCAGCAATAAAATTTTTGACATACTCATATTCATTAACCGTTTAAATGGTCTAAATCATCTACGTTAATCGTACGTAAATTACGGAACAGCACGACTAAAATAGCTAGTCCGATAGCCGACTCTGCTGCTGCCACGGTTAAGATGAAAAACACAAACACTTGGCCGGCAATATCGTTTAAGTAATGCGAGAACGCAATAAAATTCAAATTGACCGCCAACAGCATTAACTCAATGGCCATCAATAAAATAATCACGTTTTTTCGGTTGAGAAAAATGCCGACTACGCTAATAGCAAACATCAGTGCGCCCAGAATGAGGTAATGAGATAAACCGACCATGTTATTGTTTCCCCTCTGCAGGTGTATCCGTCACAGCTGGTGGCTCAACTGGCAGCTCTACTTCGGCCGGCATGCTGACGATACGTACCCTGTCTTGTTTACGCACTTTCACTTGATCTGCTGGGTTCATCGATTTATTGTCTTGGCGATCGCGCAATGTCAGCACAATGGCTGCCACAATGGCCACCAGCAGTACTACAGAAGCCAATTCGAATGGCAATAGATATTCGGTATACAGTACGCGCCCCAATTCAGCCGTATTACTGTAACCAAGCGGCTTGCTCACAGCGTGGGTAGGACTGAAATATTTGCCACCCAGTACCATGGCCATTTCCACCACCATCAGCAGGCCAATGAAACCAGCCATGGGCAAGTATTCCCAAAACCCTTCGCGCAGCTTGTCTACATTGATATCCAGCATCATGACCACAAACAGAAACAGCACCATCACCGCGCCGACATAGACCAACACCAGTGCAATACCCAAAAATTCAGCTTCTAACAATAGCCAGATACCGGCAGCCGTAAAAAAAGCCAATACCAAAAATAGCGCGGCATATACTGGGTTGCGGGTAGTGATGACACGCAAACCCGCAAACAGCAGAATGGCAGCCAGTGTATAAAAAACAATATCAGTAAATACCATGGCGATTACCTAAACGTCTTATCTTGCGCGCGGTCTGCGGCAATTTGTTGCTCGTATTTGTCGCCAACTGCTAGCAGCATTTCCTTGGTGTAAAGTAAATCACCCCGTTGCTCGCCGTGGTAGTCAAATATGCGCGTTTCCACAATGCTATCCACCGGGCAGGACTCTTCACATAGTCCACAGAAAATACACTTGGTTAAATCAATGTCGTAGCGCGTGGTTCTGCGGGTATTGTCTTCGCGCTGTTCCGATTCGATGGTGATGGCCATTGCAGGGCAAACCGCTTCGCACAACTTACAGGCAATGCAACGCTCTTCGCCATTGGGGTAGCGACGTAATGCATGCAAACCTCTAAAGCGGTTAGATTGCGGTGTACGCTCTTCCGGATATTGGATGGTGATTTTACGTGCAAAGAAATAACGTCCAGTGAGCGCCATGCCTTTCAGCAGCTCCCAGAGCATCAAACTTCCCAATGTGTTTTTAATAGTATTTAGCATATTAGTGGAACAAATAACCTAATGAGGTTTGCATCATGGCACCGACGAAAACAATCCAAACCAATGTGATTGGAATAAAAATCTTCCAGCCCAAGCGCATAATTTGGTCATAGCGGTAACGTGGGAATGTTGCACGGAACCACAGGAACATGAACAATAAAAACGCTACTTTAGCCAGCAGCCACAAGAAGCTATCTGGAATGAAGGGTACCGGTGACAACCAACCACCTAAGAACATCAACGCAGCCAACATTGATACCAGAATCATATTGGCATACTCAGCCAAGAAAAACACAGCAAACGCCATACCGGAGTATTCCACATGGAAGCCCGCCACAATCTCAGACTCACCCTCAGCCACGTCGAATGGTGCACGGTTGGTCTCAGCCACCGCACTAATAAAATACACCACAAACAACGGGAACAATGGAATGAAATACCAATGCCAGAAACCGCCAGCCTGACCCAGCACAATCTTGCCTAGATTCAAGGAGTTGGCGCACATCAGCACCCCCACCAAGGTAAAGCCCATGGCAATCTCGTAAGAAACAATTTGCGCGGCAGAACGTAACGAACCCAAAAATGCATACTTAGAGTTAGAAGCCCAACCGGCAATAATCACACCGTATACGGCTACTGAAGTCATGGCCAGAATGTAAAGCAAGCCAGCATCGATATCCGCCAGCACCATGGTGGCATCAAACGGTACCACGGCCCAAGCAGCAAACGCAGGTGCAATGGCGAGCACAGGGCCTAGGAAAAACAGACCTTTATTGGAAGCCGTTGGCAGAATGATTTCTTTGAACAATAATTTCAGGCCATCGGCTAGTGGCTGCAATAAGCCCCAATAGCCTACCCGGTTTGGGCCAATGCGCACCTGCATATAGCCAATCACTTTACGCTCTGCCAACGTTAAGTACGCAACAGCTATCATCAGCGGCAATACAATCGCTACGATTTTAATCAGTGTCCAAGTCACTGTTTGCACAGACGGCCAGTACTCACCAAAAAATTGCGCTAAAAACGCCATCATGACACCGCTTCCATCATCGTGGTTTCATAAGGCTTGTAATGTTCTTCCGTCGTTTTTTCAAGGGTGATATCCCCCATCAAATCGCCCAACCCTACGGTCAGCTCATGTGATGCTGCTACACGTACGCAACCTTTAGCCACATGGTGATCTAATTTCACTTTCAGAACAGCACTACCACGATCTTGTTTTGCCAATACAACGTCACCTTCTACCAAGCCGAGTAACGCCATTTGTTCGGCGCACATTCTAGCCATTGGGCGAATGTTGTATTTGGTTTTTTGCAACGGTGGCGAACGACGCACAATTGGGTCAGACTCGTATTGTGGGACTTCCCCAATGCGTTGCAAGCCTTCTTTTTTGATGTTAACCTGAATTTCAACCAACTCTTTTAGGTTGTTATTCAAACTGCGCCATGCTACTGCGGATGGTTTCTCGCCATTGAAGATTTTATTTTTCACTTCTTCACTGCTATTAAAATCAAAACCTTCCAGCCCCAACGTATTGGCTAATACGCGTAGTACTTTCCATGCTGGACGACACTCCCCTAATGGTTTGGTCACTGCTTGGAAGCTTTGAATACGCCCTTCCATACTCATATACGTACCGGAAGTCTCAGTAAATGGTGCTATTGGCAATAAAATATCTGCATTTTCTAGCGCTTGTGATTTATAAGCAGTCAACGCAACTACGCACTCAGCTTTGGCCATGGCGGCTTTGGCTAAGGCGGCATGTTGGCAATCCAATTCCGGCTCAATATTGAGCAACATATAGGCTTTGCGTGGCACCTCTAGCATAGCGCGCGCATGCATTCCTGTCGCACTCGGCATTACGCCCATCAAATGCATCCCGGTACTATTGGCTGCCGCTGGCAAAATACCGCCCTTAGCACCAGAGATACCAGCAATCGCTTCCGCCATACTGTACATCTCGGTAAAACGTGGGTCACTGAGCCCCATATTGCCGATAAAAATACCTACTTTTGGTGCAATCAATACCAAGTCTTCGCTGATACCAGCCAAGCTCTCGGCCATGGCCTGTGTATTAGGGCGTACACGAATCTCTTCTAATAATTGATTGAGTGATGGTGGTAGGCACAAGGAAAGCTTTTGCAAGCCAGACATGGCTTTGAGCACTTGACCCAACACATTGACCATATCATTTGGGCGCACAATCACTTTATGCGCGATATCCATCAATGGATCATTGTCCAGCGGGCTGACGATACAAAGCTCGGCGCCATTGGCAACTGCTTTACGGAAGCGTTGCGCAAGCAATGGGTGCTCATTTCGGATATTGGAACCAATCAATAAAATGCGATCAAGCTCTTCAATCTCTTGAATATTACAACCCATCCATGGCGTACCTACACGTTTGCCATCCAACCTAAAGTCGGTCTGGCGTAAACGATAGTCCACATTGCCGCTGCCTAAGCTATTGGCAAGTTGCTTAATTAAATAGCCCTCTTCCATCGTGCTATTGGGGGAAACCAATACGCCTAATGCATCTCCGCCATGTTGTGTGGTAATGTCTTTGAGCTGGCCTGCAGCAAACTCTAATGCAGTTTTCCAGTCGGTTTCTTGCCATTGTCCGTTGTGCTTAATCATCGGCACTTTTAAACGGTCTGGGCTATTGAGGCCTTCATAGGAGTAGCGGTCACGATCTGATAACCAGCACTCATTAATAGACTCTTTTTCACGCGGCAATACACGCATGACCTTATTATCTTTGACGTGTACTTCAATATGTGAACCCAAACCATCATGTGGCGCAATGGATGGGCGGCGTGTGAGTTCCCAACTACGGGCAGAATAGCGGAAGGGCTTGCTGGTCAAAGCGCCCACTGGGCACAAATCAATAATGTTGCCACTCAATTCAGAGTTCACGGATTTGTCGACATACGCTGTAATCTCTGCATGCTCACCACGGCCAACTAAACCAAGCTCTTGCATGCCACCCACTTCTTTCAAGAAGCGAACGCAGCGTGTGCATTGAATGCAACGTGTCATATCGGTACTGACTAACGGCCCAATGTTTTTATTGAACACCACGCGTTTTTCTTCTGCATAACGTGAGCCACTGGCACCATAGGCCACTGCAATATCTTGCAAATCGCATTCGCCACCTTGGTCACAAATTGGACAATCCAATGGGTGATTAATCAGCAAAAACTCCATCACGCTCTGCTGTGCTTCCACCGCGGCTTTACTGCGCGTGTAAATTTTCATCCCATCGGCCACTGGTGTGGCGCAAGCTGGCAGAGGCTTATTAAATTTTTCAACTTGCACTAGGCACATACGACAGTTGGCTGCGACCGATAGTTTTTTGTGATAACAAAAACGCGGAATCGCAATACCCACTTTATCAGCAGCATCGATAATCGTGCTGCCGTGTTCGACTTCTAATGGTTTGCCGTCTATTTCAATATTTAACATGTAGATACCGTATTGTTTATCTCGTCGCGATTACTTACCGTCAACCATGCTTTTGCCATGCTGAATATAGTATTCAAACTCTGGTCTAAAGTGTTTAATAAAACTCAGCACAGGCGTTGCTGCTGCATCCCCCAACGCACAAATAGTGCGCCCAGAGATATTATTGCTCACGTCGGTCAGCAAGTCTAAATCTTCCATCTTACCTTTGCCATCGACAATACGTGAGATGACGCGGTATACCCAACCTGTGCCCTCACGACATGGCGTGCATTGCCCGCAACTTTCTTCATAAAAGAAATAGCTCAGGCGTTTTAACGCTTTGACCATACAGGTCGTCTCGTCCATGACAATCATGGAGCCTGCGCCTAAGCTGGAACCGGCTTTACTCAAGCCATCATAGTCCATGGTCGCATCCACTATCGCACTGGCAGGCATCACCGCAGTAGAGGGCCCACCCGGAATCACCGCTTTTAACTGACGGCCTTTCCAAACACCACCGGTCATTGCTAGCAAGTCAGCAAATGGTGTACCCATTTTAACTTCGTAATTGCCTGGCTTTTCTACGTGGCCAGACACTGAGAATAACTTAGTACCGCCTGAATTCCGCACCCCCAAATCAGCAAAGGCTTGGCCGCCGTGTTGCAATATCCAAGGGATAGAAGCATAACTCTCTGTATTGTTGACATTGGTAGGTTTACCAAACACACCATAGCTGGCTGGGAATGGTGGCTTAAAGCGCGGCTGGCCTTTTTTACCTTCGATTGATTCAATCAGCGCAGTCTCTTCACCACAAATGTAAGCGCCATAGCCATGCACCGCATATAAATCAAAGCTGAAATTAGAGCCAAATAAATTTTCGCCAATGTAGCCAGCTTTACGTGCTTCAGCCAGAGCCAGTTCAAATGACTCATAATCTTGCCAAATTTCACCGTGGATATAGTTATACCCTACGCGCGCGCCTAACGTATAAGCGGCAATCGCCATGCCTTCAATTAGCTGATGTGGGTTATAGCGGATAATATCGCGGTCTTTAAATGTACCTGGCTCGCCTTCATCTGTATTGCAGACCAAATATTTGGTGCCGTCGTAGTAACGCGGCATAAAGCTCCACTTGAGTCCTGTTGGAAAGCCAGCACCGCCTCGACCACGCAAATTGGAGATTTTGATTTGACTGATTATGTCTGTGGCTTTTACCTTCTCGGTCACCAGGCGTTTTAACTGTGCATAGCCACCTAGTTTTTCATAGGTTTCTAGCGATGCCGGATTTTTCTCTGTAAGTGTGCGCAGTGTGAGTAATGTCTGGCCTTTTAAATCCGTCATCACAGGCTTCGCTGTTGCTTTCTTTAACGCAGCCATTATGGAAGCTCCTTCAAAATCTCATCCACTTTTTCTGGCGTTAAAAACTCATGCATCTGCGTATTATTGACATGCAGCAACGGTGCGCCGCCACAACAACCCATACACTCACCTTCTTTTAAGCAAAACTTACCATCAGCAGTGACTTCATTAAAGCCAATACCAAGCTTTTCTTGAAGATGGTCTACGATGACATCAGCCTCACGCAACATGCAAGAAATATTGGTACACACCGTAATTTTGTATTTGCCTACGGGCGACAACTCGTACATATTGTAAAAAGTAGCCACTTCCATCGCCGCAATTTCCGGGATACGTAAGTATGTTGCCACCTCAGTAATACTCTCTTTAGATAGCCAGCCACGCTCTGTTTGCACAATACGCAGGGCTGACATCACCGCTGCTCGACGCTGATCGGCAGGGTACTTGGTCAGTTCATACTCTATTTTTTGAATGGCTTCTTTACTTAACATAATCTTTATTAACTCACCACAGAGACATCGAAGCACAAAGAAAATCTTTTTCTCATATCACTTGAAAAAGTAAAGTTTCTAAACAAGACGAGTAGCACAGCAAAAAAATTTGCGCTGCATAGACCAACTATGTAAGCAGATTTTTTTGTGAAGCCACGCAGTATTGTGACGAAAGTTTGCTTTTTCATCGGTCTATCTCACCAAACACAATATCTTGCGTACCAATAATCGCCACCAAATCTGCAATCATGTGACCTCTTGTCATTTCATCCAGCGCAGCAAGATGCGGGAAACCTGGTGCGCGTATTTTTAAGCGATAAGGCTTGTTCGCGCCATCGGAAATCATGTAAATACCAAACTCACCTTTCGGATGCTCCACCGCGGCATACGCTTCGCTGGCTGGCACATGAAAGCCTTCGGTAAACAGCTTGAAGTGATGAATCATATCTTCCATGTTGGTTTTCATGCCTTCACGGTTAGGTGGCGCTACTTTATTGTCGTCCGTAATGACAGGGCCGGGATGCTTACGTAACCAATCGACACATTGCTTGATAATGCGATTGGATTGTCTAAACTCCTCAATTCGCACCAAATAACGGTCATAACAATCGCCATTCACACCAATCGGAATATCAAAATCTAAATCAGCATAGACTTCATAAGGCTGTTTTTTACGTAAATCCCAAGCAATACCAGAGCCACGTAACATCGGGCCCGTCATGCCAAGCGCCAATGCGCGCTCAGGCGTCACCACGCCAATACCGACGGTACGTTGCTTCCATATTCGGTTGTCCGTCAGCAGTGTTTCATACTCATCTACATAAGCGGGGAAACGGTTGGTAAAATCCTCAATAAAGTCCAATACTGAACCTTGGCGATTTTCATTGAGTTTTTTGATTTCATCGGCACTTCTAAACTTGGTTGTTTCGTGCTGAGGCATTTTATTAGGTAAATCGCGATATACGCCACCCGGACGGTAATAAGCGGCATGCATACGTGCACCAGAAACAGCTTCGTACACATCAAATAAATCTTCACGCTCACGGAAAGCATATAAGAATACGGTCATAGCACCAACATCCAATGCATGCGCACCCAACCATAATAAGTGATTGAGCACACGCGTGATTTCATCAAACATCACACGGATATACTGCGCACGGATAGGCACTTCAAGGCCCAGCATTTTCTCGATTGCCATCACATAAGCATGCTCGTTCGCCATCATCGACACATAATCCAAGCGGTCCATATACGGTACGCTTTGCAAATAGGTACGATTTTCGGCCAGCTTTTCTGTGGCGCGGTGTAACAAGCCAATATGTGGATCAGCACGCTGAATCACTTCGCCATCCAACTCCAATACCAATCGCAACACGCCATGTGCGGCAGGATGTTGCGGTCCAAAGTTCATGGTGTAATTACGAATCTCAGCCATGATGGAATCCTTCGTCGCGAATCACACGCGGCACATTATTGCGCAACTCGATGGATACCGGTTGATACACCACACGCTGCTGCACTGGGTCATAACGCATTTCAACGTTGCCTATCATGGGGAAATCTTTACGGAACGGATGACCGACAAAGCCATAATCTGTCAGCAATCGACGTAAGTCTGGGTGGTTTTCGAACATCATGCCATACAAATCAAACGCCTCGCGCTCAAACCAGTTGGCGACCGGCCAAACATCAATCAGGGTGGGGAAAACAGGAAAATCGTCATCTGCAGCAAATACACGCACACGTACACGCTGATTGAGAGAGACTGACAGCAAATGTAGCACCAGAGCAAAACGCGCGCCCTGCCACTGCCCATCTCCATATTCGGAATAATCAACACCACACAGGTCAATTAACTGTTCGAATTTCAATTCAGCATGCTCGCGCAACTTGTAACAGGCGGCGATCATATCCGTACACTTCACTTCAATGGTAATTTCCCCTTGCGCAACCGTGTGCTTGGTCAATACATCACCAAGGGCAAGTTTAATTTGTGCAGAGAGTTGTTCTAATTTGGCAGACATGAATAAGGGTTATCCAATAGGCAGATTTATCGAGCAATAGTATTGGTTCTTTTAATTTTCTTTTGCAACTGAATAATGCCGTAAAGCAAAGCTTCGGCAGTGGGCGGACAACCCGGCACATAGACATCTACCGGCACTATGCGATCGCATCCACGCACCACAGAATAGGAATAATGGTAGTAGCCACCGCCATTGGCGCAACTGCCCATGGAAATCACCCAGCGCGGCTCTGCCATTTGGTCATACACCTTACGCAAGGCCGGTGCCATTTTATTGACCAAGGTACCCGCCACAATCATGACATCTGACTGACGCGGACTAGGACGAAACACAATACCGAAACGATCCAAATCATAACGAGAGGCGCCGGCGTGCATCATTTCCACCGCACAGCATGCCAAACCAAACGTCATTGGCCACATAGACCCAGTGCGCGTGTAATTGATGACCGTATCGAGCGTGGTCGTCACAAAGCCTTTTTCTAAGACGCCTTCAATACTCATACGCCCACCTTGTGATGACTCAATCCCACTCTAGCGCACCTTTCATCCACTCGTAAATAAAGCCAACCACCAGCACAAACAAAAAGAGCATCATTGCCCAAAAACCGGCCAGGCCAATCTCTTGAATGACCACTGCCCATGGGAATAAAAATGCAATTTCCAAATCAAATAGGATAAATAAGATTGCGACCAGATAGTAACGCACATCAAACTTCATACGCGCATCTTCAAACGCTTCAAAACCACATTCGTAGGGGGAGTTTTTTTCTGAATCTGGTCGGTGAGGAGAGACCAATTTACCAAGGATTAGCGGACCCAAGCCAACACCCAAACCAACCAAAATAAACATCAAAATAGGAAAATAGTTTTCTAGCACTGGTCAGCCCTAAGCTAATTTACATCAATCATTACATTTTTTGGGTGAATGCTTACGCATCCATACTGCAGACTATTCACTTACGCTATTACTTAAATACTGCTGGTGCCGTCGGCGAGACTCGAACTCGCATGACTTTCGTCACTACCCCCTCAAGATAGCGTGTCTACCAATTTCACCACGACGGCAATTACAACACATACCTTTTAGTTAGTTTGGAATATCCTTAGCAGCGTTTTCTTTTGCTGGCGCTTGTGGCGCAGGCACACTAGGGGTATCCGCCGCTGGCAGTGGACTTACCTGTGTTGCTGGCGCTGTAGTTGCTTTCACTACGCTACCATTACCAGTACGATGACTCGCCAAGAAGGCCAAAGTTAGACTGGTCACAAAGAAAATAGCCACAAACACAGCCGTCAGCTTACTTAACACATTTGAGGAACCTGACACGCCGAAGAGGCTACCAGATGCGCCGCTACCAAATGCTGCGCCCATATCCGCACCCTTACCGTGCTGAAGCAGCACCAATCCGATCACTGCAGCGGCAGCAAGGATATGCACAACCAATATAATTTTTTCCATAGTATTTTTTCTAGATTTACAGCAAGGATTGCTCAGCCATCGCCTCACTAACATCCTCTGCCGCCTGACATATTTTGACAAAGTCTTGCGCTTGAAGAGAGCACTTACCTACCAAGCCCCCATCAATGCCGTTCACAGAGAATAATTGTACCGCATTTTGTGGATTTACGCTTCCCCCGTACAGTATTTTTAGGCTGTTTTCGATGCTTGCATCCGATTGCAAAAGCTTAGATCGAATAAAGGCATGCATTGTCTTTGCTTGTTCTGGCGTCGCTGCCAAGCCTGTGCCAATCGCCCAAATGGGCTCGTAGGAAATAATCGTATGCGCAAACACACCTGCACCAAATTGACGAATGATGGTGTCCAATTGCTTCCCGACCACCATTTCCATCACGCCAGCCTCACGCTCAATCAAGGTCTCCCCCACACATAACACAGGCGTTAGCCCGTGCTGTTTGGCTGTCATAAACTTGTCCGCAATATTCTCATCTGATTCGCAATAAGCAGTACTACGCTCGGAATGCCCAAGAATCACATATTGCACGCCAAAATCCAACAGCATCTCTGCACTTACTTCACCCGTGTATGCGCCACGCTCAAACTTGCCCATGTTTTGCGCACCCCAAGCAATAGGGGTACTACTCAGTAGCTGCTGCGCTTGTGCTAAATAGGGATAAGGCACACACACCACTACTTGTGTATGTTTGAGTGTTGAAAGCTCAGCCAGATAACCACGTAGTAGCTGCTCGTTTTGTTTAAGGCTGCCATGCATTTTCCAGTTGGCAATGACGATTTTTTGTGGCGTGGACTGATGAGAGTGAACTGACAATGGACGTGACCAATAAACGATAAGCAGCCCGAATTTTACGCTTTGCCTTACCATGCAGCAATAGCATTTTTCCAGACTTTTATAATGAAAAGCCCCTATCCATCATGGCAGGGGCCAGCTATGGTGTAACACGCTAACGAAAGTTAGCCATGCAATGCAGGGTAATCTGTATAGCCCTGCTCTGCACCGCCATAAAATGTATTACTGTCTGCTTCATTAAGTGGCGCATCTTGTTGAAAGCGCTCCACCAGATCCGGATTGGCAATATACGGCACACCATAGGCCACAACATCGGCATGTCCGCTGGCAACTGCCTGATTACCGCGTTTTTTGTCGTAACTTAAATTGGCCATATAAGCACCCTTAAATTGCTTGCGAAACACAGAAAAATCAAACGGATCCGCTTTGCCTCCACCGTGAATCCCACCTTCTACCGCATGCAAATACGCCAAGTTAAACTGGTTGAGTGCATTAGCAACATAATTAAACACCGCTTGCGGATTGCTATCGTTCATATCGTTAAACGGATTAACCGGAGATACGCGCACACCCACTTTATCGGCGCCGATGACATTTACCACTGCCTGCGTGACTTCTAGTAACAATCGCGCACGATTTTCAATGCTGCCACCGTACTGGTCAGTGCGGTGGTTTGCACCATCACGCAAAAACTGATCAAGCAGATAACCATTGGCCGCATGAATCTCTACGCCATCAAACCCAGCTGCAACGGCACTCTTAGTGGCATGCACATAGTCTTGCACAATGGCAGGCAGTTCAGAGGCATCCAGTGCACGGGGCTCTACATAGTCGACCAACCCTTGGTAAGTAAACGCCTGACCAGCAGGCTTGATGGCAGAAGGCGCTACTGGCAACGCTTGATTAGGCAATAGACTTGGGTGAGAAATACGCCCGACGTGCCACAACTGGATCACAATCTTGCCGCCTTTAGCATGCACGGCATCCGTGACCTTTTTCCAGCCTGCCACTTGGGCATCCGTGTAAATCCCCGGCAATGCAGGATAGCCATGCCCCATGGCAGAAATAGGCGTCGCCTCCGTCACAATCAAACCGGCCGAAGCACGCTGCGCATAATAAGTAGCGTTAATGGCTTGCGGCACACCGCCCTCACCGGCACGATTACGCGTCAATGGTGCCATGACGATGCGATTTTTGAGAGAAATGCTGCCTAGTACAACAGGAGAAAATAAATCTTTACTCATAGAAACCCTTTACTATCAAAATGGAGTGTTTAAGTTCATAAATCACCGACAGCTGATTACTTAGCTTTTACACCCTCAATTAACAAAGTGATTTCAATGTCATCACCCACTGGGCTATTCGCTTTTTGCATCCAAGTAAAGCCGTAGTCTGAAGCCTTGATAGTGGTATGTGCTTCAAACCCAGTGCGTTGGCCACCCCAAGGGTCTGCGCCAAAACCCAGCACTTTGAAAGGGATGGCAATCTCTTTTGTAACACCGTGTAAAGTAAACTGCCCTGTCATAACACCTTCTGTGGCGCTTTTGGCTTCCACCTTGCTACTAACGAAGGTGATTTCACCAAACTTTACCGCATCCAGATATTCTGGCTTTTGAATGTGCTCATCACGCTTAGCGTTTCTGGTGCTGATGCTCGCTACGCTGATTTTTGCATTGACACTGGAGTTCGCCAGTTGTTCGCGGTCAATTTTGACCACGCCTTGTACATCACTAAAGCTGCCGGACGTTTTTGATACCACATGGCGAATACTGAAATTGGCAAAGCTGTGACCTGCATCAATATTGTAAGTCTCTGTAGCTGCATACGCATTGGCGGTTAATGCAAAACCCGATGCAATACTGAGTGCCACTAATAATTTCTTCATACTTAAATTCCTCATATTATTTGCTCCTATTATTTTAATTAATTAGATATTTTTAGCCGTACATTTTCTTAGTGATGGTCGCAACACGCTCACCCAAGTGCTCTGCGGTGAGCAAATCACTTTGTATCGGCGCCACATCAGCACCTTCATCGGCATTGGCTTGTGCCATTGCGCCTAAAAAACTGCCCAGACGATTCAAATCGTTCACAGAACCTTTGCTGTTATTGTTACCCGGCAACAAATCCTGCCCAACCCAAATCATGCCGTGCTGTGCCGCAAACACTGCCAACTGCACTAGCGTATTCAGCTTATCGCCGCTTTGGCTGGCAGAGGTGGTGAAACCTGCTGCGATTTTGTCTTTCCAATCTCTGGTATACCAAGCTTTAGAACTCGCATCCATAAACGCTTTGAATTGCGCGGAAGCAGAACCCATATAAGTCGGGCTACCAAACACAATGGCATCCGCAGCCTTTAAAAGTTCCCATTGCTGTTGTGCTTCTTCCGCATTGAGCAAATGTACCGTCACGCCTTCCACTTTAGCTACACCACGCGCAACTGCTTGCGCTTGCGCCCCGGTATGCCCATAACCACTGTGATACACCACTGCTACTGTTGTCATTTTGTTCTCCATAAAAATATAAAATTAACTCTTTGGTTTTTAATTCCGTGATTAACTGGCGTCCCCACGGGGATT
>Ga0123390_1040079_pt1 | contig 20605 bp, 19 predicted proteins | sample T3HHNO3metaT_FD_89918 | JGI IMG/M metagenome (GOLD analysis project Ga0123390, IMG submission 89918) | Methane-oxidizing artificial microbial communities from Washington, USA to study methane cycling - T3-HHNO3 metaT (Metagenome... | ecosystem: Engineered > Modeled > Simulated communities... | reverse complement strand
TAAACGCGACCCTCAATAGTTGAAGGCTCAAAAACATTGCCTTTAAAATCCATGGATACTCTTAATGTGTTGCCGACTTTTTTCGGCAACTTCATCAGCATATTGAGCCGATGATGCTCGCCCTGATTGCTGATCGCCAGATCCACCCCATTAAACAACAACGGTCGAGCACTGCCTGCTTCATCCTGCCAGATAATTTCGCTTTGCAAGACTTCGTATTTCCCACCCTGCAATAACCACTGCGGCTGTCCGTCACTGGCTTTTAAACCGACAATAACAATGCTGCCGTCCTGTTGCCGCTTAATGGCAAGCTTGGCCCCCACCAAAGTGACCCATGACGATGACAATAAATCCCTGCTGACCAGCATATCCAGTAAGTTAATGCCCAACCGTATCTCATTAAACTGAATAGCGGGTTCTTCGTTCCCGGCAGGTGCGACGGGTGATAAATCCGCCTGGAGCGGATTTGCCTGTGTAGCGCCCGAAGGGGGATGGACTGGGGCAACCTGGGATGAAACAGCAATGTCTTTTAATACCAGTTCAGGATTAAATCCGCGCATTTTTGCGCCCAGACGGCCTATTGTTACCGGCGTGCCGACAAGTGCGCTGATACTGGTCGCCAAATCGGACTTATAGTGTTCAATCCCCGACAATAGCAAGCGTACGCCGGTCAAGCCGATAGCTGCCGCGATCAAAGACCAGAAAATGAGATGCCGCGTTGCACGCGTAATATGATGGATCATTAAAGATAAGGTTAAAGGCGAAGGACGAAAGGCGAAAGATTCATGACTAACAATTCAAGATTGAAGAATGGAACGCTGATAACTATGTTAAATAAGATTTTCAGGATGCTGGATTAAATAATCCCAAAACGGACGGAGCAACAGCTACGGCCGAAACGTTTTGCGTTGCTTAAGCGCACTGTTATCGCTTAAACATTAGAGGCGGATTTTACAAATATCGCCCCGCTTAGGAATAAGCATGAAATAATTTGAACAACTCGCGCCGTAAGTTTTCAGGGGGCGTGCAAGCTTTGCTTGCGTTTGCAGGCGAAGCCTGCACTCCGGCTATTGGCAACTGGCTCAAGTTATTTTGTGCATGTGCCTTAATTGCCTGATTATCCACACTCATCATATTCATCTACGTTCTATTGTATTTTGCCGCATATACTTTTCGCCTTGAGCCCTGCGCCTTAAAGCAACACCACATCATACTGCTCCTGATTGTATTCAGCCTCGGCCCTGAACTTGATGCGTACGCTCAAGAAGACTTCCAGTTCAGCCAGCATATCCGCTTCCTCATCAAGCAGCATCTCCACCACTTCATTGGATGCCAGAACCAATATCTTCTTAACTTTGTACTGCCGAACTTCGCGAATAATCTCCCGGAATATTTCCAGGCACATGGATTCTGCGGTCTTCAAAACGCCCCGACCGCCGCAGGCGCTACAAGGTTCGCAAAGTATATGTTCCAGACTTTCACGGGTTCTTTTCCGGGTCATTTCCACTAACCCCAGCACCGAAACTTCGGTAATGTTGGTTTTCGCGTGGTCTTTTTCAAGATGCCGCTCGAACGCCTGCAAAACCTGTTTTTTATGATCTTCGCTTTGCATATCGATAAAATCGATAATAATGATGCCGCCGAGGTTTCGAAGCCTGAGCTGTCTGGAAATGGTCTGCGCCGCTTCAAGGTTGGTTTTAAAGATAGTCTCTTCGAGGTTACGGCCGCCGACATAGCCGCCGGTATTCACGTCGACTGTGGTCATCGATTCGGTCTGATCGAACACCAGATGCCCGCCCGATTTCAGGTTGACTTTGCGCTCCAGCGCTTTTTGGATTTCATCTTCGACGCTGTAAATATCGAATACCGGGCACTCGCCGGTGTAATGTTCGATAACCGGCACGATTTCCGGCGCAAAAATCTCCGCAAATTCAACCAGGCGATGATAGGTCTCCCTTGAATCCACACGGACTCTTTCGATGCCTTCCCGATACAAGTCCCTCAAGGTTCTGATGCTCAGCGGCAAATCCTTGTGGATGAACTGCTTGGGCTTGGCGCCGGCAATCTTGGCGGCGATTGATTCCCACAATTTCAGCAAAAACGTCATATCGGCAATCAATACCGTTTCATCCACGCATTCTGCCGCGGTTCTTGCAATAAAGCCGCCGCATTTATTCTCCACCCTGAAAGTGTCAAGGCAAGTTCTTAACCGGACGCGCTCGGTCTCGCATTCAATCCGCTGGGATACGCCGGAATTGTGCGCGTAAGGCATGTAGACCTGAAACCGCGACGGAATAGATATTTCTGTCGTTAAGCGTGCGCCTTTGCTGCCCAAAGGATCTTTGACCACCTGCACGATAATATGCTGACCCTCATGCAGGTAATGCTCGATGTTTTCCGAAGCTTTTTTTTCCAGATCCTTGGCGCACAAGTCGGAAAGATGTAAAAACGCCGCCCTGGGCAAGCCAATATCGACGAAAGCCGCCTGCATACCGGGCAGAACCCTGCACACTTCGCCTTTATAGATGTTACCCACCAAACCCCGCTGCCGGGTTCTTTCAATGATCAATTCCTGCAAGACGCCGTTTTCAATAACCGCAACGCGCGTCTCTGGCGGGGTAACATTGATTAAAATTTCTTCACTCATTTGAACAACCCGATTCCTTGCCTGGATAAAAGATCCGCAGTTTCAAACAACGGCAAACCGACCACGCCGGAAAAACTGCCGCTTATCGACTCTACAAATACGCCGCCTATGCCTTGAATTGCATAACTCCCGGCTTTATCGACCGGTTCGCCGCTTTGCCAGTAGGCCGCTATTTCGCATTCCGTCAGCACTCTGAAAGTCACCTCGGTAATACTGACCGCTTGACCATGTTCCCGGCCCCTGAGCGAAATCGCGCTATAAACCCGGTGCATTTTACCGGACAACTGTCTTAACATGGCAAGCGCATCCTCCCGGTCTTTGGGTTTTCCCATAATCAGGTCGCCCAAAACCACGGCGGTATCCGCGGCCAGAACCGGCAAGCTGTCGCCCAATTGCGCAAGGCATGCCGCCGACTTCTCGGCGGCCAGTCGCTGCACATAGTCCAGCGGCGTTTCATTGGGCAAAGGCGTCTCGTCAAGATCGACCGGATTGACTCTATAAGCAACCTTAATCTGATCCAATAATTCCTGTCGGCGAGGAGAGGCTGAGGCAAGAATAATCTGTGCAGTCATTAGCGATGATAAGGATGGTTGTGGAGAATGCTCCAAGCACGATAAAGCTGTTCGGCGACAACGATACGCACCAGCGGATGGGGAAAGGTCAGTTTCGATAAACTCCATGATTCCCGCGCCAATTGTTTGACCGAATCCGCCAGACCTTCCGGCCCGCCGATCAACAACGAGACATGCTGCCCGCTTTCCAGCCAGCGCTGCATCGCTTCCGCCAATTCGGGCGTCGTCCAGGGTTTGCCGGGGATGTCCAGGGTTACGACATGCGTGCTTTGCGGAATAGCCGCGATCATCCGCTCTCCTTCCTCTTTGACAATCCTGGCGACATCGCTGTTCTTGGTGCGTTTGCCCGGCGCAATTTCCTTAAGCACCAATTCGCATTCACGGGGCAGCCGTTTGGCATATTCATCGTAGCCCTGCTGTACCCAACCCGGCATACGATTTCCTACTGAAATCAGATTTATTTGCATGCGGTGCAGGATACAGGAGAACAGGCTTGAGATGCAATGCGGTCATATCCTGTAACAAAAATAGCACGCTAAAAAACTTAAGAAATGGGCTTATCAGCCGCTATATTGAAAAACCGACACAGGAGTAAGTACCGTGAACATTAAATATTTAAAACCCGCATTCGCCACGCCCGTTCCAGGCAAGCTTGCGACATGCACACCATCCCTGGCGATAGCGGGGCTAGTCCTCAGCTTATTGATGACCGCTTGCACTACGGCCAAAGCGCCGCCGACTGTATTTCTGCCGCATAAAACCATAAGCGCCATAGGCTATGGCACCGTCGAAAAAAGCGATCGGTATTCGCGCTCGCAAATTAAATTAATGGCCATGAGGGCATCTAAAATGGATGCTTACAGAAGTTTGGCCGAGCAGCTTAACGGCATTCAATTGCGCGGCCAAACTGCTGTCGAAAATATGCAAGTCACACATGACAGTTACCAGGTTTATCTTAATGCCTATTTGCGCGGAGCAAGAGTAAAAAGAACCTCGCCTATCGGCAGCGACATCTACGCCGGAGATGATACTTTTGAAACGGTTGTAGAGCTTGATTTGACACCGAGATTCTATGAATGTATTAACGGTTCTAGCGAATTGATTAATCAGTGTCTTCAGCAAAACCCGGAAAGTCCGGCGCCCAGTTTTGACCAAAACCCACCCAAGGTATCGAGCATTAATCCAGGATGTAATGCCATAGATTGTTACAGTTATCCTAATACCAAGGGATTTAATCGGAAATAATCCGACCAAAATCAAGTTATTGGGGAGTAATTTTTTTGTATTCCTGAGCGGTTTATAAAACGGTTACGCCACAAACACTCGCTTTGAAAATTGTCTTAAATAGCGTTTAATGACGGCTGGTAATTACTCACCGCAACAAACCGGTTTAGTCAATGGCAAAAATATTATTCAAATGCATCTTGGTATCGGTAATTTTACTAGGCCTGTCATGCGCCAATGTCCAACCTCAGGCTCGTGCTAATGCAGTCACCGTTGAAGGTCAGGCGGTCATTAACAAAGGCATGCCCCTATTAGCTAAAAAACAAGCATTGCAGGATGCCATCCGTCAGGCATCCATGCAATCGTCCGTTAATATTCACAGCCAGACTTTGGTCAGCCAAAATAACGTTTCGCTTGATACCGTTTCCATGCGCACCGCCGCTGACGTGAGCAATACTAAAATCATCAAGGAATGGACTACCGATAATATTTATCATGTTGTAGCCATGGTGGAGTTATCCGCCGACAATTCCTGTACCGCCCACCATCGCAAACGCATTCTCGCAACAGCCTTCCCTTTAGTTAAGCAAGAGCAGGTAACCGGTTATGAATCACAGGATTTATATAGCGGCATTCCACGCGAGCTTAATAACCTTTTAATCGAATCCGGCGATTTTATCGGCACCAACGCCACCAATATCAATTTATATCCGAGAGCCGACTTGGCCCCGGAATCACAAGACCAAGCAGCTTACCGTCCCTCAAAAGTGATGCAAATAGCCGCGTCAAACGGTGTGCAATTCGTGCTATCGGGCGTGATTAGGGATTTGGAAGTCGAATCCACCGAATACATGAGCGGCGCAGGACCTTTGGCATTCGCCAGAAGCTTGGCCCGCGAAGTTGTAGCCAGACGCGGCATTGGAATTGATGTTTATGTACATGACGGATTTACCGGCGCATTACTGTTCCAACAGCGTTATGTTGATACCGTCATCGGCGACATATGGATCCCCGCAACTTATACGGTAGGGAGCGAGCGTTTTAACTCCACTTCAACCGGTGCAAAAATAGCCCGAATTATAGATCAGGCAAGCACTGATATTCGCAGGGCATTAAGTTGCTACCCCTTTACAACCCGTATTGTTGAAATCAAGGATAATAAAGTGTTTATTAATGCGGGCGCGCAGGAAAAAATTAATGTCGGGGATCAGCTAGTGGTTTATAGTACGGGTGGGGATGACTTAAATCTTGATGGCGGCCTCGGTTTTATAGGTAAAGACAAGCAACCGGCCGGCGTACTGACCATCCACACTATCACTCCGCGTTACTCTATAGGCAGTTTGGAAGTCCCCGCCCGTGAACTGGGCGTCAAGGTTGGCGACTGGGTGAAATCCTGGTAAACAGTTCATCACAAGCTAGCATTGCTATACTGATAGCTTTAGACTATATATTTACTTTACATTTACCAGAGTCCATCATGGAAATTAAATCAAGTTTTTTCGGCGAACAAACCATTGACCCCAGCACTATCATTAGTTTTCCTAACGGAATCCCAGGCTTTGAAGATCAAACCCGTTTCAAGCTATTTCATCAGGAAGGCGGCAATCCCCTCATTTTCTGGCTTCAATCATTAGATGATGAATCTCTTATCTTTTCAGTTGCTCAGCCGTCTATGTTCAATATCAATTACAACTTTGTATTAAACGATGCAGAAGAAGCCACATTGGGAATTGAAGATACCGCCGACGCACTTATCTTGATCATTCTGCTTAAAGACGAATCCGATCAACCCACCGTTAAAGGCTCCATTAAATCTCCGCTGGTTATTAACAGTGCAAAGAAAATAGGTCTGCAAAAAGTGCTTACTCAAGTAGAACAAAGCATAACGTTGACTGACGTTAGTAATGAAATTAATGTTTCTGAAAGTGCGTAAAGCCAGCAAGCATTATGCTGCTTCAAAAAGAGGCGTGTTAACCGTTTTTTAGCCGCGGACTTAACAGCTCTATTATTACTGCCGCTTTTTAGCGGCAGTTTTGCTGCAGCGGCAGATACTTCCTCCTCGGCAATTGCGCTCCCGCATTACTCTACTACACGCCATCCATGGCGTTATGCAATATCTGCATTCACCACATCCCTGTGGATTATGTAGGCAAGGGGTGTGAGCATGGATGCAGGAGGTAGAGCAACGCAAGCTTTTCAATATGCCTGACATCAGGACAATATCCGAGCCCCCATGCATACTGAGAGCTATACAGATTTCCAGTGAAAAAAACCTACCCTATTGATAATTCTACTTATTCATTCAAGACATTGCCCGCGCTAATCCGGGGATGCTCAAAAACAGCCTCCAATACAGGCAATCAGGCAGAGGCAGCCTGAACGGGAATGGAACTGGCCGAACGCTGAACCTGGTTCTTTTCATTAAAATAAATCAGGGTAGGCTTATGATTTTCCGCTTCCTGTTGATCCAATATTGCAAATGCGCAAACAATAATCAGGTCACCGGGACACGCCAGACGGGCAGCCGCACCATTAACTGAAAACAACCCCGATCCTGCTTCGGCACGAATGGCATAGGTTGTAAAACGCGCACCATTGTTGATATTGTAAATCTGTATCTGCTCGTATTCCCTGATACCAGACAAGTCGAGAATATTGCTGTCAATCGCACAAGAACCCTCATAACCCAATTCTGAATGAGTCACCGTGGCTCTATGTAATTTCGCTTTAAGCATCGTGATTTGCATAATAAAACACTATAAATACCCTTGAGAACCGCGCATTATCCATTATTAGCAACAATGCATCAACTTTTAGCATTTTCCAAACCGCACAAATTCTGCTAATGCCTATCTGGAAAAGCAAATATTATCGATTAACCGAGTTTTGCCGAGCCTTGCCGCCGTCAGCAAAACCAACTCCATATCATCCGTCCCTGCTCTTTTTAAATCACTCATCCTGCACACACCAAAATAATCCGGCTGAAAACCTGATTCCTGCAAAAACAGCAACGCCCTGCGCTCTATTTCCTCATAAGATTGCTGCCCCGCCAAAACCGCATCACGCGCAACACATAAGGACTGATACAGTTTTGCAGCGACTGTTTTTTCCTCTGCAGTTAAATGGCCGTTTCTGGAACTCATCGCCAAACCGCTTTCTTCCCGAACCGTTTCTACGCCGATTATTTCAACAGGAATATTCAAATCCCTGACCATCGTCCGTATCACCGTCAACTGCTGAAAATCTTTTAAGCCAAATAAGGCAACATCCGGTTGCACCATATTGAATAATTTACAAACAACCGTTGCAACACCGTCAAAATGCCCCGGCCTGGACGCTCCGCAATACTGTTCAGACAGACCGGCTACCGACACGACCGTCTTGGCATCCGGCGCATAAACTTCTGAAACAGCCGGTTGAAACAACAAATCCGCACCGGAGGCATCAAGCTTTTCCTGATCTTCACGCTCGGTGCGGGGATAGGTCTCAAAATCCTCGCCGACGCCAAACTGGGTAGGGTTTACAAAGATACTGACAACCACCCGATCCGCTTTTTTTAAGGCTTCATTCACCAGCGTTAGATGCCCCGCGTGCAAATTGCCCATCGTTGGCACCAATGCAACGCTCTGTCCTGCCAAGCGCCACGCTCTAACGGCATCGCGTAATTCTAATACGGTATTAACTATGCGCATAAGCCTTAAAAACTATGTTCAACGGCGGGAAACCGGGATTGCTTGACCGCCTGGTGATAAGCTTGATAGCTTCCTCGATATTCGCCGCGTCGCTCATGAAATTCCTGGAAAAACGCGGGCGTTTGATTGTGCCGATATTGAGCATGTCATAAAGCACCAGCACCTGTCCGTCGCAGTCTACACCGGCGCCGATGCCTATAACGGGAATCGTTAACTGCAAACTGATCTCTTTAGCCAAGCTTGCAGGAACGCACTCCAATACCAGCAGACTGGCGCCCGCTTGCTGTAATTGCTGGGCATCGGCAAGCATTTTTTCGGCAGCCGCCTGTTCCTTACCCTGAACCTTGTAACTGCCCAATTGATTAATCGATTGCGGCAACAAGCCCAAATGCCCGCAAACCGGAATACCCTGATCGACCAGAAACCTGACGCAATCAATTCTCGACCCTTCCAGCTTAACCATTTGCGCGCCGCCAAGCTGCATCAATTTAGCCGCATTTTTGGCCGCCATAACCGGCGTGGCATAAGTCATAAACGGCAAATCGGCGATGATAAAGGCCCGCTGCCTGGCCTTGCTGACACACCGGGTATGATAAACCATGTCCCTGATAGTGACCGGGAGCGTTGTATCATGCCCCTGGACAACCATACCCAGAGAATCCCCCACCAGCATCATATCGACACCCACCTTGTCGATCAGTGCGCTAAACCCCGCGTCATAAGCGGTTAAGCAGGAGATTTTCTCGCCGCGTTGTTTCATGGCGGCCAGATCGGTAATCGACAACGGCTTTAGCGCAACGGTGGAGGAATATTGATTCATGTTATTCAAAGAAATATCGGATTTACTGGAGCAGGAATCAATCCAGCCGTTTCAGTTCATTCATCGGACATTGGGCAACCAGGTCGGCAATATTGCCTTTCCCGGGTACCACCAATTGCGGAGCGATTTCAAACAAGGGATACAAGACAAAAGCCCGATCAGTCAGTCCCGGATGCGGCACGATTAAATCAGGATGTTCAATGAGCTGATCGCCATAGATCAACACATCCAAATCCAGCGTTCGTGCTCCCCAGCGTTCGGTTTTTCTGACTCGGCCGTGGTCGTTTTCGATGCGTTGCAGGCAACGCAACAAATCTATCGGCGGCAAATCGGTTGCGACACATATCACTGCATTAACGTAATCAGGCTGATCCTGCGGCCCCATAGGCGCACTATGATACAAACTGGAAAATGCCAGCTCCTGCACTCCTGCTATGCGCGTTATTGCAGTGCGTGCTGATTTTATTTGTTCGGCGGGGTTTGCAAGATTACTGCCTAAACCTATATAAGCAGTTATCAAATCAGCTTTTGGATTTTCCATAGCTATCGAATACGTTAAGATTCTGTTTTTGGAGTACTATCTTTACCTTTTCTAGGATAGCTTCTTTTGCGCCCCGGCTTGTTACTTTGGGCGTTGCGCGGTGGCTGGGTCATTTTTCTTTGCTCGTTTTCACTGGCATTCTGATACTTGGTCCACCACTCGGCCAACTCGGGATCGGCCCCTCCGGTCTCCGCGCGCAGCACCAAAAAATCATAGCCCGCTCTAAAGCGAGGATGGCCGATCAAACGACTGGGTTTAGAACCGATACGCGCCTTAAACTTGGGCTGCATATTCCAAACCTCACGCATAGCCATACTGATATGACGCGGCAGAGCCGTACTTCTAATCTGCCTGGCAATAACCTCACTGGCCGCATCCTGATAGGCGACAAATTCAACTTCGCCTTGCGCCATTTTTTCTTTGGCCAACATCCGCACCGGCTCCCACAAAAAGGCCGCCAATAAAAAGTAAGCCGTAACCGTTTTACCTTCCGCTATCCTCTTGTCCGAATTTTCCAGCGCTTTAATCAACAGTAATCGGGGGAAACCGCTGTCTTCAACCGCCAAACTGTTCTCCGTGGAAGGAAACAGCACTTGAAAAAGCCCGTAATGCCTGAGCATTTCAAAAGTTTGCAGCGCATAACCGGATAAAAACAATTTTAACGCTTCATCATAAAGCCGGGCGGACGGTATGCTGGCCAGTAACTGAACATCGTTGTGTATCGCCTTCTCGCAAGCGCTATCCAGCTTGAAACCGAGTTTTACGGCAAAGCGCACCGCCCTCAGCATGCGCACCGGATCTTCACGAAAGCGCATTTCGGGATCGCCGATCAGCTTGAGCGTTCCGGTTTTATGGTCAGCCATGCCGCCGACATAATCGACTACCGAAAAATCCTTGATATTGTAATAGAGTGCATTGACGGTAAAATCCCTGCGCCAAACATCTTCTTCAATCGTGCCGTAGACATTATCCCGCAATAATCGCCCTTCCTTGTTGAGCATCTGCTTGTCGTTCTGCTCTTCTCCCGCACCTCGAAAAGTCGCAACTTCAATAATTTCCCGGCCAAAATGCACATGGGCCAGGCGAAACCTGCGCCCGATTAACCGGCAATTACGGAATACTTTTCTGACTTGATCAGGATCGGCATTGGTAACGACATCAAAATCCTTGGGTTCCCGCCCCAACAACAAATCACGCACACAGCCGCCGACAAGGTAAGCATCGAAGCCCTCCTTTTGCAATCGGTACAAAACCTTCAGCGCATGCTCGCTGATCTGGGCTCGTGAAATATTATGTTCCGCACGCGAATAAATTTTGACGCGTGCGTCGACCGGTTCAGCTTCATTTCTGGCTGACGCTTCGACCCTGCTCAGTACGGGCTTAATAATTTTTTTAAAGAAGTTTAAAATAGTCTTCACACCTTGTTTATTTTTCTAATTATTTTGATTATATCATTGCTAATGAATTCTAACCCAATCCGCAAGTTTCTTTTACATTCCCCTTTTGAATGGAGTAGAATCACCATTCTGATTTTTTTCAAGCAATTCTAATTACATCACGTTGCGCGCACCAGATAAAAGATCAGACCACCATTTTTTAAACACTCGCACAATCATTAGCGTGCTTGACTGGAATTTGTTATGTTCAAAAAGATTCTTAATAGCTTAATTGACCAACCTTTGTTAACCAGCCTTTTTGCAACAGATTTTTTCATTCTTCTGTTTCATAGACCGCCATTTTTATTTTCTCTCGTGATGCTGGGAGCGCTCATGGCTATGTGCATGTATTTCGGTCAAAAACTGGCTTTATTTAAAATTTAATTGGTCGATTCTACAAAGAATATACAGCAAAAACCAGGTAACGCCCCCATTTCCAAACCTGGTTTTTTACGTCGTCTGACAGCAACACTCTACGACCTCCTGCTACTGATCGGCGTTTTATTTGTCGCGACCGCACTATTGCTACCTTTAAATGGGGGTGAGGCTTTCTCTGCCCAACAATTCTTTTTCCCCCTGTATCTACTGCTAGTCAGCTTCTTCTTTTATGCCTGGTTTTGGACTCATGGCGGGCAAACCCTGGGCCTGCGCGCCTGGAAAATAAAAGTACTCACGCTGGATATGAAACCCATCAGCTGGAAACAAGCTTTGCTCCGTTTCATGGTCGCCATCGTATCATGGGGATTTTTCGGACTGGGTTTCCTGTGGATTCTTATTGATAAAAATCAACGCAGCTGGCACGATCATCTATCCCAAACTGCCCTTTTTTTTGATACTCGCGACACACATCCTTAAGCCATTACAAAACATCAAGCCTCATACCCTCCAAACAATAACACGTGATGTCATCATGAATTGGTTTACTAAACTATTTTCCAGCCGCCCCAAGCACACGCCCCCGGAAAAGAAACCAAACATCGCCCCCCTCGCCAGTCCAAATAATCCGCTTACCTGTTCGGAACCGGTCTTCACCGAACGTAAAAAACTCCCGCTGGCAACGCTAAAAAAACTGGCGCCGCTTCGAGACATGGACGACGCCTATGTTGAGCAATTGGCTCACACTACACTAAGCTATTCTCAGGGTTCTGTAATTTTCAGGCTGGGTCAAAAAGCCAATTCAGTTTTTTATCTGCTCGAAGGCAGCGTCGAACTTCAACCGGATAGCGACAACCGCTATACCCTGTCGGCAGAATCATCGCTAGCCAATTTGCCGCTTAATAGCGGTAAGGTTTGCGGAGCAACCGCATTCGCTAAAACGAACGTCACTATTTTGGCGATTTCAGGAGAATTCATCTGCCACTGGTCGGGTAAAAGCCTCCAACAGTCTATTGCCGTTGAACTCCTTGACATTGACTTGCCCGAACAAATTGCCGGCAACCGCTTTTTTACCAGCTTTTCTCACGCCTACCGGGAAAATAGATTAAGCCTGCCCTCATTACCCAATGTCGCTTTAAAACTGAAAGAAGCGATGGAGAAAGATTTAGGCATCAACGAGGCTGTAAAAATTATCGGGGTCGATGCATCCATCGTAGCCAAGCTGATCCAACTCGCCAACAGTCCTCTATACTCGCCCGTATCACCGATTACCAACTGCCACGCCGCTGTTACCCGATTGGGCCTGGATCAAACGCGCAAACTGGTCATGGGCATCAGTCTAAAACAATTATTCAGCTGCAATAACCCGCAACTGATGGAAAAAATGCAAACCTTGTGGAAAAACAGCCTCTATGTATCAAGCTTGAGTTTTGTACTTGCACAGGAAAACGGCACAATCAACCCGGAAGATGCCCTATTGGCCGGACTGGTCAGCGACATAGGCACGATACCGATATTGCATTTTGCCGAGCAGAATCCGGATGAATACCCGAATTTAGATGTATTGGAGTCGGCCATCCCGTTTTTGAATCCTTCAGTCGGCACCCTAGTGTTGCACACACTGGGCTTTTCTACAGAATTAGCAGGCATCCCCAAGCACGCCGAGGACTGGTTCTATGAAAGCGAAGGCGATAAGCTGAATCTGATTGATATAGTCATACTCGCCAAATTACACAGTTATTTCGGCACCAACAGGGCCAAGGAAATACCGTATATGAACTCGATACCCGCCTACACTAAACTTAAAAACAGCAAACTAACCCCCGACTTTTCCTTGGACGTACTGCACAAAGCCAAGCATCGCATCAATGCAGCCATGAACTTTCTTTCCTGATACCACTATGAATAATCCTTTATTAGCCAACTCCACACTGCCGATGTTTTCCCAGATCAAACCGGAACACATCGTACCGGCCATTGACCAACTCTTGGCCGAAGCCCGCTCGTCTGTAGAACAGCATCTCCAGGCCACACAACATTACACGTGGAAAAACCTGATCGAACCCCTGGAAGATGTGGACGATAAGCTCAACAAAGCCTGGTCTCCGGTCAGCCACATGAATTCCGTAGTCAACAGCGACGAATTACGTGACGCCTATAACGCTTGCCTGCCCAAGCTCAGCGCCTACTCGACTGAAATGGGGCAAAACGAAGCCTTGTTTAAAGCTTATCGTTTTATCGCCGACAGCGATGAGTTTGCGACGCTGGACACCGCCCAGCAAAAAATCATCCGCAACGCCCTAAGAGATTTCAAATTGTCCGGCATCGACCTGGATAACGAAAAAAAGCAACGTTACAAGGATATTAGTCAGGAATTGTCCGCGCTCGCCAGCAACTACGAAGAAAACCTGCTCGATGCAACCAATGCCTGGAGCAAGCTGATCAGGGACGAACAGGATCTGGCCGGACTACCTGAATCCGCCTTGGCCCAGGCCAAACAGACCGCCGAAAGCCATAATGAAGACGGCTGGATGATCACCCTGCAATTCCCGTCCTATATTTCGGTGATGACCTACGCCGACAACCGCGAATTGCGCCGCGAACACTACGAAGCTTTCGCAACCCGTGCGTCCGACCAAGGCCCCCATGCAGAACAGTGGGACAACAGCGAAAACATGGAAAAAATCCTGGCTTTGCGTCATGAAAAAGCCCGTTTGCTGGGATTCAACAATTACGCGGAACTGTCGCTGGCGACCAAAATGGCGGAAAAGCCGGATGACGTGACCCACTTCCTGGAAGATTTGGCCGACCGATCCTGGCGACATGCACGCAAAGACTTGGCCGAACTGCGCGAGTTCGCCAAACAATACTACGGCATTAACGACCTGCAATCCTGGGATATGACCTACTATTCGGAAAAAATGCGCCAACATTTTTACCAGCTGTCGCAGGAAGAAGTTAAAACCTATTTCCCGATCACCCGCGTCCTGCCCGGCCTGTTTGCAATCGTAGAAAAACTGTACGGCTTGCAAATAACCGAGATCAGCGACTTCGACAGCTGGCATCCCGATGTGCGTTTTTTCCAGATCCATGACCAAACCGACCAGCTGCGCGGTCAGTTTTATCTCGACCTTTACGCCCGCGCCAAAAAACGCGGCGGGGCCTGGATGGATGATTGCGTCAGCCGCAAGAAATTCGACGACACCATTCAAATCCCGGTCGCCTACCTGACCTGCAACTTCACCCCGCCGACCGGCGATACACCGGCATTGCTGACCCATGACGAGGTGACCACCCTGTTCCATGAATTCGGCCACGGTCTGCACCACATGCTCACCCAAGTTGATCACCTCGGCGTCTCCGGCATTAACGGCGTGGAATGGGACGCGGTCGAGCTGCCCAGCCAGTTCATGGAAAACTGGTGCTGGGAAAAGGAAGCGCTGGCGCTGATGTCGGGCCATTATCAAACCGACGAGAAATTGCCGGATGCCTTGTTTGATAAGATGATCGCGGCCAAAAACTTCCAAGCCGGAATGATCATGGTACGGCAACTGGAATTCAGCCTGTTCGATTTCCGAATCCACCGCGACTACGACCCTGAAAAAGGCGGCCGCATCTATGAAATTCTGGAACAAGTCAGGGAACAGGTTGCCGTTGTCCGTCCGCCCAAGTTCAATCGCTTCGCCCACAGCTTCTCGCATATCTTTGCAGGCGGTTATGGCGCAGGCTATTACAGCTACAAATGGGCCGAAGTGTTGTCCAGCGACGCTTTCTCGCTGTTTGAAGAAAAAGGCATTTTCGACCAGGAAACCGGCAAAGCCTTTTTAACCAACATCCTTGAAAAAGGCGGTAGCCAAAACGCGATGGAATTATTTATCCAATTCCGCGGACGCAAACCCACTATTGACGCATTGCTCAGACATAACGGCATCGCGACATGAAATACAAAGACCTGCGTGACTTTATCAAACAGCTGGAAAAACAGGGGGAACTAAAGCGTATCACCGTTGAAGTCGATCCCTATCTGGAAATGACTGAAATTTGCGACCGCACCTTAAAAATGGGCGGCCCCGCTTTGCTGTTTGAAAACCCCAAAGGTGCCAATATTCCGGTGCTGGCCAACCTGTTCGGTACCCCGCGCCGCGTCGCGATGGGCATGGGCGCTGACTCCGTTACCGAGTTGCGCGGCATCGGCGAGCTGCTGGCTTACCTGAAAGAACCCGAGCCTCCCAAGGGCATGAAGGATGCCTGGGAGAAATTCCCGGTGTTTAAGCAAGTGCTGAATATGGCACCTAAAGTAATCAGTTCCCCGCCGTGCCAGGAACTGGTTCGGGAAGGCGATGAGATTGATCTCGGCGATTACCCTATCCAGACCTGCTGGCCGGAAGATGCCGCTCCCTTGATTACCTGGCCGCTGGTCATTACCAAAGGCCCGAACAAGGAACGGCAAAATCTCGGCATTTACCGCATGCAAGTCATCGGCAAAAACAAAGTCATCATGCGTTGGCTGGCGCACCGGGGCGGCGCTTTGGATTTCAAGGAATTCCAGGCCGCACATCCCGGCAAGCCCTTCCCGGTTTCCGTGGCCCTGGGCGCTGATCCCGCAACCATATTGGCCGCCGTCACGCCGGTGCCGGACTCCTTGTCCGAATACGCATTTGCCGGTTTATTGCGCGGCAGCAAAACCGAAGTTGCCAAATCGCTGATTAACGATTTGCAGGTTCCGGCCAGCGCCGAAATCGTGCTGGAAGGCTTTATCTATCCCGGTGAATTCGCCGCTGAAGGCCCTTATGGCGATCATACCGGCTATTACAACGAAGTCGCCGATTTTCCGGTATTCACCATCGAAAGAATCACCCAACGCCAGGCACCGATCTATCACAGCACTTATACCGGCAGACCGCCCGACGAACCGGCCATCCTGGGCGTTGCGTTAAACGAGGTCTTCGTGCCTATTTTGCAAAAACAGTTCCCGGAAATCGTTGACTTTTACCTGCCGCCGGAAGGCTGCTCCTACCGCATGGCCGTCATCAGCATGAAAAAACAATATGCCGGTCACGCCAAACGCGTGATGCTGGGCACTTGGTCGTTCCTGCGCCAGTTCATGTACACCAAGTTTGTGATCGTCGTCGATGACGATGTCGATGTCCGCAACTGGCAGGACGTGATCTGGGCAATGACCACCCGTATGGACCCCGCCAGGGATTTGACCATACTGGAAAACACGCCGATCGATTATCTCGATTTCGCCTCGCCGGTTTCAGGCTTGGGTTCCAAGGTGGGATTCGACGCGACCAATAAATGGCCGGGTGAAACTAACCGGGAATGGGGCAGGACTATTGCGATGTCGCCGGAGGTGGTTAAGAGGGTGGATGAGATGTGGGATACGTTGTTTTAATCATGTAGGAACCCCATTAGGATGAGCTAAATGCAGCGCAGCACATCATTCGCGATTGATGCGCTTCGTACCTCAGCACATCCTACGGGCCAACATCAAGGCTATTGCTTTGTGGAAAATGGGCTAAATTGGTGTATTGTTAGAAATTGAATTGCCGCTTTCGGCCAATTTCAGCCGTTCAAATTGATGCTAGCAATTTCTGAATAACATACACGTTTTTCATGTTATCAAACTAAGAAAAGCTGGTGCGCAAGGTTTTGTTGGTGTTTAATAATAACTTGCTAAACACAAGAGTATAACCATCTCACAGGAGGCAATATGGAAATCGGAAAAGATTCTTTAGCTGTTGGTGATGGTAGCTGCCGGTCTGTTATGAGGAGTGCATAATGAAAATTTCAATTTCAAAGAATAAAGAATCTAGCGATAAGAAAAAATCGCTAGAGGGAAAGTGGCAAGTTAGATACGAGTCGGATGCCAACTTAAATGGAGTTTATCTCACGCAGAAAGAGGCAATTAAGGCCGCACGCGCAACGAGCTCAAGAAACACAGATAAAAAAGTTAATATCCTTATAGTCTATGGTTCAGATGGCCGACTGCAATCTGTCATTAACCCTGCCACCAATCAGCGTCTAATCAAGCCTGCGAAGGCAAAATCAAGCGTAAACACCAATAAACTTGATATGGCTATCTCTAAAGCCATTCAAACACGAAAACATAAAAAGGAAAAATCGATCGTTAGCGAAAAGGCTGAATGTAATGTCATCTAAAGCAGACTTCGATGTCTTTATCAACTGTCCATTTGACAATGAATACAAAGCTCTCTTTGAGGCAATACTCTTTGCTGTATACCTGTGCGGATTTAGGCCTAGATGTTCAAAAGAGGAAGATGATGGAGGAAGCGTTAGAATTGAAAAAATCAATCGTATTATTCGTGAGTGCCGGATAGGGATTCATGATATCTCAAGAACTGAACTTGATTCTACAAATAATTTGCCTCGGTTCAATATGCCATTTGAACTTGGTTTGTTTTTAGGTGCTAAAGAACACGGCGGTAGAGGGCAAAAGAATAAGATATGCATTATTTTTGATACAGAAGATTTTCGATATCAAAAGTACATTTCTGATATCGGCGGTCAAGATATTAAGTCTCATGCTGGTGATCCCGGCATAATAATCCGTAATATCAGGAATGCTTTAAATGCGGCTCCAATTCCAGAGAAACCAGCCATTGCAGGAGCAGCAAAAATTATCTCTCAGTACGAACTTTATCAGGTCGATAAACCTGGGATGCTAGAAACACTCAATTTGCAACCGGATGAACTCACGTATGCGGATGAAACGGCAATTATCCAGCGGTGGATTGAAACGACTATATCGTTATAGGGATAGTCCTGTAGGCCGGAATAAGCCTGTTTGAGCGAAAGCGAAAATAGGCGTTTCCGGCACAACAGCTCGACAAACTGGAAAGCCCGGCAACGCTACCGCTTCTACGTACTACAAGTCGCTAGGCTTCAGGCCGGTATGTTTGAAAATACGAGCCAGCATACGAGGCCCGATTTCTTCGCTGTTATGAAAAGCGAATACGAAATCGGGCCAGCCGGTTCGAGCTAATGTGAGATGCGATCCTGATTGGCGCTTGATTTCCCAGCCGATGCTAAGCAGCGCGGCAAGAACACGTTTGGCCTTTGCCGAAGGCCATTGACTCATGCGGCAACGAGTTCAATATTGATTGGCAGGGGCTGCTTTCGCCGGTTTCGATGCGCTCGGCCAGTGCGCGAAGCGCTAATATTTCAGCTTTAGCCATTGCCTCGTCGGCAGTTGCACCATAAGTTAATACGCCGGGAATTTCGGGAACCTCTGCCAACCAACGGCCATCGTCTTCACGCTCATATTCAATATGAAAATTCATGATGTCTCCAAAGATGAAAGTGTTTGTGCATTCTACACCTGTGAATAAAAACAGGCCTAACAGTTGATGAGTAAACTGACTTATAGCATTCTCACGCCGAGCATCCATATTCGTCCTTAACTTCGTCTAGGCCACAGCAGCAACGGGACCCCTGCCTCAATAAATCCCCCGAACACCCCCAGAATTGACAATCAAACGATTGATTGATATTGTGACAATCAATCGTTTGATTTATTTTTTGTAAGCAATTCCTGAGGCAGCATGGTCACTAACGAAAATCCCGAAACAGAAACTCACGACGCGCGCAGCAGACTGGTCATGTCGGCATTACGGCTGTTTGCCGAAAAAGGCTACAAAGCCGCCTCCACCCGAGAAATCTGTGAAGCCGCGGGCGCAAATATTTCGGCCATCCGCTACTACTTCGGCGATAAGGCCGGCCTTTATCGCGCCGCATTTACCGAACCGATGGGCGACACACCCTGTGGCTCCAATATCGCGGCTTATACCGGTTTACCGCTGCCCGAAGCGCTAGTCAGGTTTTTCACGGAATTTCTTGAACCGCTGAAAAAAGGCGAAGAGATCAGGCTGGTGATGAAGCTGCACTTCCGGGAAATGATCGAGCCGACCGGCGTCTGGCAGCAGGAAATCGATGCGGAGATCAAACCGCAACATGAAGCATTGGTTTCGCTGCTCAAAGAGCATTTGGCCCTGCAACGCATTGATACTGATGTTCATCGGCTGGCTTTTGCCATCATCGGCATGGCCGTGCATTTTTATGTCGGGCAAGAGGTTGTTTCGGCCATTTCGCCGCAAGTGTTGAACACTCTCAAGGCGATTGATGTTCTGGCAGAACGCCTGGCCGGTTACGCCGTGTCGATGATCGAAGGCGAGGCCCGGCGTCGCGCACAAGAAGCAAATCATGAGTGATAAAAATCTACAACGACTAAGCTGGAGTCTTCTGCCTTTGCTCCTTTCAGCATGCGGCTCCAGCGGCTTGCTGACCACTGTCGGCCCTGATTACCAACCTAAGCCTTTGAAGGCAGCGGCTAACTGGCAAGCCCCCCAGTCAGGCGAGAATAACTTGCCCGCTGCTCACCAAGGCGACCCGGCCAATCTCAACCGGTGGTGGCAACGCTTTAATGATCCGGTTCTGAACCGCTTTTTAGCGGCAGCCCAGCAAGAAAGCGCGTCCGTGGCCGATGCCAGGGCGCGCATCGAGCAAGCCAGGGCCAACTTGGTCGGCGCCGATGCCGCCTTACTGCCCTCGATAGATTCCAGCATAGGCGCTAAACGCTCCTCTTCTTCCTTTGGAGGCGCTCCGTTCGTATGGAACCAATTACCGGCTGGGCTGCAATCCAGCTGGGAAGTCGACTTGTTCGGCGGCTTGGCGCGCCAGGAGGAAGCGGCCCGCAGCCAACTGGAATCGAGAAATGCATCCTGGCACGACGCCCGCGTCTCGGTGGCGGCGGAAGCCGCCAACGCTTATCTGGCTTATCGTTATTGCGAGGGTCAAGTGCAAATAGTGCAGGCCGACACCGCGTCGCGCCGGGAATCGGCCAGGCTCTCGGAAATCGCAGGTAAAGCCGGATTCCGTGCCCCCGGAGACGTCGCGCTTGCCAATGCCAGTGCCGCCGAGGGCAATAGAACGTTGCTGCAACAACAAGCGCAATGCGAACGTTCGATAAAGGGTCTTGTCGCAATGACCGGTTTACAGGAACCGGAGGTTCGTAAATTGTTAACTGAGGCGCCGGACCGGGTGGCAAAGCTGCCCAGCCCGCCGGTGTTCCGAATTGATTCCCTGCCTGCCCAAGTGCTGCTGCAACGGCCCGACGTAGCCTCCGCCGAGCGCGATGTCGCGGAGGCCAGCGCAAAAATCGGTGTCGAGCAGGCCAAGCGATTTCCGAAGTTGAGTCTGTCCGGCAACATCACGCCAACGTTGCAAAACATTAACGGGGGAGCGTTTTTGCTCGCGCAAACCTGGGCGATAGGCC
>Ga0123390_1004174_pt1 | contig 20744 bp, 17 predicted proteins | sample T3HHNO3metaT_FD_89918 | JGI IMG/M metagenome (GOLD analysis project Ga0123390, IMG submission 89918) | Methane-oxidizing artificial microbial communities from Washington, USA to study methane cycling - T3-HHNO3 metaT (Metagenome... | ecosystem: Engineered > Modeled > Simulated communities... | reverse complement strand
GCCCCATACCGTTTATAATCGCAAACTTTGGTTCACTCTCACTCTGGAAATATCATGCTGGGTAAGCTGGTTAAATTGGTAGTTGGCAGCCGCAACGACAGGCTGGTCAAGAAGAAACGCAAGTTAGTCAAGAAAGTCAACGCGCTGGCCGCCGAATACGAAAAATTATCCGATGCGGCGTTACAAGCCAAGACGCAGGAATTTCGCGACCGCCTGGCCCAAGGCGAAGACTTAGACAATTTACTCCCAGAAGCCTTTGCCGCCGTGCGGGAAGCCTCGACCCGCGTATTTGGCATGCGGCATTTCGACGTGCAGTTGATCGGCGGTATGGTCTTGCATAGCGGCAAGATAGCCGAGATGAAAACCGGTGAGGGTAAAACCCTGATGGCCACTCTGGCCGCCTATTTGAATGCCTTGCCGGGTAAAGGCGTACATGTCGTTACCGTCAATGATTACTTGGCCCGCCGCGACGCGGAATGGATGGGCAAACTATACGGTTTCCTGGGCTTGACCACCGGAGTCATCGTCAGCGATTTAACCCACGAGCAACGCCAGGTTGCCTATGCGGCGGATATTACTTACGGCACCAACAACGAATTTGGTTTCGATTATCTGCGTGACAACATGGCCTTCAGCCTGGAACAAAAAGTCCAGCGAGATCTGAATTTTGCCATCGTCGACGAGGTTGACTCGATTCTGATCGACGAAGCCAGAACGCCGTTGATCATCTCCGGCCAGGCGGAAGGCAGTACCGATATTTACCTGAAGACCAATCAAATCATTCCTTACCTGACCAAACAGGAAAAAGCCGACGATCCGGAGAAACAGGATCAAATGCCCGGTGATTATGCGGTGGACGAAAAGTCCCGGCAGATTCATTTAACCGAAGCCGGTTACGAACATGTGGAACGCTTGTTGGCGGAGCACGGCTTGATAGCCGACGGCTCGACCTTATACGAAGCCGCGAATATCCGCTTGATGCACTACCTGAATGCGTCTTTGCGGGCGCATGTGCTGTTCCAGAAGGATGTGGATTATGTGGTCAAGGATGGCCAAGTTATTATAGTCGACGAGTTTACCGGCCGAATGATGAGCGGTCGGCGCTGGTCCGAGGGTTTGCATCAAGCGATGGAAGCCAAGGAAAACGTGACCATTCAAAACGAAAACCAAACGCTGGCTTCGATTACCTTCCAGAATTATTTCCGGCTTTACAACAAGTTGTCGGGTATGACCGGTACTGCGGATACCGAAGCGTTTGAGTTGAACAAAATCTACGGTCTGGAAGTGGTGGTTATTCCTACCCACAGACCGATGATACGCAAAGACAAAGGCGATTTGGTTTATCTTTCGGCGCGGGAAAAATACAACGCCGTCATCGAAGATATCAAGGATTGCGTGCAGCGCGGCCAGCCGGTCTTGGTCGGTACGACGTCGATAGAAAACTCTGAATTGATTTCCCGGATGCTGCAACAACAAAACATCCGCCATGAAGTCTTGAATGCCAAACAGCACGAGCGCGAAGCGCACATTATCGAAAATGCCGGTATGCCGGGCGCTGTCACCATCGCTACCAATATGGCCGGTCGCGGTACCGACATCGTGCTGGGTGGTAATCTGAATGCCGAACTGGCAGCCTTGGGTCCGGATGCCAGCGAAGCCGATAAAGAGCGAGTACGCGCTGCTTGGCTGGAAAGACATGAAAAAGTGTTGGCTAGCGGTGGTCTGCATGTGATCGGTTCGGAACGCCACGAATCGCGGCGGATCGACAACCAATTGCGTGGCCGTTCCGGTCGGCAGGGCGACCCCGGCTCCACACGGTTTTATTTGTCTCTCGAAGACGACTTGATGAGGATTTTCGCGTCCGAACGGGTAGCCAGCTTGATGCAAAAACTGGGTATGGAAGAAGGTGAAGCTATCGAGCATCCTTGGGTGACGCGTTCCATCGAAAGCGCGCAACGCAAGGTGGAGAATCGTAACTTCGATATTCGCAAAGAAATTCTGGCTTACGACGACGTCGCCAACGATCAACGTAAGGTTATTTACGCGCAGCGCAATGAATTGATGGCTGCCGAAGACATCAACGACATTATCAACGCGATTCGTGCCGACGTACTGAACGACGTCATCACCGAATACATCCCGCCGAAAACCATGGAAGAGCAATGGGATGTGCGTGGTTTGGAAACGCATTTGCAGCAAGAGTTTAATCTGCAGATGCCGTTAATGGAAATGCTGGAGAGCGACCGTACACTGAACGAACCGAAATTGCGCCAGTTGATCATCGAAAAAGCCGAACAAGAAAGTCGTGCCCGTGAAGAGGCCGTAGGCGTGCAAGTGCTGCGGCATTTCGAGAAATCGGTCATGTTGCAAGTGCTGGATAATAGCTGGAAAGAACATTTGGCGGCGATGGACCAATTGCGCCAAGGTATTCATTTCAGAGGCTATGCGCAAAAAGATCCCAAGCAGGAGTACAAGCGCGAGTCGTTCCAAATGTTTACCGGCCTGTTGACGCATATCAAACAGGAAGTGGTAGGCATACTCGCCAAAGTGCAGGTGGCGCGTGAAGAGGATGTTCAAGCTATCGACGAACAACGCCAAGCACCGCTGGAAATGCATTACGAACACGCGGAAGCTCACTCCATTTTTGAAGAAGAGCCGGCGGCACAAGCAGCTCAGTCTGACTCAGACTCGGAGAGCGCGGAGCAGCCTTTTGTCAGACTCGGCAGCAAAGTGGGCCGTAACGACCCATGCCCTTGTGGTTCGGGTAAAAAGTACAAGCAATGCCACGGCAAATTGAACTAATGTTTAACCGCGACGCTTCAAACCGGGCGTCGCGGCTGCCCGACAATTCGATTTAGAGGGCCTTTCTGCATCGCTTTCAGCCTTGCACAATCAAGCGGCCCACGGCTTTTAATTTTCACTGTCCTCAAGGGTAAGCACTATGCCGCATAGAGTCTTTAATAAGAGTAATCCCGCCGCCGATATTACCAAGCTCCCCAAGTTGGGCATGGAAAAAAAGCATTTCATCGCCGATTTCAAACACTATTACAGTCATCGTCTCGGGCGCGATCAAAACTGCCGTTCTCCGCATTACGCCTACGAGGCCTTGTCCTTGGCGATCAGCGACCGTCTGGTCGAACGCTGGAAAAAAACCTACAACGTCTATCGGGACTCCGACTGTAAAAAAGCCTTCTATCTGTCGATGGAGTTTTTGATGGGGCGCTCGCTGAGCAACGCCATGTTGAATCTCGGGGTTGACGATATCGTGACGCAAGCACTTTACGATTTGGGTTTGGAAGCTGAGGAACTCATCGAAAGCGAACCGGATGCCGGTTTAGGTAACGGTGGTCTGGGACGCTTGGCCGCGTGTTTCATCGACAGTTGCGCCACCTTGCAATTGCCGGTCACCGGCTACGGTTTGCGTTACGAATACGGTATGTTTTCGCAACAAATCGTCAACGGCGAGCAAGTCGAAAAACCGGATCATTGGTTGCGGATGGGCAATGTTTGGGAAATCGAGCGTCCTGAGTACATGCACCGCATCAAGTTTGGCGGCCACACGCAAACGCACATCGACGAAAAAGGCAACAAGCGCACCAGCTGGCTGGATACCCATGACGTGATTGCCATGCCTTACGACACGCCGGTGCCAGGGTATAAAAACGGCACGGTCAATACCTTGCGCTTGTGGAAAGCCATCGCCACGGAAGAGTTCAATTTACAAGAGTTCAATGCTGGCGATTATGCCGAAGCGGTGGCCGAGAAAAACACCGCCGAAAATATTACGATGGTGTTGTATCCCAACGACGCGAACGAAAACGGCAAAGCCTTGCGCCTGCAACAACAATATCTGTTGGCGTCCGCCAGTTTGCAGGACGTCATCGCTAACTGGGTGGGTCGCCACGGTAATAATTTCAGTAAATTTGCCGAAAAAAACTGTTTTCAGCTCAACGATACCCATCCCAGCATCGCGGTGGCCGAGCTAATGCGCTTGCTGATGGATATTCACGGTCTGCCTTGGAAAGAAGCCTGGCACATCACTCGGCACACGATGGCCTACACCAATCATACCTTGTTGCCCGAGGCCTTGGAAAAATGGTCGGTCAATCTGATGCAGCATTTGCTGCCGCGCTTGATGGAAATTATTTTTGAAATCAACGCGCATTTCATGGCGGAAGTGTCCGCGCGTTGGCCAGGCGACAATCCACGTATGGCGCGGATGTCCATCATCGAAGAAGGTCATCAAAAACAGGTGCGGATGGCATTTTTGGCCATCGTCGGTAGTTTTTCGGTCAACGGTGTCGCCGAATTGCATTCCAAGTTGTTGCAGGAGGGCTTGTTTAAAGACTTTTTCGAGCTCTGGCCGCAAAAATTTAATAACAAAACTAACGGTGTGACCCCCAGACGCTGGCTGGCCGGTTGTAATCCGGAATTGGCCGAGTTTATCACCGCAACTATTGGTGATGGCTGGATTACCGACCTTTCTCAGCTGTCCAAATTAGCGCCTTACGCCGAAGACGCCGCGTTCAGGCAAAAATGGTACGACTTAAATCGGGCCAGCAAACAGCGTCTTGTTGATTACAAAAAAGAAGAACACGACATTGAGATCAATGTCGATGCCTTGTTCGATGTGCAGGTTAAACGCATCCATGAATACAAACGGCAAATTTTGAATGTGCTGCATGTGATTCATCTTTATGATCGGATAAAACGCGGCGATACGCAAAACTGGGTGGATCGTTGCGTCTTGATCGGCGGCAAGGCCGCGCCCGGCTATGTGATGGCGAAAAAAATCATCAAGCTGATAAACAATGTCGGCAATGTCATTAATGAAGATCCGGAAGTAGGCAACAAGCTGAGATTGGTGTTTATGCCCAATTACTGCGTGTCGGCGATGGAGAAAATCTGTCCGGGCGCGGATTTGTCGGAACAAATTTCGACTGCCGGTAAGGAAGCGTCCGGTACCGGTAACATGAAATTTATGATGAACGGCGCGCTGACCATCGGTACGTTGGACGGTGCCAACATCGAAATTCGTGAAGAGGTCGGTGCCGACAATTTCTTCCTGTTCGGCTTGACCGAAACCGAAGTGGAGGCGCTCCGGCCGCATTACGATCCGCAATGGTTCATCAATCAGGACAGCGATTTGCAAGGCGTGATGCGCTTGCTGGAATGCGGACATTTCAATCAGTTCGAGCCGGGCATTTTCGACGACATCATTGCCTCGATTAAAAGTCCGCACGATCCGTGGATGACTATCGCTGATTTCCGCAGTTATCTGGAAGCGCAAAAGCGCGTCGAGCAAACTTGGCGTGATCAAGAGCGCTGGACCAAAATGAGTATTCTGAATACAGCGGCCAGCGGTAAGTTTTCCACCGATAGAACGATTAGCGAATACAACCGCGAGATTTGGAAACTGTCGCCGGTGGACGTGGAAAAATACTAAAGCAATGCTGGATATTGTCTTGTTCGAGCCGGAAATACCGGCCAATACCGGCAATATCATCCGTTTATGCGCTAATACCGGTGCGCATCTGCATTTAATCCAGCCTCTGGGGTTTGACTTGGACGACAAACGTCTGCGTCGCGCCGGGCTGGATTATCATGAATGGGTGAACATCCGCCAGTACGGTTCCTTGCACGATTACGTCGAAAAAGCCAAGCCGCAGCGTTTATTTGCATTAACCACCAAAGGTCACACCGGTTACAGTGAGGTACGATATAAAGCTGGAGATGCCTTGTTATTCGGTCCGGAAACCCGCGGCTTACCAACCGCCTTTCTGAATCAACATCCGGCCGCGTTGCAGCTGTATTTGCCGATGCGTAAGGAAAGCCGCAGTCTTAATCTATCCAATACCGTTGCCATAGTGCTGTACGAAGCCTGGAAGCAATTGAATTTTGTGGATGCGGCTCGTTGACTTAGTGACGGTTCAGCGGGTTGGTTTTCAGCGCCCGCAGCAACGTTTAAATTTCTTGCCGCTGCCGCACGCACAAGGCGCATTCCGGCCGGTGTCCGTGCTTATCGCGACTTTGCCCGCGGCTTTGATGACGCCGTCCAGATAGAGCCAGCGCGAATCCGTCTTAACGAAACGACTGATTTCGTGCATGAAATAGTCTTCGCCGTCCTGTCGGTAAAAAGCCTTAAACTCGACCATGCCTTTGCTGTCGTGCGTACCGCCTTTCTTAGTGTCGACTATAACGAGTTTTTGCCACTGCGCGGTTTCCTTGGAAAAATCGATTGCTGCGGGGCGTTTGCTTGTTTCCCAAGTATTTAATAAATAGTCCACGTTGCGTTGGGCATAAGCGCTGAAACGCGAGCGCATCAAGGCTTCTGCCGTTGGCGGGAAGTGTTCGCAGCTGTGATAGCGGCCGCAGCACTCCAGATAATGCAGGCCGGAGCCGCATAAACAAGTTTCGGTGTTGTCGGTGATTGTCGTCATAGCAGCTGATTTTACCGAAGTAGATAAGCCAAAAGCCAATCTTCGCCGCTATCATGACGGATCACGTCTGCTGAGTGACCGGGCCAATACATCATAGGTTGCCGGGCTTGCTATGATAAATCTCAATACTTTGACGCTTTACGATGAGCGCATTTTCAGGAGGCTGCATTGAAAGTCGCATTAAATACACAGATTTTTCTCGGTGCCGTGTTTGGCGTCCTGCTGGGATTAGGGTTCGCCAAGCTTGGACCGGAAGCAGCCCTTACAAAACAGGGTATCTACGTTTGCGGTCTCTTCAGTAACTTATTCATGGACTTGCTGAAAATGGTATTGGTGCCTTTGGTATTTACCTCTATAGCGGTCGGTGTCGCCAATTTGCGCATGCACAGCCAACTGCACCGGGTTTGGATGTCTACGCTGGGATTTTTCGCAGTGTCCATGGTCTTGGCCATTTTGTTGGGCTTGGGCGCGGCCAATTGGTTCGAGCCGGGTAAGGGCCTGAATCTGGACCTGTTTCAGAATGCCGGCCAGGGTTTTGCCGCCAAGCAGATGACGTTTGCCGAATTCATCGCCAGTTTTTTACACGGCTTGTTTGTCAATCCGTTCGCGGCGCTGGCGCAAGCCAACGTGCTGGCGATCGTGATGTTTGCGTTGTTGCTGGGCATAGCTTTGGTAGTTGGCGGGGACCGTTATCGAAACATATTGCTGTTAATGCAGGAATGCTTGGAATTGATGTTGCGCTTGGTCGGCTGGATCATGCGGCTGGCGCCGTTCGGCATCATGGCACTACTGGCACAGTTGCTAGCGACGCAGAACATGGCTTTGTTAAGCAGCCTAGCCGAGTTTGTAGCGGTTGTGGTGGGCTCGACATTGCTGCATGGCTTCGTCGTGTTGCCGCTATTGTTATTTCTAGTTACCAAAATCACGCCGTTAAAGTTTTTTCGCGGTTCTCGGGAAGCATTGATGACCGCGTTTGCCACCAGTTCCAGCTCGGCGACCTTGCCGGTCACCTTGCGCTGTGTTGAACAGCATCTGCATGTCAAACCCAGTATTGCCGGGTTTGTGGTGCCGTTGGGTGCAACCGTCAACATGGATGGCACCGCGCTTTACGAAGCGGCTGCCGCGCTATTTGTGGCTAATTTGGCGGGTATTGAGTTGGATTTGGCTCAGCAATTGATCGTGTTTTTTACCACGATGATCGCCGCCATCGGCGCGCCGGGTATTCCCAGCGCCGGCATGGTGACCATGATAATGGTGTTGCAGTCGGTAGGTTTGCCGGCCGAAGCCATTGCCATATTGTTACCCATAGACCGCTTACTCGATACCGTGCGGACCATGGTAAATGTCGAGGGCGATATGGTGGGCAGTTTGGTGGTACAACGCCTCAGCGAACGCTAATCGGCTGCGGCGGATATTCTGAAATGTTCATGAATGTATTACTTGATTGCGGCCGCTTTGCTTGGCTTTATACAGGGCGTTATCGGCGCGGACGATAAAGCTTTCCGGATTGTCGCCCGGTTGCAATCTGGCAACGCCGATCGACAAGGTGATTTTACCCAGTGACTGGTTATCGTTTTTGCGCTGCAAGCGGCTGGTCTCCATCGCGTTGCGAATATTTTCGGATATTTCTACCGCCTTTTCGTGGCTGGTATTGGGCATGATAATCGCCAGTTCCTCGCCTCCGTAACGCGCCACATGATGATGATCTTCAGCGTGTTTCTTCATTAAAGAGGCCACATATTTAATGACATTGTCGCCGATGGTGTGGCCGTATGTGTCGTTAATGCGTTTGAAATGGTCTATATCCAGCATCGACAGGCAAGCGGTATTGGGTGCGGATTGTTCGATAATTTCCGCCAAGGTCATGTCGAACGCGCGCCGATTCAATAGGCCAGTTAAGCCGTCGGTAGTGGCGATTTGCCTTGCTTGTGTAAGCTCTGCACGTAGTTGTTCCATTTCACGGTTAGCATCGGTCAGCTTGGCCTGCATGGCCTGACTGGTGATTGCCAGGGCTTTTGTTTCCTGAATGATTTCCTGCAAGACGATTTTCAATCCGTCGGACGCGGAGAAATTCTCCAAGATGACAGATTTTTTCTGGAAGCTATCGTTGGTTTGTTCGGCCTTGTTATAAGTTTCGTTGATCGCGCTAGTGGCTTGTTCGATAACTTTGTGCAGTTGTCGGTTGATTTGCTCAAAAGATTCCAAAGATGCATTACAAATGTGTGATTTGTAAAGCTCCACGCTGTTGTCATAATCGAAGGCTTGGTTTTCTGCGAGCAACAAGTCAACGGCTTTGTTTAAGGTCGGGTTATCACCGGCTACATAGTCGTACCAAATGGCGTAATTGATGGGATTGGCCGCCACATTATGCCGCACCAGCAGCGGCAGGATTTGTTTTAGATAACCGGCGTTAATGCTCGGTGAGAAATCGTAAATCGGTATGTAAGTGGTGCCTTTACTCATCAGATTTTTGTCGATAAACGTATAAGGGTTTAAGTATTGCTCGCGCCGGGATTATTAACCCTGTCACTGCTTTCGATTGTTCCGTTTCGTTGCGCTTGGTTTAGCGCTTAGTAGAACGTGTCTCCGGTGACTTGGATGTGCCTCGCCAAATTTGGCTTGAAACATAATTGACCATCCAGGCTTTCATCTTTCGTAGTCATAAGCCTACATAAAAGTAACTTAAAACCGGGATTTTTCAATACATCCGGAAAATAAGCTTACACGGACAGCGTTTGCGGTTTGCGTACAGGGGATGGTTTTTTGGGTGGTGAGCATAACTTTGTATAGAAATAGTTTGCTCGTACTGGCTTGCTGTCCGGAGAATGCAAACTGTTGGCAACTGCACGCGTGGCAAGAGTATTTGCATCGCAAAGTTAACAAAACATTTTGCAGCAGCTCGAGTTTTGGATAAAATGCGCGGCCTTTAGTCGGGTGCTTAGCTCAGCTGGGAGAGCATCGCCCTTACAAGGCGAGGGTCGGGGGTTCGAACCCCTCAGCACCCACCAGGCTATCCGAGGTAAAAAGTAAAATCTCCCACGATTCTATTCGGTAATCCCAAGCTTGCTATTCAATAATCCGTAGGCAAGCGCGACGCCAGTTCGTCCCAACGGATGACAATGTCCGGCAAGATGCCAACCTGGTTTTCGCCTTCCAATTGATACATTTGCGGCTTGCCAAATTCCCCATCTGCCAAGCTGTATATCGTTAATACCCGATCAACGGGATGAACCAGCCAGTACTCACGCACACCGTGGCGTTCGTAGAGCTGGCGTTTTTTGATTTGGTCATGACCGGCGGTAGAGGGCGACAATACTTCCACGACCCAGTCCGGCGCACCGCGCACGCCGCGTTTATCGAGTTTATTGCCATCGCATACCACCAACACATCGGGTTGTACGACCGTATCGATAGATTCGTCGGCTTCCTGATCTTTGGGTAAACGTACATCGACCGGTGCGATAAACGCACGGCAAGATTTGCCCTGCAGCGCTTGCCGAGTTTGGAAATAAATCTCCCCCGCCACGTCCTGATGCGGTAAATCCGGCGCGGGTGACATCAAATAAGCATCGCCGTCTATTAATTCGTAACGCACATCGTCCGGCCAGTTTAGATAGTCGCCGTAAGTGTGGGATTCCCGATCTTTCAATGCCAAAGCCATTGTCTTAACTCCCGGTTTGCCTTGCTGCTAGAACGCATTCGATATTTTATCCAGATGCGGCAGCGATGCGAGACATTTCAGATAAAAAACGTTTGAGCCAAAAAGATGGCACTGGCTTGAAGGCCAACTCCAATGCAACCAAAGCGCACCGCACAATCTATTCGTAGCTACTTTAAAGCTAGCCGTTCAGCGAGTGGGTGCAACTGCTGATAATCAAGTTCGATACCAAACTGTTCGCTCAGCAAATCGCTTAGATGCGCCCGGCTTTTGATTGTATGACTGATTTGCTCACCCGCTTGGTATCGCGAAAAATTGGTATTAAATAATTGCACCCAGCCCTCGGCGGTATTGCGGCAGATCAACAGATTTTGTGCCAGTAGTGATTGATCCCAGGTTGTGCACACCAAGTTAGCCGCGTCCAGGTCGCAGCGTTGTACCTTAGCGCGGTCGAAACTATATAACGCGAACCAATCGCCGTTTTGCAGTCGCTCTAGCACGGTTTCTCCCGATGCCGTTTCCTGGCGCAACCGAAACTGATTGCCGTCCTGGCTTTGCGCCTGCTCGGTACTCAGGCGTAGCGGCCGATAATGGCTAGGCCCGCCGAAGCCGGCATCGACCAGCCAAGAGTCGCCTTCAGCTTCCACGATAAACGCTAAATGCAGGCGCGGTCCACCTTCATTACGCCCCATCCGCACTCTGGCCATAATCGGCTGATAACTGAATCCCAACTCAGACAGCGCCTGTCCAAATAATCCGTTCAATTCGAAACAGTAACCGCCGCGTCGATTGGCGACGATCTTTTTCATCAACGCCGCTGTTTCCAAATCAGGTATCAAGCCCAGCAGCGGATTGATGTTTTCAAACGGAATAGCGCTCAGTTGCGCTTGCTGTAATTGGCTTAGGCCGGCGAGGGTGGCCTCCGGTTTGGCTATGCCGATGCGGCTTAGGTAAGCGTTAAAGTCAAAACTCATGGATCAATTTTGGATGTTAAAACTATCGGTAAAGAGCGCCAGTTTTGCGGCGATAGGATATCGGGGCGAGAAAGATAGCAGATTCTGGTAAACGGTTTCAAACCCCCAGCTCGACTGCCGTATCCTTGATGCCAAGCTTGGCAACGGCTATCGGTAATTTAGACCGGCACTGCCGAGGTTGAGATATAGCCCGTTTCCGCCCTCTTGAATCGATGGTTTATGCGAGTCACCGGAATTGATGTCGTGAATCCTGGTTGTGAATGGATCAATGGGTAGCTCTGTCAAATCGTGGGGCGGGTAGATTGAAACTTGTCCGACGGTGTTGCTGGTCCGCCATTCCCCAAGCCAAAACCTCCAATTTGACGATGCCACCGGCTTGTATGATCGGGTAGTAAGCTATTTTCCCGGCGCATAGTTGTCTATGGACTTCTGTGGTCATCACAAGCCCGCTCACAATGTCGAAACCCTTAAAAATGGGTTCGCCCCAGATGTTTGCCTGGGTAACGGGCGCTTCTGGATATTTAGGCGAAATTGCCTAGAACCCTAAAAAATTACCGGCTGAGTCAAGGCTCACGCATTCATGCTGGCTCATCTCGGGCATGTGCCAGCATGCCAAAAATACTATGCAATAGCTGGCTATCGTAAAAAATCGATTTGCTGTTTTCACAACAGTGATCTTATGGCCGGGCTATCTAAAGCGAAATTAAAATTAAATGCCGCCGCTAACTCCTTGAGTTAAAAAAACAAAGCCGCAAACGGGGTTATTTAGTAAAAATTTCCCGCTGACAACACAATATGTTGTGCTAGAATTTTCACATAGACACTATATGCAGTATGTCGCCAGGCTGTAGTGTTTTTCGGTTTTAACCCAATAAACATCAATATCTTAGCCGTGCCGGAGTGCTGAGATAGGCCAATAACCATTCAACTAGAAAAGGGAATCCACGAATGACCGCAAAACTTCATGTTGTGACGCAAGACACCACCGAAATCCCGCTACAAAGTGCTTCCCTGGATATTTGGGACAGTAAATATCGCTTAAAAACCAAGGACGGCAAAGCGATTGACGAAACCATAGACGAAACCTACAAGCGCGTCGCCAAAGCCCTGTCTAGCGTGGAGAAAACCAAGGCGCTGCAAGAAAAACACTATAAAGAATTTCTGTGGGCCTTGCGTAAAGGCGTTATTCCGGCAGGCCGCATCGTCTCCAACGCCGGCGCGCTGGAACACAAACCGGCTACCTCCACCATCAATTGCACCGTGTCCGGCATCATCGAAGATTCGATGGACGACATTCTGCACAAGGTCCACGAAGCCGGTCTGACCCTGAAAGCCGGCTGCGGTATAGGCTATGAATTTTCTACGTTAAGACCCCGCGATGCATATGTGTCCGGTGCCGGTGCGTACACCTCCGGTCCGCTGTCGTTTATGGATATTTACGACAAGATGTGTTTTACCGTATCGTCCGCCGGTGGCCGTCGTGGTGCGCAAATGGCCACCTTCGACGTAGCACATCCTGACGTGGTGGACTTTATTCGCGCCAAACGCGAAGACGGCCGCTTGCGCCAGTTCAACTTGTCGCTGCTGATTACCAGCGAATTCGTCGAAGCCGTTAAAAACAACGGTCAATGGCCGCTGTCCTTTCCGGTTACCGAGCGCGAAGCCAATGTCGACAAACTGGATCTGACCGATACCGACAAAATCGTCTGGCGTGATCTGCCCAATAAAAAAGGTTATGTGGTCAACGAGGCCGGTCTGGTGGCGTGCCGCATTACCAAAGTCATGCCGGCCCGCCGTTTGTGGGACATCATTATGTCCTCCACTTACGACTATGCCGAACCAGGATTTATCTTGATCGACAAGGTCAACGAAATGAACAATAACTGGTTTTGCGAGCACATCCGCGCTACCAACCCCTGCGGCGAACAACCGCTGCCGCCTTACGGCAGTTGCCTGTTGGGCTCGATCAACCTGACCCGTTTCATCGACAAACCCTTCACCAAAGAGGCCCGTTTCGATTGGGAAGGCTACCGCAAAACCATCCGCATCTTTACCCGCATGCTGGATAACGTGGTCGAGATCAACGGCTTGCCGCTGGAAAAACAACGTGAAGAAATCGTCGGCAAACGCCGCCACGGCATGGGCTATTTGGGCTTGGGTTCTACTATTACCATCCTGGGTATGAAATACGGCGATGAAGAATCGCTGGAATTTACCGAACAAGTCACCAAAGAGTTGGCTTTGGAAGGCTGGAAAGCCGGCCTGGAACTGGCGAAAGAAAAAGGCCCGGCACCTATCATGGACCAGCTATTCACCGTCACCGGCGAAATGCTGCACAAACGCCCGGAAATGCAAGCCGACGGCTACAAACTGGGTGACCAAGTCCCAGGTCGTGTATTGCACGCCAAATACAGCCGCTACATGCAAAAAGTCGCGCAGGAACTGCCGGAATTGGTCGCGGAACTGGCGGAAGTGGGATGCCGCTTTACCCATCACAGCTCGATTGCGCCGACCGGCACCATCTCACTGTCTTTGGCGAATAACGCCAGCAATGGCATCGAGCCCAGCTTTGCGCATCATTATTCACGTAACGTGATCCGCGAAGGCAAAAAATCCAAAGAAAAAATCGACGTATTTTCCTTTGAATTACTGGCTTACCGCCATCTGGTCAACCCGGATGCGATGCCGTATAGCGAAGACCCAAACCAACAATTACCGGCTTATTTTATTGCCGCCGACGATGTGACGCCGAAACAGCATGTGGATATCCAGGCTGCCGCGCAACGCTGGATTGATTCGTCCATTTCCAAAACCGCCAACGTGCCGACCGATTATCCGTACGAAGACTTTAAGTCCATCTACGAATATGCCTACGACCAGGGCCTGAAAGGCTGTACCACCTTCCGCTTCAACCCGGAAGTGTTCCAGGGCGTGTTGGTGAAAGAATCCGATTTGGAAAACACCACCTACCAGTTCACGTTGGAAGACGGCCATGTGGTGGAATTTAAAGGCAACGAAGACGTGGAATACGACGGTGAAATCCATACCGCCGCCAACTTGTTCGATGCCTTGAAAGAAGGCTATTACGGCAAGTTTTGATAATCAAAATACGTAGGTTGGGTTTACCCGCAGGGCATAAAAGCCTAGCGTAACCCAACATTTGGCCTTGATGAGTGTTGGGTTACGGCTGGCGCCTTTTACACCCTTTGGGTGAACCCAACCTACACAGAATATGAGATACCCCCATGACCCTACACAAAATCAACAAAAAAATCGTCGGCTACAAAGTGCTGACCAAAGAAAATCTGGAAGCAGCTGCGCAGGCGGAAGCCGAAGTGGCAAAACCTTCGCTGGAAGAAATGCACGAAAATCTGGCGCGCCCGGAGATGCTGCTGGGTTCCACCTATAAGATCAAAACCCCGCAGTCTGAGCACGCCCTGTACATCACCATCAACGACATCATCCTGAATGAGGGCACGGTTCATCAGGAGCGCCGGCCTTACGAAATCTTCATCAACTCCAAAAACATGGAGCATTTTCAATGGGTACTGGCGCTGACCCGCTTGATTTCGGCAGTGTTTCGTAAAGGCGGCGACGCCACCTTTTTGGTGGAAGAAATGAAGGCGGTATTTGACCCACAGGGCGGCTATTTCAAAAAAGGCGGTGTCTTTATGCCGTCTCTGGTCGCCGAGATCGGCCACGCCATCGAATCGCACATGAAACACATCGGCATGATCAAGCCGGACAAACTCAGCGATCATCACCAGCAATTACTGGATGAAAAGCGCCGGGAGTTTGAAGCTCAGCATGGGGCGTCGGAGGGGCAGGCGTTTCCGGAGAAAGCTGTGTTGTGCAATAAGTGCAGCACCAAGGCGATGGTGTTGATGGATGGGTGTATGACTTGTTTGAATTGTGGGGAGAGTAAGTGTGGGTGATATTTAATTCTTATGCGTAAGAATTTATTTTACTTTGTAAAACTTGGAATTATTGAATATGGCATTGGATTTATCGGATACTCTGGTCGTTGGAATAACTGCAACAGCGTTGTTTGACTTAAGTGACGCTGATAAAGTATTTAGAGCAAAGTTTGATGAGGATAAAGATACAGCAATCTCCGAGTATCGTAACTACATGCTTCAGAAAGAGAATGACCCATCTTGAAGATGGAACAGCAATGCCATTGGTTAAAGCACTACTGGAGTTAAACAAATTCAAAAATGAAGGTGATACAAGTCCTCTTGTTGAAGTTGTTGTTATGTCACGCAATAGCCCAGAAACAGGGGTAAGAGTATTTAACAATATTCGAAGACTTCAGTTGCCAATTTCGCGTCATGCATTTACAGGAGGGGAATCAGTCGTTGATTATCTTGACGCATACGATGTTGATTTGTTTCTTACTACTCATGCGAAAGATGCTCAGAGAGTAATTGATGCAAGAAGTTGTGCAGCGGCTATTTTGAAAGAACCTCCTAAAGATATTGAAAAAATACCTGAAGGCCAAGTACGAATTGCATTTGATGGAGATGCCGTTCTTTTTGACGATAGTAGTGAAATTGTTTATAAAGCCGATGGTCTTGGAGGATTTCATAAGAATGAAGACTCAAAAAAAGATATTCCAATGCAAGAAGGCCCCTATACATCGTTATTGAAGAAGTTATCTCGACTGCAAGAGCGACTTCCTTTTAGCGTCGAATACTCGCCAGTTAGGATTGCAATAGTTACAGCTCGAAATGCACCAGCTGAAATGCGAGTAATTAAAACATTAAGGCATTGGGGGGTATATGTAGATGAGGTATTTTTTCTTGGTGGTCTTGAGAAAGCCAAAGTATTGCGAGCATTTAAACCGCACATTTTCTTTGATGATCAGGACCTTCATTTGGAGCCTGCATCAAACTATATTCCAGCCGGTAAGGTTCCTTATAGCAGTGATTCTCCACTTAACCAATAGCATGGAGGTAGCCGGTTAGGGTGGGCACGGTTCTTGTGCCCGCCCGGGACCGCCGGTTTGCATCAACAATGATTTTCTGTTGCGAATCCTGATTTAATGCCGGTTCGCGAGCCAGCAGCCTTTCGCGTCGTCAAAAGAAAACATTGGCATTCAGCACATTTCAGCTGAGCGCTTACAATCAATCAATGAATCAGACGACAAGATATTTCAATATATCAACGGCCTTGGCATTGGTGTGGCTGGCGTGGGCGGTGTTGGGTGTTGTCGATGTGGCAGCGAAGGAAAAGTCTGCCGCGTCGGGAAAAAGGGCCACGCGTAATTTACCCGACATCGATACCACCGAGCCGGCAGCCATTGATGTGGAACAAGAGACTAATATATTTTTCAACGCGGCGGTGGCTAATTTATCGGCGAACTTTGGTTTGGCGGCCGGTTGGGACGTGGGTTTGAGTGTTCTGAACGCGCAGTTTGCGTCGACTACATCGCCGGCGGCGCCGTTCCAGCCGGATATTTTGTTTAACGTGGAAAAACACTGGACCACGGAAAACCTGCAAATCATTGTCGGCACGCAAAGCGGTATTGGCATCGTCCAACCCAATAACGTTTTTATGAGCCTGTCTTATCTGGAATATCAACGCCATCTGCCGGATTGGGATGTGGATATCGATACCGGCGTTTACTATGCCAACGCCGGTATAGCCAACCACGACAGTGTTGGTATGCACCTCAGCGCTGAAATTCCGTTGTGGGATGGGCTAAGGCTGAACGGCGATTATTGGTCTGGAAACAACGCCGTCGGTAGTAAAACCGTCAAGCTGATTTACCCGTTGGTCGGTAACTGGCGTTTAGTACTCGGTGCGCAATTTCCCAACCTCAATAGCGGTGATCAGATAATCGGTATCGTCGGGCTTTATTGGCAGACTATATAAATCAGGCCGGCAGGGTTTTTGTGCCCGCAGAATTGCCTGTTTGTACAAACGGTGATTCACTAATGCGAGGCTTGTTTTAAGGTTGGATTTACTGCCTTTACTGCCCGCGCCGCGGGCCTAATCGCCGCAGTGCGGCTAAAGCAGAGTTACCACGCCTTGCAGGGTAACCAGAAAAAGAGGTAACGGTGAAAATATTTTCTTTGATTCTATCGGCATGGCTTTTAACCGGGTGTTCAACGCATCATCTCAATACGGGTTCTTCTGAAAATGTGTCCAGTTATGGGAAAGATATTACGGTAAAAGTCACGGGCGCAAATGCGGATATTGTCGATAAACTTACCCGGTATATTCAGGCCGCCCTTTTAACCGAAGGGTTTAATCTAGTCACCGAAGACAATGCAACGCACTTGGAGGTGGCAATTTCAGACTTTGATCCGGGTAATGCGGCATTACGTTTGACGGTGGGCTTTGGCGCCGGCCGAGGCTCGTTGGTTTACAACGCTAAATATACAAAAAGCGGTAAAGTGTTGGTTGATTACGATGGCGCCGAACGTTTTACCGGATTGGAAATCGCGCCCGGAACAAAGTACGAAACTTTCCGCAATTTTGGCGGCGAAGAAACGTCAACCCAGATTTTATTGGAAGAAGCTTCAAAGCATATTGTTGAACAGGCAATAAACCAGAAATAAACATCATGGACTTAAAAAATATTTGAGTGTTCTTAATGGGAAAGCGTTGATAACTGTGTATTTATAATCAGTGTGGGGTGCAATATATGAACAAATATTTAAAGATATTAGGCCTGATATTGGTGTTGTTTTCAGTGAAAATTAATGCATCGACATAGGTATAAAAACTTCCCGGATGTATATAAAAATATTCGGAAGGTGTGGCTGCCGGCTGGGAGGGCATAGATAAATGTCTTGGAGGTGCGGTCAAGGTTGTTGAATGCACCTTCGAGATTTGCGAGGGTATGTTCGAAAGCATGGTGGGTGCCTCCCTGATATTTTTATATCCCTTCGGCTTAATGGGGATTGCCTTCGCGTCAGCTGGAAGTGTATACAGGGTTCGGATCGCAATCCAGATACTATTCTTCCTAGCATCGTTTTGTAGCAAATATTGCTTGTTTGAGTCTTGTAAACAAAAAAGGCCTTGTTAAACAAGGCCTTTTTAGAAATATGGCGGAGAGCTAGTCCGCCTAACAGAAGTCCGATATCGTTTTTTGTTGTCCTAAATTCTTGTTAAAAAACGATAAGTTACAAATTTATTGTCCAGCTTGGTTCGATAAAATATACTCCAATCCGATGCCGAAAGTAGGGTAGGAAGTAGGGTAGGAATTATGAGCCGGACATTGAATAAGCTGAACGCACGCAGGGTTGTGACTATCAAAACTCCCGGATATCACAGTGATGGTGGTGGTCTTTACCTACAGGTTAGTCCGACACTTTCAAAAAGCTGGATTTTCAAATTTGTCAGGAATAAAAAGGCTACCGAGATAGGTCTGGGTAGTTTTGGCGATATTTCGCTGGAAGCAGCCAGGGAGCAAGCATCTGAATATCGAAAGCTGCTCAAGCAAGGTCTGAATCCCTTGGCGGAAAAACGGAAAATTGAACGCGAGCTTCATTTGTCCGTCGCCAAATCTATGACGTTTGCAGAATGTGCAGCCGCTTACATTGGGATTAATCGCCATGGCTGGAAAAATCCTAAGCATGCTCAGCAATGGTCCAATACCCTAGAACAGTACGCATATCCAACCATTGGCAAACTCCCGGTCATGGAAGTCGATACGGCATTGGTTGTTAAATGTCTTGAAGGAATCTGGACGTCCAAAAATGAAACGGCCAGTAGATTACGAGGTCGTATCGAGACGGTGCTGGATTGGGCGACTGTTAGCAAATATCGTGAAGGCGAAAATCCAGCTCGATGGCGTGGTCATCTCGACAAGATATTACCTAAACCATCCAAAGTTCAAAATGTCGAACATCACGTCGCATTGCCTTACACGGATATATCGGGATTTATTGTAAAACTAAGAAATCAACAAGGCATAGCCGCGCGATGTCTGGAATTTACGATCCTTACCGCCGCCCGAACTAATGAATCCATCGGCGCAACTTGGGATGAAATAGATGTGATCAGTCAGACATGGATAATTCCCGTTGAACGGATGAAAGCCAAAAAACCTCATCGAGTACCCTTGCCACCTCGCGCAATAGCTATCGTTCAGGAGATGAGTCTACTCAAAACGAATGAATTTGTGTTCCCCGGATTAAAAAGAGGTTTGTCGAATATGGCCATGCTGCAACTATTAAAACGCATGGGCCTCCCGGAACTGACGGTTCATGGATTTCGATCTAGTTTTAGGGATTGGGCCGCTGAAACAACCCATTATCCCAATGAAGTAGTTGAAATGGCATTAGCTCACACGATTAAAAATCAGGCGGAGGCAGCGTATCGCCGAGGGGATTTGATGGAAAAGCGATCACTGCTTATGGCCGACTGGGCCAGATATTGCGAGCAGGGTATTTAGACTTCAAGGTAGTGATCCGGTTAAATTCAAATAGTAGCGCGTATGTTTCCGTTCGCCCGTTCGAATCAATGCTCCATTGGAGACCAGATCCTGCAGATCGCGAGTGGCCGTTGCCGATGGTGCCCCTGTGATGCTTCGATATTTGTCCGCGCTGAGTCCGCCAGTGAAGCCATCTGGACCTTCCCGAAATATTCTGGCCAAGGCTTTTTCCTGACGCAGATTCAGTTGTCCGCGTACGCGGTCGTAGAGCTTGGTTTTTTGAATTAAAAAATCGATCCATTGGTGAGTGTAATCCTGAGCGGCCGTCACCAATTCGGCGAAATACACCAGCCAATCAGTCACGTCGATCTGCTTGTTGGCCATTTCCAAGGCAGTGTAGTACGCATTGCGGTGGCGTTCGATGGTAAACGCCAGCGCGATTAATGTTGGTTGTCCCAGGCATTGAGCCAATGCCTTTTCGGCAATCGCCCGACCGATGCGACCGTTGCCGTCCTCGAACGGGTGGATGCTAACGAAATAAAGATGGGCAATCCCAGCGCGTTGTAATGCAGGCAAAGGCGTGTTTCCCTCAGGTGACGTGCGATTGAACCAGTCAATGAACTGATCCATCTCCCGCGTCATCTGGCAGGACGGTGGCGCTTCGAAATGCACTTTGGGCGCGTAAATGGGACCGGAGACTATTTGCATCGGGTCTTCGTGGCTTCGATAACATCCGACATCCTGTAGATCATTGCGACCGGCGGTAATCCAGGAATGCCATTGATATAGTTGCTCGTGAGTCATAGGCGTTGCGAAGTGCTGGTACAGATCGACCATAACCTCTGCGATGCCTTGCTCGGCCGGCGGGACTTTTCGATGATCGGTGATTAAACCGAATTGGCGGCAAATTGATGACTGCAGGCTGTCCCGGTTGAGGTATTCGCCTTCAATGGCTGACGTTTTTAGCGCTTCATTGCTGATCAGCTCGATAGTCAGCTGCCGTCTGTCGTCTTCGGATAAATGCTTAACCGCGCCGAATGACACGCCAGCGCCAAGCAATAAGCGCTTTTCAAAATCGTCCAGCTGTGACGCGTTATAGGTGAAGTGCGGCCAATCCGTCAGTTGCCAATTCCAGAGCATGATTAATACAAAATGATTTTATCGATCACTAATATAGCATTTTATGATCTATAAAAGACCTGTTTAAACATCACGATAGACTGTAGTGCCTCTCTGGGCAAACCCGAGCGCAATAACTGTTGAACTTATAGTGAAGTGAGATTACT
>Ga0123390_1014513_pt1 | contig 21886 bp, 19 predicted proteins | sample T3HHNO3metaT_FD_89918 | JGI IMG/M metagenome (GOLD analysis project Ga0123390, IMG submission 89918) | Methane-oxidizing artificial microbial communities from Washington, USA to study methane cycling - T3-HHNO3 metaT (Metagenome... | ecosystem: Engineered > Modeled > Simulated communities... | reverse complement strand
ACCTTGCAACTACCGGTCACGGGCTACGGTTTGCGTTATGAATACGGCATGTTTTCGCAACAAATCGTCAATGGTGAGCAGGTCGAGAAACCCGATCATTGGTTGCGGATGGGCAATGTCTGGGAAATAGAACGTCCGGAATACATGCACCGCATCAAATTCGGCGGCCACACCCAAACCCACATCGATGAAAAAGGCAACAAGCGCACCAGTTGGTTGGATACCCATGATGTGATTGCCATGCCTTACGACACGCCGGTGCCTGGCTATAAAAACGGTACGGTCAATACTCTGCGCTTGTGGAAAGCCATCGCCACGGAAGAATTCAATTTGCAGGAATTCAATGCCGGTGATTACGCCGAAGCCGTGGCCGAGAAAAACACCGCTGAAAACATTACGATGGTGTTGTATCCCAACGATGCCAACGAAAACGGCAAAGCCTTGCGCCTGCAACAGCAATATCTGTTGGCCTCCGCGAGTTTGCAGGACGTCATCGCCAACTGGGTGGGGCGCCACGGTAATAATTTCAGTAAATTTGCCGAGAAAAACTGCTTTCAGCTCAACGACACCCATCCCAGCATCGCGGTGGCCGAGCTGATGCGCTTGTTGATGGATATTCACGGTTTACCTTGGAAAGAAGCCTGGAACATCACGCGGCAAACGATGGCCTACACCAATCATACCTTGTTGCCCGAGGCCTTGGAAAAATGGTCGGTTAATCTGATGCAGCATTTGCTGCCGCGCTTGATGGAAATTATTTTTGAAATCAACGCACACTTCATGGCTGAAGTGTCGGCGCGTTGGCCTGGCGACAATCCCCGCATGGCGCGGATGTCCATCATCGAAGAGGGTTATCAAAAACAGGTGCGGATGGCATTTTTGGCTATCGTCGGCAGTTTTTCTGTCAACGGTGTCGCCGAGCTGCATTCCAAGCTGTTGCAGGAAGGCTTGTTTAAAGATTTTTATGAGCTCTGGCCGCAAAAATTTAATAACAAAACTAACGGTGTGACCCCTAGACGCTGGCTGGCCGGCTGTAATCCGGAATTGGCTGAGTTTATCACCGCAACTATTGGTGACGGCTGGATTACCGACCTGTCTCAGCTGTCCAAATTAGCGCCTTATGCCGAGGACGCGGCGTTCAGGCAAAAATGGTACGACTTGAATCGGGCCAGTAAACAACGTTTGGTTGACTACAAAAAAGAAGAACATGACATTGAAATCAATGTCGATGCTTTGTTTGATGTGCAGGTTAAACGTATCCACGAATACAAGCGGCAAATTTTGAATGTGCTGCATGTGATTCATCTCTATGATCGGATTAAACGTGGCGATACGCAAAACTGGGTGGATCGTTGCGTCTTGATCGGCGGCAAGGCGGCCCCTGGCTATGTCATGGCGAAAAAAATCATCAAGCTGATAAACAATGTCGGCAATGTCATTAATGAAGATCCGGAAGTAGGCAACAAGCTGAGATTGGTGTTTATGCCCAATTACTGCGTATCGGCGATGGAAAAAATCTGTCCGGGCGCGGATTTGTCGGAACAAATTTCGACTGCCGGCAAGGAAGCGTCCGGTACCGGGAATATGAAATTTATGATGAACGGCGCGCTGACCATCGGTACCTTGGACGGTGCCAACATCGAAATTCGTGAAGAGGTCGGTGCCGACAATTTCTTCCTGTTCGGCTTGACCGAAACCGAAGTGGAGGCGATGCGGCCGCATTACGATCCACAATGGTTCATCAATCAGGACAGCGATTTACAAGGCGCGATGCGCTTGCTGGAATGCGGGCATTTCAATCAGTTTGAGCCGGGGATTTTCGACGACATCATTGCTTCGATTAAAAGTCCGCACGATCCTTGGATGACTATCGCCGATTTCCGCAGCTATCTGGAAGCACAGAAGCGCGTCGAGCAAACTTGGCGTGATCAAGAGCGCTGGACCAAAATGAGTATTCTCAACACCGCGGCCAGCGGTAAGTTTTCCACCGATAGAACGATTAGCGAATACAACCGCGAGATTTGGAAGCTGTCGCCGGTGGACGTGGAAAAATACTGAAACAATGCTGGATATTGTCTTGTTCGAGCCGGAAATACCGGCCAATACCGGCAATATCATCCGTTTATGCGCTAATACCGGTGCGCATCTGCATTTAATCCAGCCCTTGGGCTTTGATCTGGACGACAAACGTCTGCGTCGCGCCGGGCTGGATTATCATGAATGGGTGAACATCCGCCAGTACGGTTCCCTGCACGATTACGTCGAAAAAGCCAAGCCCCAACGTTTATTTGCTTTAACCACCAAAGGCCACACCGGTTACAGTGAGGTGCGATACAAAGCGGGAGATGCCTTGTTATTCGGTCCGGAAACCCGTGGCTTACCGGCCGGATTTCTCAGTCAACATTCGACCGCGCTGCAACTGTATTTGCCGATGCGTAAGGAAAGCCGCAGTCTTAATCTCTCCAATACCGTGGCGATAGTGCTTTATGAAGCCTGGAAGCAATTGAATTTTGTGGATGCGGCGCGCTGACTTGATGACGGTTTAGCGGGCCGGTTTTCAGCGGCCGCAGCAACGTTTAAATTTCTTGCCGCTGCCGCACGGACAAGGCGCGTTTTTGCCGGTATCCGTACTTGCCGCAACTTTGCCTGCGGCTTTGATGACGCCGTCCAGATAAAGCCAACGGGAATTGGATTTAACGAAGCGACTGATTTCGTGCATGAAATAGTCTTCGCCGTCTTGTCGGTAAAAAGCCTTAAACTCGACAATGCCCTTGCTGTCGTGGGCGCTGCCTTTTTTAGTGCTGGCTATCGCCAGTTTTTGCCATTGCGCGGTTTCCTTGGAAAAGTCGATGGCTGCCGGCCGTTTGCTGGTATCCCAAGTATTCAATAAATAGTCCACATCGCGCCGGGCATAGGCACTAAAACGCGAGCGCATCAAGGCTTCCGCAGTCGGTGGATTGTGTTCTCCGCTGTGATAGCGGCCGCAGCAATCGGCATAATCGAGGCCGGAGCCGCATAAACAGGTTTCTAGTGGGTCGGTGATTGTCGTCATAACGGCGGATTTTACCGAAATAGACAAGCCAAAAGCCAATCTTAGCCGCTCTCGGCGGAACGTATCCGCGCACTGACAGCGCTTTTAGATGATGGGGGCTGGGCTTGTTATGATAAATCTCTAAGCTTTGGGGTTTTACGATCAGCGTATTTTCAGGAGGCCGGATTGAAAGTCGCATTAAACACACAAATTTTTCTGGGTGCCGTATTCGGCGTAGCGTTGGGCATGGGATTCGCCAAGTTGGGACCGGACGCCGCGCTCAGCAAACAAGGTATTTACGTTTGCGGTCTATTGAGTACTTTATTCATGGATTTGTTGAAAATGGTGTTGGTGCCTTTGGTGTTTACCTCCATTGCGGTTGGGGTGGCAAATTTGCGCATGCACGGCCAATTGCATCAAGTCTGGCTGTCTACCTTGGTTTTTTTTATGGTTTCTATGGCTCTGGCTATCCTGCTGGGCGTGGCGGCGGCAAATATATTCGAGCCCGGAAAAGGTTTGAATCTAGACTTATTCAATAACGCTGTTCCCAACTTCGCCGCCAAGCAAATGAGCTTTGCGCAATTTGTAGCCAGCTTCCTGCATGGCTTATTCGTTAACCCGTTTGCCGCACTAGCGCAGGCCAATATCCTGCCCATCGTGATGTTTGCACTGTTGTTGGGGATTGCTTTGGTAGTGGGAGGGGATCGTTACCGCAATATCTTGCTGCTATTGCAGGAAGGCTTGGAGTTAATGCTGCGCTTGGTCGGCTGGATTATGCGGCTGGCCCCGTTCGGCATCATGGCTTTGCTGGCGCAGTTGCTGGCGACGCAAAATATGGCCTTGTTAAGCAGTTTGGCGGAATTTGTCGCGGTGGTCATTGGCACCACCATGCTGCATGGCTTGGTCGTGTTGCCTTTGTTGTTAGGTATAGTTGCCAAGGTTTCGCCGCTGAAGTTTTTCCTGGGCGCCAGGGAAGCCTTAATCACCGCATTTGCCACCAGTTCCAGCTCTGCCACATTGCCCGTCACCTTGCGTTGCGTTGAACAGCATTTGCACGTCAAACCCGGTATTGCCGGTTTCGTGGTGCCGCTGGGTGCCACGGTCAATATGGACGGCACCGCGCTCTACGAAGCTGCCGCTGCGTTATTTGTCGCGAATTTAGCCGGCATAGAGCTGGATTTGGCGCAACAATTGATCGTGTGTTTTACCACGATGATCGCCGCCATGGGCGCGCCGGGCATCCCCAGCGCCGGCATGGTGACCATGATGATGGTGTTGCAATCGGTTGGTCTCCCGACCGAAGCCATTACGATACTGTTACCCATAGACCGCATACTGGATACGGTGCGGACCATGGTCAACGTCGAGGGCGATATGGTGGGTTGCATAGTGGTACAGCGCTTGACGGATCGCTAGTTTTTTCTGCGGTTTATGAATGGATTACCCGATTGCGGCCGCTTTGCTTGGCTTTATACAAGGCGTTATCTGCGCGGACGATAAAGCTTTCCGGATTATCGCCGGATTGCAATCTGGCAACGCCTATCGACAAGGTGATTTTGCCCAGCGACTGGTTGTCGTTTTTGCGTTGCAAGCGGCTGGCTGCCATCGCGGTGCGAATATTTTCGGAGATTTCTACCGCCTTTTCGTGGCTGGTGTTGGGCATGATAATCGCCAGTTCCTCACCGCCGTAACGCGCAACGTGATGATGTTCCTCGGCGTGTTTCTTCATTAAATTCGCTACATATTTAATGACATTGTCGCCGATAGTGTGGCCGTAAGTGTCGTTAATGCGTTTGAAATGGTCTATGTCCAGCATCGACAGGCACGCGGTATCGGGTGCGGATTGTTCGATGATTTCTGCCAAGGTCATGTCGAACGCGCGCCGATTCAACAAGCCGGTTAAACCGTCGGTGGTAGCGATTTGTCTGGCTTGAGCCAGCTCGGTGCGCAATTGCTCCATTTCTTGGTTGGCTTCGGTCAGCTTGGTTTGCATGGCCTGACTGGTCATCGCCAGCGCTTTGGTTTCCTGAATGATTTCTTCCAAGATGGTTTTCAAGCCGTCTGAAGCGGAGAAAGTTTCCAAGATGACTGATTTTTTCTGAAAGCTGTCGTTGGTCTCTTCGGCCTTGTTGTAAGTTTCGTTGATCGCGCTAGTGGCTTGCTCGATGACTTTGTGCAGTTGCCGGTTGATTTGCTCGAAAGATTCCAAAGACGCATTACAAATGTGTGATTTGTAAAGCTCGACGCTGTTGTCGTAATCGAAGGCCTTGTTTTCGGCGAGCAACGAGTCGACTGCTTTGTTTAAGCTCGGGTTTCCGCCGGCCACATAGTCGTACCAAATAGCGTAGTTGATGGGATTGGCAGCAACGTTATGACGCATCAATAATGGCAGGATTTGTTTTAGATGGCCGGCGTTAACGCTCGGCGAGAAATCGTAAATCGGTATGTAAGTGGTGCCTTTACTCATCAGATTTTTGTCGATAAACGTATAACGGTTTAAGTACTGCTCGCGCCGGGATTGTTAACCCAGTCACTGCTTTCGATTGTTCCGTATCAATGCGCCGGGTTTAGCGCTTAGTAGAACGTGTCTTAAGGTAACTTGGATAATTGTGCTTGAAACACTATGAGCCTCCAGGCTTTCATTTTACGTAGTCATAAGCCTACATAAAGGTAACTTAAAACCGGGATTTTTCAATACATCCGGAAAATAAGCTGACGCACACAGTGTTTGCGGTTTGTGTGTAGGGGCCGGTTTTGAGGGGGTGAGTTTATCAGTGTAATTTTTTTCTAGAAATGGTTTGCGTGTACCGGCTGTTTTTCTAATGGCTGTCCGGAGAATGCAAACTCTTGGCAACTGCACGTGTGGCACGAGTATTTGCATCGCAAAGTTAACAAAACATTTTGCAGCAGCTCCAGTTTTGGATAGAATGCGCGTCCTTTAGTCGGGTGCTTAGCTCAGCTGGGAGAGCATCGCCCTTACAAGGCGAGGGTCGGGGGTTCGAACCCCTCAGCACCCACCAGACTATCGGAGGTTAAATGTAGAATCTCCCACGATTCTATTCGGTAATCTCAAGCGTCCCAATCAATACTCCTAAGGCAAGCGCTACGCCATCGTCGCAACGGATTCCTATTTTCGGCAAAATGGCAAGCTGGGTTTTGCCTTGCCATTGTTAGCTTTGCGGTTTAGCGAACTCTCCATTACTTCCAGCCCTTTGACTGGCCCAGGCCGAGCGCAACACCAGAACTGTCTGTCTTATTAACGCCATTTTCAATCCCCACGATAAACACCAAATGCAGTGGCGGTCCGCTGTTGTTAGGCGCGTCCGCATTCCGGGAATAATCGGTTGATACGGCAACCTCGACTCCTCCCGCGCCTGAGTAAACCATCCGCTCAATTCGAAATCTTATGGCTAGGCCATCTAATTAGGAAATTGAAATTAAATGCCGCCGCTAACTCCTTGAGTTAAAAAACAAAGCACGCAAGTGCGGCTATTTAGTAAAAATTTCCCGCTGACAACACAATATGTTGTGCTAGAATTTCAACATAGACACTATATGCAGTATATCGCCGGACTGTATTGTTTTCGGTTTTAATCCAATAAACATCAACATCTTAGCCGTGCCGGAGCGGCAAGATAGGCCTATAACCATTCAACTAGAAAAGGGAATCCACGAATGACCGCAAAACTTCATGTTGTGACACAAGACGCCACCGAAATCCCGCTGCAAAGTGCTTCCCTGGATATTTGGGACAGCAAATACCGCTTAAAAACCAAGGATGGCAAAGCGATTGACGAAACCATTGATGACACCTATAAGCGCGTCGCCAAGGCCCTGTCTAGTGTGGAGAAAACCAAGGCGCTGCAAGAAAAACACTACAAAGAATTTCTGTGGGCCTTGCGGAAAGGCGTGATCCCGGCCGGTCGCATCACCTCCAACGCCGGCGCTTTGGATCATAAACCGGCCACCTCCACCATCAACTGCACCGTATCCGGCATCATTGAAGATTCGATGGACGACATTTTGCACAAGGTTCACGAAGCCGGTCTGACCCTGAAAGCCGGTTGCGGCATCGGTTACGAATTTTCGACATTACGGCCGCGAGACGCTTATGTATCAGGCGCCGGCGCCTATACCTCCGGCCCGTTGTCGTTCATGGATATTTACGACAAGATGTGTTTCACCGTATCGTCGGCCGGCGGCCGCCGTGGCGCGCAAATGGCTACCTTCGACGTCGCCCATCCGGACGTGGTGGACTTTATCCGCGCCAAGCGTGAAGACGGCCGCTTGCGCCAGTTCAATTTGTCGCTGCTGATTACCAGCGAATTCGTCGAAGCCGTTAAAAGCAACGGCCAATGGCCGCTGTCTTTCCCGGTTACCGAACGCGAAGCCAATGCCGATAAACTGGATTTAACCGATACCGACAAAATCGTTTGGCGCGATCTGCCCAATAAAAAAGGCTATGTGGTCAACGAGGCCGGCTTGGTGGCTTGCCGCATTACCAAAGTCATGCCGGCCCGCCGCTTGTGGGACATCATCATGTCCTCCACTTACGATTACGCCGAACCGGGATTTATCTTGATCGACAAAGTCAACGAGATGAACAACAACTGGTTTTGTGAGCACATCCGCGCCACCAACCCTTGCGGCGAACAACCGCTGCCGCCTTACGGCAGTTGCTTGCTGGGCTCGATCAACCTGACCCGCTTCATCGATAAACCATTCTCCAAAGAAGCCCGCTTCGATTGGGAAGCTTATCGTAAAACTATTCGTATCTTTACCCGGATGCTGGATAACGTCGTCGAGATCAACGGCCTGCCTTTGGAAAAACAGCGCGAAGAAATCATTGGCAAACGCCGCCACGGCATGGGCTATTTAGGCTTGGGTTCCACCATTACTATGTTGGGCATGAAATACGGCAACGAAGAGTCTCTGGTATTTACCGAACAAGTCACCAAAGAGTTGGCTTTGGAAGGCTGGAAAGCCGGCCTGGAGCTCGCAAAAGAAAAGGGCCCGGCACCTATCATGGAGCAGTTATTCACCGTCACCGGCGAAATGCTGCACAAACGCCCGGAAATGACGGCGGACGGTTACAAACTGGGCGACCAAGTGCCCGGTAAAGTTTTGCACGCCAAATACAGCCGCTACATGCAAAAAGTCGCGCAGGAACTGCCGGAATTGGTCGCGGAACTGGCGGAAGTTGGCTGCCGCTTTACCCACCACAGTTCGATCGCGCCGACCGGCACCATCTCACTGTCGCTGGCCAACAACGCCAGCAACGGTATTGAACCGAGCTTTGCCCATCATTATTCGCGCAACGTAATCCGCGAAGGCAAAAAGTCCAAGGAAAAAATCGACGTGTTTTCCTTTGAATTGCTGGCCTACCGCGAACTGATCAACCCGCAAGCCATGCCATACAGCCAGGATCCGGCTCAGCAATTGCCGGATTATTTCATCGCTGCCGATGACATCAGCCCCAAACAGCATGTCGATATTCAAGCTGCTGCGCAACGCTGGATCGACTCGTCCATCTCGAAAACCGCCAACGTGCCGACCGATTATCCGTACGAAGACTTTAAGTCCATCTACGAATACGCCTACGACCAAGGCCTGAAAGGCTGCACTACCTTCCGCTTCAACCCGGAAGTGTTTCAGGGCGTGTTGGTCAAGGAATCCGACCTGGAAAACACCACCTACCAGTTCACCCTGGAAGACGGCCATGTGGTGGAATTTAAAGGCAACGAAGAAGTGGAATACGATGGCGAAACCCACACCGCTGCCAACTTGTTTGATGCTTTGAAAGAAGGCTATTACGGCAAGTTTTGATTTTTAAAAAATGTAGGTTGGGTTAGGCGTTAGCCGTAACCCAACACGACGGCAATTTTGGGTTACGCATGCGCTTTTATGCCCGGCCGGTAAACCCAAGCTACAGAATACGGAAAACCCATGACCCTACACAAAATCAACAAAAAAATCGTCGGCTACAAAGTGCTGACCAAAGAAAACCTGGAAGCAGCTGCCCAGGCGGAAGCCGAACTGGCAAAACCTTCACTGGAAGAAATGCACGAAAATCTGGCGCGCCCGGAGATGCTGCTGGGTTCCACCTATAAGATCAAAACCCCGCAGTCCGAGCACGCCCTGTACATCACCATCAACGACATCATCCTGAACGAAGGCACGGTGCATCAGGAACGCCGGCCTTACGAAATCTTCATCAACTCCAAAAACATGGAGCATTTTCAATGGGTACTGGCGCTGACCCGCTTGATTTCGGCAGTGTTTCGCAAGGGCGGTGACGCCACCTTTTTGGTGGAAGAAATGAAGGCGGTATTCGATCCGCAGGGCGGATATTTCAAAAAAGGTGGGGTATTCATGCCGTCCCTGGTGGCTGAGATCGGTCACGCCATCGAATCGCACATGAAACACATCGGCATGATCAAGCCGGAAAAACTCAGCGATCACCACCAGCAATTGGTCGACGAAAAGCGCCGGGAGTTTGAAGCGCAACATGGCACGACGGAGGGGCAGGCGTTTCCGGAAAAAGCGGTGTTGTGCGTGAAATGTTCGACTAAAGCGATGGTGTTGATGGATGGGTGTATGACTTGTTTGAATTGTGGGGAGTCGAAGTGTGGTTAATTTGGTGCGGTTCGTTATAATCCGACGATGATTGAGATAGCGACGACCGAGTATTTTCGTAACGATGTGTTGCAAAAAAGGCCTTACATGAGACTCGAATGGTGCCAATCTGCATTGTCCGAACCGTTTCGCCGCGAAATTCAAGAAGACGGTAGAATTCGTCACTGGTTTTTCGTATCCGAATTAAATAAGTATTTGCGTGTTGTTACCTTGTCCGATGGCATAACCATCCACAACGCCTTTCCCGACCGGAGATTTAAACCATGAAATTGAGCTACGACGAAGCGACAGATTCTCTTTACATTCATTTAGCCGACAGGCCTTCGGTCGATTCGGATGAAGTCAGTGATGGTGTGGTATTGGATTTCGACGAAAACGGTGCATTGGTGGGGATCGATGTTCAACATGCAAGTCAAAAAGCGGATATTCAAAATTTAGCGGTTTTGCATTTGCCGTTGAGGGAGTTGCAGGCGGCATGATGATTTTGTGGTTCCGCCGTACGGACTTTAGTGGCTGAATGTCAAAATACTTCAGCGTTCGCCAAACCTATTAGTTAAATACGTTACAAGTTATGGCTAAAGCTCAGAAATTTGTTAGAACGGAAGAAGAGCAAAAGAGATGTATTGAAATTCATGACGCCTATAGAGCCGAATTATTAAAACGTCAGTTGTCTAATACCGAAAATTATGACAAAGCGATTTTGTCTCTGTCATCAGCAGCGCTAGGTCTTTCTCTTACGGCAATAAAGCTTATTATTCCTATTGATCTCGCAGGGCATTTGTGGTCGATAAAATTGTCGTGGGTTCTGTTTCTTTTAACAATAATTTTTTCGTTGGTTTCATTTTTGATCAGTAATTACGGAATAAATAGACAATTGTCTATTGCTGAAAATTACTATATTAATGCTTTAATAAGTGCGCAGACAGAAAAAATCACTTTGAAAAAATAAATTTAATAATAAACCATTTAACTGGTTTGTTATTTATTATTTCTATTTCACTAACTATTTTCTTTGTAACAGTTAACATCAATGGGAATCCTGAAATGAGCAATGAGAAAAAAACACAAGAAGTATCTACATTATCCACTAAGTTGGCACTTGATAGCGCTAATATACCCAATATGATGATTGCTCCTGGAAATGGGAGCATTGTCGGACTAAGTGCTGATATCCCGACAATGCAAATGGCTCCTGGTAAAGTTCCAATGCAAAGTTCAAATGTACAATCCACACAAGGAAATAATAGTTCAACGAATAGTGAATCGAATAAATAGCCAGCGTAGATACTGTTATCTAAGTCAATCCAAATGAATAGCTAAATCGAAGCCAGATAAGGTGGGCACGGTTTTTGTAACCATGCGGAATTAAAAGCTTGTATGAATATTGTTTTGCTATCGCGAAGCCTAATTTAACGCCGGTTCGCGGACCGGCAACTCCGATACTTTCTGCTACGAAAATCATCCCTGGTTTTCGCCCTCCGGGCCAGCCTATCGGCTGTTCAAATTCGTTCCAGACGAATTTGTGCGTGTCCAAAAGACAGTATCCAAAGAAAAAGCCCCCCGATGCCGCTTTGGTCCTGCGCGCCGTAGGATTTGAACGGGGTTTTCGGAAGGGCTGTCCTAGCCCTCCGAAAGCGCGCCGCGCCCCTGCCGGGCTGATCCGCCCAAACCCTCCGGTGCTCGGCGCGGCATAGGGGATTTGGTATGCGCTTCGCGCGAAAAGGTGTGGCCGCTTACGCGGCCTTTTTTCTGGTTCCCACGTGCTACGTGGGAACCCGCAGCTTGCCCGCGCTGCGTGGTAACCAGAAAAATTCGCTCCAGACGAATTTGTGCGTGGCCAAAAGAAAGTATCCAAAGAAAAGGCGACCCGGATGCTGCTTGTTTCCTGCGCTCCTCGCTCTTGTGCCCTGTGGGTATTTGCCGAGGGTTTTCGGAAGGGGCTTCCTGCCCCCTCCGAAAACGAGCGGCATCCCTGCCGCTCCCCTGCGGGCCATTCTCGGCAAAACCTCCGGTGCTCGGCGCGGCATACGGGAGTAAACCAACCCCTTAAAGAATTCCTCGTTCCGATGCGCTGCGTGGGAACGACGGGCTTGCCCGCGCTTCGGGCCTAATCGTGCCTATGCGCTATCTCCGCTGAAATCTCCGATGTTCGGCGTGGCATGCGGTAACTCGTCGCCTTTTAGGATGTGCAGAACAACGTGAAGCGCATCGGTTGTATTAATTAATGTATATCCGGATGTCCCGTGTGTATCTAATAATCCCGTGGACGCACTCTCAATGGCTTGGGAGAGGTATAAAAACTTCCCGGGCGTATGTAAAAATATCCGGAATGTGTGTTCGCTGGCTGTGGGGGCACGGACAAATGTGTTGGAGGTGCGGTCAAGGTCGCTGAATGCGCCTTCGAGATTCGCGAGGGTATGTTCGAAAGCTGGGTGGGTGCCTACGTGACATTTTTATGTGCCTTCGGCTTCATGGGGATTGCCTTCGCGTCCTTTGGAAACGCGATAAGGTGTGCGTTCCCAGACGCTCCGCGTCGTCTTGCAAAGACCGCGTTGGTTATTCATTTTTAAACACGCATTTTTCCGGAATTAATCGACAGCATGGCAAAACCTAAAAAAATCAAAGCGAAGGGCGGGGCTAAGGAAACGGGCAAGGGATTGGTGATGGATTCGTTTTGCGGCTGGGATGGCGACGTGCTGGTGCCGAATGTGCTCGGTACGCCATCCGCCAAGCAGGATGTCATCGGCAAACCTAAAGGCCGGCAACTCAAGATTAGCGTCACCGCCGCGCCGGTGGGCGGCAAGGCCACCGATCATATGGTGCGCTTTCTAGCCAAAGAGTTTGGGGTGGCAACGGGCGATATCGAGGTGGTGTTCGGGCGCTATAACATCAATAAACAACTGCGCATCAAGGCGCCCAAGCAATTGCCGGCGGTGATTGGTAAATCAGCTGGGTAGGTAGCCGTCGCGATAGCGGTATCTTATACAATAGGCCTCAATGAAGCGTTGACGGAATCGAGGGGGCTATATTCAACGAATCCTCGATTGTATCGAGCCAACGCAATACGGATTTTAAAAACTGAGGTAAATGTGCAATTACTGTCTTTGATTCTATCGCTATTGATCTTAACCGCGTGTTCGACTCACCAACTGAAAACACTATCGTCGGAAAGTGTTTCGAGTTACGGGAAGGACATTAAGCTTGATGTAAGTGGCGAGAACGCGGAGATTGTCGATAAACTCAAGCGTTATATTCAGGCTTCTTTATTAACTGCGGGATTTAATCTTGTTACCGACGAGAATGCTACGCAGCTGGATGTGGCGATTTCGGCATTTGATCCGGGTAATGCCGCATTACGATTGACGGTAGGTTTCGGCGCGGGCAGGGGATCGTTGGTCTACAACGCCAAATATACAAAAAACGGCAAACTGTTGGTCGATTACGATGGTGCCGAGCGTTTTACCGGATTGGAATTTGCGCCCGGCACCCAATACGAGGCTTTCAGAAATTTAGGCGGCGAGGAAACGTCGACGCTAATTTTGCTGGAAGAAGCGTCAAAGCATATTGTTGAGCAGGCTACAATCGACGGGAAATAAACATTTCCGCTTGGTTAGTTGATAGGGTTTTGTATCCACGCAGGGCGCTTTTGCAGCAAATTTTGCTTGTCTTAGCCTCTAAAACAAAAAAGGCCTTGATTAACAAGGCCTTTTAGAATATGGCGGAGAGCTAGTCCGCCTAACAAGAGTCCGATATTGTTTTTTATTGTCCTAAATTTTTGTTAAAAAACGATAAGTTATAAAATTATTGTCCAGCTTGGTTCGATAAAATATACTCCAATCCGATGCCGAAAGTAGGGTAGGAAGTAGGGTAGGATTTATGAGTCGGATTTATGAGTCGGATTTTGAATAAGCTGAACGCACGCAAGGTTGTGACAATCAAAACTCCCGGTTATCACAGTGATGGTGGAGGTCTTTACCTACAGGTTAGTCCGACACTTTCAAAAAGCTGGATTTTCAAATTTGTCAGGAATAAAAAGGCTACCGAGATTGGTCTGGGTAGTTTTGGCGATATTTCGCTGGAAGCAGCCAGGGAGCAAGCATCTGAATACCGAAAGCTGCTCAAACAAGGTCTGAATCCTCTGGTGGAAAAACGGAAAATTGAACGCGAGCTTCACTTGTCCGTCGCCAAATCAATGACATTTGCAGAATGTGCCGCCGCTTACATTGAGATTAATCGCCATGGCTGGAAAAATCCTAAGCATGCTCAGCAATGGTCCAATACCCTAGAACAGTACGCATATCCAACCATTGGCAAACTCCCGGTCACGGAAGTCGATACGGCATTGGTTGTTAAATGTCTTGAAGGAATCTGGACGTCCAAAAATGAAACGGCCAGCAGATTACGAGGTCGCATCGAGACGGTGCTGGATTGGGCGACTGTAAGCAAATATCGTGAAGGCGAAAATCCAGCTCGATGGCGTGGTCATCTCGACAAGATTTTACCTAAACCATCCAAAGTTCAAAACGTCGAGCATCACGCTGCATTGCCTTACACGGATATAAAGGAATTTATTGTAAAGCTAAAAAATCAACAGGGTGTAGCCGCGCGATGTCTGGAATTTACGATCCTTACCGCCGCCCGAACCAATGAATCCATCGGCGCAACTTGGGATGAAATAGATGTGATCAGTCAGACATGGACAATTCCCGTTGAACGGATGAAAGCCAAAAAACCTCATCGAGTACCCTTGCCACCTCGCGCAATGGCTATCGTTCAGGAGATGAGTCTACTCAAAACTAATGAATTTGTGTTTCCTGGATTAAAAAGAGGTTTGTCTAATATGGCCATGCTGCAACTATTAAAACGCATGGGCCTCCCGGAACTGACGGTTCATGGATTTCGATCTAGTTTTAGGGATTGGGCCGCTGAAACTACCCATTATCCCAGTGAAGTAGTTGAAATGGCATTAGCCCACACGATTAAAAATCAGGCGGAGGCCGCGTATCGCCGAGGGGATTTGATGGAAAAGCGATCGCAGCTTATGGCCGATTGGGCCAGGTATTGCGAGCAGGCTTATTAGAATTTAAGGCAGTGGCTCGGTTAAATTCAAATAGTAGCGCGTATGTTTCCGTTCGCCTGTTCGAATCAATGCTCCCTTGGCGACTAGATCCTGCAGATCACGAGTGGCCGTTGCTGAAGGAGTTCCCGTAATACTTCGATATTTGTCCGCGCTGAGTCCACCAGTAAAGCCATCTGGACCTTCCCGAAACATTCTGGCCAAGGCTTTTTCCTGACGCGGATTCAGTTGTCCGCGTACGCGGTCGTAGAGCTTGGTTTTTTGAATTAAAAAATCGATCCATTGATGGGTGTATTCCTGAGCGGCCATCACCAATTCGGCGAAATACACCAGCCAATCAGTCACGTCGATTTGCTTGTTGGCCATTTCCAAGGCAGTGTAGTATGCATTGCGGTGCCGTTCGATGGTAAATGCCAGCGCGATTAATGTTGGTTGCCCCAGGCATTGGGCCAACGCCTTTTCGGCAATCGCCCGACCGATGCGACCGTTGCCGTCCTCGAACGGGTGGATGCTAACGAAATAAAGATGGGCAATCCCGGCACGTTGTAATGCAGGCAAAGGTGTGTTTCCGTCGGGTGCCGTGCAATTGAACCAGTCAATGAACTGATCCATCTCTCGTGCCATCTGGCAGGACGGCGGCGCTTCGAAATGCACTTTGGGCGCGTAAATGGGACCGGAGACAATTTGCATTGGGTCTTCGTGGCTTCGATAACGTCCTACATCCAGTAGATCGTTGCGACCGGCGGTAATCCAGGAATGCCATTGATATAGTTGCTCGTGAGTCATAGGCGTTGCGAAGTGTTGGTACAGATCGACCATAACTTCCGCTATGCCTTGCTCGGCCGGCGGGACTTTTCGATGATCGGTGATTAAACCGAATTGGCGGCAAATGGAAGATTGCAGGCTGTCCCGGTTCAGATATTCACCTTCAATAGCTGACGTTTTTAGGGCTTCATTGCTGATCAGTTCGATAGTCAACTGTCGTCTGTCGTCTTCGGATAAATGCTTCACCGCGCCGAATGATACGCCGGCGCCAAGCAATAAGCGCTTTTCAAAATCGTCCAGCTGCGACGCGTTATAGGTTAAGTGCGGCCAATCGGCCAGTTGCCAATTCCAGAGCATGATTAATACAAAACGATTTCATAGATCACAAATATAGCACTTTATGATCTATAAAAGACCTGTTTAAACATCACTAAAGACTGTAGTGCCACTCTGAGCAAACCCGAGCGCTGTAACTGTTGAAGTTATAGTGAAGTGAGATTTCTGGTATTACCAGTGTTACCGCCTTATCTGGCGTGGACTGCAGAGGATACGGGGTAATGTTGAAATGGGTCTGTCATGGTGTACTCCAAAGACCCCCTCGCGACCGATTCAATCCCAGCGGGATTGAATCATCCCGCAGGGGATCTTGAAAAAACTCGGCTTAACCGAGCGTCAAAAGTGAAAACGACGCGTCAGATCAACGCAAATCGTTTGCCTTCTATGAAGTCCTGATACTGCCGGGCTTCGATTTTCCCCTTGAACCGGGCATGCACGGCTCCGTCGATCCAGATTTCCCAAGGCAAGCGGTTAAGCTCACCTCTGACCAGTTCCACCTCTCCAACACGAAATTCATCGTGTTGGTAAAGCACTTGGCGTGGGCTGTCGATACGGACGATGCAATGATCCAGCAATGCCGGACCACCGATGTCACCCGGTTCGATCAAAAGTGGCACTTTAATCGTGCCGGTCGAGCGGCCGATCCAGCCGATGACATCATTCTCATCGAGCCAGGACTGACCTGTTTGGGTGTCGCCGTAATACAACCTGATTTTGCGTCGGCTATGGCGAAGCTGTTCCAGCAACTCGACCACCGGTTCCGGTGTATCGGCGTGATAACAGGTGCCCGACGGCAAACGCTGATATTGGATGCAATGCCCCGTGCCGAAGGTGTGTTCAAAGATTTGTTTCATGATGTTGTCCTCAAGGAAAAAACGGAAACATCACGATTCCCCAGCGGGAATAGGACATTCCCGTGTGGGTGGAAAAAATGAGTGCCAAATCAAATGACGTGGCTACCTCGGGCTTTTGCAAATTGCGCGCTTAAAGACCGCGCGAAGTTTTAGGATTGAATTTCCAATGCAGGTTTCCCCAAGGCTTGTAAGGCCAGAGGGATTAATGGATCCAAGTCGTCCCAATCGATACTGCCGCCACTGGCTTCACCTTGTTGATAGGCTTCGACCAATCCCCGGCAAACCCGCATGGCTGCTTGTTCCTGCTTCAATTGCCGTACCGAATGATCCGGGTCTGGCCATTGTTCAACCGCAACGCACTCCCAGACCAGGCTTTCACCCTCCGATTCATGAAATTCATCGGACAATAACGGCATAGCAGCGGTGTCATCCCAAATCGTGGCGTCATTGAATGCCTGCTCGGCAATCAGTTGTGCCGCTTCGTGACTCTCCGCAGTGATACCCACCGAAACGCGGTGCATATAGTCGATTTCGTAGGAGACTACGAAGAACCGATTCATAGCCGCCGCCGTGACATTGGCTGACGCGGGTTCTTCGACTGGGGACTCGGTTTCCGCCGATTCACCCTCGATCAATGCGCTTTCATAAGGCTCGATTTCCTTGTTGCAGTCCGGGCAGCGATCGTTACAGGCGCAATCCCATTCATCCTCCCATTCGGTTTGGCAGTAGGGACACCGGTACTGATTCAGATACCGAACCGTGCTGTTTTCGGCAGGGGTTGTGCCAACGCTAGGTTGGTTGATTGTTTTCATGGTCATCTCCTCCAAAAAATGCAGGAACGACCACCCGACAGGATGAGGTTCCTGCAGGGTTAAAAACGCTGAATTAAGCCTAAATCTGGCTCACACAGCGGGGTTGAATTCGCGCAAAAATCGGTATATGGTGACTAAAACTCATCAAATAGCAGAGAAATAGCCATGTTTGACGATATTTTGCGCATTTTTGATTTCCTCAGTCTTAAGCAGACCGAGAGTACGCAACCAGTACGAAAACCGATGGCAATACCACTCGATCCCAGACTGAATGCGTTAAATCTTTGCAAAACAATTTTGACGAAGTTGGATGCCGCGGAAGCCGATGTGTTGCAAAATATCGACGATCCGAAGCGAGCCTGGACGTTGTTGAGCAATGTCCGGCAATTGCGACGGGAAACCTTTGAGGATCTCCAATCGCTGTTGCCGGATGGCTTTCGCTTCGACGAACCCAAGGTTGACTTGGCTAAGCCAGTACGCACCGTAATGACAAAAAACGGCGCGACGCTTGCGGTATTCAATGGCGGACAGACTCACTGACCGGCGTCGATAAATCGTTGCCTTTCAATGCAGCCCGTAGCTGAGAAACCGGATGTTTCGTGTTCTGGGTTGTAGTTTCAGTGACGGCAACCGACTGCTTTTTCGAGCGCCGAGTTTTTTTGACTTCAGGCTCTGGACTGTCGATCACCGGTTTGATTTTCAACAACTCCCGCTCCAGTTTGGCGATTTGAATATTCGCTTCATAGATCTCGATGGTTTTTAACTTGGCCTGTAATTGTGCCTCCAGTCGTACAGCCTCACGATTGACAGCGTGATTACGTGTCTGAATTTCCTGGCGCACGGAATCGGACATGGCCAACCAATCCACCTCATGACGGATTTGGGGCATGACTACCGGTAGCCGGTTACGAGCCAAACGCTGCACACGATAGCGGTGAAACGTTTGAGCTGCGTGTTGCAATGCGCTCAGCAGTTGCAACGCCGTTGCCCAAAGGACTCGCAAGGCAAGGATAAACATCGCCAAAAGGATGACGCCGAAAATAAAGTTCATTGAAGTTCTCCTTTGAAAATTTAAGAAAACACTTCGAATGAACAGCGCCCGGCCGGGCGATGGTCGCCCGAAGCGGGTTTTGATTTTCAGTGGGTAGCACCACTGCGATTTACATCGGGCTTGACGTACCCGACACGATCAAGGGAACACCTTGCTCGCCGCCTAAAGACGGAACGCCGACCGAAGTCGGATTCAGCGTTCTGGACAGAACGCATGAAGTGCCTGTTTTTCCGATGGCTGGACTTGAGAAGTCGAGCCATCGGAAAAACCGACCTGTGGAGAGGGATTTTATGTTATATTTTTGTATAACAATTATCCCCGGAGCGATGCTATGCACACTACCAATCTACGTAAAGTCGGCGGCTCAATCATGTTGGCGGTGCCTCCGGCATTGTTGGAACAATTACACTTGCAAGCCGGCGCGACGGTAGGCTTGGTTATCGATCACGGCCGTTTGGTCGTAGAGCCATCTCCGAAGCCGCATTACACCCTGGCCGAATTACTGGCCAATTCAGACTATTCCGCACCACTGTCCGAAGAAGAGCGCGAATGGATCGATACGCCGGCGGTGGGTAACGAACTGCTATGAAGCGCGGCGACATCTATTTGGTTTCACTCGATCCGACCGCAGGCCATGAACAAAAAGGCAGCCGGCCGGTGGTCATCGTGTCCCCGGATGAATTCAATCAGGTCACCAAACTGCCGGTGGTATTACCGATCACCACGGGCGGTGATTTCGCGCGGCGCCTGGGATTTGCGGTTCCGTTGACGGGAATCAAAACCACCGGTGTGATTCGCTGCGACCAACCGCGTATCCTCGATTTGGCGGCTCGCCAAGCTCGATGGGTCGATAGCGTACCGGACGCCATCATGGATGACGTGCTGGCACGACTATCGACCTTGTTCGAGTAAGCGAGGTTTCCTTCAGTATTTAAGCCGCCAACAACAACGATTTCGAGAGTTCGAACAATTGCGCTCTCAGCTCTTGAAGTTCGTTGATGGTGATGGCAATCGGGAATAGATGACTGACATCCAGTCCCAACCCCACACCGACGGTTTCAATACCGCTATCGCGGCAGCGCTGCAACAGCTCCAGTGTGCTCAGGGTATCATTGGGTTGACCATCGGTCATTACCATCAATACCTTGCGCGGTTCCCGGCAACGCAGCAGTGACGCCGCACCAAACCAAATCGCTTCGGTCATCGGCGTACTGCCGGTAGCCGACAAAGAGAAGGCACCAGTTCTGGCATTCACACGTTGGCCATGCTCAATCAGACGAAAAACCGAATCATCGTGATGGCCTGGAAACGCAGTGACGCCAGGATTGACTCCCGGAATCCCTTCAAAGGCCAAGGCCAGCGCCAAAGTGGCTTCCAATGCAATCGGCATTCGCGATCCTATCGGCTGACCCTGGCTATCGGTGACTTGATAACCCATGCTTTCCGACTTATCGAGTAGCAGATGGATGGCCGTATTGGGTGCCGCCTTGGACTGCTTGCGTTGAAACAGCTTGGTTTCGCCCAGCGGCAGTCGATGCAAACGCTTACCATCCAGCCGTCGCCCACGACAGGCGTGTTGCGAGCGGTTCAGGGTTTGCGATTGCACCAGGCCTTGCAACGCGGCGCGGATTTTTCCCGATTCGCTTTGCACCTTACGCAGCAAAAACGCACCAGCCCGCTCATCCATGGGCGGCTCGTGGCCGCTCGGCATCAGCAATTCCGATACGTCTTCGGCCGCCAACGACAAAGCCGATTTCAGCGATTCGAATAAATCCCGCTCGATGTCACCGTCTTCAGCGGACAACAAGGTTTTCAAGACGTCGATAGGGTCCCGAATCTCCGTGGTCTCTTCATCATCACATTGCGGAGTGTATAAAGCGCTATTGGAGTATGTTGTTGGTTCATTGTCAGGATCTGCCGGATTCAATGCATCGTTACCATCGGATTCTGAAGACGATTCGTCATCAGTGTCGTTGGGTAAGCGTTCATTGGACTTCGTGTCATCCTCGGAATCCGGGCCTTCCGTATCATTTGATTCGGCTGATTCAGCATCCTGATAGGTCTCATCCGGTTTAGGAGGAGTGGTTTCCTCATCTGCCGATGGCTGGGCCTGATTGCGTTGCCGTTGTTGTTCGAACTCCTGTTCAATCATGGTCAGGATGCGATCGGTCAACTGCAAACAATCGCTCTCCGATTGCAAGCTCTCCGGAACTTCGGACAGCAAGCCTTTCAGTCGCGTTACCGCGCCGATGGGAAACGTTGCCTTCAATGCGATTTCGGTTTCCTCGACCAACGGCTGTAACGCCGACTGACCCAATACCCTGGCACGCAAGCTTTTCAAGACATAGCTGTACAGAATATTGGCCGGATGGTCGTCGATACGGCTGGCGACAAAGTCGCCTTTGGCAATCATCTTTTCGATGACCGTGCGTATCGTCAGTCGAGTCCCCGGAAAGTCTTTGGCCAGTTCATACTCGATTCGGACATCTTCAATCGCATTGCAAAGCCTCCGACGTAAGACCGAACTGCCATAGCGAAGCGTAAAATCCGAATAGCGAATATGCGCCGCCTCGTGGGCTAACAGTCCCCAGGCGATATCCTGATAATCCTGATCGTCGCCGTCATAAGCCGGCAACTGAATCGATTTCCCATCGGTATAAGCCTGATTGCCACCGACACTGACTTTGACGCCAAAGCGATTGCCAATGGCGGCCGCAACGATGGGAAATGCGTTGTGTAAGGTTCTATTTTTCATGGTGTGCTCCAAAATACGGGGCAAACCATGGCCCCAGCGGGACATGACTTTGCCCCAGTGGGTGAATAGTTAAATGGCGTCAGATCAGAACCAGTAATCCTGGTCGGAATCGTCCGCCTCCTCATCGTCTCCCGCCGTCACCGTTGCCGGTTCCGCTGAGTTCTCCAAATCATTGGCTTGATCGGCATCGTGACCGGTTACCAAATCGGACTGGCGTTTATCCAGCAAGACTTCTAAAGCCCAGTCATCGGATGACGATTCTGCTTCGAGCTCATCGTCAAAGATGCCATCAAACAGATCCGTAAAATCCGGATCGCTCGAAACGGTCTCTGCAATGACAGGGATGACGGGTGTTGGTGATGCTGGCAATTCGGATGACTCGGGTTCCGTTGGATCGACGATTTCTTCGACATCAACGTCAGCATCGGTCTCTAGCTCCGGTGTAGGCGCTTGCGCCGCCAACAATCCTTCTCCGTGCCGCCGAGTTTTATCCGGATCGGCCAGCAACATCGCCATGGCGAGAATTTCCTGCAGCAAACCGCCTTCGATTGAGCCCCGAGTCGGAATTT
>Ga0123390_1016096_pt1 | contig 22000 bp, 20 predicted proteins | sample T3HHNO3metaT_FD_89918 | JGI IMG/M metagenome (GOLD analysis project Ga0123390, IMG submission 89918) | Methane-oxidizing artificial microbial communities from Washington, USA to study methane cycling - T3-HHNO3 metaT (Metagenome... | ecosystem: Engineered > Modeled > Simulated communities... | reverse complement strand
TTCTTTACTAACGTCGCGCACCACCCGTTTAAACCGGGAAAAGGTTTCGCCGATTTGCACCATGCGCAATTCCAATGCGGTATCGCGAATACTGCCGACTAAGGCATTCATGCTGGCGGCCACGTCGCCGGCATCGCTGAGGCCATGCCGCTCAACGATCAAATTCATCGCCGCACTGGAAATCACCAGCTCACCGACCAAATTGATCAAATGGCCCAGTTTGGTAGCATCGACCCGGATGTAATTGGCTTCGCTTGCCAGTTTTTGTTTGGTCTGTTCCTGTTTTTTCAGCGCTTGATCGACTAATGGCTGCTGTACGACATGTTGCTCGACCAGTATCTCTCCCAAGGGTTTGCCGGGGACGATAACCAGTTCGGAATCAATATTGGCCTGCTGACGTTGCAAAGCATGGTTGACATCATTTTGAGTCAGCGCCCCAACCTGCACCAACATATCGCCCAAGCGGTTGACATGATTGTCATCCTGGGCATTCAACAGATTTAAATATTCCTCCAGCTTGGAATTAGGCGGCAAAATTTTGATATCGCAATCGTCCGAGGCAAAATCAAACACCGCCTCTATCGTCTGTTTATTCGCATCGCTCTGAAAAGCAATTTTGAAATGCAAATAGCAGCTTTCCGGGTCCATGTCGTCACCGACCGGCATTTCCGGGGCTACAGTAAGAATTTGTTTAATCTCACCCAAGGTGCGCAGATAGCGAATAAACGACAAGGGGTCCATGCCGTTTCTGAAGGCATCTTTCTGAAACTCTAGAGAAATTAGCCAGTTATCGTCCACCGATATTTCACCGCCGCCTTCAATTTCCAGCTGGACGCTATCGTCGCTTTGCTGCATGTCGGTCGTTTGCCGTCCGGTCAATTGCCGAATCAAACGTTCTCCATCCGCCGCCAAGCTTGCCGGTAACTCGGAGTCTTTCTGCGTCAAACAATGTTCGATCAATTTAGCAGTGTGATCCTTGCTGTCCAACAAGACAGAAATCAATTCCGCGTCGATGCCGCGTTCGCCGTTACGCACTTTATCCAGGACCGACTCCGCTTCATGGGTAAAGCCGACAATGGCGTTAAAACCAAACAATCCGGAAGAGCCTTTGATGGTATGCATGGCCCTGAATAAACTGTTGATGGTTTCGCTATCGTCCGGTTTACTCTCCAGAGACAACAAAGCGTCTTCCATATCAGTTAACAACTCTTCAGCCTCTTGGGCGAAAACCGTTAAGGCCGCATCTAATTCGCTCATGATGTTTTCCAATCTGCGGAGATTACGATAGGGTCGCCGAAATGCTTACTCAGGTTGAGCAGTTCCAGCACTTCAACGACCGCCTCGCTATGCTGAATAAGACTAAAGCGGATATCGCGGCTGACGGCTTCCTGCTTCAGAAACATCAGCAGTTGCACACCGGCGCTATCGATTTCAGTGACATCGGCAAGATCGATTTGCACGTCTTTAGCCGAGCTTAGATACGGGGATAGTGCTTGTTTGTGTTCCAGCACCGAGTAGATGGTCAATTCACCCTGAATGGCTAGATGGGTGACACCCTTTTTTTGTTGTTTTAGGTGGATAGCCAAGGTTTTCTCCCCTTGTGCAATGGGGTTGTTTTTAAGGCAACACCAATTTGGACACCGCGTCGAGTAAAGTGGGGGCTTGAAACGGTTTGGTCAGCCAGGCTTTCGCGCCGGCGGCCTTGCCAGCCTGTTTTTTATCGTCGGCGGCTTCGGTAGTCAGCATCATCATCGGGGTGAATTTGTATGCCGGGAGTTTTTTGGCTTCCGTCACAAAGGTTATGCCATCCATATTCGGCATATTCACATCGGTAATGATCAAATTGATTTTTTGTCCGGTTAATTTACTCAGTGCATCCCTGCCGTCGCAGGCCTCAATCACATCGTAGCCGGCACCCTTTAGGGCAATGCCGACAACCTGTCGAATGGATGCCGAGTCATCAACAATCATGATGGTTTTAGCCATTAGTCAATCCTTCATCAAATTTAGAAAAATGTAATCTCATCGTTGGCGGAAGTGCTTTGGTGACTGACCGCCGCACTTGAAGAGTGATTCAACAACTCTTCCGGCATCGTGTAACTAAGCTCCATTCTCGACAATGTGGCGCCGACATCCAAGCTATTTGCTTGGCGCTCGCCGCTGCTGCGCGTGGCATCTACCGCAGTTTGCAGGCTGTTTAGATTATGTTCGACATGCGACAGCATTTGGCTGACCCGATCCTGAAACTGGAACGCCGTCAACACCGAGAAAATCTCGTCGCGAATTTGCGCGCTGTTGCCGCGTAACTGATCCGCATCGTTTCTGAACATATCCAAAGCCACCCGCAAATCGTCCAGAGCGGTGCGGATGGCGTGTTCGGCATCTCGGATCGCTTTGTCATCGGAAGAGCCGGATGCCTCGGACATTTTCAACGTCGAGGCCATGGCTTTGTTGATATCAGCAATGGCGTGGCTGATTTTTTCCCCGGTGGAAGACGAAAATCCGGCCAGTTTACGGACTTCGTCGGCTACAACCGCAAAACCCCGGCCATTTTCGCCTGCGCGAGCGGCTTCGATAGCCGCATTTAGAGCCAGTAAATTGATTTGCTCAGCGACCTTGCGCACTTCCTGCGCCATCGTGTCCAGTTGACCGGTATGTGCGGACAATTTACGAACCTCGTCGACTACCGCATGCTCAACGTCCTGGATTTCACTTAAAACTTTTAACACCGCCGTCAAAGCATCCCGGGTTTCGCCGAATAACACATCCACGCTACGACCTTGACGATTCTGCGCACCGCCGGAAATCAGTCTCTCCAATTGATTAACCATAGCGGCGAAACGGCTGGTCAGGACGGTGATTTCCTGTTCGGTATGCGTTCTGGATGTTTGTACTTGTCTGAGCAAAATGGGCACTACTTGCAGAAACAACCGCTCCAGCTCAATGGCGTATGCTTCAAGCTCTTGCAGTTTTAAATCTTCGTCGCCACGCCAGGCGTTATTAGCTTCATTCAGCGCGGTTTGCTGTTTATTGTACAAAGTAGACCCAATCAGGACGCCGGCAAAACCAAGCCCGGCAGTAGCTCCCAAGCTGATCAAACTGAAACCGGTTTGCACGCAAGCCAACAATCCACCTGTCACACCCAACCCCACCGTTAACAGATAAAAACCAAGTGGACCGGGGCTCTTGGCTACAGGATAAGGTTTTCGAAGCATGGGAATTCCGTCTGGGTTTTGGGTATGTTAAAGATAGTAGAGAGTTTTAAATTTGCATTCAACCCACTACCATCTTAGGTTTTTCGTTAATGTTAAGTTCTCAGCACTTCCTGTAATTATTTACTGACATAATTACGTCGCATATCCTTACTAACGGAGACGGTTTTATTACTATTGCCCCGATCACAACCGAAGAATTCGAACGCTTCAGACGTTTGATTTACGACCATGCCGGCATCGCTCTGACGCCGGAAAAGAAAGTCATGGTAGCCAGCCGGCTGGCCAAAAGGCTCGATTATTACCAGCTAGAACATTACGGGGAATACTACCAACTGGCTGTCAGTCCCGATTACCCCCATGAATTTCAAACGCTGGTCAACATTCTGACCACCAATGAAACGTATTTTTTTCGGGAGCCAAAGCACTTCGAATTTTTTCAACAGCACATTCTTAAGACCTGGCGCGGCGAGCATTTTAGGGTTTGGAGCGCGGCTAGTTCGACAGGAGAAGAAGCCTATACTCTGGCAATGGTATTAGCGGAGAACCTAGGCACGCGCAATTGGGAGATTTTCGGCTCCGATTTGAGCACGCGAGTGCTGGAAGTTGCCCGTCATGGCGTCTATCCACTGGATAGGCTGGACCATATGGACAAACGCCTATTGGAAAAATATTGTTTACGCGGCGTGCGCAGCCAGGAAGGTTTTTTTCGTGTGGACAACAAACTACGCAGCCGCGTCAAATTTGATCAGGTTAATTTGATGAGTTCACTGCCGCATACATTGGGGAGGTTCGACGTAATTTTTCTGCGTAATGTTCTAATCTATTTTGACCAAGACACCAAAAAGCAGGTCGTCGAACGACTGATTACCGCGCTAAAGCCTGGCGGACATTTCATCATCAGTCATTCGGAAAGCCTGCACCGGGTCACCGAACAGTTACAAATGCTGAAGCCTTCTATCTACCGGAAACCATGAAAATCCTGCCCTTCCGAGATACCCAGCGTATCGTCATCGATCCGGGCGAATTCTATGCCTCCCGCCAGCCGGAAGTCATTTCAACACTATTGGGCTCGTGCGTGGCTGCCTGCCTATATGACCCAATCAATCGGGTATTTGGCATGAATCATTTTTTGCTGGCTTATCGTTCCTACTCCAAAAACATGCCTATCATCGAATCCGAAGAGGGCCGTTACGGCATTTATGCGATGGAATTGCTGATCAACGAAATGATGAAACTGGGCGCCAACCGGCTCAATCTACAAGCCAAATGCTTCGGCGGCGGCAACGTATTAAAACTGCGAGAGGACAAAAACCGCAAGGAAACCGTGGGCGACGTGAATGTTTTATTCATCAAAGAGTTTTTAAAAAAAGAAAACATTCCTATGCTTAGTGCCTGTCTAGGCGGCAATATCGGCAGAAACGTCCATTTCGTCGGTACTGATTATTCGGTGTTTATCAAAAAAATCGACCACAATCAGCAACTGTCTCTTGAAAATGAAGAGCGCCGCTACTGGAAGAAAAATATCGACGAACATGAAAAATCCAGAAGCAGTGCCGAATTCTGGTAAATCATCCAAGACCATTAACAGGCAACACTATGACAGACACAAAAGTATTTATTGTCGACGACTCCGCCGTGGTCCGGCAGGTATTAACCGGATTGCTCGATAGCCTGCCTGGCGTCAAAGTGATCGGCGCCGCGCCGGATCCCATCTTTGCCCTGACCCGCATGGAAAAAGACTGGCCGGATGTCATCATCCTGGACATTGAAATGCCGCGCATGGACGGCATCACCTTCCTTAAGAAGCTAATGCACGAACATCCCACGCCGGTCGTGATCTGTTCGACGCTCACGGCAAAAGGCGCGGAAGTGACGATGCAGGCCATGAGTGCCGGTGCCGTCGACATCATCACCAAACCGACCGTCAACCTGAAGGGCTTTTTGCAAGATTCGAAAACCCTGCTGGCGGATGCGATTAAAGGTGCTGCGCATGCCAGACTAAAAAAATCGGCTATCCCAAGCGGCAAACCTCTGGATGGCAGCCCGAAATTAACCGCCGACGCCGTCATTTCCCCGACCAGCCTGATCTCGATGACGGAAACCACCGATCGCGTCGTCGCCATTGGCACATCAACCGGCGGCACCCAGGCTCTGGAATACGTATTGACGCGATTACCCCGTACCACGCCGGGAATCGTCATTGTGCAGCACATGCCGGAGGCATTTACCGCCGCATTTGCCAAACGGCTGGACAGCCTGTGCCAAATTACAGTTAAAGAGGCCGAGCAAAACGACCGGGTCATTCCCGGCCTGGCTTTGATCGCGCCCGGCGGCAAACACATGCTGTTGCGCCGCAGCGGCGCCCAATACCGGGTGGAAATCAAGGATGGCCCCTTGGTAAGCCGCCATCGGCCATCGGTGGATGTGTTGTTCCGCTCGGCCGCGCAAGCTGCCGGCAAAAACGTACTGGGCATAATCATGACCGGCATGGGCGACGACGGCGCCCATGGAATGAAAGAATTACACGATACCGGCGCACTTTGCGTGGCCCAAGACGAAGCCAGTTGCGTGGTCTACGGCATGCCCAAGGAAGCAGTAAAACTGGGCGGCACCGACGGCGAATTGCCTTTATCAGCTATCCCGAATTTGATCATGCAATCGCCGAATCGGGCAAAATTCTTGAAAGGTTAAAGGCCGGTTTTATCTACAAGCGGCGACAGCGGTAACCGTAATAGGCGATATATAAATAACAGAGTAAAGGGATGAAAAAAGCCTGCTGAATGCCAATACGATCCGCAAACGCCCCTTGCAGCAAAGGTAAAATAGCCCCACCGACGATGGCGGCGCAGAGTATGCCGGAGCCTTGGCCGGTATGCCTGCCCAAGCCGGTCAAAGCCAGCGAAAAGATGGTGGGAAACATGATGGAATTGCACAAACCTACCGCCAGGATGGTAACCATAGCCAGTATGCCGCTGCCCAACATCGTCGCCAACACCAAACCAGCCGCCGCCAAGGCGTTAAAGGCCAACACTTTGCCGGGATGGATTTTCTGCATCACCGCCGACCCAATAAACCGGCCGACCATCGCCCCGCCCCAATAAAACGACACGTATTTGCCGGCCTCTTGCTCAGCCAAACCGGCTATATGCGGCTCGCCGAGAAAGTTAACCAGAAAGCTGCCAATCGACACTTCACCGCCGACGTACACAAAAATCGCCACGGCGCCCAATACCAGGTGCGAATATTGCCAGGCGCTGCCATCCACTGCATTTGGGCCGGTTGCCTCGGCTTGCTGGTTAATCTTAGGCAACTTCAACATCGCAAACACTGCCGCCATGAAAAACAAGACTGCCGCGAGACATAAATACGGATTCTGCACCGCCGCCGCTTCCGCGGCCTGATACGCAGACAATTGCTCGGCGTCGAGCAGCTTTATTTCCTCGGCGCTTTTCACCGCATTCGACAAAATAAACAATGCGCCAAAATACGGCGCCAGCGTGGTACCCAAGGAGTTAAACGCCTGCGTCAAGGTTAAACGACTGGACGCAGTGTGCGGATCGCCCAACACCGTCACGTAAGGATTGGCGGAAACCTGTAGCAAGGTAATCCCGGACGCCAACACAAAAAACGCCGCCAAAAACAAAGGATAAGAATGCAAGCCAGCCGCCGGATAAAACAGCAAACAACCGCCACCGGCAATCGCCAAACCGACGATGATGCCGCCCTTGTAATCGATTTTTTCCACCAGATAGCCGCTGGGCACCGACATCAGAAAGTAAGCGGTAAAGAAACAAAACTGGATCAGCATCGCCTGGGTGTAACTCAGCGTAAACACCGCCTTCAAATGCGGGATCAGGATGTCGTTAAGACAGGTGATAAATCCCCAAATAAAAAATAGCGAAGTCAGAACCGTCAGCGAGCCTGCATGCGAGGGTCTATCAAGGTTTTGTCGATCCGGCATGAGTGAATCCTGCATATTGATTTAGGGTTTGAGGACCTGGAAACGTGCGATCTCGTTACCGACCATCACCTCAAACTCGCCCGGTTCGACAATGCGCCGCATATCCACGCCGATAAAAGACATATCCTGCGGCGTTAAGCTAAATTGCAAGGTCTGCTCCGCGCCGGGTTTTAACTCAACTTTTTTAAACGCCTTTAGCTGTTTCACCGGCCGCGAAACCGAGGCCGCGACATCGTGCAGGTAAACCATCACGGTCTCCTTGCCGGTCAGCGTGCCGGTATTTTTCACCTTAACCGTCACGTCGATATTCTCGCCCATGGCAATATTGTCTTTGCTCAGACGCAGGCCGCTGGTCTGGAAGGTGGTGTAACTCAAACCGTGACCAAATGGATACAAAGGCCGATACTGATTGCTCTCAAAAGCCTCTATCGGCTTGTGATCGTACATCACAATATCGCTAACATCGCGCGGATAGGAAATCGGCAACTTGCCGCTGGGATTGGTGTCGCCGAACAAAATATCGGCCATCGCTGCCCCGCCTTCCATGCCCGGCAAAAAGCCCAACACCACCGCCTGCGCCTTGTTGGCAATTTCGGTGATGATGCGCGGCCGGCCGCCGAACGTGACTAAAACCACCGGCTTGCCGATTTCGAAAATCGCTCTAGCCAGTTGCAACTGTACCGGGTCCAAATGCAGGGATTCGATATTGCCTTCGGTTTCGGTGTAGGTTTTTTCGCCCAGCGCCAAAATCACCACATCGTGCTGCCTGGCTTGAGTCACCGCCTGCTCGATATTGATTTCGTCGCTGAAATTTTTGCCGCCCACGTACGTCACTTTGCCCGTGGTTTTCTGCTGAATGGCTTGTATCAAAGTGGGCTTGTCTTTGGGATATAAATGCTCTGCGGCGCCCTGCCAGGTAATCGTCCAACCGCCGTTCATCACGCTCAACAAGTTCGCGGTCGGCCCGGTGACCAAGATGCTGGCCTGCTTGCTCAAGGGCAGAATATGTTGGTCATTTTTCGCCAGAATGATCGCTTCCCGCGCCGCTTGCCGGTTAGCGGCCACCGCATCCTCAGTGACAAAGTTACCTTTTACGGCCAGCTCAGGCTCGTGCCTGTCAAACAAACCGCTTTGATATTTCACCCGCAAAATACGCGACACCGCTTCGTCGATACGGGTCATCGGCACTTCGCCGGTTTTGGCTAAATCCAGCAATAAGTCGTAAAACGAATAATCGAACGGCACCATGCTCATATCGATGCCGGCCATCACCGCCATTTTTACCGCTTCGCGCGGCGAGGATGCCAATTTATCGCGGGTATACAAGCGGCTGATGTCGGCCCAATCGGACACGGTAAAGCCTTTAAAACCCATCTCAACGCGCAAAATGGTGTTCAGGTAGTAATGATTGACGTGGCCGGGAATGCCATCCACCTCGGCGGAATTGACCATCACCGTCGGCGCTCCGGCTTTCACGCCCGCTTCGAAGCCCGGCAGAAAATATTCGCGCAAAGCTCGTTCGCCTATCCAGGCCGGGGTGCGGTCCTTGCCGTTCAAGGGATAGCTGTAGCCGACGTAATGTTTCAAGCAAGTTGGCGCTTTGTCGGCGTCCGCAAAATTATCGCCTTGATGACCTTGAATATAGGCACTGCCCATCGTCACCGCCAAAAGCACGTCCTCGCCGTAAGTTTCCCACAAGCGCGGCCACAGCGGTTGCCGGCCGATGTCCATCACCGGCATGAAATTCCAATCCAAACCCGAGGCCTTGGCTTCCCGCGCAGTCACTTCGCCTTCCTTGAAAGCCAAATCGGGATTAAACGTCGCCGCCATGCTGATGGCTTGCGGAAACAGCACTGCGTTTTCGGTGTAAGTTGCACCATGAATCGCGTCGATACCGTACAGCACCGGAATTTTCAGCCGGCTTTTTGCCGCCACGTCGCGTATCGCTTGGGTCATCCGCCGCCATTTTTCGATGGGCTGGGTTTGATTATTCGGCGTGGTGGGCGTGTTGAGTATCGAACCGATATGCCGGTTCAAAATGGCGTCTTCCAGTTTGGCCTGATCGATGGGATTGTCGGCTACCTCGCCATTCACGACCGAAACCACGCTAAAGTCGATCTGCGTCATCTGTCCGACTTTTTCTTCCAGGCTCATTTGCGCCAATAAGGCCTGTACCTGCGCTTCAACATTGTCGTTTGTTTCTTTTGCACTCACGCCGGACTCCAAAGCCACGAATAGGGAAAGAATTAAGAAAGCTAATTTTGTTTTCAAGAGATTGATTTAAGGTTTGATCGATGCCCGCTCAATCGTTTTATCTACCTGCCGGCCGCACGGCAAAAATCCGATCAACGATAGCAAGGCATTTGTAGTTATCGGTAAAAATAGGCACATCATAGCCGGCGATAATTCGCTCATGTCAGCGGCAAGTGCCCATCAGGGACCCGGAATAGTTTATCCAGACCTGAAGATGCTGTCTCATATTTTAAGAGCAGCGGTGGCGTAGAGCCTGGCTTGGTGTTTTTCGTGGCAACTGCCACACCGGATGAAGTTTTCTCAGGATTGTTATTCCGGAAACAACTTATCCCGCGCATTCTCCAAAATCGCGGTCACGGCCGGATGCTTGAGTTTGCGGCGCATGGTGATGGCGTAAAAACGTTCATGCACCGAGTCGATACGGCCGATGGCTTCCACGCCGTATTGGCTTTGGATTTCGGCTTCGACATTACTCGGTGCGACAAACAAACCCACGCCACCACTGCCAAAGGTTTTGATCAACGCGCTGTCTTCAATTTCGGCCTGGATAGCCGGGCTGATACTTTCGGCGTCGAACCATTGATCCAGCGAGCGCCGCAGCGAAGTGTTGGCGGTGGGCAGCAGGAACGGTGCGCCGCTCAAGCAGCGTGGGAAATTTTGCCTATAGGTCGCGGCCAAAGCCGGCGCGCCGAACACGGTAACCCCGCATTCGCCCAGCAGATGGTTAAACGCTTTGGCGCCACTGGTTGGTGTCAGCGGCGCATCGGACAAGACTATATCCATCCCTTGCATGACCATCTCACTCAAAAGCCGCTCGGTTTTGTCCTCGTAACAAAGAATCTGCACCGACTCTGGTAAGCGGAATGCCGGCGCCAGCAAGCGATAAACCACCATTTTCGGTAACGCATCCGCCACGCCCACCACCAGACGCAGAGCCCTGCCGGTCGGCCGGCCTTTTAAGGTGTTAGTTAACTCTCGGCCCAGCGAAAAGATTTCTTCCGCGTAATTAAATACCACCCGCCCAGTGTCGGTGAGCACCAGTTTACGGCCTTGTTTATAAAAGAGTTTTTCGCCAATTTGCTGTTCCAGCACCGCTAATTGGCCGCTGATGGTAGGTTGCGCCAAATGCAGTTTCTCGCAAGCGCGAGTGATGCTTTCTTCACGCGCGACATTCCAGAAATAAAACAAATGTTGGTAGTTGATACGTTCCATAGCGCTCAATGTATAGGAATTTACGATGAATTAATTCTAAACATTCTATTTAACAATATCAAAATGCTGCGCTAGGCTATCACGCAACCCTAACCTACCCTGAGAACTGCACATGCAAAAGCTAAAAGCACTGCACAGCGAAGACATCGCGCCAAGTACCGGAGCCGCATTAGCGGAGTATGACAAGTCGGCGTTTGAATTGGATAACCTCGGCGCCAGCCAAATCCTCAGTGATCGCTTATCGGATGCTCACGGCGACGACAAAGAATTACGCAGTTCGATACGCCTGCTCGGTTCGATCTTGACTAAAGTGCTCACCGCCCAAGCCAAACCGGAGGTGGCCACCGCCGTCGCGCAGTTGCAACGCAAGTTTGCCAGCTTGCTCCGAGAGGGCAGCGCCAACCGCCGCCGCCAGTTTATGGAGATTCTGGAAGGCCTGGATGCGGAAGAAATAGGCGAAGTGGTGCGGGTGTTTAACGGCTATTTCAGCCTGCTCAATATCGCCGAAGAATCGCATAACCTAACGTTGCGCCGACAAAATCAGACCGGCCGCTATTGGCCCGGCTCGTTTCATGACACGCTGATTAAACTACGCGACAGCGGCGTCAGTGCCGATAAATTACAGGTGTTATTGGACGAAATGCTGTATTTGCCGGTGATGACCGCTCACCCCACCGAAGCCAAACGCCGCACAGTCAAAAGCGCGTTGCGCAATGTCTTCCTTAGCCAGGAGGCCTTGGACGATCCACGCCTACGCAGCCAGCAACGCAGCGAGGCCTTGGACAAACTGCAAGCACAGATTCAATTGCTGTTAAAAACCGACGAAGTGCGCGCCCGTAAACTGGGCGTAGCCGACGAAATCGACGCCGGTTTGTTTTATTTTTCGCTATCGCTATTTCAGGCTACCACCTTGGTTTACCGGAACTTGCAACGGGCGCTTAGCGATGTATTCGGCGCCGACGTTGCCGGCCAAATCCGCATCCCCAGCTTCCTGCGTTTTGGCTCATGGATAGGCGGCGACCGCGACGGCAATCCAAATGTCAAGCCGGAAACCACCGAACTGGCCTTGCGCATGCAGGCGCAAACCATCATGCAGGAATATTTGGCGCGCCTGGATCAATTGCGCGGCCAGTTGTCGCATTCTTATGGACTTTGTGACTTGACGCCGGAATTTATTGACAGCCTGCACGCCGACCGCGCCCTGCTGGGCGCGGCAGTCACGGACTTGGAAAAGCCTTATTTGCAGGAACCTTACCGGCACAAACTGATATTGATGAAATATCGCATGCAATCCACCTTGCAGCGCGTGCAACAACAGTTACAGGGCCAAGCGGAACAAGCCAATCGCCTTGCCTATGCCAGCGTGGCCGAGTTTTTACACGATCTGCGCTTGATTGATGCATCCTTGCGCAGCCACGGCGACGCCAATATCGCCGAGCTGGAATTAGCCGATCTGATCCGCTTGGCCGACGTGTTCGACTTTCACTTGATGCAACTCGACGTGCGGCAAGAATCGACTCGCCACAGCGAAGCAGTCGCGGAAATTCTGGCAACCGCATTGAACATTGACTACCTGGCGCTGGACGAAGCGCAACGCATAGCATTGTTAGCAGAGGCGATTGCCGCACCGGGTGGTTTGATGTTCGACGCCGCCGCGCTGACGCCGGCCAACCGCGAAACCCTGGAGTTGTTTACCGTGATGGCGAAAATGCGCCGGGAAATAGGCCCGAACTGCTTTGGTAAATACGTAATTTCCATGACCCACTCGGCCAGTCATGTCTTGGAAGTCTTGCTGCTGGCGGCGCAAGCCGGCCTGGTCGGCAAAATCGGCGGGCATTGGCATTGCCATATCGGCGTCAGCCCCTTGTTTGAAACCATCGACGATTTAAATCGCATCTCCGAGGTACTGACCCAGCTATTCGATACCGAGTGCTATCGGGAATTGTTGCGGGTCAGCGATGACCGCCAGGAAATCATGCTGGGCTATTCGGACTCCTGCAAAGACGGCGGCATCCTGGCGTCGGCCTGGGGCTTATCGCGCGCGCAACGGCAAATTATTGCAATCAGCGAGCGTTACGGTTTGAAATGCCGATTATTCCATGGCCGCGGCGGCACTGTCGGTCGCGGCGGCGGCCCGACTCACGAAGCGATTCTGGCCCAGCCGCCCGACACCGTGCGCGGCCAGATCAAATTTACCGAGCAAGGCGAAGTGCTGTTTTATCGGTATAACAATATGGAAACGGCGGTCTACGAATTAACCATGGGCGTTACCGGCTTGCTGAAAGCCAGCGTCAGCCTGGTGCAAGCCGTCCCGGCGGATCATGCGGAAGATCTGGCAGTGATGGACGAATTGGCGCGGATCGGCGAGCAAAGTTATCGCGACCTGACCGAGCGCACTCCCGGCTTTTTGGATTATTTCTACGAAGCCACCCCGGTCGGCGAAATTGGCGGCTTGAACATCGGTTCGCGGCCTTCGCACCGCAAAAAACTGGATCGCTCGAAAAACTCGGTGCGAGCGATAGCCTGGGTATTCGCCTGGGCGCAATCGCGGCAGACGTTTCCGGCTTGGTACGGCATCGGTTTCAGCCTGGCCAGCTGGTGCGCCGGCAAGCCGGAGCGCCTGGAAACCCTGCGGCGGATGTATCGCGACTGGCCGTTTTTCCGCAACCTGCTGAGTAACGCGCAAATGGCTTTGAGTAAATCCGACATGAACATCGCCCGCGAATACGCGCAATTGTGCAACGACCCGGAAACCGGCAAACGGGTTTACAACCTGATAGCCGGCGAGCATCAACGCTGCGTGGAGTGGATACTGGAGATAGCCAACACTGACCATTTGCTGGCGGAAAATCCGGCTTTGGCCGCCTCCCTGCACCGCCGCGATGCTTATCTGGGGCCGCTAAACTATATCCAGGTTTTTTTGATCCGGCGGCTGCGGGAAATGAATACCGAGAATCCCGCGGACAGTCCGTGGATGAAACCCTTGTTGCGCAGTATCAATGCGATTGCCGCAGGTATGCGTAATACCGGCTGATGTTATTAGCCCGGCCCTGAAATTCCGGCGTCCTGAACGGGTCGAAGGACGCGCCCCCCCCTGAAAAGGGGAAAGGGCTTTTCGGCAGACTCTAAAAGGGAGGAGAACCATGCAATACGCCTACGCATTGGCACACTGGTTTAGAGTAATCATCATTAACACCGGGCGCTGGCTGTTTGAAAACAAGCCTGCCATGGCAATCTTGACCCTGATATTTTTGTATAAATTTGGCGACACCTTGCTACCCTTTCTATGGCACATTGTGCACTTGGCCATTGAGGTGGTCGAGATGTTGTTCGAGCATTTTTTGGAACACGTGTTCGGGGTAACGCCCCGCCAAGCCGAATTCATCGTGTTCTGGTCCGGCCTAACGTTGCTCGGCACCGTCGTTTGGCGCTTGTCGTGCAAAGCTTACCTCGTGATCGCCCAGGGATGCGAAACTGCCTGGCTTAACTGGTGCGCCAAAGCCGGCCCGGCCAAATTACTTACCACATTAAAGGTTACACTTTTGCTGGGCATACTCGGCAAGACCATGCTGTTATTCGTTTAAACCGATAGGATTTCGTTACGTATGAGCATCAACGCCGGAAACAAGGAACACCCGCACAGAAAGCAGTCGACGCAAACCTTGCTGGGATTCTTATTCGACCTGCTGGAAATCCCCGGCCAAGCCCAAGGCATCCGCGAGCATTGGCTGGACTCAGTCAGTGACGACAGCCAGATAGCGCTGAGCCGCATCGGTGACCATTTGGGTTTGAATATGGAGAGCACGCTGCTTACGCCCATTGCAGCCGCCAACGCTTCATCCCCACATACGCCACTGCTCACCAGCCTCTCGGATGGCTGCGGCTGGCTAGTGTTGTGCGGATTTCGCGGCGGCAAAGTCAGAGTGGCCCTTGCTCAAGGCGAGGTGATCGAAGAGCGCTACGTCAAACCGACTGACATCGCCGCACTACTGGGCCGAAGCGACGCCGGCATCAGCGAGTGGCTTTTAGTGCAAGCCCAGGCGCCGCTGGAGAATGCCGTCAGCCAAGACCATCACAACCACATGCCGCCATTTAGCCGCTTGCTGGAGCTGTTACGCGCTGATCGCCACGATCTCTGGTTATTGTTGGGTTTGGCTTTGGGCTCCGGATTGTTGGCGCTGGCTTCGCCGGTGGCGGTGCAAGCGCTGGTCAATACCGTAGCGATGGGCGGTATGGGCCAACCTTTGATCGTATTGGCGACCATACTGTTTTTCTTTCTAAGCTTCGGCGGTGCGGTTTTTGTGCTGGAATCTTATCTGGTGGAGATCGTGCAGCGGCGGATTTTTGTACGGCTGGCCGCCGACTTGGCCTATCGCTTGCCCAGGGTGCGCAGCGATGCCTACGACAGCCAACACGGCGCGGAACTGGTCAATCGCTTTTTCGATGTATTGACCTTGCAGAAAGCCGGCTCTGCACTGCTCTTGGACGGTTTGAGCACCGTGGTGCAAACTTGCGTCGGCCTGATCATGCTGGCTTTCTATCACCCCTTCCTGCTGGCCTTCGATGTGGTGTTGCTGTTATCTATCACGGCAATAATATTTTTGTTGGGCCGCGGCGCGGTCACCACGGCGATTCAGGAATCGATCAGCAAATATGCCTTGGTCGCCTGGCTGGAAAGCGTTGCCGGGAATATTCAAACCTTTAAATTCGGTAACGGTGCAGTGATGGCCGCCAACCGCACCGACCAACTCTCGCTGGACTATTTAACGGCCAAACGCCAGCATTACCGCGTGCTGCTGGGCCAAGTCATCGCCTCCGTGGCGCTGTACGCCATCGCCAGTACGGCCTTGTTGGCTATCGGCGGCTACTTGGTCATAGACGGCCATTTAACTTTGGGGCAATTGGTGGCGGCGGAACTGATCGTCTCGTCAGCTTTGCTAGCCTTGATCAAATTCGGCAAACACCTGGAAGGCTTTTACGACTTGATGGCCGGCACGGACAAGATCGGCCATTTGCTGGATTTGCCCTTAGAAGATTCGGCCGAGTTGGACGCAGAATTTAACGGTCCGGCGTCACTCACAATCAGCGGCTTAAAATTCGGCTTCGGCGCGCAGCGGCCATTATTCTCGGATTTTGCGCTGCACATTCAGCCTAGCGAAAAAGTCGCGATTTCAGGCGGTCCCGGCAGCGGTAAAACCGCGCTGGTGTCGCTAATCAGCGGGATGCGGCAAGCACAAGCCGGCCGGATACAATTCAACGGCCAAACACTGGATGAGCTGCGCCTGAGTACTTTGCGGCAAAACATCGCCGTCGTCAGCCGACTGGAGATATTTCACGATAGCCTGCTGGAAAATATCAGGCTTGGCGATGCGAACCTGAGCGTTGCCGATGTCCAAGAGGTCTTGGCCAAAGTCGGCTTAACTAGCTTGGATTTGGATACCGTCATGAGTCCCGGCGGCTCGCCACTTGCCCACAGCCAAGCCATACAAGTCATGCTGGCTAGAGCCATCATCGCCCGGCCGACTTTGTTGATCGTGGATGGCATACTCGATGGCTTGGATAGCGGTTTACAGCAACAGTTGGCATCCGCACTATTTGCCGCAGACGCGCCCTGGACCCTACTGCTGCTGACCGGATCCAAAGAATTGGCCGCACTTTGCGGGCGCGAGATAATTTTGCCGGGAGCCGCCCATGACTGAGTTACAGATCAGGCTGTCCGCGCTATCGGCAGCCCATACTCCTCGCCTGGTCAGTAGTCTAGCGCGGGCTTGCGTCTGGTTATTTCTGTTGACCCCTCCAGCCTTGCTGCTCACCCCGTGGCAACAAAACATCAACGGTATCGGCCGGGTCTCCGCCTTTGCGCCGCTGGAACGCCAACAGAACTTGGATGCGCCGGTTTCCGGCCGTATCGTCAGTTGGCATGCCAAAGAAGGCGCCAAAGTGAAGGCCGGCGATTTACTGATGGAAATCACCGATGTCGATCCGGAATTGCTGGAACGCTTACAACAACAACGCGCGGCAGCCGCAGCGAAATTGGCAGCCAAAGAAGACGAGCTGCGGGCGTATCGCCTGCAAATCGATAATTTGATTGCTACCCGCGATTTACAAGTGGCTACCGCGCAATACCGGCTGGATGTGGCACGGCAACGTGCGCGCTCCGCCAGTGAAGCCATTGCCTCCGCCCGTGCCACGCTGGAAACGGCCAGCGTGCAAACCCAGCGTCTGCAAAGATTGATCGGCGACGGCCTGGTATCCCAACGCGATTACGAAGTGGCACAACGCGACGGTATCGTCGCGCAACGCAGCTTAAACAGCGCCCAAGCCAGTCTGGAAGGCGCTTTGGCCGAACAACGCGCCGCCGAAGCCGAAATCGGCCGAATTCGCGCCGATGCCCAAGCCCGTATCGACTCGGCGACGGCCTCTGCCAACAAAACCCAAAGCGAACTGGAAGACAGCCGCAGCAGCCTGTTAAAGAGCGAAGTGGATGTTTCCCGCCAGCAATCCCAACAAATCAGAGCGCCGCGCGACAGCAGCATCCTCAGGCTGCTGGCCAATCCGCAGAGCGACATTGTCAGACAAGGTGATCCCTTGCTGGTGTTGGTGCCTGATATGGATGTGAAAGCCGTGGAACTGTGGGTAGACGGCAACGATGCCGTATTGATCACCCCAGGCCGGCATGCACGTCTGCAATTCGAAGGCTGGCCGGCCTTGCAATTCGCCGGCTGGCCCGAAGTAGCCGTCGGTACCTTCGGTGGCTTAGTAGCCTTCGTGGACTCCACTGACGACGGCAAGGGTAAATTCAGGGTGCTGATCGTGCCCGATCCCAACGACCGCCCCTGGCCGACAGAACGCTTCGCCCGCCAAGGCGTGAGAGTAAAAGGCTGGGTGTTGTTGAACCGGGTAACGATGGCTTACGAATTGTGGCGGCAACTGAATGCCTTTCCGCCGCAGATGACTATGGAAGCGCCTGCGACCGATTTGGTCAGGCAAAAACTGAAATAAGCGCTCATGAATCGTTTCGCATCCCGTCAACACCCATCAGGGGCTACGGCCAAACACTTGCAAGCCTGCCGGCGGCGTATCGGCGCACTCTTGCTGATACCTTTGCTGGTCAGTTGCGGACAATATCTCGACACCAGCCCCGACCGGAAACTGGTCAAGCGCGTGGAAGAACGCCTGAAACCTGATGAGGGTTTACCGCTACCGGCGATTTCGCAACTGCCGCCGCAAACTGTGGAGCAGGCCTTGCCCAAGTTTAAGGAAGGCCGGCCCAAGTCGGCGACTATCCTGCCGCCTCCCAGCGCGACGAAGCCGGAATTACCGAAGGCAGCACCGGAAGCGAGCAAGCAATTGTCCATCACTGCGGTGCGCAGTATGGCTTTGGAAAATAACCTGGATTTAAAAATCGCCCAGGCCGATCCAAAAATCGCCGCCACTTCAGTCAGCGAAGAGCAAGCCAAATTCGACGATTTGATCTTCGCCAAGGCCAAATACGGCAAGAAAAACACCCCGGCGCAAAATCTGGATGTCGTCAGCTTTACGCCGGTGGATCCCACTTCGCCGCTGAAAAATGAAATCGACAAACTCACCGCCGTGCCGCAGGAAACCGAGGTGCTGGATATGGAAGCCGGTATCGTGATTCCGTTGCGTACCGGCGCCAAAATTACCGTCAGTTCACCGTTCGACGGCAAACGGCAGTTTCGCGGTGTCGCTTCGGACCAGTATCAAAATGCGCTGCGGTTTTCCATCAGCCAGCCCTTACTGCGCGATGCCGGGATTTCCAATAACGTCGCCGGCATCCGCATCGCCCGTTACGAACAACAAGCCGTCGACGTAAAAACCCGTCTGCAGGCGATTCGGGTGTTGGCCATGGTTGAGCGCGCTTATTGGAGTCTGTATGTGGCTTGGGGCGAATTGGACGTGCGCCGCCAGCAATACGAAAACGCCTCCAACAATCTGAGCATGGTCAGGAAGCGCGTGGCGGAAGGCTTGACAGCCAACGTGGAAATCAACCGGGCCGAAATCGGCGTGGCCGAGCGGCTGGAGTCTTTGATCATCGCCGAAACCAGCCTGAAAACCCGCCAGCGCCAACTGAAATTGTTATTAAACGCGCCGGACCTGGATCTGGATTCACAAACGCTGCTGATTCCCGAGACCTCGCCGACCCTGCTGGAATTTAATCTGGACCGCGAGCAATTGGCGCAACGCGCGCTGGACGGCCGCCTGGAATTGCTGGAACTGGAATTAAAGCTGGCCGCTGACTTGACCAAGATCGACTACCTCAGCAATCAAACCCTGCCAATGTTCATGCTGGATTACAACTACGCCGCACTGGGCCGCGACACGTCATCCTACGGTGGCGCTTTTGATCAGACCTTGAGCGGCAATTATTCGGATTGGTCGGTGGGCGTACGCATGGAAATCCCACTCAGCAACGAGCTGCGCCGTGCGCGTCTGGATCGAGCCGTGCAAGAACGCATGCAACGTCTGACGACGCAACAACTCAGGGAATTGAGTGTGCGCCGAGAAATCTACGACTCGCTGGATCAAATGAGCCAGAACTGGCAACGCATTTTAGCCACTCGGCAAAACGTGGTACTGGCCGGTTTGAATTACGACGCAGAACTGAAACAATTTAAAGAAGGCTTGCGGACCATGACCGAAGTACTGGAAACCCTAACCCGGCTCGGTGAAGCGCAATTACGCGAAGTGCGCGCCATCGGTGATTACCAAGTGTCGATGATAGACCTGGCGTTTGCCACCGGCACCTTACTCGGACATAGCCGAGTCGATTTGGGCCTAAGCGCCAGTGCTCAGTAAGCACTGTAGTGAGTGAATGTAAGCGATAAAAGCCGCGCGTTTATCGCTTACCGGTCTGATGTTGGAAAACGACGGTTAGTGATGGCAACCTGAACCGTGGATATGGCCGTGAGCCACTTCGTCGGCTGTGGCCGGTCTGACATCCATGACTTCCACGTCAAACGTCAAATCTTCACCGGCCAATGGATGGTTGCCGTCGATGGTAATATCGTCGCCGTCGATCTCCACGATGGTAATGATGCCCGGACCATGGCTGACATCGGCGTGAAATTGCATCCCGACTTCAATATCCATCCCGTCGAACATTTTCTTGGAAACAACTTGAATCATTTCTTCGGAGACTTCGCCGTAGGCTTGATCGGCAGCGATGGTGACGTTGAATTTATCGCCCGCTTGCTTGCCGTTTAAAGCGGCTTCCAAACCCGCAATGATGTTGCCCGCGCCATGCAAATACAACAAGGGTTCCTCGCCTCTGGAACTGTCCAGCTGCTCACCGTCTTGGTTGGTTAAGGTATAATGTATGGAAACAGCCGTTTTGTCTGTGATTTGCATATGCGTATTCGCTAGATGAAAAAAGCCGACATCATATAACCTTTTCCCCGAAAAAACATGTCACGCTGGCGACCGCCCCGCCCCAAATCTTCACCTTACATCACCGCCGAAGGCTATCGGACCCTGGAAACCGAGTTGAAACAGCTTTGGGAACGGCGCAAGCACGTAACCATAGCCCTGTCCGCCGCCGCTGCGGAAGGTGATCGTTCCGAGAACGCAGAAGTTACCGCAAAAAAGAACTACGAGAAATCGACCGGCGTATTCATTATCTGCAAAAGCGCTTGCCGTCGTTGACTGTCGTGTCCGAGAAGCCGAGCAATCGCGATCAGGTATTTTTCGGTGCCTGGGTGACTTTGGAAACGATGGATGGAGAGGAAATCACCTACCGCATCGTCGGTGCCGACGAAATCGATACTACGGGTGGTTTGATCAGCCTGGACTCACCTCTGGCGAAAGCCTTATTGAAGAAGATGCTGGACGACGAAGTGACAATCCGCCATGCCGAGCAGGAAACGCGGTATTACATTACCGCGATCAAGTATTAAGATGAGTACGCAAGCCGCCTTTACCCGATTCAAGTGGTTCGTGATCATTCTGCTGCTGACCATCGTCGAAATAGGCCCCTTTCCGCTGATGGGTTTGACGCTACTGTATGTCATCGCGTTCCGCCCACGCTGGTTCAAGGCGTTGGTCGATCAGATCTATTCATGAGCTGCGCGCAATACCTGTTTGTCTACGGTACGCTGCGCAGAAACCCGGACGATCAAACTCAACACCCATTTCTAGACGATTGCGATTACATAGGCCCTGCGTTTATGCACGGCGATTTGTATGAAATCGATAATTATCCAGGCGCCGTAACCCGCGGCACAACGCAGATCAAAGGCGAACTGTACTTACTTGGCACCCCCGAACACACACTGTCTGTATTGGATATTTACGAAGAATGCGCCACGCATTTTCCGCAGCCGCATGAATACATCCGCCGCCAACTTTTAGTAAACCTGCCCGACGGACAAAGCGTTTGCGCTTGGACCTACCTATACAACCGTCCGACGACCGGTTTGCAGCGGATCTTAAGCGGCGACTATCTTCATCATCTCAAGGACAAAACATGATCAGCATTATCCAGCGCGTGACTCAAGCCAAAGTCACGGTCAACTGCAACGACATCGGCGTGATCGGCACCGGCATTATGGCGCTGGTGGCTGTCGAGAAAGCCGACACCCCCAAGCAAGCGGACCGCTTGCTGGAGCGGATTTTGAATTACCGCATCTTTGCGGACGCGGACGACAAAATGAATCTGAGTCTGCGCGATATTCAAGGCGGCCTGCTGCTGGTACCGCAATTTACCTTGGCGGCCAACACCGATACCGGCAACCGGCCCAGTTTTGCCTCGGCCGCGCCGCCGGCAATGGGCCGGGAATTATTCGCGTATTTGCAAAAGCGCGCGCTGGAGATTTACCCAAGCAGCCAGTTCGGCGAATTCGGCGCCGACATGAAAGTAGCGTTGATCAACGACGGCCCGGTGACTTTTACCTTACGTTGTCTGGAAAAGTAATTTTGCATACCGTTTGGATTCGGGAATCACTGCCTGACCGCTCACCCGGTCGAATTACCAACCCGCCCTTAAATATTATCGCTCCCGCAAAGGCGCAAGCTCAGCCGCTAGAGTGGATTCGCCGTAAGATGTAACGGCTCCCGCCTTCGCGGGCGTGACAAACCCAAGGAAATTGAGGAACGGCTTGGCAGTCACTGTCAGATAGGCGCGCTCGCCAATAAATTATTCTGTGTTAAATAACACAATTTTATTTGCCTAACGTGCACCTTACCCCTACAATTGCGCCTCCTTTATCACCCACAGAGAAATACTTATGAAAATTCAACATTTGCTAATCGCCTTAACCTTGCCGGCTTTGCTGACCCTGACAGGCTGCGAATCCGCAAAACCGGTCGAAGCAACTGCTGAGCCTGCGGTCGTGACGCC
>Ga0123390_1014388_pt1 | contig 22875 bp, 20 predicted proteins | sample T3HHNO3metaT_FD_89918 | JGI IMG/M metagenome (GOLD analysis project Ga0123390, IMG submission 89918) | Methane-oxidizing artificial microbial communities from Washington, USA to study methane cycling - T3-HHNO3 metaT (Metagenome... | ecosystem: Engineered > Modeled > Simulated communities... | reverse complement strand
TAGATAATGCGATTTCATAGCGACATCCATGCACTTGCCGCAATCTGTGTCTCAGCGTGTCATCCATGCGCCGCACATCGTGCTGATCATTGCTGCAACAGCAATATTTATAGCAGTACAGCTTCAATAGGGGGAACACCACAAATGAACGAAAAACAACTTGTTGCCATTCATGCCGCAAGCTATGTGCAATCGGGCATGCTGGTCGGTTTGGGCACCGGCTCTACCGCAAATTTTTTTATTGAAGAGCTCGCGCGCAAACAAAAAGAAGAAAACCTCAACGTCACTACCATTGCCAGTTCCAATATCAGCATGATCAAAGCACAAAGCCTTGGGCTCACAGTCATCGGCTTACAGCAAGTGTCTTCTATTGATTTATATGTCGACGGTGCAGATGAAATTACACCGAGCATGGTATTGCTCAAAGGCCGCGGTTACGATTTAGTGATGGAAAAACTACTGGCCAAAGCGGCTAAACAGTTTTTGGTGGTGGCAGATAAAAGCAAACTGGTCGACCATATTGGCACCAACTTCCCTATTCCCATTGAAGTCATGCCATTTGCCTGGCAAGCAGCCAAAAAAAGTATTGAAGCCCTAGGCGGCGTGGGTGAGTTACGGCCAAATGCTGCAAAGGATGGCCTCAGCATTACTAGTTATGGCAGCTTAGTGTTAGATATGCGCTTCCCATCTGACATAGATGAAGTGACGTTAAACCAGTGTTTGAACAATATTCCCGGTGTGGTTGAGCATGGCATTTTCAGTGAGTTAGCCCATGGCATTCTCATTGCAGATGCTGGTGCTGACCAGCAAGTAGAAGAGCGCTGGAAGTAGCCCGCGCTACTTGCCTATACTCTGAGATTGATCGTGCGTTTGATTCAGTTAGCCTACGGGGCTGTTGTACTAACGCTGCTAAGTTGCAGTGATGAAGCCGCATTATCCGCGCAAAAAAAAGCGCATGAAGCCAATCAAGCGCACGTTATTCGCTTTGTCACCATCAATAGCCCCAACACCTACTTTGTGAATGAATACGATACATTAGCTGGATTGGAATATGAGCTAGCGACACGTTTTGTTGAGAGCTTAGGCCCAGACTATCAACTTAAAATCATTGTGGTCGATAGTTTCTCAAAAATCATTCCGGCACTGCTTTCTAATAAAGCGGACATTGCCGCAGCCGATATTTCAGTCACCAATGAGCGCAAGAATATCGTCGATTTTTCCGAGCCATTCCATGATGTACAACAGCAGCTCGTTTATAACCGCGATAAAAACCCACCACCTAAAACACTCACTGCATTGGAAGGCCACATTATTGCTGTGCCTGCCGGCACTAGTTTTGCAGAGCGTATCCGCAAGATAAGTAAACAGCACAGTGGTTTGGTGTGGGATGAAATTGAAAACACCAGTTCAGAGCAGCTGCTGGAAGCATTGGCCAATCAAGAGATTGATTACACGATTGCGGACAGCCATTTGCTGGCGGTGATGCAGTATTACTACCCCAGTATCAGCCCCGCTTTTGCCGTGGGCGATCCTGAAAAAATCGCATGGGCGATGGCCAGAGGCAAAGATCCGGTGCGCATGCAACAAATCAATGCCTTCTTTAAGAAAATTCAACAGGATGGCACATTACGCAACTTAATTGACCGCTATCACGGCAATACCAAACGCTTGAAACCGTTTGATGTAAAAGCTTTTTTGACGCGCACGCAAACCATTTTGCCAAAATACACACGCTTATTTAAGGATGCGCAAGAGATTACCGATGTCGATTGGCGACTGCTGGCGGCGATTAGCTACCAAGAGTCGCATTGGGATACCTATAGCACCTCGCCCACCAATGTACGTGGGCTGATGATGTTAACTGAGCAGACTTCAGACATGATGAATGTGACGGATAGACTCGACCCCAAACAAAGCATTCCGGCTGGCGCCAAGTTCTTTTTGTGGATGAAAGATCGTTTTCCGGAGCGCATTCCAGAACCAGACCGTACGTTTATGGCGCTGGCCGCGTACAACAATGGGGTCGGACATATTGAAGATGCACGTGTGCTGGCGCAGCGCTTAAAACTCAATCCGGATAGCTGGGCCGATGTAAAAACGACGCTGATGAAGCTGAATGACCCTAGATACTATACTCAAGCTAAGCATGGCTACTGTAGCTGCGGCGCACCTGTTATCTATACAGAATCTATACGCAGCTACTATCAAATTCTCATCAAACACCTACCCAGCCATACGCCGGATATTGATCCATTTAAAATTGCAGCACGTTGAGGCCAATGATGCCTAAGGTCAGTGCTGTTTGAACAGTCTCGGCCACTTAAATATGAAGCTGCCGAGATTATTTAAGCTCAAACAGTAATGGCTGTTTTCCCACCCATATAAGCCTGCAATGCTTTAGGAATCGTCACACTGCCATCGGCATTTTGATAGTTCTCTAACACCGCCACCAAGGTACGCCCTACCGCCAACCCAGACCCATTTAAAGTATGCACCAACTCTGGTTTGCCTTGTGCGTTTCTAAATCTAGCCTGTAAGCGACGCGCTTGAAAGGCCTCACAATTGGAGACAGAGGAAATCTCACGATAGGTATTTTGTGCAGGCAGCCACACTTCTAAATCATACGTTTTGGCGGCACCAAAGCCCATATCACCTGTACAAAGCGATACCACACGATAAGGCAACTCTAATGCTTTTAAGATATTTTCTGCATGGCCGACCATCTCTTCTAGTGCCTCGTAACTTTTGTCTGGGTGCACAATCTGCACCATCTCCACTTTATCAAACTGGTGTTGACGTATCATGCCTTTGGTATCTTTACCGTAAGAACCTGCCTCAGAACGGAAGCATGGCGTATGCGCAGTGAGCTTAATCGGCAACGCTTCAGCCGCTACAATTTCATCGCGTACCGTGTTAGTCAATGTCACTTCTGATGTAGGGATTAAATAGAGCTTGCTGTCATTGTGTGCCAGTGAAAACAAATCTTCTTCAAACTTGGGGAGCTGACCAGTACCAATCAGCGTTTCCGCATTAACCATATAAGGCGTATAGCACTCGGTATAGCCATGCTGCTCGGTCTGTGTATCCAACATAAACTGTGCAATAGCACGGTGTAATTTTGCTATTTGACCACGCATCAACGTAAAACGCGCACCCGACAATTTAGCACCAGTATCAAAATCCAGACCCAGCGGCGTACCCACGTCCGTGTGGTCTTTCACTTCAAAGTCAAAACTACGTGGCGTGCCTACCTTACGTACTTCCACATTGTCTGTTTCGTCTTTACCTACTGGCACGCTTTCATGCGGCAGATTGGGCACATTCAACAATAGGGTTTGCAATTCGGTTTGAATTTCTGTCAGGCGCAACTCGTCCGCTTTCAATTGGTCGCCCAAACCTGCTACCTCCGCCATGATGACCGCCACATCCTCGCCTTTGGATTTAGCAATCCCAATTTGCTTGGAGGCATTGTTACGCTTGGCTTGCAAATCTTGCGTGCGCGTTTGCACTGTTTTACGTTCAGCTTCTAACGCAGTAAAAGTAGCCGTATCCAATACAAACTTTCGGCTGGCCAGCTTGGCTACCACATTGTCTAAATCATTCCGTAATTGTTGAATTTCTAGCATGAAGTTCTCTATTTCTTATCTTTTTGATTGCGTTGCTGTTGTTGGTCTAATTCGCGCAGACGCGCTAATTTTTCCGCTATTTTACCTTCCAAACCGCGTGGTGTGGGCGCATAAAACTGAATCGGCTGTAAATCTTCTGGAAAATAATGTTCACCCGCCGCATAAGCATCTGGCTCATTATGCGCGTAACGGTACTCTTTGCCGTAATCCAGCGCTTTCATTAACTTGGTGGGCGCGTTACGCAAATGCAATGGCACCGGGCGCGATTTATCTTGCCCCACAAACGCTTTGGCTTGATTATAGGCCATATAAGCTGCGTTACTTTTAGGCGCAACTGCCAGATAAATCACAGCATTAGAAAGCGCCAATTCCCCCTCCGGCGAGCCTAAACGCTCGTAAATCTGGCAGGCTTCTAACGCCATGGTTTGTGCGCGTGGGTCGGCAATACCAATGTCTTCTACTGCCATGCGAATAATGCGCCGACCTAAATACAATGGGTCTGCGCCACCATCAATCATGCGTAAAAACCAGTACAAAGCGGCATCCGGATTCGACCCACGTACCGATTTATGCAAGGCGGAAATCTGATCGTAAAAAGCCTCTCCACCTTTATCAAAGCGCCGCATCTTACTCGCCATGCTCGCTTGCAGAAACGTTTCGTCTATCACTTGGGTGTGACTGGTAAGCGCGCTATTAAACAAGCTCTCTGCAAAATTCAGTAGCCTTCTTGCATCGCCATCGGCATAGGACAACACCTGTTCGGTCACTTCAGCATCCAACTGAATCTCTGGTGCCATCAGCAAACGCGCACGCTCTAATAGCTGGCCCAGCTCAGGTTCAGATAACGCATTGAGCACAAATACCTGCGCGCGGCTCAATAACGCGCTGTTCACTTCAAACGATGGATTCTCGGTAGTCGCACCAATAAAGGTAATTAGGCCACTTTCTACAAATGGCAGAAATGCATCTTGCTGACCTTTGTTAAAGCGATGCACCTCATCAACAAATAAAATGGTTTTACGTCCATTGTGTTGTAGCGTTTGGTCTGCACGCTCAACAGCTTCACGGATATCTTTAATACCAGAAAGCACAGCAGAAAGTGGAATGAATTCCGCATCTGCAGTTGCCGCAATCAAACGTGCCAATGTGGTTTTTCCTACGCCTGGCGGCCCCCACAGAATCATAGAGGGCAATTTTCCGGATTCAAACGCGCGGCGCAGGGGTTTACCCTCGCCCAAAAGATGCGTCTGTCCGACCACATCGTTCAGTGTTTTGGGGCGAAGCTGCTCAGCCAAGGGCGCTTGTGGACTCACAGGTTGAAATAGGCTATTCATAGGGTGATATTATGCCGCGATTTACTTAACCATTTACCAATTAAAATCACGGCGTATGTTAATACTCATGGTGGCGCGCTCAAATCCATTCAGCTCGATATTGGAATCATTCTTGATCAGACTGATTTGCGGCTTGACTGTCCAATAGCGCGCGGGCACGTAATTCACACCTAACGTGATGTCGTATTGGTCGTCTTTACGTTTGCGCAAAAAAGCCAAGTCTTCCACCTGATAATCCCGCGACTCGTACCCGGCAGACATATAGGCCAGCCAACTTGGCGCCACAACTAACTGCCCACCTGCCCGAACACCATAAATATCTTGATCTAAAAAACGTGTATTTGAGCGCACTGCATTTTCTTGCGCAACATAGGCACCTAAAAACATCACTGGGTTTGTGGCTGCATCAAACGCATGCGCATAATTGACCCCAAGCACATAGCGATCCGCATCGCGAATCGGGCTATCGTCGTATTCCAACTTGGCATATTGCCCATAAATACTGGCTTGATTGGCCGGATCAATATTTTTCTGCCATTGCGCAATCGCACCATAAGCACGGCGGAATCGCGAATCATCCACATAAAAGTGGCCATCTTGCGCAGCAATCGTATAAATATCATCTGCCTGCTTAATCTGCACACCAAGGTTTAAATCGATAGCGCCGGTTTCAAATGCTTGGTAATGCTGATTGATTTTTTTTGCAAACTGCACATTGCCGATATACGCTACTTGCGCTGACACCGGGATACGAAAACCCGCGCCACCCGCCATGTTGAAAAAGCTGTCTGATTGCCTTTTGGCATCGTCGGCCAACGCAAAATTCAAACCGCCAAATACCGGCAGCCCGATAGTGTTTGCGCTGGTCGCGCTGTTGATATTGCTATCCCAACCCAGCCCACCTTCCAAATAAGCACTAAACGTAGTGGATAAGCCCATGGCTTTATCAATGGCTGCTAAATATTTTTCGATGGCTTTGGCAGTTTCTGCAGAAGGATTTTGGTTCAGCAAGTACCCAAACTCTGATTTGGAAGCGTCAATCTCACCCAAGTAGTAATGTGCTTTAGCCGCTTTGGCCCGCGCTAGCTGATGATCTGGCTCAATGGCCAATGCACGCTCAAGTGCAAACATGCCTTCGGTGTAATGGCCACTTTCTACGGCTGCGCTTCCCAGCAGCACATCAAAATTCAATTGCCCTGCCAAGGTTTTTTCTAAGGGGAGCAATTGCTGGTAAGCCGCCTCATAGTTGCCAGCGTTGAGTAATGCCTCCGCCTGTTGCATTGTGGCTGCGTCTGCCGATGTCTCTGCCGCAGCGAGCGGTGTAGCGATGAATGCAAGTAGTGCAACTGCATAGCCAAAACCATAGGTGTGGCGGCGCAGCATGGTGCTTGCTTATTCGCCCACCACATCCACCCCTTTAGGTGTGGTGAACAGGAAGGTTTGCGTGGTTAGCGCCGGATTACGTTCAATTTGATTGAACGCAATATGCGTGACATGGCTAAAGCTATCGTACAACTCCATTTTTTTGAGCTGCCCTTCTTTAAAACCCAACAATACGCGGTCAAAGCCGCTTTCTTTATCTTTAGGTAAAGCCAGCACCCACGTCAAATCATCTTTACGTACTGCGTTTTTAAGTGTAAAACTTTTCTCAACGGCCTCGCCACCAGCCAACATCGCCGCAGGGCTGGAGCCTAAGGTCTTGCTTAAATCGCGTACCGTGACTTGTTGCAAGTCAACGTCATACAAAAACACTTGCTTACCGTCACTAATAATCTGCTGTTCGTATGGCTTTTGATAATCCCAGCGAAATTTATTTGGCCGTTGCAATTGCATCGTGCCTTCTACCTTTTGCACTTTGCGGCCTTGTTTATCCACCACCTCTTGCTTGAACTCTGCACGCATCGATTGCGTATTCAAGAAAAAATCTTTCAAGCTACTTACACCATCAGCATGTGCCATGCCCGCGCTTGTTGCAGCAAGCCACAGTGTTGCTGTTAATACGTATTTACTCAAATTCATTACTCTTGACTCCCAGAGCCGCTATTCACTAATACTTCTCGATTGCCATTGCTTTGCATAGCTGAGACCAAACCCGCACGCTCCATCTCTTCAATCAAACGTGCAGCGCGGTTATAGCCAATACGTAGCTGGCGCTGTACAGAAGAAATCGAAGCGCGACGACTAGTCAGTACAATATTGACGGCTTCATCATACAAGGGATCTTTCTCACCGCCGGTATCACTCAGTACGCTGCCTTCGCTGCTCTCTTCTGTTTCATTAGTGAGAATACCTTCAATGTAATTTGGTTCACCTTGCGACTTCAGGTAGTTGACCACCTTATGCACTTCTTGGTCAGACACAAATGCACCGTGAATACGTTGCGGGAAGCCAGTGCCAGGTGGCATATACAACATATCGCCCTGACCCAATAGCGCCTCTGCGCCCATCTGATCTAGGATGGTACGCGAGTCAATTTTACTTGATACCTGAAACGCCACACGGGTAGGAATATTGGCTTTAATCAGGCCGGTAATCACATCTACGGAAGGACGTTGTGTTGCCAGCACCAAGTGAATACCAGAAGCGCGCGCTTTTTGCGCCAAACGTGCAATCAGCTCTTCCACTTTTTTACCTACTACCATCATTAAGTCTGCTAGCTCATCAATCACCACCACAATCAATGGCATCTCATCCAATGGCTCAGGGTCATCCGGCGTTAGGCTAAACGGATGCGGAATGGTGGTATCTGCTTTTTTCGCATCATGAATTTTTTGGTTGTAACCTGCCAAATTACGTACACCCAACATGGACATCAGTTTATAGCGGCGCTCCATCTCGGCCACACACCAATTCAGCGCATTGGCGGCTTGGCGCATATCCGTCACCACTGGCGCTAATAAATGCGGAATGCCTTCGTATACCGATAGCTCCAGCATTTTCGGATCGATAAGAATCATGCGCACTTTGCTGGCTTCCGCTTTGTAGAGCAGGCTTAGAATCAACGCATTGATGGCGACAGACTTACCAGAACCAGTGGTACCCGCGACCAACACATGTGGCATTTTGGCCAAATCTGCCACCACAGGTTTACCTGCAATGTCTTTACCCATGGCAATAGCCAGCGGCGAATGCATGTCGGCATACACTTGGCTGCCCATAATCTCTGAAAGGCAAACGATTTGGCGTTTAGGGTTAGGAATCTCTAAACCCATACAGCTTTTGCCGGGAATGGTCTCTACTACGCGAATACTCACCACAGAAAGCGCACGTGCCAAGTCTTTGGCCAAATTAGTAATTTGGCTACCTTTTACACCAGGTGCTGGTTCAAATTCATAACGCGTGATCACAGGGCCGGGTTGCGCTGAAAGCACTTTGACCTCAATACCGAAATCGACCAATTTACGTTCGATTAAACGCGAAGTGAAATCTAAGGTTTCAGCAGATTGCAGCTCAATAGTAGCTGTTGCTTCATCCAGCAAATGCAATGGCGGTAGCGAGCTGTCTGGCAGACTATCAAACAATACTGTTTGACGTTCTTTTTGCACGCGCTCGCTTTTGGGAATTTCCATCTCCGGCACTTTGATTTCAATCGGTGGGCGGTCTTCCGTACGTTTACGCTCAGCCTCAATAAACTCATCCCGTTTGATTTCTACTTGCTTACCGGCTTTTCTATCTTGCCAATCGTAATATTTCTCTAATGCCCATGCATGCGCGGCCAATACCCACGCACCCAGTTGTTCGGTGATCATAATCCATGACCAACCTGTAAACAGGCTAAACCCAATGGCCATCAAGATAATTAAGCACATGGTAGACCCAGCAAACCCGAACATGCTATGCAACATGCTATCTACGGCATTGCCAATCATGCCGCCTTGTGTCAGTGGAAACTGGGCGGGTAAAGCTAGCAGGTGTCCGGCCTCAAATGCTGAAGAAGCCAGTAATAACAAAGTAAAGCCGATTAAGTTAAACATCAGGAATGGGCGCTCACTGATCGTGGTCCCCAAGCGTTTGTAGACCAGCCACATGCCGTAAAAGGCTAACACTACCCACCACCACGCGGAGAAGCCAAACAGGTATAACAACATGTCAGAAACCCATGCACCCACCGCCCCACCAGCATTATCCACAGGGGCACCTTCGGTCGCCATATGTGACCAAGATGGATCTTGCGGAGAATAGGTGATGAGAATGACTGCCAAATACAAGCCGACCAGTACCAAGCCCAGCCACCATGCTTCTTTGACTAAACTGGCGCCATGTAATGCTTTTTCACTAGGCTCCGCCTGAACTCGACCGTTGGATACTGAGGTTTTTTTATTAAAAAACAAGGTGTTATGAACCCTATATAGAAACGAAAGAAGAAATAAAATTATTAAACGATTATAACAAAATCAAATTGCACTAAGTGTGTCTAATCCTTAAAATAGTCACTTAAATAACAAAGGAAACACTATGGATACAGGCATTAAACCACAAGATCGAAAAGTCATTGCAGAAGGTTTGTCTAAACTGTTAGCTGATACCTACACGCTCTACCTCAAAACCCATTACTTTCACTGGAACGTGACAGGGCCAATGTTTAATACACTCCATCTGATGTTTGAAACGCAATATACCGAACTAGCCTTAGCCGTAGATTTGGTGGCAGAACGTATCCGCGCATTAGATGTGTATGCGCCAGGCACCTATAGTCAATTTTCAAAACTCACTTCTATTCAAGAAACAATAGATGTACCTAAAGCCAATGACATGATTAAAGAATTGGTAGCTGGTCATGAAGCGGTATGTCGCACCGCACGCAGTGTGTTCCCTGCAGCCGATGCAGCAGCGGATGAAGCTACTGCCGACTTACTGACACAGCGTTTACAGCTACATGAAAAAACTGCATGGATGTTACGCAGCCTGCTTGAATAGGCGTTAAAGTAATACAAATGGGTCTTTAAATTGTATTTAAAGACCCCATCTCATAGCTAATATTCGCAACGAAAGTACATTCATGGCAACAAAACACGCGCACTTACTTATTTTGGGCTCAGGCCCGGCTGGCTATTCGGCGGCAGTCTACGCAGCCCGCGCAAACCTCAAACCGGTACTCATCACAGGTATTGCACAAGGCGGTCAGCTGATGACGACCACCGATGTAGATAACTGGCCTGCCGATGCCGATGGCGTGATGGGGCCAGAGCTAATGGCGCGCTTTCAAAAGCACGCCGAGCGTTTTAATACCGAAATGATTTTTGATCATATTCACACCACACATTTGACCGAAAAGCCAATTCGTTTAGTGGGTGACTCTGGCGAATACACCTGTGATGCACTGATTATTGCCACAGGTGCATCTGCCAAATATCTAGGCTTGCCATCTGAAGAGAAGTTCGCCGGCAAAGGCGTTTCCGCCTGTGCCACTTGTGATGGGTTTTTCTATCGTAATCAAGAAGTTGCCGTGATAGGTGGCGGCAATACAGCGGTAGAAGAAACGCTATATTTGTCCAATATTGCCAGCAAAGTTACGCTAGTGCATCGTCGCGATAAATTTAAAGCCGAGGCGATCTTGGTGGATAAACTGATGGAGCGCGTGAAAGAGGGTAAAGTGGTACTGGAAACTTTTCAGACATTAGACGAAGTATTGGGCAATGAAACCGGTGTAACTGGTATGCGCCTTAAAGATGCCAACAACGGCAGCACAAAAGAGCTAGCTGTGAATGGCGTGTTTATTGCCATTGGCCACCAACCTAATACCGAGATTTTTGCTGGCCAGCTTGAGATGGAAGGCGGCTATATCGTGACGCAAACCGGTCGCCAAGGCAACTTTACTGCAACCAGCATTCCAGGCGTATTTGCGGCGGGTGATGTGCAAGACCATATTTACCGTCAGGCCGTGACCAGTGCAGGCACCGGCTGTATGGCAGCCTTGGATGCTGAGCGCTATTTAACCAGCTTAGCCTGATTACAATAAAGTAAGGTAAATCACGCTTAAAAACGCACAACGCTGGCGATGCTTGCTTGTGCGTTTTTTTATGGAGTGTAGATGCAGTGACTGCCAAAGATGACAAACCGACAAATAAAACTAGCACCCCTCCAGAGGAGGATATAGCGCTGTTTTATGAAGCCGTTAAAGGTGCGCGCCCGGTGAAGGCCAATCGCTTATTGCACCCGGTTAAAAAACCCAAACCCATTCCTAGGCAGTTGCTCAAAGATGAACGTCAAGCGCTGGCAGACTCACTGAGCGACCATTACTACCCTGCTGAAGAGTTAGAAAGTGGCGAAGAGTTACTGTATCTGCGCGATGGACAATCGCCCTTGGTATTGAGCAAGCTGCGGCGCGGACATTGGGTAGTACAAGCCAATATTGATTTACATGGCTTGATTGCGGATGAAGCACGCATGTACGTCTCTGAGTTTATTGCTGACTGCAAAAAACGCAATATCCGCTGCGTGCGCATCGTGCATGGTAAGGGCTTGGGCTCAAAAAATCGTGAGCCAGTACTCAAACATAAACTTCGTAGCTGGCTGATGCAAAAAGATGAAGTAATTGCCTATGCACAAGCCAAAGCCAATGATGGCGGCAGTGGCGCAGTGATTGTGTTATTGAAGGCGTAAACTAATAGTTTATTTGTCTTGGTTCGGCACATAGTTGCCAGTTAATCCAAGTTGTCCATAGACTGCTTAGGGGACAAAGCAGATAGTCAACCATTTGAATTAAGGACGTCATATCAGATTAAATGACTCTGGATTGTGCGTATGAACAAACGTTGCAAAATCATCTGGTGTTAATGGCTTTGAAAATAAGTAACCTTGAAGTTTATCAGCGCCAAACTCGCGACATAATCTAGCCTGATCAAGTGTCTCAACACCTTCAACAATCACCTCAAGATCTAGACTTTTTGCCATTATGATGATTGCCTTTAATACTTTGCAGTCTGCTTCACTTTCTGGCACATTTTGTACAAATGAACGATCTACTTTTAGTATTGATGCAGGCAACCATTTTAAGTAGGCCATAGATGAATATCCAGTTCCAAAATCGTCTATCGCGACCTTCACACCTAATGCTTTGATGCGATTCAAGAGTGAAGCCGTTTTTTCGAAATCCGAAACAAGTACACTTTCTGTCACCTCTATAGTGATACACTCACCCGTTAGGTGAAAGCTCTCTAGGTCACGCCTAATATCATCATGCAAGCTCTCACGTTGCAATAATTGTTCACTAGCATTGACTGCTAACACGAACTGGCTACCTACCACGCCATTTTTTCGCCATTGAGCTAGCTGCATGCACGCCAACTGTCTATTGTCTGTATCAATGGCAGCTATATACCCAAGCTCTTCTAAGATATCAATAAAATCTCTTGGTGGTAATATGCCTCTTGTTGGATGGTTCCAGCGTACAAGCATTTCTGCTCCACACACTTGTAAACTTTTAGCATGAATGACAGGTTGGTAATATTGTACTAGCTGAGTTTGAAAACGATGTGAGCGCAACTCTCCTTCCAGCATAATCCTATGTAGAATCTGAACTTGCAAGATTTCACTGAAAAAATGAAAGCCATTACGTCCTTCACGCTTCACTTGATACATGGCCAAATCAGCACGCTTTAGCATGTCTTCGGCCGTCGTGGCACATCTAGGATACGTTGCAATCCCAATACTACAGGTTATAAATTGCTCCACATTATTCAGTAGAATAGGTTCTCGCACACGCTCAATCACTCGCTGTGCTAATGCGCCAACTGAAGTTTCCGTTTCCAAATCATGCACAATGATTGCAAACTCGTCACCTCCCAGTCGACAAACTACATCCCCTTCCCTAACAACCTCCAGCAGCCGCTGTGCTATTATTTGTAACAATTGATCGCCTGAATCGTGTCCCAAGCTGTCATTAATCAATTTAAAGTTATCAATGTCCAGATACACTAAACCAAGCTGAAAGTTAAGTCGATGCGCTCGCTGAATCGCTCCACGTAAATGCTCTTCAAAGTAATAACGGTTCGATAAGCCTGTCATGGGATCGTTTTCCGCTAAGTACTTTAAGCGTTTATGTGTGTCAATCAGCTTACTGGCAAGTGCATGCCGTGCCTGCGCGTGAATTAGCGCCTTGGTCAAATGTCGTTCGGAAAGCTCTTTTTTCAGTAAGAAATCTTGCGCTCCAGCAAATATACAATTTTTTTCGATGATTTCATTGTCTTCCATGCCTGTCAGTATGACTACGGCTGCATGTTTGTCTGTATGTTGCGTAATTTGACTCAACACATCAAGACACTCCATGTCTGGCAAACGATAGTCTAGCAACACGATATCGAACGTACTCTCGTCGAATAACTTAAGCGCTCTTACTGCAGTATTAGCATGCACGATATCTTTGACTAGCTTTGGATTTCGCAACACACGGACCACTGCCATCCGATCTAATTCATCATCATCAACAAGTAGAAGTCGCATCTTGCTTATTCCTTTGTGATTGGTAACTCGACCAGTCGCCAATAGTGCTCAATTAAGCTAATCACCTCAAGAAAGTCCCTATCCATATGCTGCTTGAAAATATATCCAGCAACATGCTTGCGATAAGCGGCCACTAAATCCTCATCTGATTTTGAGGTGGTCAAAACAAATACGACTGAATGCGTCAGTACCTCATCTGCACGGAGCACTTCCAGAAACTCCAACCCGCTCATGCGCGGCATATTTAGATCTAGAAAGATAATATAGGGCGCAGGTATCGCCCCAGCCCGTAGCAATTCCAATGCCTCTCGACCATCTCGTGCACGGTGCGTGACGTTAAAGAGACTTAACTTACGTAATGCACGCTCTAGTGCAATGGCGTCGATATCATCATCATCAACAATCAGCAATGTGACCTCTTTATAATTTTGTTTATGATGGACTTGCAGAGGCCAGTCTCCCCTCTATATTGATTGGCCAAGTGAAGCGAATAGAAGTACCTCGTATTCCATCGGAAACAATTCCTGTAGTACCACCGTATGCTTCCACAATTTTTTTAACTAGCGCCAACCCCATACCACTACCCTCTACTTCGTCACGCGGCCGCAGCGTTTGGAACATGATATAAACCCGCTCTTGATACTCTGGTGAAATACCAGGGCCGTCATCGGTCACGCTAAATTCATAGTAATTTTTACTTACTACACGCCAACTTAGATTGATGTGACCTTCTGTCCGATCATGATGCTTAATCGCATTTGCAAACAAATTGCGGAGCACTTGCTCTAGAGGGGTTGCAAGGGTTGTAAAAGTGGGTAGGTCTTCAGCAACTACAAGCGTAAAGCCTTCAGGGGGTGCTTGCATCTCAAAAACATTTTGTGCCAGCCTGCCAACCTCAACTTGACTCGCACTTCCTTCCAATCGTCCTGCACGTGAATAAGCAAGCAAATCATCCAGCAAATGCTCCATCCTACGAAGGCGTCCACGCAATAAATTCATATGGTCTGGAATAGCGTGGGTTTGTCCATTATTGAGATCCTCTTCAATCCAATGCGATATCTGAAATATACCTCTCAATGGTGACTTAAGATCGTGTGATGCGACATAAGCGAATGTTGCCAATTCTTTATTACTACGTTCTAACTCATCACGATGCTCAGCTAGTTTTTCACTTGCTTTTACACGCGCTGAGATATCGGTAATTGCAGACAGCACTTTCACCCCATCATCTGTTTCAATCGGGTTGAGTCCTACTTCTACTGGAAACTCACTCCCGTCCTTGCGCCGACCATACAGGTCTCGACCTGTTCCCATGGCGCGGGGACTTAGGTCTGAAAAGAATGAAGCTCGGTGATGTGGATGCTGGTGACGAAATCGCTCGGGAAGTAAGATATCAATGACTTGGCCAAGAAGCTCGTCTCGGCTATAACCAAAAATGATTTCGGCCTGCGTGTTTACCATTTCAATCAGGCCGGCCTTGTTCACCATTACCATAGCATTCGGTGCGGCTTCTACCACCTGACGAAAACGCTCTTCCATCCGCTTGCGGGCCGAGATATCGGTAATTGCAGACAGGACTTTTACGCCATCATCCGTTTCAATAGGATTGAGGCCTACTTCTACAGGAAACTCACTCCCATCCTTGCGACGTCCATAGAGATCTCGACCCGTTCCCATGGCGCGGGGACTTAGGTCTGAAAAGAATGAGGCCCGATGATGAGGATGCTGGTGACGAAATCGCTCTGGAAGCAAGATATCAATGACTTGGCCAAGAAGCTCGGCCCGGCTATACCCAAAAATGATTTCAGTCTGAGTATTTACCATTTCAATCAGGCCAGCTTTGTTTACCATCACCATGGCAGTGGGCGCGGCTTCTACCACTTGTCGGAAGCGTAAGTTTGCTCGCTCGATATCCCCAATGCCATCGTTCATGACAGGACCTTTTTGACCAAACAAAATATGTTTGATTATGTTATTTTAAATAAATTATACGCTCTTATATCTTATATAGTATCTATCTTAGGACGATTCCTTTTGCGCAAATAAAACTTAACAAATACAACAAACTGTAAATAAAGATCAAGATGCTTCTTAGTTTTCATAATACTAGTACTAACTCAAAATGTCCGCTATGGGGATTTTTGAGACATTCAGTAAATTTTAGTAACACCTCTCAATTGGGCCGAAGCCTGCCATTAATTCCAATCTAATCCAACAAAAACCCACCACTTTGGTGCGCCCATAATTTGGCGTATACACCATTGAGCGCTAGCAATTCAGTATGACTACCCTGCTCCACCACTTTGCCCGCATCTAACACAATTAATCGATCCATGGCGGCAATAGTAGACAAACGGTGCGCAATAGCAACAACGGTCTTGTGGTCCATCAGTTGATCCAAATGGCTTTGAATGGCAAGCTCCACTTCCGAATCCAGTGCGCTGGTAGCTTCATCCAATAGCAATATCGGCGCATCTTTCAGCATCACCCGTGCAATGGCAATACGCTGGCGTTGGCCGCCGGATAGTTTCACGCCGCGCTCGCCCACATGTGCATCATAACCGGTGCGGCCTTTGGCATCTCTTAGTGTCAAAATAAAATCATGTGCCTCGGCACGTTTGGCAGCCTCCATCATGTCATGTTCGTTAGCATCTGGGCGCCCATATAAAATATTATCGCGCACAGAGCGGTGCAATAGCGACGTATCTTGCGTGACCATGCCGACATTAGCGCGCAAGCTGTTTTGCGTCACCTGCTGAATGTTTTGACCATCAATCAAAATTTGTCCGGATTGAATATCATAAAAACGTAATAGCAGATTTACCAAGGTAGATTTGCCCGCGCCCGAACGACCAACCAACCCTACCCGCTCACCTGCATTGATACGTAGATTAAATGCTTCCAGCAAGTATGGTTGGCTCTCATAGCCAAAGTGCACATCATCAAACACGATTTCACCGCGCTTTACATCGATGGTTTTGGCATTGGGCGCATCTTGCACTTTATGCATGGCTGAAAGTGTATTGATGCCATCCTGTACCGTCCCGATCTGCTCGTACAGTGAGGTCATCTCCCACATCACCCAATGGGAGATTCCATTCAAACGTAAACACATGGCGGTAATTGCAGCGACTGCGCCCATGCCTACTTTTCCTTGCGTCCACAGCCACAACGCCATACCGCCACAGCCGATAATCAGCAGCATGTTTAAGAAATGGTTAATGGTCTCCACACTACTGACCATTTGCATCTGTTTTTTTACCGTACTTAAAAACTCATCCATGGCGGATTTTGCATAGTTTGCTTCTCGCCCTGCATGTGAGAATAATTTGACGGTACTGATATTGGTGTACGCATCAGTAATGCGTCCAGTCATCAACGCGCGCGCATCGGCCTGCCGTTGTGAGACCTTAGCCAGACGTGGAATGAAATAAGTGAGCGCGCCTATATACAATGCCAGCCAGATCAAAAATGGCCACACAATCAGCAAGCTAAAGCCGCCTACTACCGTCACAATGGTGACAAAATAAATGACGACGTAGACCATAATATCGGAGACGATAAACCAAACGTCGCGCACTGCTAGTGCAGTCTGCATAACTTTGGCGGAAACGCGCCCGGCAAATTCGTCTTGGTAAAAACTCATGCTTTGGCCTAACATCAAACGATGGAAACTCCAACGCAAGCGCATGGGAAAGTTGCCCGCTAAGGTTTGATGCTTGAGTAAAGTCTGTATCCAGATCACCGCGGTACTAAATAACAAAATACCGGCTAATACTAACAAATCGTGCAAGTGCTGATGCCATAAATCTTTGGGGGCGATATGGCTTAACGTATCTACCACCTTACCCATCATGGCGAATAGCAATGCTTCAAACGCGCCAATCAAGGCAGTGAGCAACGTCATGCCCAAAATAAACGGCCGCATACCTTGCGTGCATGACCATACAAACGCCCAAAACTGTTTGGGCGGTGTACTGATGACCTGCTCAGGGAACGGGTTGACGAGATTTTCAAACCAACGAAACATATACTTACACTTAAATTATTTGGGAATGGGTTATTTCAACGCGATCAAGCACACGGCTTCTGCAGCAATCCCTTCACCGCGGCCGGTAAAGCCTAACTTTTCTGTCGTGGTGGCTTTGATGTTGACTTGCTGGATAGCAATCGCACAATCCTCGGCAATATGTTGCTGCATTTGTGCCGTATGTTGGCTAAGCCTAGGCGCCTCGCAAATCACTGTGGCATCAACATTGCCGACCACATAGCTATGACTATGCAACAAAGCCACAACATGCCTGAGCAGATTACGTGAATCAATGCCTTTGTAGCGCGCATCACTGGGGGGAAAGTGTTTTCCGATGTCACCTAATGCTGCTGCTCCCAGCAACGCATCGCAGATCGCGTGCAATAAGACATCTGCATCAGAGTGGCCATCTAATCCACGCTCGTACGGAATATTCACGCCACCGATAATGCAGGGGCGACCCACCACTAAGGCATGCACGTCAAAACCGTGCCCAACTCTAAAAGGGATATTCATTTGGGTTATTTTCACTCAGTTATTAATGCATTAAGCACAGTGAGATCTTCGGGATAAGTGACTTTTAAATTACGTAATGCGCCACGTACTAATTTAGGCTGTAGTCCAATCGATTCAATGGCTTGTGCTTCATCAGTAGGCACGCCATGAAAACTGGCTAAAGCATCTCTTAAAATTGCCAATTTAAACATTTGAGGTGTTTGTGCTTGCCAAAGTTGCTCGCGTGGGATAGTTTTTTGCGCACGTTGTGTCGCGTCAGCTAACTTCAAGGTATCCGCCAGAGGCAAAGCGAGTAACCCACCCACTTCATCGTCTCCCAAGCTCTCAATCAATAGGTTTAACATTGCTTGGTTGAGGCCAGGTCTTGCTGCATCGTGCACCAACACCCAATCCGTACCTTCAATTGACTTGATTGCATTTAAACCATTTAACACAGTCTCGGCCCGCGTTGTACCACCACATGTGTGTAAAGTCGTTTTTGAACCCAATGATATGTCCAATGCTGCCCAATAACGATCATTGGGGCTTAGCAGCACATGTACTGACTGAATAGATGCAGATTGCTCAAAGGTATGAATCACATGCTGAATCAATGGCTTACCATTGAGCTTCAAGTATTGTTTTGGAACCTCTGCACCCATGCGAGCGCCGCTTCCCGCTGCAGGAATAATGGCATGAAATTTTGTCATGCCACATTTTAACATGCAGCCTAAGCAATAAGACTGGAATAACCAATCGTGTGACAATGTAATTGATACGTATTAAAAAAGGCGCTCTAGGCGCCTTTTTTAATTACTCACTAGAAATTACTCTAGGCCAACTTGCAATTACTCTTGGCCAATTTGATAGTTTTCATAGCTAACTTCAACAATTTTGCCTGTTGTTGCGTCTACTTCTACTTTAATCTCTTCACCATCAGCTTCCAAAATATCAAATTCGTAAGAAGCTTTACCATCTGGCTCTAACTCATACTCTACTTCTACTACTTTGCCTGGATGTGCTGCCAATGCAGTGGCTTTCGCATCTGCTTCTGATACTTTAGCTAGAGCTGTGAATTTTGCATCATCCGCTTTTACTTCTTCTTCGATTTCAGTTATTTTGCCTGTTTTAGCATTGCACTCAATATCCCAGGCTTTACCGTCAGGTGTTTCAATATCAAACTCATACACGCCTGCTTTTTTCTCAGATTTGTATTCTACTTTGACAACTTTGCCATCATGTTTAGTCAGCGCTGCTTTTAAGCACTTACCTAAACTATCATAGCTTTTTGGGGTAAATGTCTCATGACCAGCGTTGGCAGTGGTAGCAAATGCAGCCGCCAATACTGCAGCACCGAGTGTTAAACGTAACATATTTCTCTCCTCTAGGATTTTACAAAAAACTTGCCTATATAGTATGAGACCAGCATTTAAAAGTTCAATAGGTAATTGATTCTTTTACATTTTTTTTACATATTTGGTTATATATAGCCAAAAAATAGATCTAAAAATGTACTAAAAGCACCACCAACGTACATTATGTAAAAATTGTCTTACCTATGCCAACTTCATTAGGTCAACAAAAAAGCCCGCGATTGCGGGCAATTTAGAAACCGAACGATGTATATTGCAATATATCTATACTGCAATTAATCCTCTGAGCGTGCAGGAATTTTATGGATACTTAAGTCTGCACCATCAAATTCAGCTTCCGCATCCATCCGAATGCCGACAAACTTTTTGAGTGACCCATACACAACAATCCCGCCAATCACTGCAACTGTGACACCTAGCAATGTGCCCGCCGCTTGCGAGGCAAAACTTACGCCGCCTAAGCCGCCCAATGCTTTGGCACCAAAAATACCCGCAGCCAAACCACCCCAAGCGCCACATAAACCGTGTAATGGCCACACACCGAGTACATCATCAATTTTGAGGCGATTTTGTGTCAGCGTAAATGCCCATACAAACAAGGCGCCAGCCACCAAGCCTGTGGCCAAAGCGCCCAACGGATGCATAATATCGGAGCCTGCGCACACCGCTACCAAGCCAGCTAATGGGCCATTGTGCACAAAACCCGGGTCATTCTTACCTAAAACCAATGCAGCCAATGTGCCGCCCACCAGTGCCATCAGCGAATTGACTGCAACCAAGCCGGAAATACCTTGTACCGCCTGCGCAGACATCACATTAAAGCCAAACCAGCCTACTGTTAAAATCCAAGCACCCAATGCTAAAAATGGAATGTTAGATGGCGGATACGCATGTAAGCGACCATCTTTGGCATAACGCCCAGTACGCGCGCCCAATAAAATCACTGCAGCCAGCGCAATCCAGCCACCCATGGCATGCACCACGACAGAGCCGGCAAAATCATGAAAATTGGCACCAAAGTTTGCTAATAGCCAATCTTGAATACCGTAATGCTTATTCCAAGCAATGCCTTCAAAGAAAGGATAGACAAAACCCACTACCAAGAAAGTGGCTGCAATTTGTGGGTTGAATTTAGCGCGTTCGGCAATCCCGCCAGAGACAATTGCCGGAATCGCTGCAGCGAATGTGAGTAAAAAGAAAAACTTCACTAAATCGTAACCATTTTTAGCTGCCAATACCTCAGCACCACTATAAAAGCTGACACCATACGCCACACTATAGCCAATAAAGAAATAGGCAATGGTAGAAATAGAAAAATCTACCATGATCTTGACCAAGGCATTGACCTGGTTTTTACTGCGTACGGTACCTACCTCTAAAAATGCAAAGCCAGCATGCATGGCAAGCACCATAATGGCCCCTAATAACACAAATAATACGTCGTTGGCTGTCACCAATCCCTCCATGACTATCTCCTTAAATCGTTATATGGATTATTTTTATTTGCATGACAGAAAGCAAAATGCACGCCAAAAGGCAGTGTATTGATTTTTAAAGACTATTTATTACGGGTGTTTATAATTTGCACAAAAAAAGTGCTATGCACTGTGCATTGCACAAAATATGTGCATATATTTGATTACAAGATACTCACTTTACTGACTTTGAGCACATGGTCTCTGGCATCCGGATTGCCAGACCAGAAGTTATAGAACTCTCGCACGACGACCAAAAACAGTTGTCGCGTTTTCTTAAGCTCAAACAAAGGTGTCGTTGCATCTACCGCGATACGGTATGCGTTTTTTTCGGTCAATGGCGCATCGCGCAGGCGTACTATTAATATTTTGGCAAATTTGATACGGACATCAATCGTTTCAGCATCCGCAACTTCATCGGTGAGCGCTTTGAGGTAGGATTTAATGGCCCAGCTTTCTGCCGTGGAAAATTTTTCCTGGTCGATATTCTTCCATAAGTCAGCCAAAGAAACTTCAGCAGGCATCCAATCTACCGGGTGTAAATCAAACCCGCCTTCTGAATTCAATTGGCTAATGGCTCTGATATCTGCCATCCAGAAAGGATAGAACTCACGTGCAATCACGAGATTGGCTGGCCAGTCTGCTGCTGCCTGCCCTTCCATCAGCTGTTCTAATGACTCTCGATAGACAGTGCCGGCGAGTTCTTTTCCTGCAAGATAAGGCGTCAATTGTGACAAGAATAGCTCTCGCTGAGAGATGCTTTTATCGTCACCACCTTTACTTCTTAACAGCTTAAAATAAGCAGCTATTGCATCATCTTCGCGCGTTTTATTCATTTTTTGATGATAATTTGAGGATTGTTAGCTAATATAATTCAAGTGGGCAAATATTCAAATATATTCTTGCCGCTGTCTATACCCATATCAACATTATCATGCAGGGATTCTCTTGGAAATTGCTCTATTACTTATATTAATTGGCTGTGCCTGGTTTTGGCTAGATACCATTGCAAAGCGTGAGGCTGCGATTCAATATGGCCATACGTTAGCGCAACGGTTTCAGCTACAACTACTAGACGAAACCGTCGCTTGCACCAAAATCAGCATTGCGCGTGATGCGCATGGCCATGCTCAATTTTTGCGCGTATATGCCTTTGAGCTCAACGCCAACGGTGCTGAGCGCATGCAATGCACGTTACAGCTGCTTGGCAAACACTTGCATAGTTGGGATATTCCCCCATACCTGCAAACACTTCAATAACCATGTCGTCTTATGTGGGCCGCTTTGCCCCCTCTCCCACCGGGCCTTTGCATTTTGGTTCATTGGTAGCTGCGGTCGCTAGCTACTGCGATGCTAGAGCCAACCAAGGGCAATGGTTGGTGCGCATTGAAGACTTGGATAAACCAAGGGAAGTGAAAGGCGCAGCACAAGACATACTCCATTGCCTAGAAGCCTACGGATTCAGTTGGGATGGCGAAGTCATCTACCAAAGCAAGCAAACTGCGCATTATGCAATAGCGCTACAACAGCTCCAAGCTTGGGTGTATCCATGTACATGTACCCGTAAGGAGATTGCAGACTCGTCCACCCGCCAAGGTATAGAAGGCTTTATTTACCCGGGTACTTGCTTGCATCACCCCATTAAGCCACAAGCACCTGTGGCTTGGCGTGTAAAAACACAAGATTTTGTAGATGACTTTCATGACAACATTCAAGGTGCACTCCATCAGCAACTTGCGACAGATATTGGTGACTTTGTTTTAAAACGTGCAGATGGCTTGTTTGCTTATCAGTTGGCAGTAGTGGTAGACGATGCAATGCAGGGTGTAACACACGTGGTACGTGGTGCAGATTTGCTGTACTCTACATCTAGGCAACGCTATCTGCAACAGTTGCTGCAGTTGCCTACGCTAAACTATGCGCATATCCCGATTGTGATGAATGCTGATGGCGAGAAACTGAGCAAACAGACATTAGCACCTGCCATACTAGCCAACGATGCCAGCACGCAACTACTCAATGCGCTCGCCTTTCTGAAACAAACTCCTCCAGCCTCGCTACACAACGCCACGCTTGCGACTATTTGGGCATGGGCCATTG